>SXGS01099552.1_pt1 | contig 65125 bp, 53 predicted proteins | sample 3174681 | NCBI WGS metagenome assembly SXGS01 (sample SAMN11356861, study PRJNA531348) | freshwater metagenome | isolation source: freshwater sample F1-80 | place: China: Fuxian Lake, Yuxi | collected 2017-12-25
CGCCGCCGCCGCCGGGGTTGCCGCCGCCGCCGTCGGTGCCATCAAAGGCGCTCCAATGGCCATCAAGGTTCATGCCGAAGGGGGCGGCGGAGAGGCCGTCGGCGCCGGCGGCGCCGTCCCGGCCGGAGGCACCGGGGAAGCCGTCGCGTCCGTCGGTGCCGCGCTCGCCCCCGGGGCCGCCGCCGGCGCCGGAGCCCTGGAAGCCGTTCTCGGAGTTGCCGTTGTTGGAGTGTCCGGGGTTGCCGCCGGGGCCGCCGAGCTGTCCGCAGGGTGAGGCGCCGCCGTTGCCAGGGCGGGGGCGGCTGCAGTCGTCGCACAGGAAGTCGGAGTCCTCGCAGCCGTTCTGCCCGGTTTCGCCGTCGAGGCCGCGCTCGCCGGTGGCGCCAGAGCGGCCGGTGATGCCGTCGCCGCCGTCGCCTGCGGTGATCGAGAGGCGAGACAGGGTCAGGGCGCTGGAGGCGCGGACGTAGACGGTGACGTTGTTGCGCTCGGGCTCGGCGAGCCGGTTGGCCTCGATGGTGAGGCTGTCGACGGTGGTGGGGGTGTCGATGGCCTCGGCGATGAGGGCGGGGTTGCCGCCGCGGATCGTGGGGCGGACGTTGAGGTCGCGCTGCCAGTTGAAGTCGTAGCCGCCATAGAGGCTGACGCCGGCGCGCAGGCGGATGGGGCCCTCGTAGGCGCCGGGGGCGATCAGGACGATGTTCTTGGTGTCGTCCATGGCGACGCGCTCGATGGCGGCCTGGATCGTGCGCATCGGGGTGGTCCGGTCCCCCTCGGCGCCGTCGCTGCCAAACTCCGTGACGAAGATCGCGGCCGAGACGTCCCCGTCGACCCCGTCGCAGTTGGCGTCGACGCCCTCGGGGTCCGGCAGGTCCTCATCGACGCAGTTCGGGTTGTTGTTGGGATCGTTGTTGCCCTGGCCGGGGCGGCAGGCGCCATCGACGCACATCTCGCCGTCGAGGCAGGCCGGGTCGCAGGGGGCGGCGTTGTTGGGGTCGTTGTTGGGATCACCAGGGCGGCAGGCGCCATCGACGCACATCTCGCCGTCAAGGCAGGCCGGGTCGCAGGAGGTGCCGTTGTTGGGGTCGTTGTTGGGGTCGTTGTTGGGGTCGTTGTTGGGGTCGTTGTTGGTCTGGCCGGGGCGGCAGGCGCCATCGACGCACACCTCGCCGTCGAGGCAGGCCGGGTCGCAGGGGGTGGCGTTGTTGGGGTCGTCGGGGCACCCCTCGTCGGTCACGGAGCAGTCGATCTCCTCGATGTTGCCCGGCTCGACGCAGGTGATGAGGCCGAGGGCGAGCCCGAGGGAGAGCAGCGAGGCCAGAGCGTGTCGCGTGGGGTGCGTCATGGGTCGTCGCGGGCCGTCCAGAGGCGGAGGGCGGTCGGGTCCACCCGTGTCGTCGTCGTCGGAGCGCGTCCGGCGCTGGGCGCCGGGCCGTCGAGGGATCATGGTAGGCGGCGCGGGGCCGCAGATCAAGGCGGGCGCCTTGACGGTGGGGCTTGAGCGTCGCTATTGTCCGGGGCCTGGGCGGGAGGGCGCATGGCGGGTGACAGTCAAGGCCGATGGGCTCAAGGCGTGCGGCTCTTGAACAGGCTGACGCAGGCGAGGGCGCAGCAGTCGGGCTGGATGGACGCCCTGGGGCGGATGTCGTCGAGGGTCAGGGCCGAGGGGCTCGTCGACGACGACGCGCTCTCTCGCCTGGACATGCTCGACGAGGCGCTGAGCACCTACGGCTACGATCCCTTCGGCTTCAGCCCGGAGTTCGTCAAGAAGCTGATCCCTGCGGTGGCGTGGCTCTACCGGGTCTACTTCCGGGTGCAGACCACCGGGGTCGACACGATCCCGGACGGTCCCGTGCTGTTGATCTCGAACCACTCGGGGCAGCTGCCGCTCGACGCGATGATGATCGTGGGCGCGTGCCTGCTGGACAAGACGCAGCCGAGGATGGTCCGGTCGATGGTCGAGCGCTGGGTGCCGACGCTGCCCTTCGCCTCGTGGATCCTGGCGAGGTCGGGGCAGATCGTGGGGACGCGCGACAACTTCCGCCGGCTGGTGCAGCAGGGGGCGCCGATCCTGGTCTTCCCGGAGGGGGTGGTGGGGATCAACAAGACCTACGATAAAGCCTATCAGTTGCAGCGCTTTGGCTACGGCTTCATGAGGCTGGCGCTGGAGAACGGGATGCCGATCGTGCCGGTGGCGGTGGTGGGGGCCGAGGAGCAGGCGCCCTCGCTGGCCAACATCGAGCCGCTGGCGAAGTTGCTGGGGGCGCCGGCCTTCCCGATCACGCCGACCTTCCCGTGGCTGGGGCCGCTGGGGCTGCTGCCCTATCCGGTGCGCTACCACATCCACTTCGGCGAGGCGATGCGCTTCGAAGGGCAGCCGGACGACGAGGATCGGGTCATCGGGGAGAAGGTCGATCGGGTCAAGGCCGCCATCCAGGCGATGCTGGATCGGGGCGTGGCCGAGCGCGTGAGCATTTTTTGAGGCGATCATGAGCAGCCCACCGGGCCGACATCGTTGGAGGGCGTGGAGCCGCAGGCGAGACACGGTCGTGATCACGGGGATCACGGGCCGCCTCGGGCAGGCGCTGGCGCGCCGGCTGCACCGCGAGTGGGAGGTGATCGGGATCGACCGCCGCCCCATCGACACGCTGCCGCGCGACATCGAGTTCCATCAGGTCGACCTGCGGCGGCGCAAGGCCGAGGATGTCTTCAGGACGCATCGGGTTGACGCGCTGATCCACCTCAACATCATGCACGACCCGCGAAAGAGCGCGCGGGAGAGCTACGAGTTCAACATCCTGGGCACCCAGAAGATGCTGGACCTGTGCCAGCAGCACAACGTCGGCAAGGTCGTCCTGCTGTCGAGCGCCAACGTCTATGGGCCGGCGCCGAGCAACAACCAGTTCTTGACCGAGGAGGCGCCCTTGATGGGCAGCCAGACCTTCGGGGAGATCCGGGATCTGATCGCCGTGGACATGTACGCGTCGAGCTTCTTCTGGCGGCACCCGGAGATCGAGACGGTGATCCTCAGGCCGGTGCACATCGTCGGGGAGGTCCACAACGCGCCGTCGAACTACCTGCGGCTGAACACCATCCCGACCTTGATGGGCTACGATCCGATGGTCCAGCTCATCCACATCGAGGACGTCGTCGAGGCCATGGTCACCTCGCTCAAGCCGGGCATCCGGGGGATCTACAACATCGCTGGCCCCGGCGAGGTGCCGCTGTCGGAGGTGATCCGGGCGCTGGGGCGGCGGAGGCTGCCGGTGCCGGAGCCCATCGCGCGGCCCCTCTTCAAGGCGATGTGGCGCGCGCACCTGACGAGCTTCCCGACCGGAGAGCTCGATCACATCAAGTACATCTGCATGGTCGACGACGCGCGGGCGCGCAGCTCCATGGGCTACGCGCCGAAGTGGACGCTGGAGGAGACGATCAACGCGCTGCGCTGACGTATCTGGCCAACATATATTATAAAATCAAGTACTTCTAGAACTGGCCCGAGAAGCCGAGGGCGCCGGGCATGAGGATCAGGGTCAGGCCATCGCCCTTGGCCGAGGGGTCGTCGTCAGGGGTGTCCAGCATCAGGAGCAGGGCGCCGACGGCGACCAGCGCGCCGCCAGAGATCAGCAGCGCGGCGGAGGTGCCCTGTTGGCGCTCGATGTCGTCGGCCAGCTCGTTGATGTCGCCGGCGACGCCGATGGCTGCGCGGGCCTTGTCGGGGTCGTCGGCGCTCAAGGCGTCGGCGCGCAGCGCGTCGTAGCTCGCCTTGAGGTCCTGCTGGCGCTCAAGGTCGTCGTCGGCGCCGGTCATCACCAGGAGCCCGGCGGCCAGCGCGCCGCCGCCGGCGGCCCCGACGGCGATCCCGGTCCAGGAGAGCCCGCCGCGGCCAGGCGGCGGCTCCGTGGGCAACTCGGGTGGCTTGATCTCGGCCAGCGCGCGGCGCCGCTCGTCCTCGGCCGCGCGCAGGGCGAGCACCTCGGCGCTGGCGCGCTCGGCGGCGCGGGCCTTGGCCAGCCGCAGGATCATGGCGATCATCTCGCGGCCGGCCTGGGCCTTCTGCAGGGCGCTCTGCTCGGCGTCGAGGGCGTCAAGTTGCGGCTCCAGCACATCAAGGCGCTTGATCGCCTCGGCCTTGGCCTCCAAGGTCAGGCCGTCGAGCAGCAGCGCCTGCTTGTAGTAGCGAACGGCCTCCTTGAGCTGCCCAAGCTCCTCGTGGCAGCGCCCGATGTTGAAGAGGACGAAGGGGTTGGGATCCAGCTCAAAGACCTGCCGGAAGACCTCGATGGCCAGCGCGTACTGGCCGCTGCGGTAGAGCTCGACGCCCGTTTCGAAGAGGAGACCCGGGTCGGCGATCGGCGCGATCTCGTCCTGGGCGTGAGCCTCTGAGGCGGCCAGCGGGGCGATCGTGCTGATGAGCGCGGCCAGGATCAGGGGCAGCGTGGCGGCGCAGGCATTGCGGGGGGTCATGGGAGGATGCGGTAGTTGGGCTTCTTGTCGGGGGTCGGCGCGACGTTGCGCGGCGCCGGCTTGAGCTTGACGGGGAAGGGAGACTGGGCCTGCGGGCTCCATTGGACGCTCTGATCTCTGAAGCCGGGCTTCTTGATCGTGAGGTTGAGCTCGGACTGGTTGGGGTCGAGGGTCAGCGCCATGGGGGTCCTGCCGATGCGCAGGTTGCCGATGAAGATGGCCGCGTCTGGCGGTACGCTCTCGATCTGCACCTGGGCGGGCGGCTCAGGCGCCGGCTCGCCCTCCGAAGGGCTCTTCGCCCCGGCGAGCCCCTCCTCGCCGAGCGCTGCCTTCCGCTCGTCGACGGCGTTGATCGTTCCGACCGACGGTGTCTGGACGGCCTCTCCGCTCGGGTCGTCATCACCGGCGGCGCCGTCGGCCGGCTCGGCGGGGGCCAGGGCGGCTTGCGACCCCCTGGGGGCTTGAGCGGCGAGGTCCTCGGACGAGGAGTTCAAGAGCGTCAGCGCGACGGCGGACAGCAGCGCGATCAGCAGGACGTTGAGGGCCGCTGCGACGAGGATGGCCCTGGATCGTCCGGGCGCCTTGATCCAGCCGCCGCGCGCGTCGAGGCGATCGAGGTCCGCGAGCAGCTCCTTGCAAGACTGATAGCGGGCGGCAGGATCCTTGCGGGTGGCCTTCTGGATGACGTGGGCCAGCCCAGGCGGGCAGGCGAAGCCAGGCGGCATGTCGAAGGGGAGATCCTCAAGGTGCCAGGTGATCAGCTCGTGGGCCTTCTTGCCGGGGTTGGCCGGGCTGCCCGTGATCATCTCATGGAGGATGAGCCCCAGCGCGTAGATGTCCGCGGCGGGCGTCAGGTCCTCGCCGCGGATCTGCTCGGGCGGGATGTAGCGCGGGGTGCCGACGATCCGGCCGTTGAGGGTCAGATCCACGCTGTCGGCCGCGGGCTCGATGAGGTCGAGCACCTCCAGGACGTTGGAGCGCTCGGCGTCAAAGTCGAGGTTGCGCTCGGTGTTGCCGATGAGCTTGGCGATGCCGAAGTCCAGCACCTTGACGTAGTCGTCCTGGCCCAGGCGCTGGGTCAACATGATGTTGCCGGGCTTCAGATCCCGATGGATGATGCCCTGCTCGTGGGCCTCGGCGAGGCTGAGAGCGACCTGCCGGGCGACGTCGACCGCGCGAGGGATCGGCAGGCCGCCCGGTTTGGCCTTGATCTCCTTGCTCAGCGTCGGGCCTTCGATGAACTCGAAGGCCATGTAGAGGATGCCTGCGTCGGTCTTGTCGTAATCAAAGAGCGTCACCGTGTGCGGGTGCCGCAGCCCCGCCGCCAGCCTCGCCTCGCGCTGGAAGCGCGCCAGCGCGGCCTCGGCGGTCTTCGGGTTCTGCCGCGAGGTCGGCGGCAGCAAGAAGACCTTGAGCGCCACCGACCGCCCTATCCCCACCTGGCTCGCCCGATACACGATCGAGAAGGCCCCACGCCCCAGGATCTCCTGGATCTTGTATCGCCCCAGCAGCGTCGGGTCCTTGCTGGGGTCTCTCCTGCCGCCTTCGTCGGCCTTTGCGAGGCGCCGGACGTCGTAGACGGCGCTGGTGACCACCGCGTCCTCGTCGCCGGGGCGCGTCGCGCTCAGCTGCCTCGCCGCGTCTTCGGACCCCGCCGCTTGTTCATCAAGGGCGTCCGCGGCGTCGGGGCTTGAGCGCTTGGGGTCTGTGATCAAGGCGGGGCTCGTGTGCAGGGGTCCAGCCAACGCAGTCAGGCGGCTTCTTGCCCAAAGGCCGCAGGCTGTCAAAATAGTATGAACGGCGGAGTGCCTTCGTCAAGCTTCCGCCGCATTCCCATCAGGAGGCGCTTTCGGGTATGCTCGGCGCGTCTCTGGGCGGATCGGAGGGGGCAATCGGCGATAGACATCACATGAACGCAGCCGGGCTGGGGCTCCTGCTCTTGCTGGGGGCGGCGGTCGGGTGCGGGCTGGGCGAGGAGCCGCTGCGGGTCGAGGGCGATCCGCGCCTCGATGAGCTGTCCGAGCGAGACGCCGCCGAGGCCGAGCCGGATGCCGAGCCGGAGGCCGAGCCGGAGGCCGAGCCGGAGCCGCTGGATCTGGGCTATCGGTGCGCGCCGGCCTGCCTGGAGGATCAGTTCTGCGGCCCAGGCGGGGTCTGCTTCGAGCGGCGCGTGCGCTGCGAGGTCGAAGGCGAGACGTGCGACGCGGGCTCGACGCCCAGGACGCCCGAGTTTGTCTGCGAGGCGCTCCTCGGGGCCGCCATCGGGGTCTGTCGCAGCGTCTGCGCGCTGGGGGAGCAGGGGACCTGCCCTGAGGGTCAAGTCTGCGGGTTGCTATACGCCCACCAGGACGTGGCGATCTGCCGCCGTCAGTGCCAGGGCGACGACGGGGCTTGCGGCCCGCTGGATCGGTGCATCGGCGGCGCCTTCGGGCTGTGCAGGGGGCAGTGCCGGCCCTTCATCGAGGGGCAGTGCCCCGAGGGGACCGGCTGTGAGCCCTCCGGCGCGGAGCACGGCGCCTGCCAGACGATCGGGGCGGCGGCCGAGGGCGAGGTGTGCGATCAGGAGGTCTGCGGCGATGGCCTCCGGTGCACGGGGACGGGCGCCGAGGATCGGTGCGCGCCCAACTGCGTCGGGGGCGCGGCGCCCGGCGCGCTGGGGGGCTGCGAGGAGGGGTGGGCGTGCGAGCTCTTCGTCGGGTTGGACTACGGGGTGTGCCGTCAGCAGTGCGATCTATTTGATCCGACTCAGGTTTGTGAGGACTCGGGGCAGGGCTGTCTGGTGACCAGCGGGCGAGATGGCTTGTGCGTGTGGCGCGGTCGGGTGGCGCAGGGCAACCGATGTCAGGGCACGGTGCAGTGCGTGTCGCCGCTGCAATGCCTCCAGAACGGCGACGAGGCGGCGTGCGAGCGGCTTTGCCTGCTGGGCGCCGAGGAGGGCGAGGAGGGCCGGTGCCCGCGGGATCAGTCGTGCACGATGGCGGGCTTCGGGGAGATCGGGGTCTGTCGATGAGGCTGTCGGCGTCTTCGCGGCCGTGCTTTGTGGCGGCGAGGAATGTCGGGGGTGTCAGGGCGCATCAAGGGTGGGTGAAGGGGTCGGGAGGTGGAGCGGGGTGAGGCGAGAGGTCTGGAGCGTTCTGCTGCCGCTGCTGGGGGTCAACCTCTGGGCGCTGGTGTGTTTGCTGCCGCTTCAGCTGGAGTGGCTGGTGGAGGACACGCGCGGGCTGGTGATGGTGGCCTACCTGTTGCCGCTGGTGTTCCTGGCGGCGGGGATGGCGCTGCGGTGGTCGGGGATGCTGGTGTTGCTCTTCCCGTCCTCGTTCGTGCCGATCTACCTGGTGTTGCCGCAGGCCGATCAGGCGGTGCACGAGGGCGCCTCGGGGTGGCTGTCGCTGGCGGCGTCGATGGTGATGTACGTGTGCGTGGCGGCGGCGTGGCTGGGCCGCCGGGAGCCGCGCGCGCTGTGGGGAGGGGCGCGGTCCGGGCCGCAGCGGCGAGATGGCAGGGAGCTTGTGTGCGAGCCCTCGCCGGTGCCTCCGCTGCGCTACCACCTGTGGTGGCCCTACAAGGTGCACTTTCCGGCGCGGTGGGTGTTCTTGCTGCTGCTGGGGGTCGTGCCGCTCTACGGCGTGAACTTCTCCGAGGGGGTCTCGGATCGCTATGTGAGCGGCTTCGGGGCCCAGGCGGATCAGGCGCAGGTCATGGCGACGCTGATCTTCCTCTTCACCTGGATGGTGGTGGCCTACCTGTTCTTCTTCTCGCCGGGTCTGCACCTGGAGCTGGAGCAGCGCGAGCTTGACGTGGCCCTGCAGCGGTATGAGGATCGGGCGGTGCGCGGGCCGGCGGCGCGCCGCTATGCGCTGCTGGGTGCGGGCGGGTTGGCGCTCTTGGGGTTGCTGCTTCTGTGGCAGCTGCGGTGAGGGAGATGGTGGCACGCGGATATGTCTACGACGGGTTGAGCGGTCTCTTGATCCTCGGCAGCCTGTACTTCTTCTACCAGTCGACCCGGTTCTTGACGGACAAGGACTACGTGGCGGCGGCGATGACCCTCCTGGTCGGCTTCCTGATCGTGCGGGGCGGGGTGGAGCTGGGCAAGCTCGCGCTGCTGGTGCGCCGCAGGGCCCGCGAGGCCGGCGGGGAGCCGCGATGAGGTGGTCGCGGATCAGCCTGGGGTTGGCGCTCGTGGCGCTGTCGGCCTGCGGGGGGGAGTCGGACGAGGCCAGGGCGCGGCGCGAGGCGCTCAAGGCGCTCTTTGACAGCGAGGTGTCGCCGAAGGAGGTGGTCGCGGAGGTCAACGGTCGGGAGATCGGCGTGTCCTCGCTGGTCCGCGCGGTCGAGCGCGAGCGCGGCGGCAAGGATCGCCGGGCCGTGCTCGACGAGCTGATCGTCGCCGAGGTGCTCTCGGACGAGGCGCTGGCGCAAGGCCACGGCGACAGCGACGATATCCAGTATCTGCGCAAGCAGCTCGTGGTGCAGCGGCTCCTGGAGCAGGAGGTCGAAGAGAAGGGCCGGCCTTCGGGCATCCCGGCCGATGAGGTCGCGGCGTATTACAAGGCCAACCGGATGCTGTACTGGTCGCCGGAGCTGCGCTCGGCCGATCACCTGCTGGTCAAGCCGAGCGCGTCGAAGTGGGACACGAGCAAGGGCGTCGAGATCCCGGAGGAGGTCTTCAAGGCCTGCGAGGCGCTGGCGGCGCAGATCCGGGAGGAGATCGTGGCGTTGGGGCTGCCGGCTCGGACGGTGCAGGATTTCGAGGCCATCGCGGGGCGGTGGTCAGGGCGCTTGCCTGCGGACGTGGAGCTGCACTTCGAGACGCTGCCGATGTTCCCGAGGCGCGAGGTGGGCAAGTCCGGCGAAGTGGGGTGGCGTCCGACGATGGTGGAGGCGTTCGCGGACGAGGCCTTCAGGATCGGCGTCGGGGAGCTGTCGAGGCCGACGCGGACGATCTTCGGAGTTCACATCCTGTCGGTGACGGCGATCGAGGTCGAGAGCGAGATCCCGCTTTCGGAGGCCGAGCCGGGCATCCGGGAGTTCCTGGCCGAGCGCAAGCGGGAGAAGCTCGCGCGGATCTTCGTCGAGAAGCAGGTGGCCGAGGCGCGGTCGCGGATCGGGGTGAACCCCGACCTTCTGGAGAAGCTGGAGAGGAAGGAGGGGGAGTCGCCTTGAGGCTCGCGGCCTGCCTCAGTCGACGATGGGCCAGGACATGTCGATGGTCTGTCCGTCGCGGATGAGGCTGACGGAGAGCTTGCTGGCCTTGGGCAGCTCGCCCCAGACGGCCATGTAGTCCTCGGGCATGGCGATGTTGCGCTCGTTGACGGTCAGGACGACGTCGCCAGCGCGCAGCGAGCTGCCGAAGTGTTGCGCGCCCTCGACGCTCAGGGCGGTGACGCGGTACCCGACGAACTGGTTGCCTGTGAAGGCCGGCTGGACCTCGACGAGGCTGAGGGGGTGTCGGGGGCCGTTCTTGACGAAGTCCACCACGCTGGCGCGGGAGATCTGGGTGGTTGGGGCCTCGTCGGTGGCGCCCTGGGGTTGCTGGGCGGCCGGCGTGGGGTCCTTGACGCCGATGAGGTCGGGGTCGTAGCCGTCGACAGGGGCGGGGCCGGAGGGCAGCTCGCCGAATTCGAAGAAGTCGTCGCCCTCGGCGGGCGGGCTGGCCATGGGTTGCTCCTGGCCGGCCTCGGGGGAGCCGTCCTTGCGCGTCTCGGCCATGCAGGAGGCGCCGGCGATCGCGGCGATGCCCAGCAGGGACAGGGCGAGGCGGCGTTGGAGAGAGGATCGTGTCGTCTTCATGACCTCGTCGTGCTCCTGAGCGTCGGGCCTCCAGGGGAGGGTGAGGCGCCGATCGTTGGATCCATCGGTGTGGAGTATGGTCCGGGGGCTCCGTGGGTCAAGAAAACGCGCACGGGTTGAGAATAAGCGTGGGGGAGGGAGGGTTGGTTGGGCTGTGCTGATGTCCAGTTTGGGGCGTCGGCGAGTCGGATGAAGGGGGGGGGCTGTGCGACTCGGGAGGGCAGGGGCCTGAGGAGTCATAAGTAGCCACCTTGTTTGAAATATTTTTCTTTGAGCGCCCTTGGGTTGATTCTCGTTGGGAAGCGGTGTAAGGAGTGCTCATGAGTCGCGTTGGGTTGAGCGACACGCCATCTTTCAAACCTGCCAGACCTTCATGAGGGGGGGTCAGGTCTGATGGGAGGGTCGCGCAGCTTATGTCAGGCTGTTGATGTCACTGAAACAGGTGGGGATGTGCTCCACCACACTTCAAGGAGGTTCTTCAGATGAAGACCAATATTCTCGTTCTCACGCTGGGTCTCTTGTTGCTGGGCGCCACGGGGTGTGCCGGCATGTCGCAGATCGCCGGTGGAATCGGCGACATCGCGGGCATCGAGATGCCCAAGACGGAGGAGGTGGAGCTGTCGGTCGGCACGGTGTGCGACAAGTGCTCGCAGGCGACCTTCAACACGCTCAACCCGGTGGCCTCGGGCGCTGAGGGCATCAAGTACACCAAGGTTGGCATTGCGGACGTGGACACCTTCGTCGAGTCGGCCAACCGCCTCTACTTCACGGTCCTGATGACCGAGAAGATGGTCGGCCTGGGCAACCAGCTGTCCGAGAACCCCAACATGCAGGTGGAGGGCTTCCAGAAGCCCGCCGAGATCATGGACCTGGCCCGCGGCCTGTTCACGGTCGCGTCGCAGGACGCCCCCAACCTGATCTCCTCGGGTACCTCGCTGGTGACCAACGTCCAGCAGTTCATCAGCCCCGAGAAGGCGCTGATCCTCCCGACGGCCACCGAGCAGATCCAGTTGGCCCTTGAGCGCCTGCAGGAGGCCTCTGGCAAGCTGACGGACCTGGCCGCTGCCTTCGCCGAGTGATCTCGGTCGGGTTGAGGCTCTGAGAATCAAAAAGGCCCCTGCGCCACGCGGTGCAGGGGCCTTTTTGCGTCCGGGGTCGGAGGGCTATTTGGCGCCGAGGCGAGTCAGGCCGGACAGCAGGTCATCGATGGCGGCGCGCACGGTGGTGTCGATCTCGGAGGGGGCGCGCTCGGTCTCGCTCAGCAGCGCCTTGAGGCTGGTCAGCTCCTGCTGGAGGGCCTCGTAGTCGGCGCGGAAGACGCTGCGGTCGGCGTCCTCGATCTCGCCTTCGTCGACGAGCTTCTTCTCGCGCTGGGCGGAGAACTCGATCTCGTCGATGACCTTGCGGGCCTGAATGTGGCGCTCGGTCATGTCCTTGGTGCGGGTCGGGAGCAGGGTGCGCAGGTTGAGCCGGACCATGGCCATGGCGGCGAGCTTCTGGCGGTAGAAGCCGTCGATCTCGGGGCCGGCGGCCTGGCCGAGGTTGAGCAGGGCGTCGACGTCAGCGCCCTCGCAGGGGGGGATGGGGGCGGCCGGGGTGCCGTCGATGGCCGCGCCCGAGCGCGCCGAGGCGTCGCCGGCCCCGGCGGGGGATTGGAAGCACTCGAAGAGGGACTTGCGCATCAGATCCACCTCCAGGCTGGCGGCGTCGATCTGGAGTACGGGCAGCTCCTCGACCGCCGTCAGGGTGGTCTTGAGCATCTTCTGGGTGCCGTCCCAGTTGCCCCGCAGGTCGCTGTTGAGGACGCGGGCTTGATCGAGCTGGGCGGCCAGCGAGGGGGGGCGATCATTGCCGCTGCAGGCCAGCGCCCCCAGCGTCAGCGAGAGGGCCAGGGGGATCATCAGGATCTTGTTCATGTCGCCTACCATCAAGGGGAGGGGTCGAGACCAGAAAGTCTCCCTCCAGTCTAAAGAAGCCAGCCCTGGGGATAGGCAAAAGCGGCCTCTGTGTCAATCCGCCCCGGCCTGGGCGGCTCGGGATCGAGGTCGGGGGGTTGGACACCCGGCCGCGCCGGTGCTAGATTTTCGCCCGCCGCGGCCGCTGGAGGTCGCGCTCGAAGGGCTGGGCGATGATAGAGGTCTTCGACACCGTCGCGGGGTTGCGCGAGGCTTTGCGCGCGCGACGAGCGGGCGGGCGAGAGGTCGCCTTCGTGCCGACGATGGGTGCGCTGCACGCGGGTCACCTGTCGCTGATGGCGCAGGGCCGGGCGCGGGCCGAGGTGCTCGTCGCCAGCGTCTTCGTCAACCCGACCCAGTTCAACAACGCCGAAGATCTGAAGACCTACCCGCGCGATCTGGAGCGGGACGTGGCGCTGTGCGCCGAGGCGGGCGTCGACGTGGTCTTCGCCCCGAGCGCGGCGCAGATGTACCCCGGAGGGGCGATGACGAAGGTCACGGTCTCGACCATGACCGACGGGCTGTGCGGCGCGACGCGGCCAGGCCACTTCGAGGGCGTGACCACGATCGTCGCCAAGCTCTTCAACGTCGTCCAGCCGGATGTGGCGATCTTTGGCCAGAAGGACTACCAGCAGCTCGCCGTCATCCGGCAGATGGTCCGCGACCTCGACTTCCCTGTCGAGATCCTCGCCGGAGCGACCGTGCGCGAGCCCGATGGCCTGGCGATGAGCAGCCGCAATACGCGCCTCGGGGCAGCGGCGCGCGCCCAGGCGCCGTCGATCTGGCGCGCCCTGCAGGCGGCCGCTCAGGCCGTGGACTCCGGGGAGCGCGACGTCGGCGCGCTGGTGGCGGTGGCGCGCGGGATCGTCGAGGGGGCCTCGATGGCGCGCATCGATTATGTAGAGGTGGTCCACCCGAGGACGCTTGAGCCGATGTCCAGGGTCGGCGGCGAGGGGGTGGTGATGGCGCTGGCGGTGTTCTTCGGGGACACGCGGCTGATCGACAACATGCACCTGGGTCCGAAGCCCGGCGCGCAAGGAGGGGGCGCATGAGCGCACAGAGCCTCGTGATGTGGCTGTCCATGTCGGCGGCGTTGCCGCTGGTCGCCGTGGGCTGCGGTGAGGAGGTGGTCCCCGAGGACACGTCGTGCAGCGGCGGTCAGCCGCTGCGCGTGATCGGAGAGGCCGGGGAGATCGACGGCACCTTCATCCGCAACAACACGCTGGGGACCCTGGCCGTGGACGTGCCTGTCGGGGAGGTGACCGATCGGCGGATCACGGTGGACATGGGGACGGTGGAGTTCCTCGTGGCCGGCTCTGACGAGGCCGAGGAGCGCCCTCGGCTGCTGGTGTTGCAGACCAACGTGGCGGACCCGGAGGGCTCGAACCTGCTGGAGAACCTCAACCGGCGGCTCAACAGCGGGGTGGAGGGCGCCGACACGCTGCAGGTGGTCAACCGCGACGAGGGGGAGTACTGCGACGTGGAGCAGGGCGAGATTTGCGCGCGCTTTGGCCTGGACAACACGGCCAACCGCGAGCTGGAGAAGGACTCCGACGGGGTTGTCCACCTGGGCGTGGGCGGGCAGGTGAGGGTCAAGACGCTGACGTCCACGCTCATCGCGCTGGAGTGGGATGTGGAGTTCGGTCCGAACATCTCGAAGTTTGGTGACGCCTCCAGCGGGCAGCTCGAAGGCTGCCTGTCGACCCAGCGCGGCAATGCCGCGGCGGGGATCGAGCCGCTGGAGGTCCCGGGGAGCTGACGACCTTGCACCCTGGGGTCGGACGATCTATAGATCCGGTCGCCTGATCGTCGAGCGCGCGGCGCAGGTCATCCGGGCGGGGGCCCTCATGTTCGACCTCTTTGAGAAGCGCTTTGTCATCAACACGGGCAAGGGCGGCGTCGGCAAGACGACGATCTCGGCCGCCGTGGCGCTGGCCGCAGCCCGCAGGGGCAAGCGCGTGCTGTTGATGGACATGAGCGCCAAGGAGCGCTTCTCGCGCATCTTCGGCTCCAAGCCCCTGAGCGTCGAGCCCCTTGAGGTCGAGGAGAACCTCTTTGCGGTGCGGATCACCCCCGACGAGGCGCTCGAAGAGTATGCGATCATGAAGCTGCGCCTCAAGACGCTCTACAAGGCCGTCTTCGAGAACCGCTTCATCCGCACCTTCTTGCGGGTCATCCCTGGCCTCAACGAGCTGACCCTGCTGGGCAAGGCCTGGCACGAGGAGCAGGCCCGCGATCCGATGACGGGGCGGCCGGTGTGGGACATGATCGTCATCGACGCGCCCGCCACCGGCCACGGCGTCTTCTTCCTGCAGATCCCGGACGTGATCTGCTCGATGATCACCTCCGGGCCGATGTACCAGGAGGCCCGACAGATCGGCGATCTGGTCCACGACCCGCGCCGCACGGCCCTCAACCTCATCACGCTGGTCGAGGAGATGCCGGTCAACGAGACCATCGAGCTCAAGCAGCGCCTCGACGACGCGCTCAAGGTGCCGCTGGGCTTCGTGGTGGCCAACGCCATCTACCCGCCCCTCTTTGACGCCCACGCCGACCTGATGGAGAAGCTCGACGCGGCCGGGCCGGTCGAGGGCGACCTGGGCCGGATGCTCGACGCGGCCCTCTTTCGCCGCAAGCGGGTTGAGCTGCAGCGGACCTACCTCGATCGCATCGACGCCGAGATAGACCTGCCGCAGATTCACATCCCCTATTACTTCACCGAACGCTTCGACTTCATGACGATCTCCAAGATCGCCGATCAGATCGATCGGCAAGCTTCGGCCGTCGTCAGGGACTCGGCCTGAACCGCAAGCAGAAGGAGAGCGCGTGGAGGACGATCAGCGCCTCGGTCAGTTCATCCGCGATCGCAAGGTGATCGTCTGCGTCGGCAGCGGCGGCGTCGGCAAGACGACCGTGTCGGCCGTGGTCGCGCTGCACGCCGCGGTCCTGGGCCGCAAGGTCCTCGTGCTGACGATCGACCCGGCCAGGCGGCTGGCCAACAGCCTCGGCGTCGAGGCCCTCGACAACGAGGAGCGCCAGATCCCGCTGGCCGCCTTCGAGGAGGCCGGCCTGGCGCCGACCGGCGAGCTGTGGGCCATGATGCTCGACATGAAGCGCTCCTTCGACCGGCTCGTCGAGCGCTACTCGCCCAACGCCGAGGTGCGGCAGAGCATCTACGACAACCGCCTCTACAAGTACTTCTCGACGAGCCTGGCCGGGACGCAGGAGTACTCGGCCATGGAGCGCCTCCATGAGCTCTACGAGGAGGGCAACTACGACCTCATCGTGCTCGACACGCCGCCGACCGTCCACGCGCTCGACTTCCTGGACGCCCCGAAGCGGATGGCCGAGGCGGTCGAGAGCAGCGCGCTCCAGTGGCTCTACAAGCCCTCGCTGGCCGCCCGCAAGTTCGGCTTCGGGCTCTTCAACATCGGAACGAGCTACGTCCTCAAGACGCTGACCAAGTTCACCGGCGCCGAGATGCTCGACGAGCTCTCGAAGTTCCTCTTCAGCTTCCAGCACCTCTTCGACGGCTTCCAGAGCCGCGCCCGGCGAGTGCGCGAGATCCTCGGGGGGCCCGAGTGCGCCTTCTTCATCGTCACGAGCCCCGACCCGATGACCGTCGACGAGGCGCGCTTCTTCCAGAACCGCCTGATGGACGAGGCCATCCCCTTCGCGGGCTTCATCGTCAACCGCGTCCACGAGCCCTACCTGCCCCGCGAGGCCCTGGAGGTCACGAGCGCCGAGGTCGGCGCGCAGATCCGCGCGAAGGTCGCCGACATCACGCCCGAGGCGGCCGAGGCGCTCGGCGAGGCCCTGCTGACCAACGCGATCGAATTCCAGATCCTCGCCGATCTCGACGCCCAGACCCTCAAGGCGCTGCGCGAGCGCAGCGGCCAGAAGACCCTCATCCGCCACATCCCCTACTTCAGCCGCGACATCCACTCCTTCGAGGGCCTCAACTGGGTCCGTCAAGAACTCTTCGGCCCCTGAACCCCTTGGTTCTTGATCCGCCGCCGATCTGCCGAACACCCATTGCAGCCTGTCAGGTGTGCGGCGCTGCGTCGTCACAAGAGAGGTCACCTGGCCCCCGAGCCAGATCCACCGAAGCCCAGAGCCCACCATGAAGAGCATCGCCACGACCGCCCTCGCCCTGGCTGCGCTGCTGTGCGCGGCCTGCGCCGGGCACCCCGGCCCCGACAAGCCCTCCAGGCTCATCATCGACGAGCTGGCGCTGGACCCGACCCTCATCAAGGCCACCTCCTCCTCGGGCGAGGCGCCGCGCACGGAGGTGATCGACTCCAGGGAGACCTTCGAGCAGGCCCAGGAGGCCTTCAGCAAGCGCCAGTACGAGAAGGCGGTCGAGAGATACGCCTTGATCATCGAGCACTTCCAGGACAGCGACTACTTCCTGGCCTCGCTCTACAACTCGGGGCTGGCGCTGGACTTCACCGGGCGGCACGCCGAGGCCGCCGCGCTCTACCGCAAGGTCGCGGACACCTTCCCCGGCCGCAGCGAGGCCACCGACGCGCTCTTCAGGCTCGCCGGCAGCCTCGCCCGGCTGGAGCGGCACGCCGAGGTGGTCTCGGTCATCGACGAGATCGGCGCCCGGACCAGCCTGACGGTCGGCGACAGGATCGAGGCCAGCGTGCGGCTCGGCGACGCCCGCCTCGCGCTCGGCGAGCTGTCCGCGGCCGAGGAGGCCTACCGCGAGGCGCTGACCATGAACCGCCGCGCCCCCGTCGAGGACGCGCTGCCCGACGACGCCTACTTCATCGCCGGCGCCCAGTACGGCATCGGCCGCGTCTACCACCACCTCTTCGTCGCCATCAAGTTCAAGCTTCCCATCGAGCGCATGGAGGGCGATCTGCGCGACAAGATTCAGCTTTTTGAGCAGTCACAGTCCCTCTACATCCGCACCATAAGGCTGGCGCACCCCTACTGGACGACCGCCTCGCGCTACCAGATCGCGAAGATGTACGAGGACTTCTACGCCGACCTCCTGACCTCGGAGATCCCGGAGCTGACCGACGAGGAGGCCGAGCTCTACTTCGAAGAGCTGCGCAAGAAGCTGCGCCCGCTGATGGACCGCGCCCTCCAGTACTACGAGCGCACCATCACGCTCTCTGAGCGCCAGGGGGTCGACAACCAGTACACCCAGATGACCCAGGAGGCCCTCGATCGCCTCAAGTCCTACCTGACCGACCCCAGGCTCCAGATCCAGGAGGCCAACAAGGTCCGCGCCGGCCAGAAGATCGAGGCCCTCGGCCTGCCCCCCGATGAGGAGCGCGTGCGCCCCGTCGAGGAGGCCCCCCAACGCCAACCCGAGGCGCCGACCGAGGACGGCGGCGACTCCAGGGCCCCCTAGAACGCTGACCGGTTTGACTCCCATCGGCCAACGGGCCGACAACGACGCCGTCGGCAAGATCGATGCCGGCGTCGTCGATGCGAGCACAGCTTGTGCCGGCGGGCCAAAGGGCCCGCCTGTGCGTCACCCACTGGGTGCTCCTCCTTGGCGTCTATCTGGCCGACGGCGTCTTCGCTGTCGGCCTCGCCGGCCTCGGTCCCTCAAACCAATCAGCGTTCTAGGATCCCAAGCCGCCGCAGGGTCAAGGGGCGCTCGGGGCCGGGTGAGGGCGTCGGCTCAAGGGCCGGCGACGAAGCCGCGGTGGAAGTCTTCGAAGAGCTCGGGGGTCTCGGCGATCATGACGCCGATGAGCATGCCCTGGGCGGTGAAGGCGTAGCCGATCAGCAGCGCGGAGATCAGCAAGGCGGCGAGGCCAGGCAGCATCGCTCCCAGACCGGCGCTGAGCGACAGGCTCAGGGCGCCCGAGGCGGCCATGCCGATCGCGATCCCGACGCAGGTCATCACCAGCGCGATCCCCATCCCCGCGACGAAGCCGTAGCGCCCCCCGCCGGCCTTGATGGCGCGCGCCAGGTAGAGCGGGTTGAAGATGTCCGAGGTGCGGGTGCCGAGCGAGAGGATCGTCAACGTCATCGGCCAGCAGTAGAGCGCCCCGGTCAGCAGCAGCAGGAAGAGCAGGAAGCGGGCGACAGGGAAGCCCTCGATGGCCTCCTGTGAGGCCCCGGCCTTCTCGGCGGCGATGGTGTAGACCTGCCTCCGGCTGGGGTCGACCAGGACCCGCTTGCCCTCCTTGGTCAGGGCGACGTTGGCCGGCGTGTTGGGCAGGAAGAGGACGCGCGCGCCCTGGGCGTCAAAGAAGGGCTCCTCGGGCGACCACTCCCGGGTGCGGCTTGGGTCCTGGGTGGCCAGGGCCACGTCTCGGGCGGCGTCGCCGGTGGCCAGCAGCCCCGAGCCCACCCAGATCGGCAGGGCGAAGAAGAGCAGCGCGAAGATCGTCATCAGGACGCCGCCCTTGAGCAGATCCTCGCGGTCAAAGCCCAGCTTCGGCGCGGTCAGATCGCCGTGGAGGGCCTGCGTGGCCGCCCGGCTGAAGCTGCTGGTCTGGGCCACCATGGCGATCATCAGCAAGGAGATCGCGGCGGCCAGCATCACGCCGGAGCCCTGGCTCAGGAGGAGCACGCCGGTCAGCAACACCGCCATGATGGGCAACCACAGGATCCCTGCGCCGAGCATCGGCGCGAGCATTGCCCTGGGCACCGTCGGCCAGAAGGCCCTGGCCGGGGCGGCGACGGCGGCCGGTCGAGGCAAGCCCCGCGCTGGCGTCAGGACTCTGGGTGGCGGTGGCCTCAAGGGCCCGGTCGAGCCTTCGGAGGCCGCCTCGCCATCGCCTCTCGGGCGAGCGGCCTTGGGCTCGGGGTTCGCTGGCGTCGACCGGGCGGGCAGAGGCGAGGTCGTCGGGCCGGCGCTCGGCGCCTCGGCTCCTTTGAGCGCTGGCGCGTCGTCGAGGGCGGCGGGCGGCCCAGGCGAGCCGCGCTCGTCCGAGATCAGCGGATTATCGGCGCGCCCCCGGGGGCGCTGGCTGCGTCTGGGGGCGGCGTCGTCAGCGTCCAGGGCGTCGTCGGCCAGCGGCGGGGGGGTGTCTCCGTGCCCTGCGAGGGCCAGCGGGTCGAGGAGCTGGAGCTCTCCGTGGTCGCGGTCGTAGAGGAGGGATTCGAGGCTCGGTTGATTGTCGTCGACGCCGCGTTCGACTTCGAAGCCCGCGACGCCGGAGGGCGCGGCGTCGCCGGAGATGGCGTTCTGCTCGACGACGAAGCCGTCCTCGTCCTCATCGGGCGGCCAGACGCCGTCGACGGTGATCCCGGCGTCGGCGCCGACGATGCGGCCGGGGAGGTCGTCGGCGTCGATGTTGTGGATCAGGAGTTCGTCGAGGGGGTTGGCGGACGGGGGCCTGGGCGCTGGCTCGGCGCTGCGGAAGATCTTCACCGAGGGCGCCGGCTGCATGACGATGGGCGTGGGTGGGGCCTCCAGTCGGGTATGCATGGCCGCCGAGGAGCCTCGGGCCAGCGCCGCGGCCTTGGCGGCCTCGAGCATGTCCAGGTGTTGCTCGGAGGCGTCGGTGGAGGGGTCCCAGCCCCCAGCGGGGACGTCGCCGAAGGGATCCGAGCCGAGGCTGGAGTAGAGGTCGTCGAGGAGGGGGGCTGCGACGGCGGCGCCATCGGAGGGGGCGCTGTGGGTTGCGGCGACGAACTCGGCCTCGATGACGGGATCGTCCCAGGGATTCGAGTCGCTCTCCGCGACGAACTCGTCGAGGTCGATCCTGTCGACGAGGGCGTCGATCGGGGGGGCCTTGTGGGGCGTCGCCCTGGGCGGCGCGGCGAACTCGGTCTCGACGGGGTTGCCCTTCCTGGCTTCGGGGTTGTTGGGGGCGGCCTCGGCGGGGTCAGGCGAGGTGCGCCGGATGGGTCGGCTGGCCGGCTGCCCGGGGATCTGGAGGGTCTGTTGGGATCGGGCGGCCTGGCGCGAGACAGAGACGGTGTTGAGGCGTCCGATGGCGGCGCGGGCGCCGTTGGTGGAGTCGCTCTGACCGCTGCTGGTCTGGAGGGCGGCCTCTTGGGAGGGCTCCTCGCGCCGGACCTCGACCTCGGCGCCGATCTTGTGGAGCGTCTGGACGTAGGCCCGCGCGGTCTCCTTGGTGGCGCCCCGCTTGACCACGACGGGGATGTTCTCGACGAAGCGCTCGGCGGTGGCGAGGTCGGTGCCGAAGGCCAACCGGACGCGCGCGACGGCGTCTTCGCGCGCGACGTCGGGCGGGAAGCCTGTCAGGACGATTGTCAGCCGTAAGGGGTCTTCGCTGGGTGTGCTCATCGGGCTCCACCGAGGGGGTTGCCACCTGGTTGCGTACATTAACGCCCCTGGCGCGCTTCGTCCATTGGATCTGAGGGCTGGTCAGCGTCAGAGCCGCGCGCTATGGTGTGCGCTGATGGAGAGAGGGTCAACGCAGGAGGTCAGCGATGCCCAACGTCATCGCCTTCCTGGTGATTGTCGCGATCATCATCGGGGTGATTGTCCTGCTTGGTCGCCGGGCCGCGCGGCCCGAGCGTCGGCTCTTGCGGGACTTCAGGAGGCTGCGCCGCTTGATCCTGTCGAGCATCCAGCGCCCGCACCGCGCGGAGGCCGAGCGGCTCCTGGGGGGCTGCGAGTCCTATTTGGCGGGCCTGCTCGACGCCAGAGAGAGGCACGCGCTGCTGGGGTCGATGGCCGGGGCCGCCGCCGAGATGACGGGGCTGCCCCCTGGAGAGCAGGGCCAGCGGGTGCTGGAGGTCTTCGATCGGCGCATGGCCGAGGATCTGTCGGGCTTCTTCACCAGCCTGACGCGGATCTCCGCCGTGGTGGGCCTGCAGCGCGAGGAGACGCTGGACGCGCTGCGCTCCTTCACCGAGGATCTAGAGATCCAGCGCGAGGCGCTGGCGGAGCTGGCCGACGAGTTCAATCAAGGCCCCGTCCGCGCGATCCCCGAGGATCGGGCGGTGACGGCGGGGCGCAAGGCGGGATCATGACCTGGAGGTATGAGATGAAGGTGTTCTTCAAGGATGGGGCGCTTCGGGCGCTGCCGGTGGTTTTCGGGCTCGTGGCGCTGACGGGGTGCGGGACGGAGGACATCCCGCCGGGCAACAAGGGCTTCCTCTTTGACAGGACAGGGGCGCTGGCCCTCTACACCGGCGGTCACGGCCTGGTGAAGGACACGATGCTGGGGCCTGGGACGCACTACACGGGGCTCTACGACGAGGTCCGGGACGTCGACTGCAAGGACGAGCAGGGCAAGGAGACCATCGACGTGCTGACGAAGTCGGACCTGACGGTCAAGGTCGACCTGCGCATCACCTACAGCGCCAACTGCGACAACCAGGAGGACATGGTCAAGATCATCGAGCAGGTCGCGCCCGACGACGGCAGCACGGTCAACGGGAAGGAGCTCTACGATCGCTACCTCCTGCCGATCTTGCGGGAGTCATTGCGCAACCGCCTGGCCGCGGTCACGATCGAAGACGTCAAGAACGTGCGCCAGGAGCTGCGCGATGGGATCCGCAAGGATCTGGACGAGGGGATCGTCAATCGCGGCAACCCGGTCAGGATCAAGATCCTGACCGTCTCCGACATCCAGCTGCCCCTGGACATCATCGAGAAGAACAAGCAGATCGAGCTTGCGCGCCAGGAGGCCGAGCAGGAGCAGGAGAAGCAGAAGGCGTCCAAGTTCCGGCTTGAGCGCGAGCTCTTCGAGGCCCAGGAGGATCGCAAGGTCAAGCGCGAGGAGGCCGAGCGGATCAAGGAGGTCTCCGAGATCGACGCCCAGCGCGACAAGGCGGTGCAGATCCTCAAGGCCGAGGCCGATCTGGAGGCCAAGAAGCGCGAGGCCGAGGGCATCCTGGAGGTCCGCACGCAGCTCTCGGGCGATTACCTGCGCTACCTCCAGATCCTCAAGGACAACGAGGTGCGCATGGAGCTGGCCCGCTCGATGGCCCATGGGACCAAGTGGTACGTCGGCCCCGACTTCCTCATCCCGCCCGACACCGACGCCAAGATCTCCGTCACGCGCTGACCCAGGGCAAGCTCTCCGCCTCGCGCCAGGATCCAGGGGGTCGTCGTGCTGCCTTCCATCGACTCGATCCGCTGCTTCGTCGAGGCGGCGCGCTTCTTGAACTTCCGCGCGGCGGCGCGCGCGGTGTCGTTGACCCCGGCGGCGCTGGGCAAGCGCATCCAGCAGCTTGAGGATCAGCTCGGCACCTCGCTCTTTCACCGGACCACGCGCAGGGTGGAGCTGACCGAGGCGGGGCTGGCGCTGCTGCCGCGCGCCCGCGCGCTGCTTGACGCCGCCGAGGCCTGCGTGCGAGCCGGCCGCGGCGAGACCGGCCCCCCCGAGATGGCGCTGATGGTCGGGACGCGCCACGAGCTGGGGCTGTCCTGGCTCGTCCCGATCCTGCCGGCGCTGCGGGCGGCGCTGCCGCACATCACCTTCCACCTCTACTTCAGCTCCGGTCCGGATCTGGAAATGCGCGTACATACTCAGGAAATCGACTGCGCGGTGACGTCGCGTCACGTCACCGATCCGCGCATCGACATGATCCGGCTGCACAGCGAGGATTACGCCCTCGTTGGCCAGCCGGCGCTGCTGGCCCGCCAGCCCCTTGAGCGCGACGAGGACGCGGCGGCCCACACCCTGATCGACGCCCACGCCGACCTGCCGCTCTTTCGCTACTGGCGCGACGCGCCCGAGGGCGGCGATCGCCTGCGCTTTGGTCGGGTGCTGTGCATGGGGACGATCGCGGCGATCCGGGCGCTGGTCCTGTCCGGCGAGGGGGTCGGGGTGTTGCCGCGCTACCTCGTGGCGGGGGATCTGTCCTCGGGGGCGCTGGAGGAGCTCTTCGTCGGGGTCAAGCCGCTCACCGATCACTTCCGGCTGATCTTCCGCGCCGACGATCCCAGGCGCAGCGTCTTCGTCGCGCTGGCCGGGCAGATGCTGGCCGAGCCGCTGCGCTGAGCGAGCTGGCGGTGGGCGGTCAGGGCGGGTGAGGGCCTCGGAGCCTGCCTGGAGGGCTCGGCCCCTTGCGGCAGGGGCCTCAGTCGTAGTCTGCGGACTCGACGATGGCGTTCAGGGCGGCCTGCTGGGCCTCCCAGCTCTCGGACGAGGCGGCGGTCTCGATGGTGACGATGGTGTCGTCGATGACGAAGACGGCCACGTTGTAGCGGAAGGGCGTGCCGGCCTGATCGACCTGGAAATGGAGCTGCCTGCCCGTCATGTTGCGGGTCTTGACCTCGGTGGTGTCGAGCAGCTCATAGCCTTGACCATCGACCAGCTCGCGGGCCAGCGCCTTGGCCCAGAAGTCCACCGAGCCCTCCTCGTCGTTGTCGCGCTCGCGCAGGACGACGACGGCGCCGTCGGTGTTGACGGCCTTCCAGTCGTAGTCGCGCCATTCGATGTCCTCGTCGGCCAGGGCGACGAAGTCGTTGGGCAGGGTGAACTCGGTGTTGGGGCCGCAGGCGGCCAGCAGCCCGGCCAGCGCCGCGAAGAGGAGGGCGTCTCGTGGGGTGATCATGGGCGCTGACCTCATCAGTGCAGGATGGCGTTGAGGTTGTAGTTGCGAAGCCATCCGAAGGGCAGCCCGATCCGGCCCTGGGTGGCGACGGCCTGCTTGAGCTGGACGTTGAGCGTGATGGTGGAGAAGGCCGCGTGGTTCTGGAGGAATCGGATGCGGCCCTTCATCAGCTCGATCTGCTCGGTCAGGCGCGAGAGCTCCTTCTCGATGGCGAGGGAGGCCTCGACGGTCTTGGACTGGGCCAGCAGCTCGATGAAGCGGTCGCGCAGCACCATGGCGTTCTTCATGCGGATCTGGAGGTCGAAGAACTCCTCGGTGACGTCGGTGCCGACGATGTTCTTGTAGGAGACGTCGCCGAGGGCGGTCAGCTCCTTGACCAGGGCCTCGAAGTTCTTGACGGGGACGCGGATCACCAGCGAGGCGCTGGTGGACTGCTGTATCCAGCCGCCGTGCTTCTCGTTCATGGCGCGGGCGGCGTCGAGGGTCTCGTCGATCTTGAAGACCAGGATGCCGATCTGGGCGTCGTAGATCAGCAGGCGCTCGGTCGGCGGCTGGAGGTCGGGCGCGCCGTTGTCCGTCGGCTCTGCCCCGGTCGGCTCGGCCTTGGGGGCCTGGGTGATCGCGGTGGCGAGATCGACGATCTCGTCGCCCTCTCCGCCGCGGTAATCCATGTCCTGCTCCTCGGCCATTTTGGACTCAGCGCCGCCCATGCCGCCCATCGCGCCGTCGAAGAAGCCCGGCGAGGCGGCCTGGGGTGACGCGGCGTTGGTGTCGTAGCTGGCGAACTTGCTCCCTGAGGCGCAGGCGGTCAGCAAGGAGGCCAGCGCCAGCGCGGCGCAGAGCATCGGGGGGCGTGGTGGAGTCATGGGATCTCTCCTGTCCGAGGTCTGGCAGAGACTATGCCTCAGCCCGGGGTGCTCGGCAAGGCCGCGCTCATTGGAGCAAGGTGATGGGGATGGGCTCGGTCATGACGAAGATCTCGCTGTAGCCGTTGGGGTCGTTGGGGGACACGGGGCTCATGCCGTAGCCGACGATGGCGTACTGGCTGCCGCGCTCGTAGACGGCGCCGCAGCGGTCCAGCCGCGTCTCGTGCTCGTCGGGGCGCCAGAGCCAGCCGCGGATCCAGCCGCCGCCGGGGGTCAGCATGTACTCCGCCGCGGGTCCAAGGCCGGGGCAGCTGTGGGGCTCGGCCAGGAAGACCCAGGGCTGGCCGTCCTTGAGGATGGCCACGGCGAAGAAGTCGCTCTCGTGCATCGAGCGCATCCGGAGCGGGACGGTGCAGGTGTTGCGCACCTCGTAATGGACGGAGATCACGTCCTCCTTGAGGGTGAAGATGGTGCTGTCGGCCCTCAAGGTGTAGCGCAGGCAGTCCCGGGTGCCCGAGACGATCGTCGGGGCGGGGGGATCGGGCCTGTCGGCGTCCGGCTCGGCGTCTGGCGAGGGGCGGTCGAAGCTGTCGCGCAGCAGGACGTCGATGTTCAGCGGGGCGTCCTCGGGGTCGGCGGCCGCGACGTCCTCGACCTCCGCTTCGGCGTCGAGCCCGTCGTCGACGTCTTCGCCGCTCGCGGTGTCGTAATCGATGCCCGCGCCGATGTCCGGGATGTCGAGCGGGTTGGAGGGGGTCTGGGGGCCCGAGGGATCGCCGCACCCGAGGATCATCAGGCAGGCCGCCGCGAGCGGCGCGGCGATCAGCGGAGATTTCATGATCGTTGGCTCCTTCGCGCGAGTCTCCCCCCAGGTTAGGGGGTCGCCGTCGGGCTGTCCAGATCGCGACCTCGGCGGCGCGGCGCGCGGGTCGACGACGAGGTCGAAGGGTCTTGTGCGGGACTTGAGGGGTGAATGGGGGTGGACCGGCGCAGGGGAACCTTCTATTGTAGAGGCGGGTTGGAGGGGGGAGCCTGAGCGATGCCCAAGGGACACATGGACATGCCGGAGAGCGCGCGCCGATCAGCGGGGATCCTCTGGATCGCCTGCGGGCTTGTGGCGCTGGCCTTTGGCGGGTGCAGCGATCCGATCGTCTTGTTCATCGAGCAGGACGGCGGTCCGCCCGGGGAGCCGGACGTACCCGGCCAGGACGAGGTCGGGCCGCAGCCGGACGCTGGCCCCGACGCGGAGGATCTGACGCCGAGCCGCTGCCGCATCCCGCCCGCGCCGGATCTGTCGCCGCTGCGCGTCGCGCGCGCGTTCCCGAACCTGACCTTCAACCAGCCGATCTACCTGACCAGCGCCAGAGACGGCAGCGATCGCCTCTTCGTGGTGGAGAAGCGCGGCGTGATCCACGTCTTCCCCAACAACCCCAATGTCGTCCAGAGCCAGGTCTTCCTCGATCTGACCGATCGGGTCTTCTCCCGCACCGGCAATGACGAGCGCGGGCTGCTGGGGCTGGCCTTCGACCCGGACTTCGCCCGCAATGGCTACTTCTGGGTCAACTACACGACGCTCGGGCCGGGGACACCCACGACGATATCGCGCTTCAGCGTCCAGCCGGGCAACCCCGACGCGGGCAACCCGGCCTCCGAGGTCATCGCGCTGCGCTTCATCCAGCCCTACGGCAACCACAACGGCGGGATGGTCGATTTCGGCCCCGACGGCCACCTCTACGTCGGCGTCGGCGACGGCGGGGGCTCCGGCGATCCCGACGATCACGGCCAGAACCTGAGCACCTTGCTCGGCACGATCCTCCGCATGGACGTCTCGAACCTCGGCCCCAACGGGGAGTACCGCGTCCCGCCGGACAACCCCTTCGTCAACCAGCCCCCCGCGCGGCCCGAGATATGGGCCTGGGGCCTGCGCAACCCCTGGCGCTTCTCCTTCGACCGGCTCACCGGCCAGCTTTGGGCCGCCGACGTCGGCCAGCGCCGGATCGAGGAGATCGACGTCATCACCCGCGGGGGCAACTACGGCTGGCGCAAGAAGGAGGGCTTTGACTGCTACAACCCCGTCGAGGGCTGCGATCAGCCGGACTTCATCGCCCCCGTGGCCCAGTACAGCCACGAGGTCGGCCTGTCGATCACGGGCGGCTATGTCTACCGCGGCGCGCGCCTGCCCGAGATGTCCGGCTCCTACATCTACGGCGACTTCGGCAATGGCCAGATCTTCGCCGTGGTGTCCACCGACGACGAGGAGGCCGAGAGCCCGCTGGGCCACAAGACCGCGCGCGGCAACAAGGTCGTCGAGCTGGCCCAGACCGGGATCAAGATCTCCTCCTTCGGCGAGGACGAGGCCGGCGAGATCTACATCGTCGATTACGCCCTGGGGGGCATCCACCAGCTCGAGCGGGCCGGCGGGGTCGTCGAGCCGACCGAGCCGCTGCCGCTGACGCTGACCGAGACGGGGTGCTTCGACGACGTCGCCGCCCAGGTGCCCGAGCGCAAGCTCATCCCCTACGACGTCAACGCCCAGCTCTGGAGCGACGACGCCTCCAAGGAGCGCTTCTTCGTCCTGCCCGTCGGCGCCAAGATCACCTACGATCCCGTCGCGCCCTGGGCCTTCCCCGATGGCTCGATCATCGTCAAGAACTTCTACCTCGACGCCGTCGCTGGCGACCCGTCCACGCGCCGCATCATCGAGACCCGCTTCCTGGTCCGCGAGGCCGAGACCTACCGCGGCTACAGCTACCAGTGGAACGACGCCCAGACCGAGGGCTTCCTGCTGCCCGGCGCCGCCACGAAGGACTTCCAGATCCAGGACGGCGGCCAGACCCGCACGCTGACCTGGGCCTACCCCAGCCGCTCCCAGTGCCGCGCCTGCCACACCGACGCCAGCGGCCAGGTCCTCGGCCTGAGCACCGGGCAGATGAACCTCGCCGGGCCCAACGGCGACAACCAGATCGACCGCTTCGCCGCGCGGGGCCTCTTCGCCAACCCCCCCGGCCCCGCCGCCGACCTGCCGGTCTACCCCGACCCCTACGGCACGGCCCCGCTCGCCGACCGCGCCCGCGCCTACATCCACGCCAACTGCGCCCACTGCCACCTGCCCAACGGCGTAGCCACCTCCGACATCGACCTGCGCTTCGAAACCCCGCTGGCCCGGACGCTGACCTGCAATGAGGAGCCCAAGGAGGGCGACCTCGGCACCGTCGGCCTCAAGCTCCTGCAGCCCGGCAACGCGCAGAACTCCTCGGTCTACCGCCGCATGCTGCTGCGCAACGATGAGAGCATGCCGCCCTTCGCCTCCGCCGTCGTCGATCAAGCCGGCGCCGACCTCATCCGGGACTGGATCAACGCGCTCCAGGGCTGCCAGTAGCCGCCGACAAACCCCTCCGGAGGCCGCCGCGCCCAAATAGGTCTGGCCCAAAGCCCTTGCTTCGCGCTATGTTGCCCGACGATGGCCTGGCGCCGACGCTGAGCGCGCCCTGACACGGAGGTCGCAATGTCCCGGTGCAGACCCCTCGCCCGGGAGGCCCACGCCGGCGGCGCCCGCCGCCCCCGGTCGCCCTTGTTCGGCGCCCTGATCCTGCTCTCAAGCGGGCTCCTCCTGTCGACGCCTCATTCCCACGCCCAGGAGCGGCCAGGCGCGCTGGACACCTCGATCGAGGGCGTGGTGCCCCTTGAAGTCTCCCCGACAGTCGCGAACCTCATGGCCGAGCAGGTCGCTCGACAGGAGGCCGCCGCGCTGGGTGACCACCTCGTCGACGACCACCTGCGCCAGCTCGTCCTCCAGCTCGAGGCCGCCGAACCGACCGAGCGCGCCCTGCTGATCGACCACATCGCCCGCGCCGCGCCCCCCGCGCGCCTGCTGGGCGCGCTGCGGGCCCCGGCGGCGCTGCCCTCCCACCCGCCCGTCGGGAAGGTCGCCCGGCTGGTCCGCTTCAAAGAGGGGGCGGTGAGCTATATCGCAATGATTCCAGAGGGTTATACGCCGGATCGGGCGTGGCCGGTCCACTTCTCGCTGCACGGCGGCGGCGGCTCGTCGCTGAAGAACTGTCGGGCCAACTGGCAGGGCGAGCCGGCGGCCCGAGGGGTGATCCTGGTCTGCCCGCGGGTCTACCGGGGTGGCTGGTGGCTGCCCGGCGGCGAGGAGCGCCTGCTGCGGGTCTGGGACGACCTGAGGACGCAGTACCGGGTGGACGTTGATCGAGTCAGCATCGACGGGGCCAGCTCGGGGGGAGCGGGCGTGTGGCACATGGCCACGCGGCTGCCGTGGATGTGGAGCGCGGCGGTGCCGCGCTGCGCGGCGCTGCCGCTGGACCCGGAGTCGCTCGGCAACCTCAAGGGCGTGCGCGTCCACATCATGCACGGGCTCAGGGACGGCACGATCCTGGTCCAAAACTCTCAGACGGCCTTTGCGCTGCTCAGAGCGCGGGGCTTCGACGTGACCTACTTCGAGGACCCCAAGGTCGGCCACCACTTCATGTATGGGCACAACGAGGCCGTCCTGGACAGGATCGAGGGCGCGCGCCGCGCCGATCCCTGGGGGGCCTTCAGCTACAGGGCGGCCCCGCACGGCGAGGCGCTTGAGCGGGTGCACTGGCTCAAGATCGACTGGGGTCAGAGCTACAGGCCCGGCGAGGTGATCGAGGGGGAGGTGGCGCTCATGCGCCAGGGCGAGGGCTGGCTGGCGGAGGTGCGGCTGGAGATCTCGGCCGACGTGGCGAGGATCGAGGCGCTCTTGCCGCCCGACCCTCGACTGGAGGGGGCCGACGTGGCGGTGATCCTCAACGGCGAGCGGGTCCTGGAGGGGGCGCTGAGCGCCTCGACCGGCGCGATCCTGTCGAGCTGGTCGGGGTCGCACGATCCGGCGATGTTGACCCCTTACAGCGTTTCGATCACCTTGAGGGGAGATGACGAGGGCGTGGCCGGGCGCGGTGCGAGCGCCGAGGCCTATCGACAGTGAGGTGAGGGTTGGGCGAGCTTGATTTTTCGGGGCGTCGGGTGCTGGTGACGGGCGGATCGGGGGACATCGGCCGGGCGCTTTGCGTGGCCTTCGGGTCGCGGGGGGCCCGCGTGGCCATGACCTACTTCTCGGACCACGAGGGCAAGCGGGCCACGGAGGTGGCCATGGCCGAGGCGGGGGCCGAGGCGCCGGTGGTGATCCGGTGCAACCTGCGCGACAAGTCCGCCTCCGCGGAGGTGGCCGAGGCGACGTTGGAGGCCTTCGGCGGGGTCGACTTCTTCTTCAGCAATGCCGCCTCCGGGGTGCTGCGGCCGGCCATGGAGTTGACCTCGCGGCACTGGGACTGGACGATGGACGTCAACGCCCGCTCCTTCCTGGCGCTGACCCAGGCGCTGGCGCCGACGATGGGGCCGGGCGGCCGGATCATGGCCCTGACCTCGACGGGATCGGTGCGCGCCATCGAGCACTACGCCGCCGTGGGGGCCTCCAAGGCCGCCCTGGAGAGCCTCGTGCGGCACCTCGCGATGGAGCTGGGCCCGCGCGGGATCACGGTCAACGCGATCAGCCCGGGCGTCGTGGACACCAAGGCGCTGATCCACTTCCCCCAGCGCGCGCAGCTGCTGGAGGTCGCCGCGATGCGCACGCCCAACGGCCGCATCACCACCCCCGAGGACGTCGCCGCGGTCGCCGTGCTGCTGGCCAGCCCGCTGGCCGCCATGATCCAGGGCCAGACCATCGCCGTCGACGGCGGCTACTCGATCCTGGCCTGATGGCCCCGATCATCACGCTGACGAGCGACTTTGGCCTCCAGGACGCCTACGTCGGGGCCATGCGCGGGGTGCTGCTGGGGATCTGCCCCGGCGCCGCGCTCGCGGACATCACCCACATGGTGCCGGCGCAGGATGTGGTGCACGGCGCCTGGGCGCTGCGGGACGCCGCGCCCTTCTTCCCCGCCGGGGCCGTCCACCTGGCCGTGGTCGACCCCGGCGTCGGCGGCCCGCGCCGGGCGATCATCGCCCGCGCCGGGGGGCACCTGCTGGTTGGCCCCGACAACGGGCTCCTGGTGCCAGCGGCGGAGGCGCTCGGGGGCGTCGAGCGCGCGTGGCAGATCGACCCGGGCCGCCTGGGGGCCCGGGCGCCGAGGGCCCGAAGCCCCTCGGCGACCTTCCACGGGCGCGACATCTTCGCTCCAGCGGCGGGGTGGCTGGCCAGCGGCGTCGACCCCGAGGCGCTGGGGGACGCGGTCGAGGGGCTGCTGCCGTTGCCCGCGCCGGCCCCGCAGGTGAGCCTCGGGCGCATCCTGGGCCGGATCATGACGGCGGATCACTTCGGCAACCTGACGACGAACGTGCCGGCCTCGGCGATCCCCGATCGGGCGCGCGCGAGGGTGACCTTGATCGATCGGGCGCAGCCCGCGATCGAGGGCCTGTCGCGGACCTACGGGGACGCGGCGGTCGGGCAGGTGATGGCGCTGGCGGGCTCTTCGGGCTACATTGAGATCGCCGTCAACCAGGGATCGGCGCGCGCGCGTCTGGGCGCCGACCCTGGGGACGCCGTAGAGATCGCGTTGAGCTTTGGAGACGCCGATGTGCCCGACAAACCTTGACCTCCGAGCCCTGCGCGGGGTGTGGCTCGCCTCGGCGTCCATCGCCGCGGCGCTGTCCGCGTCCTGCAACCCGACGCCGGCCAGCGGCCAGTTTGACGCCCAGCGCCTTGAGCTGCGCGGCTGCGACGAGGAGCTCTTGCCCTGGGAGCCGGGCTTCTACACCATCGATCAGTTCGAGAACAGGACGACGATCCGGCTTCAGTCCATCGGCGGCGGCATCGGCCAGATCGACGGCATCTTCATCCAGGTCGAGAACAGCCTGGTGGACCCGACCAACCCCGACGGCATGCCCCTGGGCGACCCGGCCCTGAGAGCGGCGCTGATCGAGCAGGGCGTCTCCGTGCCCCCCCCCATCGAAGGCGAACCCGTCGGCGGCGCGGCCCGCGCCGTGCTGGGCTTCTATGAGAGCTGCCCCGAGGCCCGGGACGTCCCCGAGATCATCGGGCGGCTGCGCTTCACCCGCTTCGACCCCACCAACGGCGGCCAGATCACCGGCTTCGTCACCGCCCCCGTGGTCGTCGACACGCGCACCGGCGACATCGTCGGGGAGGTCCTCTCGGGTCGCTTCAGCTTCGTCGTCCAGAAGGGCCGCCCCTACACCAACTTCACCGGACCCGGCAACCAGGCGCCATGACGACCCCTGCGCCCCTGACCCCCGACGCGATCATCGCGCTGATCCGACAGGCCGATCGCCTGGAGGCCTTCCCGCGCGCCGGCTTCGTCCTGAGCCGGGTCCCGATGCCCGAGTCCGTCGCCGCACACGCCTACGGCGTCTGCCTGACCGCCATGCTGCTGGGCGAGGCCCTGGCCGAGCGCCCCGATCCCCCGGCGCTCGACCGCGCGCTGCTGCTGGAGATGGCGATCCTGCACGACCTGTCCGAGGCCGTCACCACGGACATCCCCTGGCCGGTCAAGCGCTTCATCGGCCGCCAGCACGTCAAGGAGGCAGAGCACCGCGCCGCCGAGCACCTCCTGGCGCCGGTCTCGCCCCGCCTCCTCGCCATCGTCGCGCGCTACGAGGCCGGGTCCTGCCTGGAGTCGCGCACGGTGCACGCCGCCGACAGAATCCAGATGATGATCAAGGTCTTGCAATACGAGACGGCGGGCCTGGGCGATTTGCGGCGCTTCTGGCTCCAGGAGGCCAACTTCAACGACCACGGCTTGCCCGAGGCCCGCGCGATCTTTGATCGCCTCAAGGCCCACCACGCCGCCGGAGACTGGCCGGTGGGCGACTTCGATTAGCGCGCCCCCGCCCGAGGGCCAGGGCGCCGATCGCGAGGCCGACGCCCAGATCAGGCGCCGTAGGGGTTCTCGCCCTCGCCCTCGTCCTGGCCGTTGTCACCGTCCTTGCCGCCGCCGCGCAGCTTATCGATGCGCTGGCGGGCGCGGTCGGTGGCGTCGTGGACGAGGGTCTGGGAGCGCTCGCCGAGGTCATGGATGCCGCTGCTGATGTCGTGGCGCAGCTCGCGGCCCGACTTCGGGGCCAAAAGCAGGCCGAGGCCGACGCCAGCCAGCAAGCCCGCGCTGAAGATACCCAGAGCGGGCAGCAGCGTGTCCATCGTCCGCACCTGGCGATCCAGGCCCAGGTTGTGGACGAGCTGATCGCGGGAGAAGTCTGAGAGGTTCATGAGGGTCTCCTGAGAGGCCAGGTTCACTCCTGGCGGTCTTTGACAAGATCTCCGAGGCGCGCTTCAAGAGCGGGCATGACGAAGGCCTTGACGCCGAGCTTGAGCGCCCGTTGCGTCAGCTCGGTCCTCAGGCCGCCCCCGAGGATGTAGCCGACTCCGGCCGCAATGCCAAGGGCCACAAAGGGATTCCTGTCATAGAAGCCTCGCCACCCGGCCCGCCCTCGGGCGTCGGAGGACGGAGCCGATCGGCCTCGCGCCGCGTCCTGGCCCATCACTGACCTCCGCCCGACTCAAGCAGGCGCCGCGAGGCCGCTCGCCCGATGAGGTAGCCCAGCGCCGCCGCGCCGATCAGGCAAGGCACCGGGTTCTTGCGCACGAAGGCCACCGCGCGCGCGTTGGCCTCCATCAACAACTCCTGGGCGTGCGCGAGGCGCGCCTCCATGGCCTGCGCGGAGCCCGTCGACTGGGGGGCGCGCGCCTTCTGGCGCGCTTCGGGAAGCAAAGAGGGTGTCATGCGCTCTCTCCTGTCACTTGAATGGCCTCGCGCCGAAGATCAGGCCGATCCCGAAGGCGACGACCAGCACCTCGACGGGGCGCTCCTGAACCCAGGCGCCGAGCGCCTCGCCGCTGTTCCTCGTCGAGAGCCTGGCCCGCTCCAGCGCCTCGGAGGCCTCGAACCTCACCTGCTCGACCCTCGACTGGAGGCGCTGCAGCGCCACCAGCCCCGAGTGGTGCTCGAAGTCCTCCTGGGCGGCGTTGAGCGTCTCGCCGAGCGCCTCGCGCGAGGCGTTCAGATCGCCCCGCAGCGCCTCCGAGGCCCTCACCTTGCCTCGCCCGGGGTGCGCGATCAAGAGCCCTCGGGCAGCGCCGGGGGCTCCTTCGGGGCGGCCAGCGCCCTCGTCGCCTGGATCTCCTTGAGCCATTGGACGTCCTTCTCCAGCTCGGCGCGCGTCAGCGCCAGATCGAAGGGGCCGGCCTTGAGCCTGCGCAGGCTGACCAGCGCCCAGATCCCGCCCGGGATCAGGTGCAGCAGCCCCAACCCCAGCGCGGCCAGCGCGACCCCCATCAAGCCCCCCGCCAGCGCGCCCACCAGCAGCGCGATCCCTGCGTTGAGCATCACATAGCCCACCAGCAAGACGCTGACCGCGACGGCCAGCCCGATCGCGTCGCGCCCCACGTCGCGCACGTTGTCCAGCGCCTCGTGCTTGAGCAGCTCGATCCGAAGCCCGATGTACCGGGTTATCCCGGCCAGCACAGGCTCGACCGTCTGCTTGAGCGACACCTCCGGCAAGGGCCTGCTCTCCAACCCGGGCGCCGCCTCGACCTCCCCGTGGCGCTGGCGCTGGCGATGCTCCAGCGCCGCGCGCCGCGCCTCCCGACGCTGCGCCGATGCCTCGCTCTGGTCTAACTGCCGGCTCATCGCGAACACCACCTGCCGCCTCGATCGTCCTCGGGCGCCCGACCTGCCCGCTCAAGACAGCTGTCAGGCGTTCTGGGCGTTGACGACCACCGGCTCTGTGGAATGGGCCGGGTGAGGGGGCGTTGTCAAGCCCGGCGCCTCGCGCAGCAGCGTCAAGCTGTAGAGGACCACCGCCAGCGTCGAGCCCACGTCGGCGGCCACCGCCATCCACAGGCTCGCCGCGCCCGCCGCGGCCAGAGACAGCACCAAGGCCTTGATCCCCAACGAAAAAATGATGTTGTGGCGGATCACCTGCAGCGCGCGGCGCCCCAGCGCGATGATCTCCGGCAGGCGCCGCAGGTCGTCGGTCAAGAGCGCCACGTCGGCGCTCTCCAGCGCCGCCGCCGACCCCCGCACCCCCATCGCCACCCCAAGGTCGGCGCTGGCCAGCGCCGGGGCGTCGTTGATCCCGTCACCCACCATCGCCACGGGACCCCCGGCGGCCTTGAGCGCCTCGACGGCCTGGACCTTGTCCCAGGGCAGCAGCTCCGAAGCCACCGCGCCGTCGAGCCCCACCTGGGCGCGGACGCTCTCGGCGACCCCGGCGTTGTCGCCCGTCAACATCGTCAACCGCAGGCCCATCCTGCTCAGCGCCCCGAGCGCCTCGGCCGCCTCCGGCCTGGGGCTGTCTGCCAGCGCGTGGAGGCCGGCGAGCTGGCCGTCGACGCCGACGTAGACCACCGTCCGACCGCGATCCCTCCAGGCCTCATAGAAGGCGTGCTCCTCGGGGCTGTGCCAGCCGAGCCGCTCGGCCATCCGGTGGTTGCCCACCTGGATCAGCCGATCGCCGTCGATCACCTCGATCCCCTCACCCTCGATCGTCTCATGCAGCAGGACGTCCCCGCCGGCGCCGGCGACCCCAGCGTGCTCCAGCAGCGCCGCCGCCAGCGGGTGGCTCGATCCCCGCTCGGCCCTGGCGATCAGCGCGTGCACCGCGTGGCGCTCGAAGCCCCCCATCGGCAGACAGTCCGTCACCTCGAAGCGCCCGCGGGTCAGCGTGCCCGTCTTGTCAAAGGCCACCGCCTTGAGCCGGCCCAGCGTCTCCAGGTGCACGCCGCCCTTGATCAACACCCCCACCCGAGCCGCCCTCGCCAGCGCCGAGACGATCGCCACCGGCGTCGAGAGCACCAGCGAGCAAGGGCAGGCGACGACCAGGAGCACCAGCGCCCTGTAGAACCACTCACCCCAGCCCGCCCCGAAGAGCGCCGGGGGCACCACCGCCACCAAGAGCGCGCCGAGCATCACCAGGGGCGTGTAGACGCGCGCGAAGCGGTCGACAAAGCGCTCGCTCGGCGATCGGGCCTCCCGCGCCTGCTCGACCAGCCGCGCCATCCGCGCCACCGCCGTATCGCCGCTGGCCGCCGTCGTCTTGACCTCCAGCCAGCCGCCCAGGTTGATCGTCCCGGCCGACACCGTGTCGCCCAAGCCCCGCGCCGCCGGCATCGACTCGCCCGTCAGCGCGCTCTCGTCCACGCTCGACCGACCCTTGACCACCACGCCGTCCAGCGGGATCTGCTCCCCAGGCCGGATCTCCAGCACCTCTCCGACGGCCACCTGCTCGGTGGGGACGCGCTGCTCCTGGCCGACGCGCCGAGCCACCGACGGCACCAGCGCCGCCACGGCGCCGAGCGCGTCGCGCGCCCTGGACAGCGCCCTGTCCTCCAGCCACGCCGAGAGCGCAAAGAGGAAGACCACCGCGGCGCCCTCGATCCACTCCCCGATCCCGACCGCGCCGATGATCGCCACGATCATCAGCGCGTTGATGTCCAGCATCTTCAGGCGCAGCGCCGCCACCGCGCGCTTGAGGATCGGCCACACGCCGACCCCCACCGCGCCCAGCGCCGACCACTCCAGCGGCGCCCACCACGCCGCGCCCAGCGAGGCCAGCAGCAACCCGCCCGTCAACCACAGCTGCACAGGAGGGCCCTTCGGCGCAGCCGCCACGGGCGCGCCGACGCCCTCGATCGGAGACGCCGCCAGCCCCGCCTTCGAAAGCGCCGCCGCGATCTGCGCCGCCGTCGCCTGCCCAGGATCGTGGCGCACCGCCACCCGCTTCGAAATCACGTCCACCGATACCGCGCCGACGCCCGCCACGCGCCCGAGCGTCTGCTTCACCAGCGCCACCTCGCTGTCGCAGCACAACCCCTCCACGCTCAAGCGCAGCAGCACGCCGCCCTCGGCGGCCCCCCGCGACGCGGCGCCCGCCCCCGACGCGGCGGCGCTCGAACACCCCCCGCCGGTGCAACACGAGGACACAGGGGCGGGCCCCTTGACCTCCTGAGCGCGCTCAACCCCCCCGCCCGCATGCTCATGGCGGTGATCATGACCGTGGTGGCCGTGATCGTCGCCGTGGCCCTGATCGTCGTGCTTGTGATCGTGCTTGTGGTCGTGCATCCGGCCCCCTCGCCTGCAACACGGGCGTCGTCTCCGTGAGCCCGAGGCTCACTTCAACACTTTATGAAATGTTGTATGATCGCAGGGTGATGTCAAGCGCCGGAGGGGCGGCATCGAGCAGATTGAAAGAAGGCCCCGAGTGGGGTACACAGCCGGAGTTCGAGCACTCACCTGGAGTCGACGCCGATGAAGAAGGATGACAAGAGCCGCCGCGTGCCCCCGGGCCAGCGCTTGACCCGCAAGTGGCCCGTGCTCCACGTCGGGCACCCGCCCGAGTTTGACGCCGCGGCGTGGCGCTTTTGCACCTCCGGGGCCGTCGGGTCGCCGCTGGATCTGTCCTGGGAGGACTTCAACGCGCTGCCCATGAGCGAGGTCAAGGCCGACATGCATTGCGTGACGACCTGGAGCCAGCTCGACATGACCTGGCGAGGGGTTCATGCCCGCGACATCCTGGCGCTGACGCGGCCCACCTCGGAGGCGCGCTTCGTCATCGCCCACTGCGAGGGGGGCTACACCACCAACGTGCCCATGTCGGTCTTTGACGACGAGGACGTGCTGCTGGCCATCGCCTGCAATGGCCAGCCGCTCAGCGCCGATCACGGCGCGCCGATGCGCCTCGTCGTGCCGAAGAGGTACGCCTGGAAGTCGGCCAAGTGGCTGATTCGGCTTGAGTTTTCAAGCGAAGATGCGCCGGGCTTCTGGGAGGTGCGCGGCTACCACAACGAGGCTGACCCCTGGACCGAGGAGCGCTTCGGCTGATCCTGGCACGGGTCGGGATCGACAGGGTGATGCCCGGCTCAAACCCGCGGATCTTCGCCGATGTCGGCGCGCGTCGGGAGCTACTCGCCGGGGTTGTCGACCTGGATGCGGGCGCCGAGGCCGCTCCAGTTCTTGCCGCCCGTGAGCTTGTGGACCTGGTGGACGCCGTCGCAGTCGTTGTCGGCGCGGGCCAGCAGTTCGAAGTCATCGCCGCGGGCGCGGAAGCGATATTGGAAGGTCGTCGAGGCCTCGAAGCGCACGCCGAGGGCCACCCAGGTCTCGTGCGCGGCGGCCTCGGGGGGGACGGGGACAGGCTCGCCGCAGGCGATCTCGGCGGGGGTCCAGCCCGCCGAGGGGGGCAGGGCGCCGTGCTTCTCGACGTAGTCCTTGAGGGCGCCCACGGAGTCGCTCAGGAGCCCCTCGACCTCGGTCGAGCGGCGCTTCTCCTCGGGGATCGTGGCCTGATCGTAGACCTGCCTGGCGATGACCCCGAGGATCACGATGACGAGGCCGACGAGGGTGGCCTTGCCGAGGGTCGATCCGAGCAGCGCCTTCACGGTCAGCCCGCCACGGCGGCGGTCCCGCCCTTGTAGGCCTGCCAGGAGGTGTGCCCGATGAAGAAGATGATGAAGATCATGAAGATCTGTCCGCTGGCCAGGCAGAGCAGGCCCAGCGGCAAGAGCAGGATGAGGCCGACGAGGCCGGCGATCTTCACGGAGCGGTCGGCGCTCTTGTGACCGTAGATCCGCAGCGCGTACATCAGCACTCGCCCGCCGTCCAGCGGGAAGATCGGCAGCAGGTTCATCAGCGACCAGCCCACGTTGACGAAGACGAGGAAGCTGAGCACGCCCAGGATCGCCGTGGCCAGCTCGCCCTGCAGGCCGGCGCTGTTGGCGATGAGCCAGGCTGCCAGCGAGGGCAGCCCGAGCAGAAGGCCCGCGCCGGGGCCAGCCAGCGCGATCCGCAGCCCCTCCTTGTTGCCGTAGCGCGACCGGTTGATGCACAGCCCGCCCATGCCCCACAGGAGGATCTTGCTGCGGCCGTGGCCGTAGCGCTGGATGGCCCAGGCGTGGCCGAGCTCATGAAGGAGGATGCTCCCGACGAGGATCGGGAAGCGCATCAGGGCCACGAAGTGTTCGGTGAAGGTGTTGCCGAAGTCGGGGAAGACAAAGAGGGCCCCGAGCAGCAAGAATGTCAGGTCGACGTGGATGGGGAAGCCGGCGATCGTCGCCACCTTCCTGGACAGGGTGTTCATGAGGGGTCACCGTAAAAGTCGCTCGCGTCAGGCGGCGGACCGTCAGAAGATGGGCGCAGGCGAGAGGCTGTCAAGGCTGGGCGCGCTCGACGGTCAGGGCGTAGACGATGGACTCCAGCTCCTCCTCACCGTTGATCTCGATGAAGTAGGTCCCCGGCGAGAAGTTGCCGACCATGACCTGCTCCTGGCCCGGTTGCCCGGACAGGATGCCGACCTCGGCGTTGTCGCGCTGCTTGTAGATCCGAAGCACGAGCGCGTTGTCGAGCGCGTCGGTGACGAAGCGGACCCGCAAGCGGCTGCGATCGTTGACGACGAAGGCCTTCCAGTCGTTGCTGTCGGCCGGGGAGGGGCCGACGCGGTCCTGGATGAGGTCGCCGAGCTCGATGGGGACGGCCCGCTCGGAGGTCTCGTCGCTGGGGTGCGGGTCGACCTCGGCGATGCCGGGGGTGACGCGGGGGGCCGAGGCGCAGGCGAGCGCGAAGGCGGCCAGGATCGCGGGGAGCAGGATCTTCATGTCGTGTGTCGAGGCTCCGTGGTCTGCGGGGCGTGGTCGGGCGACGATCGGTCGGCCATTGTGGCAGGGTTCGCTCGGCTTTCCCAGAGTGCTGATTGGTTTGAGGGACCGAGGTCGTCGAGGCCGACAGGGCCGAGGACCAGGAGACGAGCGCAGGCGGGCCAATCGGCCCGTCGAGCATCGACGACGACGGCATCGGTCTTGCCGACGGCGTCGCTGTCGGACCGATGACCGACGGGAGTCAAACCAATCAGCGCTCTGGCCTTATGGTGGGGTGACGCGGCCGGCCGCACGAGGCCCGAGTCGCCAACAACTTGCGCACCTGCGCCGCTGATGTAGGCTCGGCGGCGCTGGACGCTGACTGTGAGGGCTCCATGGACAGGACGCCTTGGCGTATCATACTGCTGATCGTTCTGGTGGCCGCGGCGACCTTGCCGCTGGTGGCCAGCCCCCGTGAGATGACCACGGCCGACAGGCTCGCCATCCTCTACTCGCCGCAGTTCAACTTCACCCGCGAGGGCGAGCCGCTGATCCACGTCGGCGTGCTCGACGGGGTCTCCTCGGTCGAGTTCTCCTCCGACGGCCCGCTCAAGGTGCTGCCCTTGGGGGACGACGGCCCGGAGCTGCTGGTCGACGGCCGCCGCAAGCTCACGATGGAGATCGAGGACGGGCAGGCGGGCCGCTACCGCCACTGGGTCGTCGTCGAGCGGGTGCCCTACGGCCAGCGGGCGCAGATGGAGCGGGCGGTGGACGGCTGGGTGCAGCGAGGTTACCTGCTGACGCCTCACGAGGTCGGCGGGCTCTTCGCCGTCGGCGGCCGCCGCTTCGACAGCAGGGTCGTGCTGCTGGGGGTCGGCGGCTTCCCCGAGCGCGCCGACGCGCTGGAGCTGGCCGACAGGCTCAGCGACCGCTTCGGGATCGAGACCGAGCAGCACGTCGAGCTGCTGGAGCACTCCAGCGGGACCTTGCGGCTGTCCGGCATCGGCGGCGAGCTGATCCACAAGGACGTCATCTGGATCTCGGGTCAGGCGCCCGATCAGACCTTCTCGGTCAAGACCCCCAAGGGCGAGCGCCGCTTCAAGGGCGGGCTGGTCTTCACGGTCGATCACGCCGGGATGCTCTCCGTGGTCAACGCCGTGCCGGCCGAGGCGCTCGTCAAGGGCGTCGTCCCGAGCGAGGTCTACACCTCCGCGCCGATGGAGTCGCTCAAGGCGCAGGCGATCGCGGCCCGCGGCGAGGTGCTCAGCTACCTCGGGGTGCGCCACCTGGCCGACCCCTTCCTGATCTGCAGCGACGTCCATTGTCAGGTCTACTCGGGGCTCAGCAACGAGAACCCGCGCACCAACGAGGCCGTCGAGCAGACGCGCGGCGAGGTCATGTTCGAGGGCGCGAGCCTCTCGGGGGACTGGCGGATCGTCGACGCCCGCTACAGCTCAAGCTGCGGCGGCCACACCGAGCACAACGACCTCGTCTGGGGAGGCCACGCCGAGCCCTACCTGCGCGGGCGCCTCGACCTCGACAAGGGGAGCGGCGAGTTCGATCAGGGCGTCAACGACCGCAACATCGACCGCTGGCTCAACGCCAACGTCAAGTCCTGGTGCAACACCGCGAGCTTCGGCGGCAAGAACACCTTCCGCTGGAAGCGCTCGATCGACGTCGGTGATCTTGAGGAGCACCTCGATCACCACAAGCACATCGGCCGCATCAAGAACGTCGAGATCCTTGAGCGCGGCGTCTCGGGCCGCGTCACCCGGATGCGCTTCGTCGGCGAGTCCGACCAGCTTGAGTTGAACCGGGAGCTGGCGATAAGGCGCGCCTTCGGGGGGCTGCGCTCGTCGATGTTCTCGATGGAGATAGAGCGCGACAGCAAGGGCTACCCCAGGCGCTTCGACTTCGTCGGCGGCGGCTTCGGCCACGGCTCGGGCATGTGCCAGACCGGCGCGATGATGATGGGCCAGGCCGGCAAGCCCTACGACGCCATATTGTCTCATTATTACAAAGACATACGGCTTCAGCGCCTCTACTGAGGGGGTTGGGGCGGCGCGCCGCGCGCGCACCTGAAGCCGATCGCGTCGTCGCGCGTCTCGGGGGGGGCGAAGAAGCGGTAGGCGGAGCGTGCGCCGCTGCCTGCGAAGGACCACGAGCCGCCGCGCAGCACCTTCGCCTCGGCGTTGGCCTCGTGGATGGGGTCCCTGTCGGCGCTCTGGGCGTAGGCGTCCTTGTTGAAGCCGTCGGCGGTCCACTCCCAGACGTTGCCGGCCATGTCGAGGGCGCCGAAGGGGCTTGCGTTCTGGGGGAAGGCGCCGACGGGCGAGGAGGTCTCGAAGCCGTCGGTGGTGCCGAAGCCGGCCAGCTCGCCCCAGTTCAGGAAGGTGGGCTCCCAGTCCGGGCCCCAGGGGAACTCCCGGTCGTCCTTGTCGCCGCGGGCGGCCTTCTCCCACTCGGCCTCGGTCGGAAGCCGCTTGCCGGCCCACTTGCAGAAGCGCTCGGCCTCCTGCCACGTCACGCACGCCACCGGGTGGTCCGCCGCCTTGAGCCCCGCCTCGCCCTCGCCCCCTATCGACCAGGTGCCCTCCTCGGCGTCGTAGATCGAGCACCTGTCGAGCTGCACCGGCGTGCAGACGCCGCTGTTGACGCATTCTTGATAGCGGGCGTTGGTCACCTCGACCTTGTCGATCGAGAAGGCGCTGATGAAGACGGATCTTCTGGGCACCTCTCGCTCAAACCAGGAGTCCTCGCAGTCCGCCGGCTCGCCGTAGGTGTCTCGGCACAGCGCCACCCCGAGCGCCGCGCGGCTCGCGTCGGTGCCCCGTTCGAAGGGGCCTGCGGGGACCTCGACCATCGCCTCGGTGTCCATCGGGTCCAGGCCGCAAAGCGGCCCTTGCAGGTCGGGGCAGAGCGCGCGAAGGCGCCCGAGGTCGCGCTGGACGCGGGGCTGGAGGTCGTCGAGGTGGGCTGCGCGGGTCATCCCGCAGGCCCGCTCGACCATCGCGCGGGCGTCACAGGCCGAAAGCGCCGCGATCTGTCGGGCGTTGACCTGGAGCTCCAGGACCTCGATCCGCGCCCTCCCGTCGACCGCGCAGGCCTCTCGCTCACAGCGCAGCCCCCGCGCGCACGACGCGCGCGGGCCGCAGGCCTGGCCGAGCTCGCCAGCGACCGCCGCCGCCGGGTGGCGGCACTGCGCGTGGACGCGGGCGGTCGCCTCGAAGAAGCGCGGGAGCGACGGGCACCTCGCCGCCGCCAGCCTGCACTGCGTCAGCGCCTCCTGGCAGCGCCCCTCGGCGGCGAGCGCCTCGCAGCCCCGATGGGCCTCCTCGGCGCCGGCCAGATCGGGGCAGGCGCTCTGGGCGACGCTCGCCGTCAGCGTCGCGACGATGCCTGCGGCGGTCATCGCGATCAGCGGCGTCAAAGAGGGGAAGGGCCAGCGGGTCATCTTGCTCAAGGGGTCTTGGCGCATCGAAAGCCGATGGCGTCGTCGCGGGTCTCGGGCGTTTCAAAAAAACGGTAGGTGGTCCGCGCCCCATTGCCGGCGAAGGACCACGAGCCGCCGCGGATGATCCGCTCGGCGGCGCTGGCCTTGTTGACGGGATCCTGACCGGGGCAGGCGCGGTAGTAGAGGTCGTCGCGCCAGTCGGCGGTCCACTCCCAGACGTTGCCGGCCATGTCGAGGGCGCCGAAGGGGCTTGCGTTCTGGGGGAAGGCGCCGACGGGCGAGGAGGTCTCGAAGCCGTCGGTGGTGCCGAAGCCGGCCAACTCGCCCCAGTTCAGGAAGGTGGGCTCCCAGTCCGGGCCCCAGGGGAACTCCCGGTCGTCCTTGTCGCCGCGGGCGGCCTTCTCCCACTCGGCCTCGGTCGGCAGCCGCTTGCCGGCCCACTTGCAGAAGCGCTCGGCCTCCTGCCACGTCACGCACGCCACCGGGTGGTCCGCCGCCTTGAGCCCCGCCTCGCCCTCGCCCCCTGTCGACCAGGTCTCCGAGGTCGTGTCGTAGACGTTGCAGGCGCTGTAGTCGATCGCGGGGCAAGCCCCCGCCGCGGAGCAGGCGGCGTACTGAGCGTTGGTGACCTCGTGCTTGTCGACGTAGAAGGCGCTCAACGCGATGCGCCGCTGGGGCGTCTCGCGCTCAAACCATGAGGCGGCGCACTCAGCGGGGCGAGAGTAGGTCTGTCGACACAGGTCCAGGCCTCGCCTTGCGCTGGTTCGATCGGAGCCTCTGCGAAAGGCGCCGCCCTGGATCAGGAGCATGTCGGCGCCGTCGGCGCCCTTGATCACGGCCGGCAAGCCCTGGCCCGAGCTGCGCTCGCAGGCCTGCTGCGCCTGAACCTGGTGTCGGGTCAGCATCGCCGCTCTGGCGTCGAGGGACGCGCCTCGGGCGATGTTCAGCGCCTCCGTGAAGATCTTGGCGGCGCCACAGGGATCGGTCGGCAGCGCGTCGAGCGCGTTGATCGTCAACGAGAGCGCTCGCTCCTCGGGATCAGGGATCTGGGCGGGAGCGTCGCCCCACGCGGGCAGCGCCGTGACCAGCGCCGCCGTCAGGACGAGAGGGTGGAGTTTGAGGGCGCGCCGTCGCGCGGGGTCAATCGGTGACATCGCTCGTGTGTGATGGACCCGCAGGGCAAAAGGGCGAGCGCGGGTCTCCTCTTATGGCATGGAGGCCGCATCGACGCCAGAGGCGGGCCCGAAGGGGCGGCGAGGGTGTCGGCGATGAATTTGACGTGGTGGGTATCATTTGATATTCGGTGAGTGGCCAAGAGTGCGTAGAATAGAAGGCGATGCTTCACGGCGTCCTCTTGCAAGGACAGCCCCTTGGTCCCTTCGAACCAACGAGGCGAGGTCGTTATGACGGCATCGGATCAGGATGCCAGGAAGAGTCCCGGCCATGAGCGAGAGGGGAGGGATCCTTCTGCGCTCGATGTCGCCGCGGGCACCGACAGCGCCGACTTTGATCTCGACATCGACGTCGACTTCGACGCCGCCGAGCCGGAAGAGATCTTGCTGCTTGATGACGACAGCGACGACGAAGACGTCTTCGACCTGAGCAAGGACGGCGCCCTCGAAGCCCAGGAGGTTGTCGAGGGAGAGGGCTTGCGCAAGTTGGATGAGAGCGAGCTCGTCGATGAGGTGATCGAGGGAGAGGAGTTCGACCTCTTCGAGTTCGTCGAGGATGCCAGCGATGAGGCGCAGCCGCCGTCGCCTCCCTCTGAGTCCAGGCCGCCGACGGGGGCCGATCCCCGCGTCCTCGGGCGGGTCAATATCGGCCCTCGCTCCTCGGCCCCACCCGAGAGCAGCGCCTTCAAGGATCTTCAGCGCCGCAAGCAGGAGCTCGAAGGGGAGTGCATGGCGCTCGAAGCGCAGCTTGAGCAGGCGATCAGCAAGCTCAAGTCCAATGAAAACCGGCTGACCGAGACCCAGCGCGCGCTCGATCTCTCCTCCCAGGCCCTGTCCGTGAGCGAGGCGCAGCGCCGATCGCTCGTCGAGCAGATCGCCGTGAGCATGGTGGAGGGCGAGGGGGGCAACCGCGACGACCTGGAGGTCTGGATCGCGGAGCTGGAGGCCGAGGCCGAGACCCGCGAGAAGGAGCACCGCGCCCGCGTCCGGGATCTTGAAGGGGCGCTGGAGGCCGCCAGCGTCGATGAGGGCTCCCTGAACGCGCGCGAAGCCCGGATCGTAGCCCTCGAAGGCGAGATCGAGGCGATCCGGGCCCGGGCTGCGGAGGCCAACGCGGCCAAGAGCGCGCGCATCGCGGCGCTGGAGGCCGAGGTGGCGCGCATGGCTGGGGCCGATGCGGCGGCTGCGGGCGGCGAGCTGGCCTCCGAGGCGCTGATCCGCGAGAACGAGTCGCTGCGCTTCAGGATTCAGACCCTGGAGCCCGCCCTGGAGATGTCTCGCAAGAAGAACGAGACCTACCGCGGCGACGTGGCCCAGATGAAGAAGTCCGTGGCCGACGCGCAGGAGGAGCTCCTGGCCGTCAAGGCCATCAAGGAGCGGGCCGAGGCCGCCGAGCGCGGTCTGGCGACGATCGAAGCCGAGCGCGACGCCCTCAAGGCCGAGATGGACGGGATCAGCGCCCGCCTGATCGCCCTTGAGGCCGAGCGCGACGCGGCCGACGCGCAGAAGGCCGAGATCACCTCCAGAGCCATCGAAGCCGAGCGGCAGCGCGACGCGTTGACCGCGCAGATCTCGACCGCAGAAGAGGCCCACGCGCAGGTCAAGGCGGCTCTGGACGAAGCCATCGGCCTCCAAGAGAAGCTCCAGCGCAAGTCCATGGAGGCCGCCCAGGAGCGCGAGCGCCTCGTCGCCGAGGAGATCGCGGGCCTCAAGAGCGCCCTTGAGGCCGCCCGCGAGGGCGACTCCGATCAGCGCACCCACGCCGCATCACTCCAGAGCGCCTTGGAGGCCCTCAAGGCCGAAGGCGAGGCGATCAGCGGGGCCCTCAAGGCCGAAAACGAGGCCATCAAGGCCGAGCGAGAGGCCCTCAAGGCCGAAAACGAGGCGGCGCAGGCCGAGGTGGAGCGCACCCAGGCCCTCCATCTGGCCCTTGAGGCCGAGCGCGAGGCCCTCGCCGTGAAGGCCGCCGCGAACCAGGCCGACCTCCGGGCGCTTCAGGAGCGCCTCGACGCCGCCGAGGCGCGCTACGGCGCACTCGATCGCGATCTCGCCGAGGCCACCTCGGCCCGCACCGCGCTGGAGAACGAGCGCGAGTCGCTGCTGGAGCGGACCCGCGACCTCCAGGAGGAGATCGTCGCCGCGAAGGCAGAAGCTCAAGCCGCTCAGGATCTCCTGAACGATCGCGATTCCGAGGCCGATAAAGCCAGGGTCCTGGCCCTCGAAGAGGCCAACGCCCGCGTCGCCGACCTCAACGCGCGCGTCGAGCAGCTCGAGATCGAGGGCGACGGGCTTCGCGTCCAGCTCGTCGCCGCCCAGGCCGGCGCCCTGCGCGCCGAAGCCTTTGAGTTCGCCCTCCAGGGCGTGCGCGCCGACCTCCCCTCCTTCGACGTCGACCTGGAACACTCGGTCGCCTCCAACGACCCCCCCACTGTCATCCAGGGCCTTGATGCCCTTGGCGCCGAAGACCTCGCCCTCCTCCAGGGGATCCGCGACGGCGAGCGAGAGGTGGTTCGCCTCCGAGCCGAGGTCGACACCCTGAGGGCCGCCTGTGAGGGCCTCGACGCCGATCGAGAGGTCCTGCAGATGCAGCGCGATGCCCTCGAAGAGGAGCTCGGCGCGCTCAAGCAGGACCTCGGCGCCCAGGCCGAGCGCGCCGCCGATCAAGACGTCGAGCGCGGCCGCCTCCAGGAGACGCTCCAATCCATCGGCGTCGAGAACGAGGAGCTCAAGCGCAGCATCCAGGCCATGGTCTCCGAGTTCGAGGTCCATCACGCCGACGACGAGGACGCGCAGGCCGCTCACGGGCGCGCAGAGGCCCTCTCCGCCGAACTCGCTCGGCAGCTTGAGGGCAACCAGGATCTCTCCAGGCGACTCGATGAGGTCCTCGAAGAAGTCCTCCTGCTTCGCAACCAGCTCGAAGAGCGCCCCGACGCCGCCGAGTTCCAGGAGCTCCAAAGCCGACTCCTTGAGCTGGAGTCCGAGGTGGCCCGCACTCCCCAGGACGGCGGCGCCCAGGTCGACGCCCTGCGCGCCGAATACGAAGACCTCGCCGGCGCCTACGAGGCCCTCCAGCAGTCCCACTTCGAACGCGGCAAGCAGCTCATGAGCGCCCTGGCCGACGCCGAGCGCATGCGCGCCAACCTCGTCCGCATCGCCCAGGAGCTCTCCGCCGTCCGCGAGGAGGCCGACAGCCTCGCCCGACACAACGAGCAGGTCGAGGCGCGAAACGACGAACTCGCCCGGCGCGTCGCGACGCTTGAACAAGAAGTCGCCGGGATCTCAAAGCCCGGCCGTGGCTCCCTTCCAACCATCGAGGCCCTTGAGCGCGAGATCAAAGCCTCAAACAGCGCCCTCAGCGTCGATCGGGCCGCCATCCTCTCAGCCTCCTCGCTTGGGATCCACGAGGGTGACCTGGACTTCGACAGCAAAGCCGCCAGCCCCGCCAACATCCGCGAGCCCATCGACGGCGCCTACCCCCGCGGCTATGTCCTGACCGACGACGAGCTGTCCGACGATCAGGGGCGCGCCCCGAGCGGCCCCACGACACAGATCGGCGTCCACGTCGATTACATCGACAAAGCCCCCAAGTCCCCGACCACCCAGTTCGGCGTCTCCATCCACGGCGATGATAGGCACCGAGTCGCCGACTTTGACGTCGACGACGACTTTGACGATTTCGAACCCCGGACGAACTTCCTGGGGAGCCACCCCGATGACGACCTGGAGGATGACCTCGTGCGGCCTCCCGTCAACGTGCTGAGCTCTGACTTGAGCCTCGACATGGAGAGGGACGAGGGGCTGCAAGGGCGCGGCTCGGACGACAGCGATCTTGACGATCCTGACTTCTTCGATGACGAAGACGACGACTTCGACGACTTCGAGCCCGCCAGCCCCAACATCTCGCCCGGCGCCGAGGAAGACGAGGATCCATACGGCGATGACTTCTTCGACGCGCCCTCCGCAAGAGACGAAGGTCAGGCCAGGGACTTCTACGGCGGCAAAGCGTCCTACGATACCCCTGGGCTTGAGGACGATATCCTCGAAGACCTTGAGTCCTTCGACGACCCCCTCGTCGATCGCAACAGCGCGCCGACCATCGACCCCATCTCACACCTGGAGTCCAACAACCTGATGGACGCCTGCCCCAACGCCGACTTCAGCCGCGCCAAGGGCGTCGACCACCGCGGGGGCTTTCTTCTGGCGATGGCCAACGGCGAGACGACCATCAAGGACATCATCGAGCTGTCCAGCAGCGTCCTGGACAGCGGCTCGGCCGCCCAGCTCGTCGTCGAGATGCTCCAGAGCGGCGCCTTGCGCCTCTGAGCTACTCGATCTTGGCGGCGCCCAGCCGCCCGTCGAGAGACTCGAAGTAATCCGCGATGTTGCGCGCGTTCTGCCCCAGATCTCCCGGCGCGTCGTGCCCCTCGCTCGCGACATGGACCCGCGAGACAAAGGGGCTGCGCTTCTTGACGTTGACCTGGATCTGGTGCCGCCAGCCCGTCAAGCGCATCGTCATCTCGGCCTTGATCACGCCCGACGCCCGGTCCTCCTGGGTCACCGCCCAGCCCTCGCGATCGCGCGCGGCGGCCAGCGCCTCGTCGTAGACCCTGTCGTAGCCAAGCTGGTAGGTCCGGGGCAAGAGCTTCGGATACTCGATCGTCTTGCCCGTCTCGACCCGGTTGATCGTCGGCCACACCGAGGCCGACACCATGATCGCGGTGGCCAGGAGCCCGGCGACGACGACCAGGGCGATCAGCGCTTTCCTCAAGAACGACATTCAGACCTCATCTGGGCGGGTCACAGGGGCTGGTAGCTGGGGTTGAACTCGATCGGCGCCGTCAGCAAGGACTGGAAGGGCAGGTTGCGGTGCGGCGCGTCCTCCACACAGGCGATCTCCACCCTCGGCTGAAGCGCCAGGCGCCGCTGGAGCGCCTCCAGGCTCGAGGCCACGAAGGAGAAGGGGATGTTGTACTGGTGCATCTGGTAGAGGTACTTGCGGCAGGCGTTGGACACCGGCTGCTGCTCGCCGCCGTGATCCCGGATGCTGATCTGAGGGCAATCCCCCACCTCGCCGGTCAGCGTGAAGGCGTACATGCGGCGATCGTAGGCCGGCCAGCCGTTCAGGCTCGGGCACGTGCAACCATTGTAGGAGTCGCAGGTGGGAGAGGTGTTCGAGCGCTCGATCCGCCGCTTGCTGTAGAACTCGCCGGGTGCGCCCTCGAAGAAGAAGAAGCAGCCGCCGTCCCTGAAGTAGCCCCCGCCGTTGTCAAAGCGCGCCCACGCCACCACGTTCGACGGCGGCGCGCCAGCGCAATCCCACTCCGGCACGTTCACCGAGGGCTGGGAGGTCGGGCAAGTTGCGTCCGGGCCGTTGCAGTCGTCGTCGACCCAGTCGCCGCAGATCTCCTGGGCCTCGGGGTGCCTGAGCGGATCGATCGGCCCGCAGTCGCCCTGCGAGCGCGCGTAGCCCTCGACCCCCTCGCCCTCCTCAAGGCACACGTCCAGCGGGCTGCTCCCGGCGCCAAAGCCGTCGTCGTCGACGTCGGCGTAGAGGGTCGTGTCCACGCAGGCCGGGACCTCGGTCACCTCGACCCTCATGGAATAGCTGTTGTGGGTGTCCTGATCCACACCCTCGACGGTGATGAGCACCACTCCAGACTCCCGTGCGGTCAAAGAGGCGCGGGCGCCGTTGACCTCCGGCGTCGCCTCCTGGTCGCCCAGCCGCAGCCGCAGCCCCCCGGCGTTGTGGTTGAACACCCAGACCACGTCCACGACTTCCCCGGCCAGCGCGTCGAGCGCGAACACGTCCACGTCTCCGGCGCACACCGTCAGACCCGACAGCGCTCCAGGCTCGACGGGCGACGCGCTCGCCTCGTCTTCGTTGGGCTCGAAGGCGTCGGCCTCGCAGGGCTCAGGACCCGGAGCGCAGCGCTGGACGCCGATGTCGCAGACATTCGAGCCGCCGCAGTCGCCGTCGCCTCGACACCCTATCCCTCGAAAGACACACGACAAACCCAGGCAGATCTGGTCGACTTCGCAGCCGCCGTCATCGCGACAGCCGGCCACGCACGACTCGCCCTCGCAGATGTCGCCTGTCGCGCATCCCGCGTCGTTACGACAACCCGCGACACAGGCGACACCCTCGCAGACGGTGCCCGTCCCGCAGCCGCCGTCATCGCGGCAGCCGACGACGCACAGCTCGCCCTCGCAGATCTGTCCGCCTTCGCAGCCCTCGTCGCCTCGGCAGCCCTGGACGCAGAGCAAGCCCTGGCAGATCGTGCCCGCGTCGCAGCCCTCGTCGCCGCGGCAGCCAGGCTCGCACTGGCCCGTCAGGCAGATCGCGCCCTGGAGACAGCCCGCGTCGTCGCGGCACCCGTCGAGGCAGGCGTTCGCCTCGCAGATCGTGCCGACGATGCAGTCGCCGTCGTCCCGACACTCGACGCACTGGCCCTGGTCGCAGATCGTGCCGCTGGAGCAGCCGTCGTTGTCCCGGCAGCCCTGGGCGCACTGATCATCCTGACAGATCTCCCCCTCCTCGCAATCGGCGTCGTCGACGCAGCCGGGGTCGACCTCGGGCTGGGGCTCGGGCGTCTGCTCGGGCTGGGCCTCGGGCTCGACCTCGGGTTGGGCCTCGGGCTGTCCTTCGGGGTTCTGCTCGGGTTGGGCTTCGGGTTGAGCTTCAGGCTGAGCTTCGGGCTGGGGCTCGGCGAGGGTGCCGACCTCGACGGGCTCATTACAGGCTGGAATGAGCGCGAGGCAGGCGCACAGCGCGATCGTGTCTCTCAAGGTCATCGCGAGGCTCCTTTATTGGCCGACGAAGCCGGGGTTGAGCTGGACCGTGGCGCTCACGAGGGGCTGGAATGGCAGGTTGGCGTGCGGGGCGTCGCGCACGCAGGCGATCTCCACCGTGGGGAAGCGCTCAAGGCGCTGCTGGAGGGCCTCGAAGTCGCCCGCCAGGAAGGAGAAGGGGATGTCGTACTGGTGCATCTGGTAGAGGTACTTGCGGCAGGCGTTGGACACCGGCTGCTGCTCGCCGCCGTGATCCCGGATGCTGATCTCGGGGCAGTCGGCTTGATCGATCGCGGTGGTGAAGGCGTACATGCGGCGATCGTAGGCCGGCCAGCCGTTCAGGCTCGGGCACGTGCAGCCGCTGCGGCTCTCGCACGAGGGGTCCTCGCTGGCCCGCTGCACATTGCGTCGGACATAGAACTCGCCGGGTGCGCCCTCGAAGAAGAAGAAGCAGCCGCCGTCCCTGAAGTAGCCCCCGCCGTTGTCAAAGCGCGCCCACGCCACCACGTTCGACGGCGGCGCGCCCGCGCAATCCCACTCCGGCACGTTCACCGAGGGCTGGGAGGTCGGGCAGGTCGCGTCGGCGCCGTCGCAGTCGTCGTCGACCCAGTCTCCGCAGATCTCGGACGCGCCAGGGTGCCGGAAGAGGTCATCCGGCCCGCAGTCGCCTCCGTCAGCGGCCTGGCCCGCGCCGGGCTGCCCGCAGGAGGGCTCGCCCACCCCGAAGCCGTCCATGTCTGCGTCGTCGAAGACGTCCACGCAACCGTCCGGCTCGGCGACCGATGGCTCGGGCTCCTCGACGGAGGGCTCGGGGGTGGCCTCGGGCGTCGCCTCCGGGGCGGGCTCGGGGCTGGCCTCGATGGGGGTCGTGTTGACCTCGACCTGTTCGCCGCAAGCGCACAGGAGGAGGACAAGAATCGCGCACAGCGCTCTTGTGGTCATGGGCTCAATCTCTGATGGTGTCGATCCAGACTCCCGACTCGCTCGGGCAGCGCGCGCGGGACCGAAGGCTCCAGGAGCATTATAGTAGGGCGGTGCCAGAAATGCGAACAGTTCAAGGGTGGCCCGGGTCTTGCTTTGCCACAGCACGGCGTGCGTTTTTGGAACGCTGCTTTTCCCAGACCTGGTCCAACGTTCCAAAAACCGGAACATCCACTGCCGCCGCTCGTTCGGCGGCAGTGGATGGCGTACGCGGTCTCCTCGTCGTCTTCATCCTCACCCTCCACACCCTGATCGGATCCGCGGCGTGCTGCGAGCCGCAGGCCGCCTTGCCGCCCGTCGAGGCCGCCGACGCGGGCCAGCGCGCCGAGGATCTGGAGAGCCAGCGCGGCCGCGCGCTCGACGCGCTCCCCGAGCCTCGACCTCGCCCTGAGGGCTTCCGGCGCGGGGTGTCGCTGGGTTTGTTCGTCAGCTCGGAGGATCCGGAGGAAAGGCGAGGGTACTATGAGCGATTTTTGGACGAGATCAGGGCCGTGGGGGCGACCGACGTGTCGCTGGTGGTGCGCTGGGCGCAGGCCGACGTGCGGGCGACCGCCATCGGCCCGCTCGACGGGGTGACGGTCGACGACGCCGTGCTCGTCGAGGTGATCGAGCAGGCCAGGGCGCGCGGCTTGAGGGTCTTCCTGCTGCCGATCCTGCACCTGGAGCACATGAGCAAGGGGCAGTGGCGCGGGACGCTGGCGCCGACCAGCCCGGAGGACTGGTGGGCCGCCTACGCGCGCTTCATCCTGCATTACGCGGCCTTGTCGCAGCGGCACGGCGTCGGGATGCTGGCCGTCGGCTCGGAGATGGCGTCCATGGAGAGACACGACGCCCGCTGGCGGGCCTTGATCGCCCAGGTCCGGGAGGCCTTCAAGGGCGAGCTGACCTACTCGGCCAACTGGGACCACTTCGAGCCAGTCCCCTTCTGGGACGCGCTCGACGTGGTCGGGGTGACCGCCTATCAGGAGCTCAGCCGGCGCCGCGATCCGGACGAGGCGAGCTTGATCAAGGGCTGGGAGCCCTTCGAGCACCGCCTGCGGCTGTGGGCGAGCCAGAACGGGCACCGCTACATCTTCACCGAGGTCGGCTACCCCTCCAACACCCTCGGGGCCGCCCAGCCCTGGAACCACGCCCCTCGGGGGCAGGCCGACGTCGAGCTGCAGCTGCGCTGCTTCCGGGCCATGTTCCAGGTCTGGCAGGGGGACGAGCGCCTCGACGGCCTCTACGTCTGGAACTGGTTCGGGCAGGGAGGTCCGGAGGACCGGGGCTACACGCCGCGCGGCAAGCCCTCGCGCTTCGTCCTGGAGCACTGGTTCAAGCGCTGAATCGGATTTGATCCCCGCGACCACCCCGGCTACATTGCGGCCTTGGCCGGCGACCTGGCCTGAGGTGGGTTTTACGATGAAAAGTTCTTATTTTTCAAATATTTCCAGAGGGCCTGGCGCGCTGGCGCTGTGGGCCGCGTTGATCCTCGCGGGGTGCGCCGAGGGGATCGCCCCCGTGGCGCCGGGTCAGGAGCCCGAGCCCGCCCCGGAGGCGACCCCGGAGGGCACCCCGGAGCCCGAGGGGGAGCCTGAAGACGACGGCCCGGTCTGCGGCGACGGGGTGTGCGACGAGGGGGAGCTGGGGGCCTGCGCCGAGGACTGCGCGGTGGGCTCCAAGTGCGAGGTGGACGCCGACTGCGGCGCCGGGCGCCTGTGCATCGACGCCGCGTGCATCGAGGGCGACTGCCGCCAGAACGAAGACTGCCCTTCGGCCGGGCACACCTGCGTCGGCAACCAGTGCACCAGCAACCAGCCCCCTCGTATCGTCGCCTTCTCGGTGGACCCTGAGATCGTCGTCGCGGGCGAGCAGGCCACGCTGCGCTGGGAGGCGGACTTCGCCGATGAGGCGCGGATCATCGCCACGCCGGCCAGCCAGTCCATCGGGGACGTCGAGGCCTCCGGCTCGCGCGACATCGCCGGCGTCGAGACCGTCTCCTTCCGCCTGGAGGTCTCCAACGCCTCCGGCGAAATCAGCCAGGAGGTCACCCTCCAGGTCCTCCCGCGCCTGGAGATCGTCTCGCCGCCGGAGGGCCCGCTGCCCGAGGCGACGGTGGGCGAGCTCTACGAGGCGCGCTTCGAGGCCCGCGGCGGCCAGGGGCAGCGGCGATGGGTCCTCGAAGGGGCGCTGCCCGAGGGCATGAGCTTTGACCCGGTCGCCGGGATATTCTCGGGAAGCCCGACGCGCTCGGGGCTCTATGACATGCTGGTGCGCGTCCTGGACGAGGGCGGCCAGCAGGCCGAGCGCGCGATCTCCCTCCAGGTCACGGCCACCTTGCTGGAGATCGCCACCGAGGCGCTCCCCGACGCGCCGGTGGGGCAGCCCTACGCCGTGACGCTGGCCGCGCGGGGCGGCCAGGCGCCGCTGGATTGGTCCCTGGCCCAGGGTAGCCTGCCCGATGGCCTGTCGCTCTCGCCCGAGGGGGTCATCTCGGGGTCGCCCACGACCGTCGGGAGCCGGATCTTCATCCTTGAGCTGCGCGACGGCGCCGCGCAGGTCGCGCGGGCCACGCGCTCGATCCGGGTGACGCCCCCGGCGCTGGCCTTCGCCTTCGACGCGCTGCCCGAAGGGCGCGCCGGGGAGGCCTACGACATGACGCTCCAGGCCGTCGGCGGCGTCCCCCCCTACCAGTTCATCGTCTCAGGTGTCCTGCCCAGCGGGCTCAACCTCTTCGGCGACAGGCTGCGAGGCACCCCCACCGAGGCGCTGGAGACGACCCTGACCGTTCAGCTGCGCGACGCCACCAACGCGGAGATCTTTGACGACTTCCCGCTGACGATCCTGCCGGCTTCCTTGACGATTGCGAGCGCGAGCCTGCCCGAAGGGCGAGTGGGGCAGGCCTACAGCGCGGCCCTCCTGGCTTCGGGGGGGAGGCCGCCGCTGGTCTGGAGCGCCCAGGGGCTGCCCGCCGGACTCTCCATGTCGCCGGGCGGCGCGCTCTCGGGCCAGCCGCAGGAGCACGGGGACTTCGCCGTGGCGGTGGCGGTCGAGAGCGGCGACGGTCAGCTGGCCGCCACCGAGCTCGCGCTCCGTATCTCGCCGCCGCTGCTCGTGATTACGAGCGCGAGCCTGCCCGAAGGGCGAGCGGGGCAGGCCTACAGCGCGGCGCTTGAGGCGACCGGCGGGCTCGCGCCGCTGGTCTGGAGCGCCCGTGGGCTGCCCGCCGGCCTGACCATCGACGGCGGCGGCGCCGTGGCGGGGATCCCCGAGGTGTCGGGCGCCTTCTCGGTGGAGGTCGAGGTGGCCGATGACTTCGGGCAGGTCGCGCGGCGCCCCCTGGCGCTCACGCTGGCGCCGAGGGCCCCCGAGGTGGTGACGGCCTCCTTGCCAACGGCCACGCTCCAGGCGCCCTACTCGGTGGCGCTGGAGGGTCGCTTCGGGCAGGTGCCCTACAGCTGGACGATCACCAGCGGCGCCCTGCCGGCGGGGCTTGCGCTTCAGAGCGGGGTGATCTCGGGCTCGCCGCAGGTCCTCGGGCAGTTCCCGATCGTGGTCCGGCTGACGGACGCCCGCGCCGAGCTCTCCGAGGCCTCGCTGACGCTCCTGGTCGCGCCGACCCCCCTGGTCATCGCGACGGCCTCGCTGCCGGCCGCGCAGGTCGGCCAGCCCTACAGCGCGGCGCTGGCCTCCTCCGGCGGCGCGCCGCCCGTCACCTGGCGCGTGGCCCAGGGGAGCCTGCCGGCAGGACTTTCGCTCTCTGAGGCCGGCGTCATCTCGGGCACGCCCTCGCAGCTTGGGAGCTTTTCGATCACCTTCGAGGCCGCCGATCAGGCCGCCCAGGTCGTCAGCGCCGCGCTGACGCTCTCGGTGGCCGCCGGGGTGCTCGACGTCACCACCGCGACGCTGCCCTCGGGGCGCCAGGGCGAGCCCTACGCGGCGCAGCTCGCCGTCGCGGGCGGGCAGGCGCCCTTCGACTGGCGCGTCGAGTCCGGCGCGCTGCCACAAGGGGTCTCGCTGAGCGCCAGCGGGCTGCTGTCGGGGACCCCCGCGGTCTCCGGCGGCTTCTCCTTCTCGGTCCGGGTCACGGACGCGCGCCAGAGCGTCGGGACGCGGGCGCTGACCCTGAGCGTCGATCCCCCTGTCGTCCCCGAGGTGATCCACGCGGCGATCGCCGGCAGCTTCGTCGACATCTCGGCCACGGGCCAGCGCCTGACGATCTCCGATCAGGACGACGGCGTCACCGGGGCCCTGGCGCTCGGCTTCTCCTTCGAATTCTTCGGCGACGCCTTCACCCAGATCTTCGTCGACTCCAACGGCCTCGTCGGCTTCGAATCCTCCGCGTCGAGCATCACCAACAGCTCCATCCCTTCGCTCGACGGCCCGGAGAACATCATCGCGCCCTTCTGGGATGACCTCGATCCGGGCGACAACGGCGACGTCTTCTTCGAAGTGCGCGGCGCGGCGCCCTTCAGGCGCGCGATCGTGCAGTGGAAGGACGTCGACTTCTTCCTGGGCAATGACACGCGGCTGAACTTCGAGGTGATCCTCTATGAGACCACCGACCAGATCCAGATCCTCTACGGCGTCAGCACCCAGGGAGACATCGAGCCCGGTCGGGCGCTGGGCAACTCGGCCACCATCGGGATCGAGAGCGCCGACGGCCTCCAGGGCGTCGAGATCGCCTTCAACCAGGCCGCCGCCGCCCTGCCCGGCCAGATCCTGCTCCTGACGCCCGCCGAGGGCGGCTACGAGCTCGATGGCTGGAGCGCCCTCGACGACGACTTCGAAAACATCGGCACCACCGGCACTCTGGCGACCTCCATCACCGGCGACGACTCGCTCCAGCAGCTCCCCATCGGCTTTGACTTTCGCTACTTCGGCGCCACCCACAGCCAGCTCTTCGCCACCTCCAACGGCCTGCTGGCCTTCGACAGCGTCGGCGCCACCGCCTTCTCCAACGCCGCCATGCCCTCAGGCGCCACGCCCAACGGCCTGATCGCGCCCTTCTGGGACGATCTGATCATCGGGGTCAACTCCCGAGTGCTCTCCCAGACCCTCGGGACGGCGCCGCGCCGTCGCTTCATCGTCCAGTGGGACAAGATCGAGCGCCTCGGCGTCGTCAACACGCAGCTGACCTTCCAGGCGGTCCTCTTCGAGACCAGCAACCACATCGCCTTCCGCTATGGCCCGATGACCTTCCCCAGCGATCCCGTGGGCTTCCAGGGGGCCTCGGCGACCGTCGGGATCGAGAACGCCGGCGGGACCCTCGGCGCGGAGCTGTCCTTCAACACCGCCAACATCACCCAGGGCGCCAGCGCCGTCTTCCTGCCCGCCAGCGGCGTCGACACGACCTCCTACGAGGCCGTCGGGCTCTCGACAGGCTTCATCGACATCCAGCGGGTCGGCGCTCGCCTCTCGACCACCGACGGCCTCGACGACGCCTCCATAGCCCAGGCCATCGGCTTCGACTTTGACTTCTACGGCCAGCGCTTCAGCGCCGTCGAGGTCAGCACCAACGGCTTCATCCGCTTCGGGGGCGCCCAGGGCGCCTCCTCCTTCACCAACCAGACCATCCCCGGCCTCGGCAGCCCGGATGGCATGCTGGCGCCCTTCTGGGACGACCTCGATCCCAGCGAGGATGGCAACCGGGGCCGTATCTTCGTCCACACGCGCGGCGTGGCGCCCTTGCGCGAGTTCATCGTCCAGTGGCAGTCCATGCCCCACAACCTCGACGCCTCCGCCTCGATGACCTTCCAGGTCGTGCTCAGCGAGGCCGATGGCTCCGCGATCTTCCATTACGGATCGATGCTCGGCGGCACGGGCGCCTTCCACAACGCCTCCTCGGCCACCATCGGGGTCGAGAGCCTCGACGGCGCCCAGGGAGCGCTCCACGGCTTCAACCAGGCCGCCGCCGTCCGGGCCGGCGGGCAGGTGCGGATCTTCCCGATCCTCCGCTGATCCCGCCTGCCCCCCCCTTGACACCCAGCCCCTCGGGCGCGGAGGTCCATCAGATGTCCCCCACGATTGAAGAGACTCCATCCATGGAAAATGTTGATGGATATCCGGTAATATTGCCGACTTCCTCGATGATGCTGGTCGCCGCGCTGCCCATCCTCGCCCTGATCCTCCTGGCGGGGTGCGGCGACTCGCCTTCCGCGGGGTGTACGTCGGACGAGGCGTGCAAGGGCGCGCGGATCTGCGTGTCGGGCACCTGCGTGGACGGCGAGGACCCCAACAACGAGCCTGGCCCGGTCGACGCGGGCGAGCCCGAGGCGGGCGAACTTGACGCGGGCGAGCCCGACGCGGGCGGGCCCGACGCGGGCGAGCCCGACGCGGGCGAGCCCGAGGGGCCGGCGGACGCCGACGCGCCGACGCCCGACGCGGTCGAGGGTGATGACGCCCTCGACGACGCGGAGGTCGTGGGAGACGCCGAGGAGGTCGACGGCGGCGCGGACGCCCCTGAGGGTGAGCCCGAGGCGGTCGGTGATCCTGAGATCGAGGTCAGCCCGTCGGCGATAGACTTCGGGTCGGTGGGGTTGAGGGTGTCGGCCTTCGAGGTGATCTCGGTCGTCAATGGGGGAGATGGGCCGCTCAACGTGGCGTCGGTGGGCCTGTCCTTCGAGGCTGGGCGGAGCTTTCAGATCATCCCGGATCGGGCGGTCCCTTTTGTGCTGGCGCCGGGGCAGGCCGCTGAGGTCCGGGTGCGCTTCGAGCCGCTGGAGCTTCGGGGTGGGCGCCCGACGCCCCAGGCCAACGCGGTCGTCATCCGCAGCGACGATCCCGCGCGCCCCGAGGTGCGGATCGCGCTGGAGGGCGTGGCGACGCCAGACCCTGCCCGCTGTCTGACCTTCAGCGAGCGGCTGGTGGACTTCGGGTTTGTCCCGCCGGGCGAGGTCGCGGCGCGCCAGGTCGTGCTCCAGAATTGCGGCCGCGAGGCCATTGAGGTCGTCTCGATCGAGCTTGAGGGGCAGACCCCGGCGCTGTCGGTCGTCTCGGGGCGGGCCCTGCCCTTTTCGCTGGCGCCGGGAGGCGAGGTGGGGCTGGCGCTCAACTTCGCGCCGGGGGAGGTGGTCGTGGTGCGGGGCGGGCTGGCGGCGCGCGGCGAGGGGGTCGAGGCCGAGGTTGTCCTTCTTGGGTCGCCGGTGTGTCCGGTGGCCGGTGTGGACGGGCGCGTCGGGGAGGGGGAGCCGGTGGTCGAGCGGCTTGAGGCCGTGGTCGGCGATCGCGTCCTCTTGAGCGCGGCGCCCAGCGTGGACCCGGGCCGCGGGGCCTTGACCTACCGCTGGACCCTGGAGGCGCCCGAGGGCAGCGTCGATCTGAGGCCATCGCCGGCGAGCCTGGACGGCCAGTCGTTGGCGGTGTCGCCGGACGTCGCCGGGGTCTATCGGGTGAGACTCACGGTGCGGAGCACGGTGACGGGGCTTGAGTCCTGCGAGGCGGCCGAGATCCTGCTCGACGTGTCGCCGCGCGTGAGCCGGGCGGTGGTCCGCTTGACCTGGGACAACGGCGCGGACCTCGATCTCCACGTCGTCCGCGGATCGGGTGAGGTCTTCGAGGACTTCGGCGATGGCCGTCGCGCCCAGGAGGACGACTGCTACTTCTTCAACCCCTCGCCGGACTGGGGCCAGCCCGGCGCGCGCTTTGACGATCCGAGGTTGCTGGGCGACGACACGGACGGCCTCGGGCCGGAGGTGACGCTCCTGCCGATCCTGGAGGCCGACCGGCGCTACCGGATCGGGGTCAATTACGCCCGGCGCTTGAACACCCAGACCGTCGAGGCGATCATCGCCGTCGAGATCGAGAGTGTCGTGGTGCAGCTCTTCGAGGCGACGCTGGAAGATCAAGGGACGTTCTGGGTGCCGCTCGTCATCGAAGGCGACGGCACCTTGACCGAGGTGGGTGAGTTCATCGAGCCATGACAAGCTCCATCGATCGCGTCGCCCCGACTCGCCGTCCGGAGGGCAAGTCGGCAGGATCCCAGAATTGGCGAGAGCTGCTCTTCGTGCACTGGGCGGTTCCGGTCGAGCGGCTCAGGCCCTTGATCCCCGAGGCGCTTGAGCTGGATCTGCACGAGGGCGTCGCGTGGGTGGGGGCGGTGCCCTTTGTCATGGAGGATGTGCGGCCGTGGTGGCTGCCCGGGGCGATGGCCTTCAACTTTCTGGAGACGAACCTGCGCGCCTACGTCGTCCACAAGGGGGAGCCGGGCGTCTTCTTCTTCTCGCTGGAGGCGGCCTCGTGGCTGGCGGTCAGGGCGGCGCGCACGGGCTGGGGCCTGCCCTACCACCACGCGGCGATGCGGCTGACCCACGAGGATGGCGTCGCGCACTACAGGACCGAGCGGCGAGGCGCGCCGAGCGCGCTGCTGGACGTGCGCTACAAGCTCGGGGAGGTGCTGGGGCCGTCCGCGCCGGGGACGCTGGAGCACTTCCTGCTGGAGCGCTACCTGCTCTTTGTCGAGCGAGGCGGGCGCATCCTGCGCGGCCAGATCCACCACACGCCCTATCCGGCCCAGCGGGCCGAGGTGATCTCGATCTCGGAGGGGCTCTTCGAGGCGGCGGGGCTGCCGTCGACCCAAGGCCCCCCGGCCCTGGTCCATTACGCCTCGGGCGTCGACGTCGAGGTCTTCGCGCTGCGTTGAATAGTGAAACCCTCGGCGGTCGTTGGTATAGTGTATCGCGTGTGGCGGCGGCGATCCCAGGCCATCTCAAGCGCGCCACCGCCGACGACCCGGAGCCCCTGCCCATGCTCAGAACCTCATTTTTCCTGGCCGCCACCTTGATCGTGTCGTCGGTGGCGTCCGTCAGTCCGGCCTCGGCCCAGCCGAAGCCGGTCCAGATCATCACGGAGAAGGCCGAGATCCACTGGATCGACGTGGCGCCCGACGGCTCGCGGCTGGTCTACAGCGCCCGCTCGCCCAAGAAGGAGGAGCACGACCTGAAGGTGTGGACGATCGCCGAGCGCCCCTACAAGTTCAAGACCATCGCCAAGGGGGTCGCGGGTGAGTTCTCGTCGGACGGCCAGCGCATCGTCTTCTACTCGGAGGCGCGGCTCGAAAAGCCCTACTGGGTGACCTTGATCGAGCCGACCGGCAAGGAGGAAAAAGGCTTCGAGGCCCAGGGGATAGACCCGACGGCGGCGCGGGCCAGCTGGTCCCCGACCGGGCGGACGATCCTCTACACCAACCGCTCGGGCGCCTACCTGCTCGACATCGCCACGGGGGAGTCGCGGCAGATCACGACGAAGGTGCTCACGGCGCCCACGTGGCATCCGAGCGCGCCAGAGCTCATCTTCGAGAAGAAGGGCGGCGGGCTGGCCAGGCTCGACGTGATCGAGGGCGAGATCGAGGATCTGAGCTCGCGCGGCCACGTGCCTCGCTACTCGCCCGACGGCAAGCAGCTCCTCTACATGCACGACTTCAAGATCCACATCATGGATCTGGAGACGAAGAAGTCGCGGATGATCACCGAGGGGATCTCGGCGCGCTGGACGAACGCCGGCCTGGGGATCGTCGCGCTCAAGGAGTCGGGCACGATGACCAAGGGAGAGTCCTTTGACATCGCGGACTTGAGCGCGACCTGGGTGTCGCTGGTCGACGGCGCCCAGGTGCCCCTGATGGGCAAGGCCCACGGCGTCTCGATGCGCAGCAATGGCCGCGATCTCTACTTCGGCGTCCACCGCGACGGGGTCTACCACGTCAAGCTGCCGGCGCTCGCGGGGGAGTCCGAGCTGCGCAAGAAGCTCGGCGTCTCGGACCCGGAGGAGGAAGAGGAGGAGGGCGGCGCGCTGGAGGATGAGCCGGTCAAGAAGTTCGACCCGCCCAAGGGGCGCGCGACGGACAAGCCCATCGATTCCAAGGTGCTCAAGGCCATCCAGTGAATCAGCCCTCTGGAGCGTCGATGGACGTCGAGCCCTCGCCGGGCAAGCTGGCCTTCAAGGACGTGGTCTTCGAGCCGTCGCCGTGTCCGCTGTGCGGGGCCGAGTCTCCGAGCGCGCCCATCCTCGAAGGCCGCGACCACGTCTGGCGCAAGGAGGGGCGCTTCACCCTCGTTCGGTGCCAGGGCTGCGGGCTCGTCCACCAGAGTCCACGCCCGACGCCGGCGACGATGCGCTACTATTACGAGGACTGCTACTCGGGCAAGAGCCAGGACGAGATGCGGCGCTTCCAGCTGGAGTCGCCCCTGTCGCGGCTCATCAGCCTCTACCGCCTCGTGACGATCGAGAAGGTGCGCAAGATCAAGGCCGGCGAGGCGCTGCTCGACGTGGGGGCCTCCTACGGGGGCTTCGTGGAGTACGCGCGGGTGCGGCGGGGGATCGAGGCGCACGCCATCGACCTCGATCCGGGCAGCATCGAGCGCTTCGTCAACACGGTCGACATCGAGGCGCGCTGCGGGGATCTGCTGGAGGTCGGCTACCCGAGCGATCGCTTTGACGTGGTGACGCTCTTTGAGACGCTGGAGCACGTCTACGAGCCGGTGCGCACGCTGGAGGAGATCCGCAGGATCCTCAAGCCGGGCGGCCTGGTGTCGGTGGAGGTGCCCTCGTGGGATGGGGCGATGCGGTGGGTCTTCGGGTCCAGCTGGTTCCCGCTCCTGCTGCCGACGCACTTGCAGCACTTTGATCGCCAGCGGCTCAGGCAGTGCGTCGAGCGCGCGGGCCTGGAGGTGGTCCACCACCAGGCGATGTTCTACCCTGCGGAGATCACGGTGAGCCTGTGGATCTCGATCGTGAGGGTCATCGGCCACGTCGACGACGCGAACAAGGGCGCAGGTCGCAAGCTCCTGGAGCTCGTCCTGGGGCTCTGGCTGGCGATGATTTTTGTCCTGGTGGATGTGCCCTTGATCTTCGCTCTGAGGCTCTTCGGGCGCTCGGGCCATCAGACCGTGGTGGCGCGCAAGCCCGAGGCGCGCTGAGGCGCTTGCCTTCTTGAGGGGTCGGCGAGCCTTGGGCCGTCGGCCGTCAGTACTTGGTGATGCGGGGGTCGACGCGCTGGGCCAGCGCCATGGCGGCCTTGCCGTCCTGGCAGATGTCGTCGCTGCAGGCGATGACGGCGATGAAGCGCGACTTCCGGTTGAGCCAGACGACGTAGTTCAGCCCCCCCCAGCTGGCGAGGAAGGCGGAGTCACCGATGTCGCGGTTGCGCTGGCTGGCCGGGTACTGCCGCAGCAGGTCGTTGAAGCGGCGGCTCTGAGCGCCGGGGTTCGTCTCTCGCCAGACCTGGAGGGAGACCCCGAAGCGGTCGCGGGAGTTGGGCTTGAGGCGAGTGGCGTTGTAGTTGGCGTCGGGCTCGATGCCGATCAGCTCGCCGGGCCTCAGGATGCCTCTGTAGCCTGTGGCGTCCTTGACGTCGGCGCGCGTGATGGGGTTGCCGATGTCGAGCCTCTTGCCCTCGTTGCCCGCGATCCTGTCCGGCTGAGGGGCGGGAGGGAGGTCCTCGAGGTTGACGGCCGGGGGTGAGTTTTCAAACTGGGGGTCGCGCTGAGGCTTGCCGCCGGGGTTGTTGTCCGCGACGGGATCTCCCTCCAGGTTTTTGTCCCCGGTGAAGTCCATCTCCGTGTCTTTGTTGGGGATCTTGATGTTCTTGAGCGAGGGGTTGATGACGGCGGGGTTGAGGGCGGAGCCCTTGTGGGGGAGCTTGTCGAGGGGCTTTCGGAGGTCCTTGGGGGTGGGCACCTTTCCCTTTGAGGCGCTGGCCTTCTTGTCGCCCTTGTCGCTCTTGTCGCCCTTCTTGTCGCCCTTGTCGCCCTTGTCGCCCTTCTTGTCGCCCTTCGATGCCTCCCCGTCGTCCTTCTTGTCGTCGACCTCGGCGGTGTCGTCCTCGCCCTGGCAGAAGCCGCAGGCGCTCAGGGCTGCGCTGGAGAAGGAGAGCGTCAACAGGAGGGTGAGCAAGGGGCGCGGTGGGCTGGTCATGGGTTGATGTCGCTCGGGGTGTCTTGGAGGCCTGAGATGAGGGCCTGGATCTCTATCGACATGACCTGGAGATCGCCCCGGGTGACGTCGCACAACTTGAGGCCGGCGTCGAAGTATTCCGAGGCCCAGTTGTTGAGGGCGTGGGTCATCTCGGCGTCGGGTTGGGGCAGCAAGGCCCTCAGGATTGTCTTTGGCTCGTCCCCGGCCGCGTCGCGCCGCGCGGCGCGGGCGATGTCGCTCAGCGCTTGAGGGCTTGAGGCGCGGTCGCGGGCGATCGCACGGTAGCGGTCGTAGACCCTCTCGGTCAATAGGGAACGCGAGGCGCTGCACCAGGCGAGGTGGGCTTCGAGGCGTCGCAGGGCGCCGCGGGCGGCGTCCGGGGGCAGCTCCGAGGCCAGGCGCTCGACGCCGCGGCTGAGTCGTTGCTCGGCTTCAAGGAGGGCTTGCAGGGTGCGGCGCTGGCTGTTGAGGGCCAGGGCGCCGAAGCGCTCGATGAGGAGATCGAGGATGAACTCGGCGTCCTCGTCGGCGAGGCTCGTGCGTGTCAGGAGGGCGCCGAAGAGGCCAGGGGCGGGCTGGAGGGAGTCTTCGATCTCCCGGGCGAGGGCGGAGAGGGTGGCGTCGAGGCTCTCGGCGACGCGATCGCGCTCTTCGGGGATGAAGCGCCGGGTGAAGTTGGCCCGCTCCCCGCGCAGGCCCTCCTGGATCGCGGCGAGCTGGGCGATCAGGGCCTGCGCGCTGTTCAGCAGGGCGCCGAGGTGGTCGCGCGCGTCGCGGCAGATCAGCCGCAGGGCGCGGCCGGCGTCGATGGCCTTGAGGGCGGCGACGCGCTCGTAGAGGTCGCTCTGGAGCCAGCGCAGCAGGGCGGCGAGCCCGGCGTCCTCCGAGGCGGCGTCGTCGCCGCTGCGGCGGGCGCGCAGGCCTTCGAGGGCCGAGAGGGGGAAGACGCCGGCGACCTGATCGCCGAGGATGTCGTGGATCCGGGCGACGAGCAGGTCGACGTCGCGCTGGCGATCCTGGCCCTGGCCGAGCTGGTCGATCTTGTTCAGGACGACGATCAGCCGCTCGTCGCCGTTGTGGACGGTGTCGAGGAGGACTTTTTCGGACTCGGCCAGGGTCTGCTGGGCGTCGAGCACCCAGAGGATGGCCTCGGCGCGCTGGAGCGCGCCGCGCGCGTGGCGCTCGTGCTCGGGGTCGAGGGCGTTGAAGCCGGGGGTGTCCCAGAAGTGGACGCGGCGCAGGTCCGGGTGGGGATAGAGGATCTCGATGTGGTCGATGTCGCGGGCGGCGTCATCGTCCTTGACGCGCTTCTTGAGGTCGCCGTAGGGCACCTCGACGATCTCGCCGTTCTTGAGGTGGAGCTGTGCGGCGCGGCGGGGGCCGAAGCGGAGCACGTTGACGTGCGCGGTCGTCGGCAGCACGCCGGTGGGGACGATGGCCTCGCCGACGATGGCGTTGGTCAGGGTGGACTTGCCGGCGTTGAACTCCCCCAGGACGGCGATGTCCAGCGGGGTGTCCAGCGCGCGCAATGTCCGCTGCGCGCGGGGCAGCAGGTGAAGCAGCGCGGGGGTGGCGGCGATCCAGTCGCGCAGGCCGCGGAGCGCCGTCGTCAGTCGGGCGAGGTCGCGGCAGTCGGGCGCGGGCAGCTCCAGCGCGGGGGTCAGCAGCGCGTGGGCCTCGGCGAGCAGGGCGCGGGCCGGCTCGGCCTGGGCGGCCTCGGGGGCCAGGGCCAGGGCCTCGAC
>SXGS01566243.1_pt1 | contig 64857 bp, 55 predicted proteins | sample 3174681 | NCBI WGS metagenome assembly SXGS01 (sample SAMN11356861, study PRJNA531348) | freshwater metagenome | isolation source: freshwater sample F1-80 | place: China: Fuxian Lake, Yuxi | collected 2017-12-25
GAGCAACGGACTTTTAATCCGTGGGTCGAGGGTTCGAGCCCCTCAGGGCCCACCAGGATCGTCTTGCTCGAAGCAAGTGCACGGGAAACCGGGTGCAGCTCCGGTAAGCCGATTTGGTGACCAAGCAGAGGAACCCCGCCCATTCGGGCGGGGTTCCTCTGTGTTTGGCGAGTTATCGGTTGTTTGCTCTGCTCGGCTGCCGAAGCGCAGGTCGGGTCAGCACGTCAGCCGACTCCGGACCCTGCGATCTTGGCCGAACAAACACTCCGTGGGCGTTGCCCATGCCACGGTGGGATCGAGTTCTGGATCCCGGTGCCTTCGCACAGTATCGAGGTACTGGTTAGGCGTTGCGGTAGCGTCCGGCGCCTACTGCGATCAGCCCGAGGAGCAGCATGGCCAATCCGCCAATGGCCCACGGCAGGACCCCGCCACTTCCGGTGACCGGTAGCGTCCCTGACCCGTCGGATGCCGCCCCGTCGGGTCCTGTCCCGCCGCCCCCGCCGCCGGGGTTGGTGGGTTGGCTGCCGAAGACGAGCGTGTACGCGCGCTGGTCTTGGCCGACGGAGTTGCTAGCGGTGATCGTAAACGTGAAACTGCCGGTTTGCGCAGGAGTTCCGGAGATGATGCCCGTGTTCGGGTCCAGGGAGGTGCCAGGAGGCAGGGTTCCGCCCGAGAGTGCGAACGTGATGGGTTTGGTTCCGGTGGCTTCCACGGTCTGCTGGTAGGGCTGCCCGATTGATCCCGCGGGGAGCGCGGTCGTGGTGATCACTGGCCGTTCCCGCACTGCGACCGTGTATCCCCGGGTATCGGAGCCAAAGGCGTTGCTTGCCGTCACGTCGAAAGTGTAGGTTCCCGCTTCCGTCGGCGTACCGCCGAGGACGCCTGTGCTTGGCGCGAGAGCCAGGCCCGGGGGAACTTCGCCGTCGGTGACGGAGAAGGTGATCGGGCCCGATCCGATTGCTTTCACGGGTGAGCTTTTCGGGTCGCTGACGATGCCATCGGGCAGGGTTCGTGTCGTGATCTCCGGCGGTGCGGCGTAGGTGAACCCGTCGTTGAACTTCACATTGTGCGGGTTCCCGGTGTCCGTCACCCCGGCGAGGACGTCGGCACTGATCACCACGTCGACCGAGCCGCTGGCGTGTGGCGGAGTCGTGACCGTTGCACTGCTTCCGTCGCCGACGAAGTCGGTGCCGGCCACGCCATTGAAGGTCACGCCCGTCGCAGTGAAATTCAGGCCCAGCGTCGGCGACGTGACGTTCTGCTCCGTTGCGTGGCCGATGCCGAGTGTGCCGAATGAGTTCGAACCCATCGCGTACACCCGGCCGTCGCTGCCCAGCGCCAAGGTCTGAGTCACCCCGGCCGCACCGGCCGTGATGGTGACCCCGGTCGGCATCTGGCCGGCGACCACGGCTACCGGAGTGTAGTTGTCGGAGGGCGCCTGGCGGCCGTTTCCGGCAGAGCCGTAGTCGTTGTTCCCCCAGGTGAACATGGCCCCGGTGGTTGAGATCGCGAAGCCGTTTTGCCAGCCGGCCCCGATCGCGGTGAACTCGGTGCCGACAGGAATTTCACCCGCGGCAACCGGAACCGGAAGGTTCGAATTGCCATCGCTGCCTGTCCCGAGGGCGCCCTGCGTGCCCCAGCCCCAGGAGTAGAGCCGGTTGTCCGAACCGATGGCGTGGCTGGCTGCCTGCCCACCGGTCACCTTGGTGAACGTGACGCCTGCGGGCATCGTCACCGCGACCGGGAGCGAGGAGCTGGTGTTCGTGCCATTGCCGAGCGTGCCGAAATTGTTGAAGCCCCAGGCGTAGGCGCGGCCGTTGCTGCCGAGTGCCACGACGCTCGATCCGGAGCTCAGCATCGTCACGTCTACGATCCGCACATCTGCAGGGATTGCACCGGCGGAGGCGACTACCGGAGTCAAGCTGTCGGTGGTCGTGCCGTTGCCCAACTGCCCCGAGTTGTTCGCTCCCCAGCCGTAGACCCGTCCGTCGCTGCCGAGCGCAGCAACAGCCTTCCGGTTAACGTTGCCGGCGGAGATTGAGGTGTAGCTGACCCCGGCGGGCCGGGCGCCCTGGGCAACCAGGACCGGTGAGGTCCGGGCGGTTGTTGTCCCGTCCCCCAATTGCCCTTCGTCGTTCTCTCCCCAGGCGTAGGCATTTCCGTCGCTCGCAATCGCAACCGCGAACTTGTCACCGCACGCCAGGTCCTTGATCGTCGCGCCAGCCGGGATCTGCCCTTGCGGGACTTGTACCGGCACTCCGGATCTGATTCCGAAGCCGCCACCCCACTGATACATATGCCCGTCGGAATCGGCGGCGACCCCTCCGCCGTTGCAGGCTGCAACAAGGGTGAAGCTCAAGGAAGCGTCCACGGTCACGGTCGTGCCGCCGGCGGATGGCCCCGTATTGGGCGTCGGGCTTGCGATTGCTGCGCTGATCGGGAGCAAACTCAGAACGAGTGCCGCTACGGCAGCCAGGCTCCATCGTTTTCGATGCGATGCGCGTTTAATGATATTCATTTATTCCTCCCCCAAGGAATTCCAAAAACTTTTACAAGCTGTCCAATGGCAGGAATGTGCCAGCGGCCCATTGCGATGCCGGCCGATAAATGAGGAGAGGGACGCCGGGTAGCGGCGTCCCTCTCCTCATTATCAGCAGCTTTGCATATCAGTATAGGTCAAATCAGGGCAAAACGTGAAATCCGGTTGCCGATCCGGAGCCTGCTGCCCCGGGGCAAGGGCGGCAGCAGGACGGGTTGCGATGAAGAGCGGTTCAAAGGGGGCACGTCTCGCTGCGGCGGTTTCCCCCAGCCGCATTCCCGCTTCCGGTACGGGGAAAACTGGTGCCCGGTCGAGATTCGAAGCTGGTAGTTTCCTGGCAGTTCTGTCGCGGTGCTTGACCCCGAAGTACAGCCACAGCACACTTCATACATAGTTGATTCACAGAAAGCGAAATCCGCAATAATTCCCATATTGCGGATTTCCGCTGTGTTCGATTATGCAAAATTAGCTATTTTCCTCAACTGATCCTTTAACCAACTTAGGAATAAAGTTTATGAGAAAAATCTACGCCGTAACCGGCATAGCTTTAGCTGTGGGCCTCCTGTGTACAACGCAGTTCGCAGGTGTCGCTCAAGCCGCTGACCCTTCGGCAGGCAGCATCGATCCAGCCAACGTGATCACTGAACTCAGCAGCCAGGGGAACGTCGAGCAGATCATCTTCAAGTCCGCGTACCGGCCGGCGCAGAGCGCGCTCGGCCGCAGCTCGCAGGCCAGCACTCTGGCGACCGGCCTCAAGGACCTGTTCGCAAGCGCGCCGGGCAGCGAATTCACGCTCGACGCGGCTTCGACCAACTCGATCAAACGCTTCACGCAGAACATCGCCGGAGTTCCGGTGCTGGGCTCGTCGCTGACCCAGCTGCTCGACGGGCAGGGGGCCATCACTTCGGCCATCGGTTCGGTCACCCGTGGCTCCAAGGGCAGCTTCCCGGTCGATCTGGCCGCCGGCCAGGCCGCCGCTCTGGCCACCGCGACCCGGGTGGCTTCAGTTGGCAAAGACGCCGCTGCAGTCACCTTGAACGACCAGAAGGCGATTTGGTTCGACGGCGTTCTGGTCGGCAAAGCCGCCAAGTCCTCGGGAGCCGTTCCGGCCTACCAGTTCAAGTTCAGCACCGGCTTCGCGGAGTCCAGGGTGCTCACGGTGGCTGCCAACGGCGGCGCCATCCTGGATGACCGGACCGACCGCAAGGACATCAACCGGGTGGTCTGCGATGCGAACTCGAAGATCGTCGATCTCGACGCCAGCAATGCCGACGCGATGCTCAAGTGCGGCAAGACCCAGGCCAATAAGCCGACCCGCATCGAAGGCCAGGCCGCATCGTCGGTGGCCGATGTGAATTCGGTGTACAACTTCCTCAATGACACGTCGTCCTTCTACGCGGCGAACACCAAGGCCAGCGATTTGACCTCGCTGATCGGCAATGACGAGGGCGACGGCCTGGGCAAGGCGATGCGCGCGGTCGTGCGGATCTGCGTCAAGGACAGCCAGAACGGCACCCAGTGCCCGTTCGCGAACGCGTTCTGGTACAACGGCCAGATGACCTACGGCCAGGGCGTGACCACCGACGACGTCACCGGCCACGAACTCACCCATGGCGTGACCGAGGCGACCAACGGTTTGGTTTATGCGGCAGAGTCGGGCGCGATCAACGAATCGATGTCCGACGTCTTCGGCGAATTCATCGACCTCAGCAATGGCAGCTCCGACGACACCGCGGCCAACCGCTGGAAGATCGGCGAAGGCAGCAGCCTGGGCGTCATCCGCGACATGAAGAGCCCTGGTTCCTACGGCGATCCGTCGATCTACAAGGGCAGCAATTGGAAGTCCACCGCCAATCCGAGCGATGCCAATGACCAAGGTGGAGTCCACTCCAATAGCGGAGTGGGCAACAAACTCGCCTTCCTGATCACCGACGGCCAGACCTTCAACGGCCAGACGGTCAGCGGAATCGGCATCGCCAAGGCGGCGCAGCTGTACTGGTCCGCCCAGGTGCTGCTGACCTCCAATGCAACCTACGCGACCTTGGGCAAGGCCTTGAACACGGCTTGCCAGAACAATGTCGCCAACAATGTCGCCGGTACGACGACGGCCAACTGCACCCAGGTGGCCAACGCGGTCAAGGCGGTGGGCATCAAGTAGCCGATCTCCGGATCGTCGGCTAAAGCGCCGGCCGCTTCGTACCACGAAGCGGCCGGCGCTTTTTCGGGTCCGGGGTGCCGTCATCTGGAGTAAGAATCGCGGATAAGTGGCTGCCTTGAGCAACTTTTTTGCGGTTTCCGACCAACTGTTGGCAAACATCCAGTTAACGGTCAGAATCCGGTGAGAGCTTTCGGGAGTCAAAGCAACACTTCTTTCCCGAAAGTTGAAAACATCGTGAAAAAAATTGGAGCTCGCACCCGGAGCTCGGTAGTGGCGGGCCTGGCCGTTCCGGCTTTGGTCCTGGCCTTCACCGGAACCGCCGTCGCGGCTATTCCTGTTTCTCCGGACTCGGTGCAGGGCATTGCCGGGTCCACTTCGCCCCGGCTCGGCCATGCGCAGCGGCTGGATTTCGCGCCGGCCCAGCAGCAACGGAAGATCACCGTTTCCCTGGCGCCGCACAATGCGGCCGGGCTGGATGCCTTCCTGGCGAACGTCAACGATCCGGCTTCCCCGCAGTACCGCCATTTCTTGACTTCGGCAGAGTATGCGGCCCGCTTCGCCCCGACTCCGGCCGAGGTCTCTGCAGTGTCCAGCGCACTCACCGCGAAGGGGCTGTCGGTTGACCGCGTCGGTGCGGGGAACCGTTACGTTTCGGCCTCGGGCAGCGTCGCGCAGCTCCAAGACCTCTTCAAGACCAGCCTTTCGCAGTACCGGGACTCAGTGACCGGGGCCGACTTCACCGGCGCGGACAGCGAAGTCAAGGTTCCGCAGTCCCTGGCCGGACTGATCACCGACGTCGGCGGCTTGACCGACGAGGGCAAGATCTTGCGCCCGGCCTCGCGCCAGGCTCCCGCTGCGCCGGAAGCCGGTGCCGCGAAGCAAGCTCCCTCCGCCGTCGGAGCCAAGGGCGCTACGGACCAAGGCACCGGAGTCAAGGGCGGGTTCACACCCAAGGAGCTCAATAGCGGCTACAACACCGCCTCGATCGCCAACGGCGCCCAGGGGGCTGGGCAGACCATCGCGCTGGTCGAATTCTCCGGCCACCGCTCGAGCCATGCCGATGTCTACGACCAGCAGTACAACTTGGCCACCTCGGCAGTGCAGGACATCAACGTCGACGGCGGCCCGCAGGGCTACGACGAAGGTGAAGGCGAAGTCGATCTGGACATCCAGGTGCTGCATGCGATCGCGCCGAAAGCCACGGTTTTGGACTACCAGGCACCGAACACCGACTCGGCCGACATCGATCTCTACAACCAAATCGTCACCGACAACAAAGCTTCGATCATTTCTTCGAGCTGGGGCAATCCGGAAAACCAGATCACCAAGAGCCACGCGACGTCGTTGTCGAACATCTTCAAGCAAGCCGCGGCCCAAGGCCAGACGATCTTCTCGGCCTCCGGCGATCACGGGGCTTCGGACGACTGGCCCAACAACAGCGACTCCGCATTGACCGTTGATTCGCCGTCCTCCGACCCGAACGTGACCGGCGTCGGCGGCACCCGGCTCTACATCGACTCGAGCACCGGTGCTTGGTCGAGCGAAGCGGTCTGGAACGACTACGTGAAATCCGGCGACACCTGGCGCGGTGCCAGCGGGGGCGGCGTTTCCACCTTCTTCGCCCGGCCGGCCTGGCAGACCGGAACCGGTGTGAACACTTCGCAGAAACGCCAGGTGCCGGACATCTCGTCAGCTGCTGCCGAATACCAGTACTCGGGGTACACCGAGGTCTACGACGGCAATGGCAAAGACACCAACAAGGCGGCGTGGACGTCGTTCACCGGTACCAGTGCAGCGGCACCGCTCAACGCGGCGTTCCTGGCCCTGGTCGCCAACCAGGGCGGCGGCAGCGTGCAGTTCGGCAATCTGAATCCGGCGATCTACAAAGCCGCGGCGAACAACCCGTCGGCCTTCCACGACGTCACCTCGGGGAGCAACAGCATCGTCGGCAAGCCGAGCTCGTATGCGGTGACCGCCGGCTACGACAAGGCGACTGGCTGGGGAAGCCCGAACTTCCCGGCGTACGGAACCGAGATTCTCAAAAAGTAGCAAGCAGTACCGCCCGACGGCGGTGGTCCGACGTCCGAACGGGCGCCGGACCACCGCCGTTTCGGTTTTCCGAACGGGATGCCGGTCACAGCCGTACCGCGACGCCGCGCTCCAATGACGCCTGGGCGGCGTCGGCCACTCGGGAAGCCGCTGCCGATTCGGCCAGCGGGCAGGGATTTTCCGCCTCGCCCCTGGCCAGTGCGAGGAAGTGGTCCAACTGGCTGCGGTAGGCGGCGGCAAAGCGTTCCATGAAGCTCGGATGCGGAACGCCGGTGGGGATCGCCACCCCGGGCTCGGCCGAGTGCAGGGCGGCCTGTTCGTCCAGTCCTACGCAGACGCTGCCTTCGCTGCCCTGCAGTTCCATCCGGACGTCGTGTCCGGCTCCGTTGTACCTGGTGGCGACCACAGTGGCCAAGGTCCCGTCCGCCAGGGTCAGCAGTGCGGCCCCGGTGTCCACATCGCCGGCCTCGCCGATTCCGGGATCGCCCCGGTTCGAGCCGCGGGCATAGACCTCCACGACGTCCTGCCCGGTGAGCCAGCGGATGATGTCGAAATCGTGCACGCTGCAGTCCCGGAAGATGCCGCCCGAGCCGGCGAGGAACTCCAGCGCCGGGGGACGGGTGTCCGCGGTGACCGCCCGGATCGAATGCAGCCAGCCGAGCTTTCCGGAGCCGAGCTCGGCTTTCGCAGCGCGGTAGCCGGCGTCGAACCTGCGTTGGTGGCCGATCTGCACAATCCCCTGATTCGCTTCGGTGAAGGCGACCAACTCGAGCGCTTCGGCCGAGCTGGCGGCTACCGGTTTCTCGCAGAAAACCGGAATCCCGGCCAAAACCGCACGTTCGATGAGTTCCCGATGCGCGCTGGTCGCCGCCGCAATCACCAGGGCCTCCGGCGCGGAATCGAACAGCTGGTCCAGGTGCAGCGGGGTGCCGCCGCGCAATCGGGCGGCTGCCCGCTGCGCCGTTTCGGCTACCGCATCGGCGAGCAGCAGCTCGGTGGCGTCGGGCGAGGCGAGCAGGTTTTGTGCATGCATCAAGCCGATCCGGCCCAATCCGATGACGCCGACGCGCATGGGGTCTCCTGAAGCTGTGGGTGAATGGTAATAATGTCAGTATGTCAGGACATTCTATTGACAGTTGTGACTTTTGTCACCAGGATGGTCGTCAGGAACAAGTCCGGGCCGGGGGCGGCATCCGCAGTGCAGGGTCCTTCGGTGCGGTCCCTCCGACGACGACCGAAGGAGCAAGTCGTGCAGGCAAAAAGAGTCACGGTCCGGGTGGGCCGCAACCGGCGGCCACGGGTGCCGGTTGCGTTGGTGCTGGCGGTCGTGGTCGGCATCTTGCTGGCTGGCTGTTCCGCAACCGGTGGCCGCCCGCAGCCCAATTCCGCCGGGAGCGCCGGTTCCGGGGTGACCACCCCGAGGATCACCGTCGCGGTGATTTCGCACTCTGCTCCAGGAGACACCTTCTGGGACATCGTCCGTCGGGGTGCCGAGGAGGCCGCAGCCAAGGACAACATCAACTTGCTCTACACCGCCCAGCCCGAAGGTGCCGGTCAGGCCCAATTGGTACAGCAGGCGATCGACCAGAAGGTCTCCGGGATCGCGGTCACCCTGGCCAAACCGGACGCCATGAAGACCGTGCTGGCCAACGCCAAGGCGGCGAACATCCCGGTGGTCGCGATCAATGCCGGGGCGGCCTCGGCCAAGGAACTCGGCGCCCGGGCCTTCTTCGGTGCCGATGACCGGATCGCCGGCGAAGCCGTCGGCCAGAAGCTGCTCGACGGCGGTTACGCCCGGCCGATCTGCGTGATCCACGAACAGGGCAACGTCGGCCTGGAGGAACGCTGCGCCGGGGTCAAGGCCAAGATCCCGGCGACCGAGATCCTGTATGTGCAAGGTTCGGACATGACCCAGGTTTCGTCGACCATCACGTCGAAACTCCAGGCCACGGCTGAGGCGGACGCGGTCATCGGCTTGGGTGCGCCGTATACGCTGACCGCACTGCGCGCCGTGCAGGCCACCGGTTCCAAGGCCAAAATCGCCTCCTTCGACCTCAATGCGGATCTGGCGCAACAGATCAAGGACGGCAAGATCATTTTCACCGTCGATCAGCAGCCTTGGTTGCAGGGGTACCTGGCCGTCGAGTACTTCTGGCAGCAATTGCGTGGCGGCTTCGAAATGGGCGGCGGCCAGCCGGTGCTCACCGGACCGGCCATCGTGGACCAGGGCAATGTCGATGCGGTGCTGAAATTCGCCCAGGAGGGGATCCGATGAGCGCCCTGGCAAACGCCGCAGACGAGCGGGTGCGTCCGCGCAACGGATTGCAGCAGTTCTTGGGCCGGCCGGAGATCGGCTCCGTGGTGGGCGCCATCGTGGTGTTCCTGTTCTTCGCGGCGGTGGCCCCGGTATTCCTGCAACCGGCGTCCTTCGCCACGGTGCTGTACGGAGCCTCGACCATCGGGATCATGGCGGTCGGTGTGTCCCTGCTCATGATCGGCGGCGAATTCGACCTCTCCACCGGTGTCGCGGTGATTTCCTCCGCGCTGACCGCCTCGCTGTTCAGCTGGTTCTTCGTGTTCAACGTCTGGGTCGGCGTCGGCCTGGCTTTGCTGGTCTCCTTGGGCATCGGGATGCTCAACGGCTGGATCCTCACCAAAACCAAACTGCCCAGCTTCATCGTCACCCTGGCGACCTTCTTGATGCTCACCGGCTTGAACCTCGGGCTGACCCGGCTGGTCGGCGGTTCGGTCGCCTCGCCCGGGATCTCGGACATGGACGGCTTCGCCCTGGCTAAATCGATTTTCGCGGCGACGATTCCGATTGCCGGAGTCGAGGTGCAGATCACGGTGTTCTTCTGGATCGCACTCGTCGCCGTGGCGTCCTGGATCCTGCTGCGAACCAGGGTCGGCAACTGGATTTTCGCAGTCGGCGGCGACGCGGCGGCGGCCCGGGCGGTGGGTGTACCGGTGGCCAAGACCAAGATCGGCTTGTTCATGGGGGTCGGATTCTGCGGCTGGATCCTGGGCATGCACAACCTTTTCGCCTTCGGCGCGGTGCAATCCGGCGAGGGCGTGGGAAATGAATTCCTCTACATCATTGCTGCCGTGATCGGCGGATGCCTCCTCACCGGCGGCTACGGCTCGGCGATCGGCGGGGCGATCGGCGCCTTCATCTTCGGCATGGCGAACAAGGGCATCGTGTATGCGCAATGGAACCCGGATTGGTTCAAGTTCTTCCTCGGCCTCATGCTGCTGCTCGCCACCTTGGTCAACCTGGTGGTCAGGCGACGCGCGGAACGGAAATAAGGGAGCGACGGCATGGCAGAGAAATCCACCGACCAGCTCAGCGACGCCGATGCGCACCTGATTGCGCTCGACGGCGTCGGCAAACGGTACGGGAACATCATCGCGCTGAGCGACATCACCATGGCGGTGGACAATGGCCGGGTCACCTGTGTGCTCGGCGACAACGGCGCCGGGAAGTCCAGCCTGATCAAGATCCTGGCCGGGCTGCACGGGCACGACGACGGCACCATGCGGGTGATGGGGGCCGAACGGCATTTCGGTTCGCCGCGCGAAGCGCTCGACGTGGGCATCGCGACGGTCTACCAGGACTTGGCGGTGGTGCCCTTGATGTCGGTGTGGCGGAACTTCTTCCTGGGCTCCGAGCTGACCGTTGGCCGGGGGCCGTTCCGCCGCCTCGACGTGGCCCTGATGAAACAGACCGCCCAGCGCGAGCTGGCTGCGATGGGCATCGACCTGCGCGATGTGGACCAGCCGATCGGTCAGCTTTCCGGCGGTGAGCGGCAGTGCGTCGCGATCGCCCGCGCGGTGCATTTCGGAGCCAAAGTGCTGATTCTGGACGAGCCGACGGCGGCTCTCGGCGTGAAGCAATCGGGTGTGGTGCTGCGCTACATCCTGCAAGCCCGGGACCGTGGGCTCGGCGTCGTGTTCATCACGCACAACCCGCACCACGCTTTCCCGGTGGGGGACCGCTTCTTGTTGCTCAAGCGGGGCAAATCGATCGGCTACTACGCCAAGAAGGACATCACGGTGGCTGAGCTCACCGCCCAAATGGCCGGTGGTGCCGAACTCGCGGAGCTGGCCCATGAGCTGGAGCAGATGAACTGATTCCAGCCCCGCTTCCGCCCCTGGAAGCTGCGCTGGAGCACTCCTGCTCCACTTCCAGGTGTGGAAAATGGGCCAGCGGTTCAGCGCTGAAGCCGCGGCAGCAGCCCGGCCAGCATCGAGGACCTGCGCGAGCGGACCGGCAGGGCACCCGAGACCACGTCTTCGATCAAGGCGCCGATGGTTTCCTGGACACAGGTCTTGTTGGCGCCGATGCCGCCGGAAGGCCCGCGTTTGATCCAGCCCACGGCATAGTTGCCCGGCATGCCGGTGATCCGGCCGCCGGCGTTCGGAATGGTGCCGGAAGACGCGTCGAAAGGCAGGCCGGGGACCGGAACCCCGTGGTAGCCGATGGCCCGGATGGCCTGCCCGGCGCGGACCTCCCGAGTGCCCGAAGCTTCGCTGACCACGACCCCTTCGACCCGTTCCCGGCCGAGGATCTGCCGGGACTCCGAGTGGAATTTGAGCACGATCCGGCGTTTGCCAATGGCCGGTGCGGCGGCGAAGTCGATCCGTTCCTGCCGGACGCCGCGCAGCAAAGCCGCCTTGCCTCCGGTCGCCGCGGCAATCTCCTCCGCGACTCGAGGGTCCGTGACGTCCACGACCAGGTCGATGTCCTCGTGCTCGGTGAGCGCGATCAACTCGGTCGACGTGTAGGCGGCTTCGGCCGGTCCGCGACGGCCCAGAATCAGCACTTCACGGACTGTGCTCGAACGCAGCCCGGTCAGGGCAGACCTCGAAATCGAGGTGCTTTCCAGCCGGCCCGGATCAGTGCTCAGCACGCGGGCAACATCCAACGCGACATTGCCGTTGCCGACCATGACGATGCGCTCACCGGACAAGTCGATGGCTGTCGCCGATGCCTCGGGATGGCCGTTGTACCAGGCGACGACGTCGGTCGCCGCGATGCTCCCCGGCAGGCCCTCGCCGGGGACGCCCAGCTCCTTGGCCGAGGAGGCGCCGACCGCGTAGATCACCGCATCGTGCTGCGCGGCCAGTTCCGCTGCGCTGAGGTCCCGGCCGATCTGGACGCCCAAGCGCATCCGGAGCCTCGGATGGCTGTAGAAACGGGAAAAGGTCTCGCCGATCTTTTTCGTATCCGGATGGTCCGGGGCCACTCCGTAGCGGATCAACCCGCCGGCGAGCGGCAGCCGGTCGATCAAGGTGACCCGCGCACTGGTATGCAGCAGCAGATCTTCCACCGCATACATTCCCGCCGGGCCGGTGCCCACCACTGCGACGTCCAGCATCGGGAAATCGCTCGGGATGCTCCGCTTGAAGACCGGCGGATTCCAGGTGTGGAAATTCGGTGCCGGATCGCTCGCTTCGGCGGGCGGCTTGGCCTCGAAATAGCCGGCATTGATCTCCGGATACGGCCTTTTCGGTCCGCTCAGCAAGCTCTCCACCGGGAATATCGCGTCGACCGGGCAGGCATCGACGCAGGCTCCGCAGTCGATGCAGCTCTTCGGATCGATGTAGAGCATGTCGGTCTTGCCGAAATCCGGCTCGTCGGGAGTCGGGTGGATGCAGTTCACCGGGCAAGCCGCAATGCAGGACGCGTCGTTGCAGCAATTCTGGGTGATCGCGAAAGCCATCGTCCGGGGCTCAGATCAGGTTCGCGCGTTTGTAGACGAAGGTCGAGGCCTTGGTCAGCAAACCGGCCGAGCTGAGGAATTCCATCAGTCCGGAGCAGCTCGAACGCATCATCGACTTGTAATGCTCGTTGGCCTTCGCTTCCCGCACCGCGCGTTTGGTGTCCAGGCCGGCATTGGCGTAGACCTTGTGGCTGACCATGCTGGTGACGATGGCGTATGAGGCGATCGAAATCACCAGCGCGTTGATCTGCCGGCGGAGCCAGCTGGAGCCCTCCAGCCGCTCCAGGGTTTCTTCCCGGGCGAACTTCATGTGCCGCGACTCTTCGACGACGTGGATGTTGTTGATCGTCCGGACGAATGGCACCACCCGGTCGTCGCGCATCCAGTCGCGTTGCATCACATCGAGGACTTCTTCGGCCACCAGGATCGCCGCATAGGCGGCTTCGCCGAACGCGACGGTCTTGAAAACCCGACCGAGTTCGACGACGACGCGCCGGGGGTGGTAGGCCGGAGCCTTCAGCTTTTCGGCGCCGCGGGCGAACATGATCGAATGCCGGCATTCATCGGCGATTTCGGTGAGCGCCCATTGGAAGGCGGCATCGGTCGGGTCTTTCGCGTAGAAATCCCGGAGGATCATCTGCTGCAGGATCATTTCGAACCAGATCCCGGTGCTCGCGACCGAGGCGGCCTCCTGCCGGGTGAGCGCGCGCTGCTGCTCCGGAGTCATCTCGTCCCAGTAGGACGTACGGTACAGGGTGCTCCATTCCGGGCTGGTGCCGTGGAAATCGGTATCCAGCGGGGTCTCCCAATCGACTTCCTGCGCCGGATCGTAAGAGAGCGTCGCCGAGGACTCCAAGAGCTTCCGGGCGATGTCCTCGCGAACGTTTGATTCAGTTCCGGTGCTGCTGCTAGCCATGAGGTACTCCTAACGACGTGACGTCTTCGTCCGTGTCGGTGTATTACCGGTCAGTAGATGATACAGATCATCTAAAGTTGTTTCATCCTATAGCCGGGGTTTTCCGGGCGCAAGAGCTGGCCGGAGATGCTTCAGAACAGCCGGCCGGCCGCGATTTCGGGATTTTCCAATTCCAGGAGCGCCTGTTTCCGGGCCAGACCGCCGGCGTATCCGGTGAGGCTGCCGTCGCTGCCGATCACCCGGTGGCAGCCGATGAAGATCGAAATCGGGTTGTGGCCCACGGCCCGGCCCACTGCCTGGGCGAGCTGCTTATTGCCGAGTTGCTCGGCCAATTGCCCGTAATTCGTGGTGCTGCCGAAAGGCAGCTCGCGGAGCAGCGCCCAGACTTTCGTTTCCAATTCGGTGCCCTGGGTGGCCAAGGGCAGATCGAAGCTGGTCCGCCGCCCGGCCAGATACTCGTCGAGTTGGTGTTGGGCTGGGCCCAAGACCGGATCCTGGGCGGCGTCCACCCGGGATCCGAATGCCGGCTCGGCCGGCAGCGTCCAGTGGCCCTCGAAGTACAGTCCGGTCAAGGCGTCCGCTGCAGCGACCAGCGTGATCTCGCCCAGGTCGGTATCGATGACCGCGTGCCGGATGCTCATCGTTCGGTGAGCATCCAGGCCCGGATGTAGATGAGCAATGCCACGATCAGCCCGATCACCGCCCAGACGGTCACTGCGGTGTCCACCCAGGCGCCGGTCGGCGGATTCCCGGGCAGGAAGGAACGGATCGGGATGATCGCGAAGAGCATGGCGCTGAACCAGGCGGTGAACGGCGGCTGGAATTTCTGCCTCCCGGACCGGACCCGGAGCGCTACGAAGAGGGCCATCACCGGCAGTGAGACCATCACCAAGACCAACAGGATGCTCAGCAGCAGGATGCTCCCGGAGCGGGCGAAGGTGATCGTGCTCAAGGATGAATTCTGGTCCACGCTGCCCAGGAATGCCTGCTCAAATTTGTCCAGTTCGTCGAATTCCTTGGCGTCGTTGGCGAGTTTCCAACCTGGGCTGTAGCCCTCGACTTGCAGCTGTACTTTCAGTTCGGTGCTCACGTTGCCGGTCTTGCTGCTGGCTGACACCACGAGTGGTTGGCTGTAACGGTCGAACGGCCAGAGCTTCACATCGCCATCCAGGTCGATTTTCAGCTGTTCATTGGCCAGCGATTGCCCGGCTGGCACCGTGAAGATGCCCGATCCGATGGCCGGGATCACCTGGACGGTGAGCGTGCGGTCGAAGGACGCCGTGTTGGCTTGGTCGGGGTCCTGGATCGCGGAGAGATTGAACGTGGCCACTCGCCGCTCGGTGTCGATGCCGTTGAACTGCAGGTAGACCAGCGCCGTGCCTTGGCTGACCGATGGCGCCTCGGTCGTGTTCCGGGTGGCACCGCTATTGGCCTGCAAGACCAGGCTGAGCACGTAGAGGGCCACGATGGCGAGGGCGATGAGCAGCGCGGTCGGATGCAATCTCGACCGGGCCTTCGACCCGGCGCCAGCGCTCGGGGATTCTGCTTCGGAGGTGTCCTGGGCCATGGTTACAGATCATATCCGCAGCCGTCGGGCACGGCATCGAATTGGTCGAAACCACAGCCGGAAAGCGCTCCGTCGGCCGTCCCGGAAATACCGCGAATCCTTCCCTGGAAATTAGCTATGTAAAATGGAATAACCTTCAAGCGCCGTTGGAACGGCGAGCGGGAGGGAATTTCAGGAACACAATTCTGTGCTGGCGCTGCCTCCACAGGCGCGGGCCGGCCGGAATGACCGCAATCGTCTGAGCGCGAAAACGCGCATGAGGAGCGACTGAACGCCATGTCTGCCGTCGAAGGCAAACCAACAATCAGCCAGCCGAAGTTAGACCCGACAAAGCCCGCCTCCGGGAAAGGCGCGCCGAGTAAAAAACACCGCCATCTGCCGATTGCCCGCTGGGTATTCTGGCCGGCCGCCGCGCTCATCGTGGCCTTCGTGCTCTATGCCACCATTTTCCCGGCCAGCGCCACCGAAGTATTCAGCCTGATCCAAAGCAATGTGATCAAGTGGTTCGGCTGGTACTACGTCGCGGCGATCGCGATGTTCGTGGTTTTCGCGCTCTGGATCGGGCTCAGCCGTTACGGCGACATCAAGCTGGGCAAAGACGAGGACAAGCCGGAATTCTCGCTGATGTCCTGGTTCGCGCTGCTCTTCGCCGCGGGGATGGGCATCGGCCTGGTGTTCTTCGGGGTCGCCGAGCCGCTCAACCACTTCGCCTCGCCGCGGCCCGGGGTCGAGGGGAACCCGATCCAGTTGGCGCAGCAGGCAATGACCCAGACGTACTTGCACTGGGGGCTGCACGCCTGGGCGATTTACGTCGTCGTCGGCGTTTCGATCGCCTATGCGGTGCACCGCAAGCGGCGGCCGATTTCGATCCGCTGGACGCTGGAACCGCTGCTCGGCAGCAAACGGGTCGCCGGCGGTTGGGGGAACCTGATCGATGTGGTCGCGCTGGTCGGCACGCTCTTCGGGGTGGCCACCTCATTGGGGCTGGGCGTCTTGCAGATCTCCGCCGGTCTGGACAAGGCGAACATCCTGCAAGCCACCCAGATGACGCAGATCGGCCTGATCTTGTGCATCATCACGCTCACCATCGTTTCGGTGGTCTCCGGCGTGGGCAAAGGCATGAAGTGGCTTTCCAACACCAATCTGGTGCTCGCCGGGGTGCTGATGCTCTTCGTCCTGTTCACCGGTCCGACGCTGTTCCTGCTGCGCGAATTCGTGCAGTCGATCGGCAACTATTTGCAGAACGTAATCGGGCTGACCTTCAACACCTTGGCCTTTTCCGGTGCCGAAGGCGAAGCCTGGCAAGCGGCCTGGACCACGTTCTACTGGGGTTGGTGGATCTCCTGGGCGCCCTTCGTCGGGATCTTCATCGCCCGGATTTCCAAGGGCCGGAGTGTGCGGGAGTTCGTCGCAGGCGTCCTCCTGGTGCCCACCGCGATGGGCTTCCTCTGGTTCTCCGTGATGGGCGGATCGGCGCTCTACCGGCAGATCTTCGGCCAGGGCGGATTGGTCGGCGAGGACGGTTCGGTGGATACCGAAGGGGCGCTGTTCAACCTGCTCGGCGGTTTGCCCGGGGGTACCGTGCTGGTGATCGGCGCAGTGATCCTGATTGCGATCTTCTTCATCACCTCAGCGGATTCCGGGGCCTTGGTGATGGGCATGATTTCCACTGGCGGGGATACCGAGCCGCGGAATTGGCTGCGGGTCTTCTGGGCGCTCTCCGCGGCGGCCGTGGCGATCGCGCTCCTGATGGCGAACGGTTTGCAAGCGATCCAAACCGCGGCGATCCTCACCGCATTGCCGTTCAGCGTGGTGATCATCCTGATGTGCATCGCGACCGCGAAGGCCTTCCACCTGGAACACACCGCGGTGCTCAGGGCGCAGCGGCGGCTGGCGCGGGAGCAGATGACGGCGCACGTCACGGAGCAGGTTTCCGAGCACGTGAACGATCAATTGCAGGATTCGGTGCAGGAACATTACGAGGAGCATTTGGCCGACCAATTGCACGACCAAGTCGCAGAAGCGGTGGAAGCGCAATTCACGGAACGGTTCGCCACTTCGGAGCTGCCGGTGCTGCCGGTCGCTGACCCCGATGGTTCCGGGGCCAAAAAGCCGGACTGATTGGGGCCGGTCGGCTGAATCGAAGGCACTCCGTCGATTCAGCCGACCGGGCTGCGGCACTATTTCTTTTGTTCCTTCTGGACTTCCTGAACGATCTGGGTGGTTTCCGGGGCATAGGCGTAGGTCTTATCGCCATCGGTGGTGACCCACCAGCGGCCGCAGACGCTGCTGGCTTTCTGTTCGGTGCCGCTGGGCCACCAGTCCGCGCTGAGCGTGGCGGGGCCGTTCGAGAAATCTTTGGCCGGGTACGCGTTGTCCGGATCCTCGCCGGAAACCGGCTTCTGGCCGGCCGGCACCGCGGTGCAGGTAGTGGGCAGCGGTGATCCGTTCTTCAACACCATGATCCGTTCGGCGCCAGTGGTCCGGAACATCATCTTGATGTCCGTGGCTCCGTCCGGCACCCAGCTCGGCAACGCGCCGTCGGCCTTGCCGGATGCTCCGTTGCTGAAGGTCTTCGTCTCCCGTTTGTCGTACGTGTTTCCGAGTGTGCCGCAAGCACTGAGGGAAACCGCAGTTGCTGCGGCGAGGGCGATGATCGTCAGGGTTTTCTTCATGCTTCCAGACTATTTTCCGCACCTGCCGCCGGGCATCGGCCCCGGGGCGGAATCCCGGTTGACCCAAGCTCAGACCTCGGTCTGAGCTTGGCGCTGCGAGGCTCATCCCGATCCGCAGACCTGCCGCGATCGTCGAACCGGCTCAGCGGCGGCGGTCCCAGAACACCGCATGCAGGATCAGGCTGCACAGCACGGTCAGGAAAGCCATGATCAGGAACATCCAGGAGAACGGCGCCAAGGCGGCGTACCAGGGACGTTCCAAATACGGCGCATTCGGGTAGTCGGCGCTGTAACTCGCCGGATAGCTGAAGGCAGCGCCGAGCAGGGCCAGGACGAACAATCCCACCGATGCCGCACCAAGCACCCAGAGGGCAACCAACCAGGGATTGACCCGGTTGCCGGCGCTGAGTTCTGCTTCGAGCTCAGCGGCTTCGACCGCGGTGCCGTGTTCGTCCACTTCGGAAATTCGGATCTGTTCGCTGGCCGGTTCGCTACTCAATCTGGTCCACTCGCCAATCTGTTCGCTACTGCTTCGGCACGGGTCATCGGGCTTCTCCAGCATAGTTGCGTAGCATGGCCTCATGACGGAACGTGCCCTGATCACCGGAGCTACCGCAGGCCTGGGTGCGGAATTCGCGCAGCAACTGGCCCAGACGCACACCGATTTGGTGCTGGTGGCCCGCGACCAGGGCAAACTGGACGCCAAAGCGGCCCGGTTGCGGCAGGAGTACGGCATCGAGGTGGAGACCATCTCGGCCGATTTGTTGACCGAACCCGGCATCAACGCAGTGGCCGAGCGGTTGGCCGACGCCGCAGCACCGGTGAGCATCTTGATCAACAATGCCGGATTCGGGCTGGTCAAGTCCTTCGAGCAGAATGACCTGGCCGATGAGTTCGACCACTTGCAGGTGCACGTGAAGACGCCGATGGCGTTGATGCACGCGGCGCTCCCCGGCATGCTGGCGCGCCGGCACGGCCGGATCATCAATGTGGCCAGCGTCGCCGGCTTCATTCCGCGCGGCACTTACGGCGCCTGCAAATCCTGGTTGATCAGTTTCAGCCGCTGGGCCAATGTGCAGTATGCCGATCGCGGGGTTTCGGTGACCGCGGTGTGCCCGGGCTTCGTGCACACCGAATTCCATCAGCGCATGGACGCCTCCACGGCCGGAATCGCACCGTGGATGTGGCTTGATGCCGATCAAGTGGTCCGCGAAGGGCTCAAAGATTCGGCCGGCCGGAAATCCGTGAGCATCCCCTCGCTCAAGTACAAAGCGATGGTTTTGCTCAGCAAGTTCAGTTCCGACAAACTTGCCGCGCTGGCGGGCAAACGCGGCCGCTGATGTGTATTCTGGATGCATGGGAACATTAATTTACGGCTGATTCTGGCCCACTCGCCAACCAGACCACCCCAGGCTCGTTGAGGCTCCGCCTCCGAGCGATGCTGTTCCGCACTTCCACTGAACCGACGCTTTCGGCGTCCCCTCAGCGAGCCTCCAGAACTTGTTAAGGAGCAACCATGCCCCCCTTCGAACATCAGGAAACCGGCCAAAACCAACCCGAAATCCGCTTCGCACCGGCGGTGGAGTCCAAGCTCAGCGATGCCGCCAGGGAATCCCTGGCGCGCAAGCAGGCGCAAGCCGGGCAACCCGGCGTGCCGGGTCTGACCCGCGGACACAAGCCGACGCACGCTAGCGGCAAGCAGGGCAAGCGGGAGCGCAAAGTCCGCTGGTAAACCCGGAATCACCCCTCGAGTGGCCAGATCTGCAGGCCAAAATGGATCCGAAGCCTGCAGAGCTGGCCACTCGGCGGTGCTATCCGAGGTCGGCGCGCTCGCGGAACTCGATGGCGTCGCCACCGTGCTCGAGTTCTAGCACGGTGAACAGATTTTCGCCGGTTTGCAGCAACCCCGCCGGAACGTAGAGCGTTCGCTGCGGACCCCGAGCCCAGTAGCGGCCGAGCAGGAAGCCGTTGACCCAGACGAAGCCCTTGCCGAAGCCGGGCAGCGCCAGGTGGGTGTCGCGTGGTTCGACGAGTTGCAGATGTGCCGAAAAGAAACCCGGTTCCGCCACGGAGCGCTCGGTCGCGACGCTGAACTGCTGCAACTGCTCGGCACTGAAATCCGGCAACGGCAATGGAATCTGCGTCCAGCCGAAGCTCAGCCGCTGATTGATCAGCAGGCCACGGATGCCCTTGCCTTGGCCCAGCAAATGCCCGTAGTTGATCCGGCCCTGGTTCTCCACCAGGATTTCGACGACTGCGCGCTCACCGGAACCCTGCAACTGCAACGGCTCGTGCGCGGTGGCTTCGAAGACGCCTACCCGTTCGCCGTCGATGTAGACGATGCCGCGGTCATGCAGGCCGTCGACCCGCAGCTGGTACCCGCCGCGCGGCAGAATCGGCTGCGCACGGTAGAGCACCAATCCGTCCGGGCAGTTCAACTCCTCGAAGCCCAAGGGGGTCTTGCTGGCCACTCCGGCCGGTTTCCGCAAGGCGGAGAGCAGCTCGAGGCCGGGGGTCAGCGGAAGTGCCTGCGCGGGCAACACCGGTTCCGGCTCGGCCAAACCGCCGAGCTCGGGAAGTTCGGTGAACCGGCCGAAAAGCGCCCGCATCGCGTGGAACTTCCCGGTCAGTGCGCCGTCCTCGGCAATCGGTGCATCCGAGTCGTAACTCGTTGTCGTGGGTTGCAGCCCGCCGTCGAAATTGGCGCCTGAGCTGAGCCCGAAGTTGGTGCCTCCGTGGGCCATGTAGAGGCACACGGAACCGCCGCCGTCGAGGATCTGTTCGACTTCGGCGGCCGCTTCGGCTGCGTCGCGCCGATGGTGTTCCTCACCCCAGTGGTCGAACCAACCATTCCAGAATTCCGCAGCGATGAAATGCTCGCCGGGCCGACGGCGGTGCCAGGTCTCGATCGCCTCGGCGCCCCGGCTGCCCAATGTCCCGGTGGCGAGCATCGTCGGATTCGCCGCCGGGTCCAGGGCCCCGCCGTCGAGGTAGAAGTCGTTGCCGCCGTCGGCGCTGAAGATCAGCTCGGTGACGCCGTGCTCCAGCAGGACTTGTCTGGTCCAGGCGACATACTCCGGATCGTCGCCGTAGCTGCCGTACTCGTTCTCCGCCTGGAACGCGACGATCGGTCCGCCTTGCTTGGCCTGCAGGGGAGTCAGCAAGGGCAGTAGCACGTCGAACCATTCGGTCACCGCGCGGCGGTACTCGGATTCCATGCTGCGCAGGCCGACGCCGGGCTTGCCAGTGAGCCAAGCCGGGAACCCGGCGTTGTCCCATTCCGCGCAGATGTACGGGCCAGGACGGACCAGCACATCCAGACCGCGCTCGCCGGCCAGCTCGATGAACCGGACCAGATCCCGCCAGCCATCGAAATCCGGCCGGTCTGTTTCGCGGCGCTGGTGGAAATTCCAGGCGACGTAGGTGTCCAAGGTATTGGCGCCCATGGCTTTCAGCCGGTCCAGCCGATCGCCCCACTGGGCGGGGTGCACCCGGAAGTAATGGATCGCACCGCCCAGCAGCCGGTGTTCGGCGCCGTTGCGGAGCAGGCGGCCGTCGGCATAACTCAGCGTTGATTCCTCGGATGGCATGCCTCCGATGCTATCCGCAGACGCCGCCGGCGGCGAGGTTGCCCGCATGCTGGAACCCGGCCGCCGTCGGCTGCGCCGAGCGCTCAGAGTTTGGCGTCCGCGATCGGCACCGCGGGTACCCCTTCGGCCGGCGTCGGCGGCTCGAAAGTCTCGTCGAACGGCATTTCATTGAGATCCAGATCCGGGTTGTCGTCCTGCCCGGCCACCAGTTCCCGGGCTTCCTGGGCGGTGTCGACGCTCGGCATCGATCCGGGCAGTGGCCGGCCGGCTGATTCACGCAGGAAGAAGATCGCCACCGCGCCGACTGCGGAGGTCGCCATCAGGTAGAACGCCGGCATCAAATCGTTGTTGCTGAGTTTGAGCAGGCTCTCGATGATGAACGGCGCGGTGCCGCCGAAGATCGCCACCGAGAAGTTGTAGGCGATGCCCATTCCGCCGTAACGGCTGGAGGTGGGGAAGAGCGCCGGCAACGAGGATGCCAGGTTGGCCACGTAGAAAGTGACCGGGAAGGCGATCAGGGCCAGGCCCAGCAGCGTGGACCAGATCTCGCCGACGCCGATCAGCATGAAGGCCGGCAGCGAGAGCACGATCGTCGAGATCGCACCGGTCCAGAGCACCGGCCGACGCCCGATCCGGTCGGAAAGCCGTCCGGTGAGCGGGATGCAGATGCTCATCACGAGCAGCACCGGGATGGTCAGCAGAGTGCCGTGCACCTCGTCGTAGCCCTTGGAGGTGGTCAGATAGGTCGGCATATAGGTGGTCAGCGCGTAACCGACCGTGTTCGCGGCGGCGACCAGGATCACCGCGAGGACGATTTGCCGCCAGTAGGCCTTGACCAGGCTGACCGGATTTTTCGCCGCGGCGTCCTGGGACTGGGCGTCCTGGTTGGATTTCTCCGCGGCGTCGAGGGTCGCCTGGAACTGCGGGGACTCCTCGATCTTCAAGCGGAAGTAGATCGCGACCGCGCCCAGCGGCCCGGCGACCAGGAACGGGATCCGCCACCCCCATTCCTCCATGGCGCCTTGGCCGAGCGTCAGTTGCAGGACCGAAACCAGCGCGGCGCCGAGCGCGAAGCCCAGGTAGCTGCCCATGTCGAGGAAACTCGCGAAGAAGCCGCGCCGTTTGTCCGAGGCGTATTCGCTGACGAACGTGGTGGCACCGGCGTACTCCCCGCCGGTGGAAAAGCCCTGCACCAGCTTGACCAGGACCAGCATCACGGCGCCCCAGATGCCGATCGTGGCATAACCGGGGATCAGGCCGAGCACGAAGGTCGATGCCGCCATCAGGATCAGCGTGGCGGCGAGCACTTTTTGCCGGCCGATTTTGTCGCCGAGCCAGCCGAAGAAGATGCCGCCGAGCGGGCGGGCGAAAAAGGTCGCGGCAAAGGTCCCGAGCAGGAACAGGTTTTGCGCGGTCTTGTCCGCCTCAGGCAGGAAGACCGGGCCCATCGTGGTGATCAAGTAGCCGAAGACGCCGACGTCGTACCATTCCATGGTGTTGCCGACCACGGTGCCGCCCAGCGCTTTCTTGAGCATCGGCTTGTCCACGACATTGACGTCGTCGACCGCCAGGCGGCGTTGCTTCAGCCGCGGAAGGCGTCGGGCCTTGGCCGGCCTCCCGGCCGCGCCCGGGGATTTTCCTCCGCTCGGGCTCGCCTCTTCAGGCGGGGTCATCGTGCTGTTGTCTGTGGGCATTTGGGCATCTCCTGGGGAGGTCATTTGCTTGCGACTGTTAGCCGTACCGCACCGGGGTAGCCCGGGCAGGCCTTCGATTTTAGTCTTTTCCACCGCAGGATGCTGGAAAAACCGGGAATTTTGGGTCGCTGAGGCAACGAATAGCGCCGCGGATCGCAGCGCTGGCCTGCTCAGATCAGGCGTTACCGTATCGTTACATATCGGCTGCGGAAACGGCGTCCGACTCGACGCAAACCGGCTCGGCGCGAGTGCCCGCAAAGCCGCTCCCACCGAGTTGCCGCACTCGGCGGGAGAAACAAGTATGTCCCGCCGAGTCGACCGACTCGACGGGACATGCTCACGCCGTGATTAGGCGTCGTGGTCGGTCTCCAAGATGGCGACCAGGGCGTCGAGGGTTTCCTCGGCACCGGCGCCTTCGGCCCGCAGTACCACCCGGTCGCCGTGCGCCGCGCCGAGGCCCATCAAGGACAGGATGCTGGCGGCGTCCAAGGCGTCCTCGGCCGGGGTGCCTTCGGGAGCGATGCTCACCTCGAGTCCGTGCTGTTCGGCGAGATCGGCTGCGGTTTCGGCGAAAATCGCCGCCGGCCGCGCGTGCAGGCCCACCCGGCTGGCGATCGTGGCATGGCGTTCTGACATGGTTCCTCCTAGAGTCCGAGTTCTTCGAGCACCGGCAGCTTGGCCCGGGCCGAGGCCCTCGCCGCTGCCGCACTTTCTTGTTGGAGTGCCTCCGCAGCGATCTGCCGGGCCTGCTCCAGACTGACGGTTTGCAGCACCGCGGCCACCGCCGGGATCGCGCGGGCGGTCATCGACAGGGTGTGCACGCCCAAACCGACCAGGACGACGGCGAGCGCCGGGTCGGCGGCAGCCTCACCGCAGACCCCGACCGGTTTTTCCGTGCTCTGCTCGACGGCGCTCTGCTGTGCGGCATTGCAGGCCACCGCGATCAGCGAAAGCACCGCGGGCTGCCACGGGTCGTTGAGCTCGGCGAGCGGGCCCAACTGCCGGTCTGCGGCCATCGTGTACTGGGTCAGGTCGTTGGTGCCCAGGCTCGCGAAGTCGACGTGTTTCATGATGTGCCGGGTGCTCAGCGCCGCCGAAGGGACTTCGATCATCACGCCGGCGGTTTTCAGCCCGGCATCCTGGCACAGCCGGCCGAAACGTGCGGCCTCGACCGGGGTGGCAACCATCGGCGCCATGACCCAGACTTCGGCGGTGCCGGCTGCTGCTGCGGCGGCGATGGCGCTGAGCTGGCGGGCCAGGACGCCCGGAACCGCCGGCTCGCGCCGATAGTGGTCGGTGCGGTAGCCGCGCACGCCCAGCGCCGGGTTGGGCTCGTCGCTGCTGCTCAGGAAGGGCAGCGGTTTGTCCGCGCCCGCGTCGAGCGTGCGGACCACGACCTTCTTGCCCGGGAAAGCGTCGAATACTCCTCGGTAAGCAGCGGCCTGTTCCTCCGCTGAAGGTTCTGCTTCCCGGTCCAGGAACAAGAACTCGGTGCGGAACAGCCCCACGCCGTCGGCTCCGGCCTGCGCTGCGGCCGCTGCCTCGGCAGCGTTGCCGACGTTTGCCAGAAGTGGCACCGGAGTTCCGTCGGAGAGCGCGCCCTGGCCCTCGAAGGAGCTCAGCCGGGACACCTGGGCGGTCCAGTCCTGGGCCGCGGACAGCTCGGCCGGGCCGACGTCGGTGCTCAGGCTGCCGGCCGTGCCGTCGACGTAGACTTCGGTTTCGTCCGGGATCGCGCGGACTCCGGAGGCAGCCACCACGGCCGGCAAACCCAGCGCCCGGGCGATGATCGCGGTATGCGACTGCGGACCGCCGTCGGCAGTGACCAAGGCCAAAACCTTGCGCGGATCCAAGGTCGCGGTGTCCGCCGGGGCCAAGTCTTCGGCCAGCAGGATGAACGGCTCGGCGGAATCCGGGATGCCCGGTGCCGGAACGCCGCGCAGCTCGGCCACGATCCGGGCCCGCACGTCGTACACATCGCGCGAGCGCTCGGCCATGTAGCCGCCCAGCTGCAGCAGCATGCTGGCCACCCCCTCGGCGGCCTCCCACAGCGCGCGTTCGGCGGCGGCTCCGGATTCGATCTGCTTCGTGGCGGCCTTGATCAGCATTGGATCCGCGGCCATCAGGGCGGTCGCCTCCAGTACTGCTTTGGCGTCGCCGCTGGCGCCGGAAGCGCGCTCGCGCAGCGCGGACTGAACCGCGGCGGCGGCCGTTTTGAGCTGCGCGACGGCCTGTTCCGGAGTCGTGCCCTCGGCCAGGGGCAGCCCGGCGGGGGGCTCGCTCACGGTCGGCGGCATCTGCCGGACTCGGCCGACCACCCGGCCCGGGCTGACTCCCACTCCGTTGAACGTCGTCATCGGTTACCCCCTCAGGCAGCTACGGTAGCAGCCGCCGGCTTTGCGGCGACGAAGCGTTTGAGCGCCAGAACCGACAGTGCGCTGAGCACCGTTCCGGCCAGGACTGCGGTGAGGAACAGCAGGAACGGGTTGATCGCGAGGAAGACGAAGAAACCGCCGTGCGGTGCTTGCGAAGTGACGCCCCAGGCCATGGTGAGCGCCCCGGTCAAAGCCCCGCCGAGCATCGAGGCGGGGATCACGCGCAGCGGGTCGGCTGCGGCGACGGGGATCGCGCCCTCGGAGATGAAGGAGAAGCCGAGCAGAACTGCGGTTTTGCCGTTCTCCCGTTCCGCGGGCGAGAAACGTTTGCGGTCGAGGAAGGTGGCCAACGCCATGGCCAGCGGCGGAACCATGCCGGCGGCCATCACCGCGGCCATGATCAGCCACGGCCCCTGGTTTGCCACAGAACCCGCGCCAAGCCCGGCCACCGCGAAGGAATAGGCGACCTTGTTGACCGGTCCGCCCAGGTCGAAGCACATCATCAGACCCAAAATGATGCCGAGCAATACCGCGGACACCCCGGTCATCCCGGAGAGCCAATCGTTGAGCCCCGTGGTCAAGGCCGCGATCGGCCCGCCGAGCACCAGGAACATCAGGCCGGAGGCGACGATCGAGGCGAGCAACGGAATGATCACCACGGACAGCAAACCGCGCAGCCAACGCGGCGCGTTAAAGCTGCCCAGCCACCAGGCGATGACGCCGGCCAGCAGGCCGCCGGCCAGACCGCCGATGAAGCCGGCACCCATGAAAACCGCGACGGCGCCCGCGGTGAAGCCCGGTGCGATGCCCGGCCGGTCCGCGATGCCATAGGCGATGTAGCCGGCCAATGCCGGAACCAGGAATCCCATCGACAGTGCGCCGATCTTGAAGGCGACTGCACCGAGGTAGACGAGCAACGGGCCTTTATCGTCCAGCATCTCGGGCAAGTTCCACAGGCTGTTCTGCAGCACCACATTGTCGGCCACTTCGGTGATCCGGTAGCCGCCGAGCAGGAAGCCGAGCGCGATCAGCAGACCGCCGGCCGCAACGAACGGGATCATGTAGCTCACCCCGGTGAGCAGCACCCGTTTCAGTTTCTGGCCGAAGTGCTCATTCTGTTCTTTGGCGTCGCCGCTGCCACCGCCGGCCGGAACTTTGGCGGAGTGCGGATCGGCAGCGGCCCGGAGCGCTTCCTGGATCAATTCCGCGGGCTCGTCGATGCCGCGTTTCACCGGGACATTGACCACCGGCTTGCCGGCGAAGCGGCCCCGGTCCCGGACGTCGACGTCCACCGCGAAAATCACTGCCTCGGCGGCGTCGATGACTGCCGGGTCCAGCGGCTTCGCGCCGGAGGAGCCTTGGGTTTCCACCTGCAGGTCCACGCCTGCCTCTTGGGCCGCGGCGAGCAGCGAGTCGGCTGCCATGTAGGTGTGCGCAATGCCGGTGGGGCAAGCGGTGACCGCGACCAGTCTGCGGGTCTGCGCGGTGGACGTCCCGCTGCCGACGGGCTTTGCCGCAGCAGAGTCCGCGGATTGCGGGGAAACCGCCTGATTGACCAGTTCCACGACCGTTTCCGGGCTTTCCGCGGACCGGAGTGCCGCGGTGAAGTCCTTGCGGACCAGAGCCCGGGCCAAGGCGGAAAGCAACTTCAGGTGGGTCTGGTCGGCGCCGGCGGGTGCCGCGATGAAGAAGATCAGATCTGCAGGACCGTCCTTGGCGCCGAAATCCACGCCTTCGGGGAGCCGGGCCATGGCGAAAGTGGGCTCCAAGACTGCTTCGGACCGGCAGTGCGGAATCGCGATCCCGCCGGGCACTCCGGTTGCAGTCTTCTGTTCCCGGGCCCAGGCGTCGGCGAACAGGCCGTCCGGATTCGTCGCCCGGCCAGCCCCGGAGATCCGGTCTGCCAGGCTGCGGATCACGTGTTCCGGGGTGCTTCCGACGGCGACGTCGAGACTGACCAGATCAGCCGTGATGAGTTCGCTCATGATTGCCCTTTCAGGGTGAGTGCGGCGACAGTGATGGCGGCGGGGTTGGTTTGCGCGACAGCGGGGACCGTGGATCCGGGCAGCGCCGCCGCCGCCGCGCCGTGCGCCACGGCTTGCTGCAGGCGTTGCGGTTCGGATCGGCCGGCGAGCTCGGCCAGCAGATAGCCGGCCAGCGCCGAGTCGCCGGCGCCGACGGTGCTGCGTGCGGTGATCTTGGGGCCGTGCCCGAACCAGGCGCCATCCGGGGTGACCAGGATTGCCCCGCGTGCACCCAGCGTGGCCAGAACCGCGCCGACGCCCAGGTCCACCAGTTCGCGGGCGAGCCGGGCAGCCAGCCCGGGATCTGCTTCCAGCTCCGATTCGGCCGCTCCTGGCCGGCCGGGCAGATCCAACAGACCGGCTGCGACGGCCAACTCCGCCAATTCTTCGGCATTGGGCTTGATGAGATCCGGCTTGGCTTTGACCGCTTCCGCCAACGGGGCCCCGGAGGAGTCCACGGCGATTTTCGGCGCCGTCGGTCCCCAGGCGCCGCGAACGGCTTCGATCACCCGGGGGTAGAAATCGGCCTCGGTCCCCGGCGGAAGCGAGCCGGCCAGGACCAGCCAATCGGCGTCGCGGGAGTGGCTGACCGCCAGCCCGATCAATTCGGCCTGTTCGCTTGCGGAAAGCGCCGGGCCGGGTTCGTTGACCTTGGTGGTGGTGCCGTCCGGTTCGGTGATCGTGACATTGGAGCGCAGGGCGGCCCCGATCGGCATTCCCAGATGCGCGATTCCCTGCTTCCGCAAGGCGGTCAACACGGCGTCTTCGGCGGAGCCGGGCAGCAGGGCCAGGCACTCGACGTCGGAGGCGGTCATCGCCCGGGCGATGTTGACGCCTTTGCCGCCGGGCTGTTGCTGGGCCGAGACCGCGCGTTGCACGCCACCGCGGTTGAGCGCTGCGGCCAGTTCGATGGTCCGGTCCAGGCTCGGGTTGGGGGTGAGTGTGAGGATCATGCGACGACCACGTCGACGCCGGCCTGGTCGAGCGCTGCGGCCAACTCGGCGCCGGGCCGTTGGTCGGTGACCAGGACGTCGATGGCTTCCAAGGCGGCGAAGCGGACCAAGGTCTCCTGCTCGAATTTGGAGGAATCCACGAGCGCGACGACCCGGTGCGCCACCTGGACCATGGCGGTTTTCACTGCTGCTTCCAGGGCGTCCGGAGTGCTCAGGCCGAAGCGCGAGTGCAAACCGTTCGCGCCGATGAACGCGATGTCCGGACGGAGGCCCTGCAATTGTGCGATCACCCCGGAGCCGACCGCGGCGCTGGTCAGACCGCGGACCCGGCCGCCGAGGATTTCCAAACTGACCTCGGGGCGGTTGCACAGGCGCTGCGCGATCGGAACCGCATTCGTGATGACCAGGAGCTCTTCGGCGGCTGCGGCCGGCGCCCAAGCAGTCAGCTGCTCGGCCAGCAGCTCGGTGCTGGTGCCGGCGTCGAGGATGACCGATGCGGTGCTGGTGCGTGGCAGGAAGCGCAAGGCGGTCCGCGCGATTCTTTGCTTTTGTTGCTGGTTCTGGCTTTGCCGTTCGCTCAGGCTCGGCTCCACCATGCTCAGCCGGTCCATCGCGATCGCGCCGCCGTGCACCCTGCGGAGTTTGCCTTCGGCTTCGAGCGCATCCAGGTCCCGCCGCACGGTTTCCTGCGTCACGTCGAAGAGCTCGGCGAGTTCGTGCACGCTGACCCGGCCCTCGGCGGCGGCCAGCGCGGCAATGCGTTCGTGCCTTTCGTGGGCAAACACGGAATCACCCCTGCGCATACGGTGACAAGAGTCACATCAATGTTGTTTTGGATGACTTTATCTGTGTTTATCTTTATTTGTCAATCGGGGCTGTCCGCGGCTTGCCCCGGCAGTTGGCGCAGAAACACCGGCGCCCCGCTTGCCCGGGGGCAGGCGGGGCGCCGGTGTGGATCTCGGCTACTTGATCTCGTAGGCGTCTCCGTAGACTTTCCACTTCAACGGAGTGTGCAGGTCGTAATTGCCTTCATTGAGGAACTTCAGCTGGGCGTCGTCCACCCGGGAAGTGTCCGAGTGGGCGTCTTCCTGTTTCATGATCTTCTTGCGTGCTGCGGCGAAGGCCTGCAAGTAGGTCTTCTCATTGCCGCCTTGGGCAGGGGTCTTGGCGTTCTTCATGGCTGCCTTGCGGATGCCGCCGAAGGAATCCGCGGAATCTCCGGGGCCGTGCATCACGATGGCGTCGTAATACATGAATTGGCCCAAATTGCTCAAGCCGTCGGATTTGCCCTGGTTGACCGAGGGGTTGAAGTACATGCTGTCCCGAAGTTTGTCCTGCTCGGTCAGGAAGACCTGGTCTTTGGCGGCTTGGTGCCAGGCGTCGACGAACTTCTGGCCGAGTCCGTCATGCGAGGGCGTGCCATTGACCTTGCGCAGGGCCGGCAGGAACGGCTTGAGCACATTGTTGTCCGGCTTGGTGTTGGCATAGTTCTGCACGAGTTGCAGCATGTCGCCGGTGCCTGAGGTGAAGCCGATGATGCCGCCGGTGTAGCCGCGGTCGTCATTGATGTCCTCGATGTAGCCGTATTGTGCCCGCCAGTCCAAGGAGGAGTTTTCGGCACTGCAGACGAGTTGCATGGCGATTTCTTTTTTGGCCGGCGCGGACAGGTCGCCGGTGGCGGCGATCCGCGGAGCCAGGAATGCGGAGGTTGGTGCTGGTGCCGCATCGGCTTGGGCGGCGACGGTGCCGACCACGCCGCTGGCGAGCAGGAGGCCGCCGAGGGCCACTGCGGTACTGCGGGTTCGAAAATTTGTCACTGGGGGAGCTCCTATTCGAGAAGGGTGCATTCTGCATTTCGGTGCTTCTGGACTTCACGAGTGCTGCGCGCCGCGCCCCCGCTGGCGGGCTTATGTCCCTCAGTTTCACTAATATTGCAGTTTATTGTCAAGGTTTTGCAGAAACTTTCACATTCTTGCGGATTCGAGCCTGCCAAGAATCCAAAAATGCGGCCAGATCGGAACCGTCGAGCACCTCGAAGTCGGCACCCGTGCTGAGCGTCGCAAAGGCCGCCCAGGCCGGAGTGTCCCCGGTCACGGCCAATTCGCAGTACCCGGGTCCGGATTCGTCCAATTGCGCCCAATCGCCGAGTTGATCCCGGATTTCGGCCAAGGGCGCGTGCAAACGTACCCGGTAGGTTTGCGGACCGGCAACTTCGCTGAGGCTCCGCTGGACGAATTCCGAAGCATCCCGGGCCGGCAAGGTCCGCGTCCGGAACCGGGCTCCGGTGCGCTCCGGACCGGCAAGGCGGTCAACCCGGAAGCTGCGCCAGTCGTATCGGCTCAGGTCGTAGGCCACCAGGTACCAGCGGCGGCCGACGGCGACCAGCCGGTGCGGTTCGACCAGGCGCTGGCTCGGCTCGCCTGATCGTGCCGTGTAGCGGAACTCGAGCCGTTCCTCGTCCCGGCAGGCCTGGGCCAGAGTGGTGAGCGTATTCGCGTCGATCATCGGGCCCGGCGCTGCGGAGGACTGGATGGTGGCCAGCTGCAGTGCCTCGACCCGGCGGCGCAGTTTGGCGGGCATCACTTGGATCACTTTGGCCAAGGCGCTGATCGAAGCGTCTTCGATTCCGGAGACGGCGCCTTGGGCGGCCATTCGCAGGCCGATGGCCAGTGCCACCGCTTCTTCGTCGTCGACCACCAAAGGCGGCAAAGACGCTCCCGGGGCCAACTGGTAGCCGCCGTCGCTGCCCCGGGTGGCCTGCACCGGATAGCCCAGCTCGCGCAGTCTTTCCACATCCCGCCGGAGCGTGCGCAACGAGACCTCCAGCTTCTCCGCGAGGTCTTTGCCCGGCCAGAACCGGTGGTGCTGCAACAAGGAGAGCAAACGGAAGGACCGGGAGCTGGTGTTCGCCATTCCCCCAGTATTCCGGACGCCGGGGTCAGGAATTGGCCGCAGGATGATCCGGCGCCGGCCGCCCGGGCCAGGTTGCGGCGCGAATCGCGGGCCGGAGTCCGAGGACTACCCGGGCAGCGAGGGTTCGTCCTTCGTGGACAGCGTGATCACGGCCTCCTCGACGTAATCGAGGTTCTCCAGATCCCGTTCGAGGCGTCGCAGCCGCACTGCTACATCGTCTTCGTCCGCGTTTCCGGTCAGATCCACTGCAGCCACCAGGTACAGCTTGCTCGGTCCCACGTATTCCAGATGGATATAGGTCACCCGGTCGATTTCCGGCCGTTTGAGCAAAAGGCCGACGGCCAGGATTTCGACGTCGTCGCTCACCGATTGGCCGACCAGGAACCTGCGGTTGCGGTCGATCAGAATCACCGCGACGACGCCGAGCAGCACGCCGACCGCAATCGAGCCGATCGCGTCCGGCACGGGCGATCCAGTCACCTGGTGCAGGAAAATGCCGAGAAAGGCGATGGCCAGGCCGATCAAGGCGGCAGCGTCCTCGGCGAAGACTGCGCGCAGCGTGGGGTTGGAGCTGTTCGCCACGTGTTCCAGCGTGCTGGTCTGCAAGGCCGAGGCGGTCTTGTGCGCCTGCCGGTAGGCCTGGGCGAAAGAGATCCCTTCAAGCACGAAAGCCACGCCGAGCACCAAGTAGGCGATGATGAAATCCCCGGCCGGCTCGGGGTCCAGCAGTTCCTGGATGCCGTGCATGATCGAGACCACTGCGCCGGCGGTGAACAAGCCGAAGGCCGCGAACATCGACCAGACGTAGGCTTCGCGGCCATAACCCATGGGATGCCGGTTGTCCCGGGGCCGCTGCGAACGCCGGTCTGCCACCAGGAGGAAGACCTCATTGCCGGCGTCGGCCCAGGAGTGGGCGGCTTCGGCGGTCATCGACGCGGATCCGGTGAGTGCGGCCGCGATCGATTTGGCCACCGCGATCACCAGGTTCACGGTGAAGGCCAAAACCACCGTGAAGCTGCTCTCTTTTGTGCTCGCCGATGCACCGGAAGACGTCATGGCTTCGGCCAAAATGGCGCGGCGGGCCTGATCGTTGGCCGGCGGGCGGGCCCTCATCGGGGCACCGTTTGTTGCCTCTGCAAACCGAGCATGCATCCAGCCTATGCCCGGAAGCGGAATCGCCGCATAGGCTGGATGCATGCTCAATGCGCTTTGGTCCAAGCCCGAGTCGGAACGTGCCGGAACCGACTTGCTGGTGATGCTGCACGGTTACGGTTCCGGCGAAGCCCGGATGGCGGAACATTTCTCCGCGATGCCGCAACGGTTCACCTGCGCCGCGCCGCGCGGACCGTTCGAAATGGACGGCGAGTACGGCTGGTTCTTGCTGGATTATTTCCTGAACAATGACTTCGCCGACGTCATCTCCGCGACCAACCAGGTGTTCGCCTGGCTGGATGCCGAGACGGCGCGATCCGGTTTCGGCAGCGTGAGCCTGCTGGGCCACTCGCAAGGCATGGCCATGGCGAGCACCATGCTGCGGCTGCGGCAGGACGCTTTTGCCGCTGTGGTCGGACTCTCCGGATTCGTGCTGGACAATGCGCTTCTGGCCGCCTCGGAGCCGCTGAAGACCAAGACGCCGTTTTTCTGGGCCCGCGACGTGGCAGATCTGGTGATCAATCCCGACGCCGTCGAATTCAGCAAAATCTGGCTCCGGGAAAACACCAGGCTGCAGGCTGAGCGTTACCCTGGCATGGGCCACGGCATCGGTACCGCCGAACTAGTCGATGCCAGCTCATTTCTGACCGCGACGCTGCCGTTCCGTCCCTCGGCCTGACCAGCCTGACCGCCCCAGCTTGCCTAGTGGGGCCAAGGCCCGCCTCGGCAGATCAGGGCTGGGCTGCCGCCGCGGCGGCCACCAGATTCACCACTTGTTGGGTGTCCCGGCGCAGCGTGTCGAAGAATGCCGTGTTGCCCGAGCCGTTGATCACCGGCGGAATATCGTAGTACGGGGTGTGCAGGTGGCCGCCGGCCAGCGTAGTCAGGCCGAGTCCGAGCCGCACCCGGTTGGCCCGGTACATGCTTTCGTTGGAGAGGTAGCTTCCGCCGCCGCCGGAAACCGAATAGCTGCCCGGCGCCGGCGTCCCGGAGCTCTTGCAACTGGAGGGGGTCCGAGTGGCATTGGCGGACTCGCAGAAGTTGGGGTTCAGCTGGACGGTGCGGGTGCCGGTGCCGGCGTCGATCATTTGCTGCGCGGGCAAGGTGGTCTCGATGAACTGGTTGTCGACCTGCGGCCAGCCCGAGGCCTGCGGAGCATCGCCGCGCGCGCTGTAGTTGTTGTTGTCCTGGGTGCCGCCGCGATTGCTGGCTGCCCATTGTTCGATGTTGTAGCCGGCCCCCGCCCCCTGGCTGATCGTGATGATGGTTCCCGGGCGCTGTTCGGCCGATGCGCTCAAGGCGGTTCCGTAAATCTGTTCCACGATCCCGCCGTCGAAGGCCCGCCAATCCACGGGCAGCATCGCGGCCTGCACTACGGCCGGTCCGTTTTCGGTCTCGATTTCCTTGCCGTCCAGCTGCAGCGCGGCGATTCCGGACGGGTTGATCCGTTTGGCGCCGGTGCCGTCCAGGAAGAACGGATCGAAGCCGGTCAGCAGGACTCGGCGCTGCTCTTCCGAGCCGGCGGGGAAGCCGATCGAGGTGACCCCGCGCGATGCGTAGTCCAAGTCTTTGATCAGCTGATCGCGCTGCGCGGGTTCCAGCACGAAAAGCGGCAGCCATTGCCGAACGGCTTTGGTCATCGCGAGCCGCGCCCAATAGAGCGGTCGGTCGTCGATCTGCTCCGCGGAGCCTTGCTGGAGCCGGCCCTGGGCCCGGTCGACGGCGTCGCGCCAGAGCTGGCTTCCGGCTGCGGCGACCAGCGTCTTCGCCGCGGCCAGCGTAGCGGTCGAGCACAGCTCGCCAACCAGCTTGTCGACATTCGCGTTGAATCCGCCGGCTTCGATCAGAATGCTCGCGGTAGGCCTGCTCTGGCCTTGCAGCACAACGCTCAGCCGTTGCTCTTCGACCGTGATCGGCGCCAGTGGATTGCTGCATAGATTCACTGCTGATTCCTCCGGAACCGTGATCGTCAGTTTCGGTGCTTCCGGAACCGCAGTCGCCGGCGCGGCGAAGCCCAGGCTGCCGACGACGAAAGCGCTGGCCAGCAGGCCGGCCGGAATTCTCAGAGACTTCTTCATGGTGCTTCCCCTTAGCATCGTCGAAGCGGCCCGCAAGGGGCCTCCCGGTCGGCGAACACCGACGTTCGTTCCTATGAGTATGCGACCGGAAATCGGATTGTTCAACAATATTTCGGAAATTGGCGGTGTTTTGCCAGTTTCCGGGCAGTGGCACGGTTTTCGTCGCCTAGGCTAGTCGGTATGGCGAAGCAGAAGCCCAACCGGGCGATGAGGATCGCCGCGGATGCAGCGTTCACCGCGGACGGCCAACCCAAGCCCGCCCTGCAGAGTGCCTTGTTGCAGGCGGTGGAGAGCCAGCGGCCGATGGTCAGGGCGAATCTGCGCCGACTGCGCCGGAAGTATCCGCAAGCCAGCCCGGCCGAATTGGCGGTCCGCTTGGACCGCGAGTTCATCAACACGGTGACCGGCTCGGGTGCGGCGATCGGCGCTACCGCGATCATTCCCGGCATCGGCACGCTTGCTTCGATGGGCATTTCCGCGGCGGCAACCGTCGTCTTCATGGAGACCACGGCGTTGTACGCCTTGTCGATCGCCGAATTGCACGGGGTCCACCTGCAGGACCCGGAGCGTGCCAGGACCATGGTGATGGCGATCATGCTCGGCGAAGAAGGCACTGCCTTGATGCAGTCCTTCGCGGGCCGGGCCCTGGGCCGCGGTGGCAGTCCGCTGACCACCTGGGGAACCATGCTCGGCAAAAACGTGCCGATGGGGGCCATGAAAATGGTCAGCAGTCGGATCCAGAAAATGTTCGTCAGGCGGATGGTGGTCAGCCAAGGCGGCGCGATGCTCGGCCGGATGGTGCCGTTCGGCGTGGGCGCGGTGATCGGTGGAGTCGGAAATCTGATGATGGGCAGATCCGTGGTCCGGGCGACCAAAATCGCCTTCGGCCCGCCGCCGCTGGCCTTGCCGGGAGATCTGGCGTTGCCGCCGGCCCCTGCGGTATCGGTCCGCGGCCAACTGCAGGCGATCACCGCGAAATTGCCGGGCCGGAAGAAGCCCGCCGCCGACCGCACCGGAACGGATACAGGAGAGATCGATGCCGTTGCAGATTGACCTCAACAGCGACTTGGGCGAATCCTTCGGGGCCTGGTCGATGGGCGACGACGAGGCTTTGCTGTCAACCGTGACCAGCGCCAATGTGGCCTGCGGCTTCCATGCCGGAGACCCGGTGACGATGTTGCGCACCGCGCAGACCGCACTGGCCAACGGGGTGGCGGTGGGGGCGCATCCGGCGTACCGGGATCTGGCCGGATTCGGGCGGCGCGCGATGGAGATTCCGCACGATGAGCTGTACGGCGACGTGCTCTACCAAATCGGGGCCCTGGCCGGCATGCTCGGCAGCCGGGGCGCCGGGTTGGCGTATGTGAAACCGCACGGTGCGCTGTACAACCGCATCGCCGCCGATCCCGGGCAGGCGGCGGCGGTCGCTGCTGCGGTTTCGGATTTCCGCGCGGATCTGCCGGTGCTCGGCTTGCCGGGATCCCGGATCCAAGCGGCCTGCGCCGATGCCGGGGTGCCGTTTTTCGAAGAGGCCTTCGTGGACCGCGGCTATCTGCCGGACGGCACGCTGGTGCCGCGTGGGCAGCCGGGCGCGGTGTTGCACGACGTCGAACAGATCGCCGAGCGTGCCGTGCGGATGGTGACCGAGGGCGTCGTCGCAGCCGTGGACGGCAGTTTGGTCGAGCTGAAGCCGGCTTCACTGTGCGTGCACGGGGATACCCCGGGCGCAGTGCAGATGGCGCTCGCGGTCCGGTCTGCATTGGAAACCGCCGGGGTGGAACTTGCCCGCTTCAGTTGAACCCCGGCTCTTGCCCTGCGGCGATTCCGCGGTTTTGGTCGAGCTTCCCGATCTGCAATCCGTGCTGGCATTGTTCCGTGCGCTGGGTGCGCCGCCGCACGGTGTGATCGATGTGGTTCCGGCGGCCCGGACGATTTTGGTCACGTTCGATCCGGAACGGTTGGAGCAACCGACCGTGCTGGCTTGGATCGATGCCGCGGAGCCGGTGGAGCAGCCGGCACAAAGCGGTCCCGAGGTGCTCATCGATGTGGTCTACGACGGCCCGGACCTGGCGGAAGTCGCGCAGTACGCGGGGCTCACCGTCGATGAAGTGGTGCAGCTGCACACCGGCTCGGAATGGACCGCGGCATTTACCGGTTTCGCCCCGGGGTTCGCCTATCTGGTCACCGACCACGAGCGGCTCCGGGTGCCCAGGCGGAACACCCCGCGGACGTCGGTTCCGGCCGGCTCGGTGGCGCTGGCGGGCGAATTCAGCGCGATCTACCCCACGTCCTCACCGGCCGGTTGGCAATTGATCGGCCGGACGTCGGCCCGATTGTGGGATGCCGGGAATGCGGCGAGCCCGGCGTTGATCCGTCCCGGCGCCAAAGTGCGGTTCCGGGCATTATGAGCATGCAGATCATTTCCACGGGCCCGCTTTCGCTGATCCAGGACTCGGGCCGCCCCGGCGCGGCGTCCTGGGGGCTCGGGCCGGGCGGTGCGCTGGATCGGCAAGCCCTGGCCGCCGCGAACGGACTAGTCGGGAACCGCGCATCGGCCGCTGCGCTGGAGATCTTGATCGGTGGTTTCGCCGCCGAGTTCCGGCAATCCGGGAGCATCGCGGTGACCGGAGCGCAGGGCGAGATCATGCTCGATGGCGTGCCGGTCCCCGGCAACACCATGCAGCCGGTGCGCTCCGGCTCGAAGCTTTCGATCGGGCCGGCTGCCGCCGGTTTGCGGTATTACCTCGCGGTGTCCGGCGGCTTGCTCGCCGAGCCGGTCGCGGGATCCCGTTCCCGGGACGTGCTGGCGCAATTGGGGCCGGCCCCGCTGACCGCCGGAGACCTGATCGAGTTCGGCCCAGCGGAAGAAACGGCAAGCCGGGCGACCAGCGCTCTGCTCTTCCGGGACCCGCCGACCCCGGGCAAGCCGTTGGCCCTGCGGGTGACTCCGGGGCCGCGGTTGGACTGGTTCGTGCCGAGTGCCTGGCATGACCTGGGCGCGCGAGTTTGGACCGTCTCCGCGGACAGCAATCGAATCGGCGTGCGGCTTTCCGGCCGGCCGCTCGGATTCGTCCGGGACGGCCAATTGCCCAGTGAAGGAATGGTCACCGGGGCGCTCCAAGTGCCGCCGTCGGGCCAACCCACGGTGTTCCTGGCGGATCGTCCGGTGACCGGGGGATACCCGGTGATCGCCGTGGTCCGGCGGGCCGACCTGGATTTGCTGGGTCAAGCGGCACCCGGCCAGCAGATCCGTTTCCTGGGTTGAGCCGGCCGGATCGATGTGCGTGGGCTGGATAGCGCCTCGACGTCCGGCATGAGTCGGTATTGAAAGCGGATTCTCAGCCGGAATACATCGGGAAAATGCTAGCTTTTTGAATCGGGTCCAGGAGCGGATCCGTCAATTGGGGGAGCTAATCATGACGGACAATTCATCGGCTGACGATCAGCGGGACGGTTCGATCGCACGCAGGACCGCGGTCTTGGGCGCGATCGCCGGAGCCGGGGCCCTGGCCGTGGGGCTGGCCCAGGCAGTCCCGGCTGCCGCGACCGTGCCGGCCACTCCGCCGGCCACTGGTGATCTGCTGGTCGCCCTGGGAACCGTCGCCGGCCCGGTTGTGGTTCCGAACACCTACGGCATCTCGACCCTGCTGCGCAGCAATGGCGCGCTTTATCTGATCGATTGCGGTCGGGGCAGCATCAGCCAATTCGCCAACTTGGGATTCAATTACCTCGACCTGAAATCGATGCTCATCACGCATTTGCACTCGGACCACATTTTTGATTATTACAACTACTTCATGTCTCTGGGCGAGGGAATTTCATACCCCGATGCGCCGGTGCCGATCCAGGTCTACGGCCCCGGGCCGGCCGGCGGGTTGCCACCGAGCCGGGTCGGGCAGCCGGAGACCTTCATCGAGCCGTTGACGCCCGGCATCGTGGAAACCACGGACTTGCTGCACCAGGCCTACGCGTACACCTCCAATATCCAGAACCGGGCCAAAGGCGCGTACGACATCAGAGGGTTGTCGGTGACCAACGAGATCCCGACGCCGGCCGGTGCCGACTACCTCAACACCGCACCGGCAATGGAACCTTTCGAGGTCTTCTCGGACGAGAACGTGACCGTGTCGGCCATTCTGGTTCCGCACTACGACGTCTTTCCGGCGTATGCCTTCCGCTTCGAAACCGTTGCCGGGAAGGCCATCACGTTCTCCGGCGACACGATCAAATCGGCGAACGTCGTGAAGCTGGCAGCCGGCTCGGATTTCCTGGTGCACGGTTCGATTTTCCAACCGGTGGGCGATTACCTGGTCAGATCGCACGCTTCGGCGGTCGACGTGGGGCAGGTGGCGCGTGATGCCGGGGTCAAGAATCTGGTGGTCAGCCACCACAACCAGGCAGTGAGCGGAACTACCGACGCGCAATGGTTCGCCGCCATCGGGCAGAACTACTCCGGGCCGGTGTCGATCGCCAAGGACGGCCAGTATTTCGCGCTGTAGCCCGACCGGCACGGTCCGCCCACCCGGCTGATCTGCTGCGGCTGGGTCCCATTGAGTCCGGCAGCCCGGTGGGACAAACCGAGTATGTCCCACTGAGCACGTGGACTCAGTGGGACATACTGGTTGCAATATCGACCGGCGTGCCCGCTCAGCCGAAGGCCAGATTCGCCACGGTGTAGATCGTCAAGCCGGCCAGTGCGCCCACCACGGTGCCGTTGATCCGGATGTATTGCAGGTCCCGGCCCACCTGGAGTTCGATTTTCGCCGATGCCTCTTTGGCGTCCCAGCGTTCCACGGTGTCGGTGATGATCGAGGCGATGTCGTGCCGGTAATTCCGGACCGCGTAGGCCACGGTCTCGGTGATCCAGCCATTGATCTTGCCGGCCAGTTCCGGGTCGGTGGACAGCCGGTTGCCGAAGTCGCGCAGCACTGAGACGAATTTCTTCCGCAGCTCCGATTCCGGATCGTCGACCGCATTGAGCAGTGCTTGCTTCACGGTGTCCCAAGTTCGCCCGGCGAGTTCTTGCACCCGGGGCGAATCCAGGACCTGGGCTTTGACTTCCTCGGCTCGGGCGATCATCGCCGGATCGTGCTGCAGATCGTCCGCGAGCTTGACCAGATAGGCGTCCAAGGCTTGGCGGACCTGGTGGTCCGGTTCGGCCTGGACGGCGTGGACGAACTTCAGGGCTTCGTTGTAGATCCGGTCCCCGACGATGTCGTCGACGAAACCGGGCAGCCAGGAGGGCGCCCGGTCCGAGACGATGCTGGTCACCGTGGACCGGTTGTTCTCGACCCAATCGGAGGCCCGGTCCACCAGCAGGTCGACGAGTTTGCGGTGGTGGCCGTCGGCGAAAATCTGCCCGGCGAGCCGGCCGATCGGCGGTCCCCAGGGCGGGGCCAGCAGATACTGCCGGACCATGGACTCGATCACCTCGCGGACATCGTCGTCGCGCATCACTTCCATCGCGCCGCGGATCGCCACCGCACCTTCCGCGGCGATCCGCTCGGCGGATTCGGGTTTGGCCAGCCAAGCGCCGAGCCGTTCCGCTACGCCGACCGATGCGAGCTTTTCGCGGACCACGGATTCGGAGAGGAAGTTGCTTTCCACGAAATCGCCCAAACTGGCACCGATCGCGTCTTTGCGGTTCTGGATGATCGCGGTGTGCGGAATCGGCAACCCCAAAGGGCGGCGGAACAGCGCGGTCACCGCGAACCAGTCGGCGAGCGCACCGACCATCGCGCCTTCGCTGGCCGCCCGGACGTACTCCAACCAGGGGTATTCATCGCGGAGCCAGAACGAAAAGCCGAAAATGATCGCGGCGGCAATCAGCAGACTCAGGGCCAGCGTCTTCATTCGGCGCAGGCCGGTGCGCTTGATTTCGTCGGCTTCAGTGAGCGGATCCATACCGTAAGCCTAGGTTAACGCGGCGGTCACACCGTCCAGTTACCCTGGAGCCATGACTTTGGTTTATGCCCACCGCGGCGCCAGCGCGCAATTCGCCGAGCATACTCGAGCCGCCTATTTGCAGGCCATCGCCGACGGCGCCGACGGTGTTGAGTGCGATGTCCATCTGACCGCGGACCAACAGGTGGTGCTGTTGCACGATGCCACCTTGGACCGGACGTCCGACGGCACCGGTGCCGTCTCCGAGCAGACTTTGGCCGAACTGCGCGAGCTCGATTTCAGCTCCTGGAAAGGCGCTGACATCCCGGATGAGTTCGGCAGCCGCTCACAACAATTCCTGACCCTCGATGAGCTGCTGGAGATCCTGCTCGCCGCCGGGCGCCCGATCGGCCTGGCCATCGAGTTCAAGCATCCTGACCCGTTCGGGAACCGGCTCGAAGAAGCCGCACTTGAGGTGCTGCTGGCGCGCGGTTGGCTGCCGCAGAGTTCGACCCTGGGGAATCTGACCGTTTCCTTCATGAGTTTCGATCCGGATTCGCTCAAGTATTTGCTGGCCACGGTGCCCGGGAAGCACCTCTGCCAATTGGTGGCCGCGGTGGACGTGGAGGAAATTCGGAAAGAGCTGGGCTTCGGCCCGTTGGCGGCCGCCGGTGCGGCTGCGGCCATGCGGATCGCGGTGGTGGAAGCCGAGCGGATGCTCGACGACGGCGAGGTGGACCTGGCCGGTCCGGGGGTGGCGTACCTGCGGACGCAGCAGCACCGGATCAAGCAGTGGCAGGAGGCTGGACGCCGGTTCCGGGTCTGGACCGTGGACGAACCCGAGGACCTGGAATTCTGTGTGGCCGCGGGGGTGCAGGAAATCACCACGAACCAGCCGGCAGCAATCCTGGCGCTGCTCGGCCGCTAGTGCCCTCCGTCGAGCGTGGAGTTGTGGCGGTTAAGCACGGATCTTAGCCGCCACAACTCCACGCTCAGCGGGTGCCATGTCCCGGGGCCACGATGTTCTTCAGCACACCGGAGGAACCGGCGGTTTCCAGGGCTTGGCGCACCTGGTCCAAACCGAAGTGCCCGGAAACCAAAGCGTCGAGGTCGATCGCGCCGCGCTCGACCAAGCTGATCGCCGTCGGCCAGGTATTCGCATAACGGAAGACCCCGGTGACCAACAGCTCGCGGTTCTGGATCACCGATATCGGCAATGCGTAGTCGTCTGAGCCCATTCCGATCAGGACCGCGCGCCCGGCCGGGGCCAGCGAGCGCAAGCCTGACCTGACCGCTGCGGGCGCTCCGGAGGCATCGAAGAACACTGAGAAGCGCGGCTCGGCGCTCAGATCGGTTTCCCGCGGGTCGAAGGCCGCATCGGCGCCCAGCTGGCGGGCCAGTGCCAGGCGGACCGGGTCCAAATCCGTGACCACCACTTCCCGGGCGCCGTAGGCCCGGGCAACCTGCGCCATGATCAGGCCGATCGGCCCGGCGCCGGAGATCAGCACCCGGTCTGCCGGATCGAGGGCGGCTTTCCGGGCGGCGGCGATGCCCACCGAGAGCGGCTCCACCAGTGCTGCGGCGTCGTCGCTGACCGATTCCGGCACCCGGTGCGCGAAAACCGACTGGATGAGGACGAATTCGGCAAAGGCGCCGTCGACCGGCGGGGTTGCGTAAAACTCCATCTGCGGGTCCAGGTTGTAGTGCCCGGCCAGCGTCTGCGCCGAATCGAAGCTCGGCCGCTGCGGTTCGATGGAGACCCGTTCGCCGATCCTGGCCGGCGTTACTGCGCTGCCGACGGCGACTATGGTTCCGGCAGCTTCATGGCCCAGGACGATCGGCGCATCGACGACGAAGTCGCCGATCCGGCCCTCCCGGAAGTAGTGCACGTCGGAGCCGCAAACGCCCACTGAACTGACCTGCACCAGAACCTGGTCGGGGTCCGGCACCGGTAACGGGCGCTGTTCCAGGACCAACTCCAACCCGGGAGTCAGCACGCTGGCGGTCATGGTCGTGGGCAGTTCCAAGGGCATGGCAATTCCTTCGTCGATGAGTCCAGAAATATTATGGCCTCGTCCGGCGAGCTCGCACTCGTTTGAGAATTTGCGGGCCCGGCACTCGGCAGGCCTATTTCCTGACCGGAGCGGTCGAGGCCCGCAAAACCAGTTCCGGTTCGAAAAGCAGCTCGTCGACCGGCCGGGCATTGCCCTCGATCTGGTCGATCAAATAGCGGACCACCATCTTGCCCATCGGTTCGATGGGCTGGCGCACCGTGGTCAGCGGCGGATCCGTGCTGTTCATCAGTACGGAATCATCGAAACCGACTACCGAGACGTCGTGCGGCACGCTCAGCTCCAGGCGGCGGGCAGCCCGGATCGCACCCAAGGCCATCGGATCCGAAGCGCAGATGATCGCGGTCGCTCCGGCCTGCAGTAGCCGGTTGGCACCGGCCTGGCCCGCTTCGAGCGAATAGTGCCCGTAGACGATCTGCTCCTCGGGCAGCTCGATGCCGGACTTGGCCGCGAATGCCCGTGCGCTGCTGAGTTTGCGCAGCGAAGGAACATGGTCGGCCGGGCCCAACAGGACGCCGATTTTTTCGTGTCCCAATTGGCGCAAATGGCCGAAGGCCTGTTCCATGGCTACTGCGTCGTCGCAGGAGACCGCGGGGAAGCCCAGCTCGGCGACCGGGGCATTCACCAACACGGTGGGCAGTTTGAGTTCGTGCAGCCTTTTGTAATGGTCGTGCGATGCCTCGTTCTGGGAGTACATGCCGCCGAGGAAAACCACCCCGGAAACCTGTTGCTGGAGCAGCAACTCGACATAGTCGGCCTCGGAGATTCCGCCCGCGGTCTGGATGCAGAGCACCGGGGTGTAGCCGTTCTGCGCCAGGGCCCCGCTGACTACCTCGGCGAACGCCGGGAAGATCGGATTCTGCAATTCAGGCAGAACCAAGCCCACCAAACGGGCGCGTTCGCCGCGCAATTTGGTGGGCCGCTCATATCCCAAGACGTCCAAGGCGGTGAGCACTGCTTCGCGGGTGCTGGCCGAAACTCCCGGTTTGTTGTTCAGGACACGGCTGACCGTGGCTTCGGAAACCCCGACTTTTTGCGCAACTTCGGCAAGGCGCTGTGACATGGCGTCAAGTTTACGCAAATCAACGCAAAAAGCAGACAGCACCCGAGGCGCAGCGCAGGCACACAGTCCGGGCACAGCTGGAAATGTGGTTGAGTGGGGTTATGGCGTCGCGCATCGAAGACTATGCCTTGCTTTCCGATATGCATACCGGGCCGCTTGTGGCGAAGACCGGCAGCATCGATTGGCTGTGCTTTCCACGGTTTGATTCGGCGTCGATTTTCGCCGCATTGCTCGGCACCGAAGAGCACGGCCGTTGGCTTCTGGCCCCGGAATCCGCAGCCGCGAAAGTGCGGAATTGGCGTTATCTGGATCGCAGTTTCGTGCTCTGCACCGAATGGGAGACCGAGACCGGAGCGGTTCGGGTGACCGACTTCATGCCGCTCGGCGATCGGCGCGCTTCGATCGTCCGTCGGGTCGAAGGACTCAGCGGAACCGTCCGGATGAGCCACGAACTGGTCCTGCGGTTCGAGTACGCCCAAGTGCTCCCCTGGGTATCGCGCACGCTGGACGGCGACGGCGAAGGAGTCCTGGTCGCCATCGCCGGCCCCGATGCGGTGAGTTTGCGGGGCCCGCACCTGCCGGTCGCGGTCGACCATCGGCACCGCGGCGGATTCGACGTCGGGCAGGGCGAGACGCTGGACTTCGAACTGGTCTGGTACCCCTCGCATCGACCGATCCCGGCCGCGATCGACATCGATGAGGCCTTGCACAGCACCACTGCGCGTTGGCAGGACTGGGCGGCCGACTGCGACCAGGACGGCCCATTCGCAGCCGAGGTGCAGCGCTCGCTGCTGGTCTTGCGCGCGTTGACCCATGAAGACACCGGCGGCATCGTCGCGGCGCCGACTACCTCACTGCCGGAAGACTTCGGCGGAGCGCGCAATTGGGACTACCGGTTCTGCTGGTTGCGCGACGCGGCGTTGACCCTCGAAGCGATGCTCACGCACGGCTATGCGCAAGAAGCCCTGACTTGGCGCAATTGGCTGCTCCGGGCGGTTGCCGGAGACCCCGAGGACCTGCAGATCATGTACGGTCTGGGCGGCGAACGCGAACTTCCGGAAAAGGAATTGCGGCACCTGCCGGGTTACGAAAATTCCGTTCCGGTGCGGATCGGCAATGGCGCGGTGGACCAATACCAGGCGGATGTGGTGGGCGAGGTGATGGTCGCCCTGCACCGGCTGCGGGAGACCGGCAGCACCGAGGACCACTTCTCCTGGCCGCTGCAGCGCTCGCTGCTCGGCTTCGTGGAACGGCACTTCGACGACAAAGACCAGGGGTTGTGGGAAATGCGCGGCGATCCGCACTATTTCACGCATTCCCGGGTCATGATGTGGGCGGCTTTCGACCGGGGCGTCCAAGCCGTGCAGACCTCCGGCCTGCCCGGGCCGGTGGAGCGGTGGGCGGAGCTGCGCGATCGGCTCAAAGCCGAGGTCCTCGCCCAGGGGTTCAATCAGGAGCTGAACAGTTTCACGCAGACTTACGGCGGCACCACGACGGATGCCTCGCTCCTGGTGCTGCCGCACGTCGGCTTCATCGACTACGACGATCCGAAGATGCTCGGCACCGTGGCCCGGATGGAAAAGGAGCTCCTGGATGCCGACGGATTGCTCTTGCGCTATCGGACCGACTCCGGTTTGGACGGGTTGGAACCGGGTGAGCATCCGTTCCTGGCCTGCTCCTTCTGGCTGGTGGAACAGTATGCGCACAGTGGCCGAGCTGCCGAGGCGAAGCTGCTGATGGAAAAGCTCGTGGGATTCTGCAACGAACTTGGTCTGCTCAGCGAGGAGTATGCAACCGGGGAGCGTAGGATGGCCGGGAACTTCCCGCAGGCGTTTTCGCATCTGGCTCTGGTCCGGGCCGCTGACGCTTTGCAGAAACCACCGGTGGGATGAGACTTCGTCAACCGCGGCAGCGCGGCGATTGAGAGGAAGCACGATGAGCAAGCCCTGGGCAGCCTGGTCTTTGGCGGCGTTGCTGACTGCCAGTTCGGTGCAGCACTTCCGCAACCCGAAATTCTTCTACCGCGTGGTACCGCGCAGCATTTCCACCGATACCAATGGCGACTTCGCGGTGCTCAGCCGCCGTGACTGGGTCGCTTTGAGCGGTGTCATCGAGGCGGTTGCTGCGGCCGGACTGCTCATTCCAGCCACGCGGAAAGCCGCAGCCACCGGCACCGCGGCGATGTTCGCGGCGTTCACGGCGGGCCACGTCTCGCACCTGAAGCAAGCCTTCGGACCTGAGGGCAACGACGCCGAAAAGCTCGCCGGAGTGGTTCGGTTGCCCTTGCAGATCCCTTTGGTCTGGCTCGCCTGGCGGGCGCGCCGCGGCTGATTCCACGGCCTGGGTTCAGGGGAATTCCGGCGTCCAGAAGAAGGCCTTCGCCGGCGGGAGCTCGCGGTGCCGGCCAGGGACCAGCACCGAATCGGCGAGCAGCATGGCGAACCGTTTCCAAGACCTCGAGTTCGGCGGTGTGCTTTCCACGGAGCTGAGGATCATCGCCAGGAGCACTACGAGATCACCGACGTCGAGCTCGGCCCGGATCAGTTCTTCCGCTTGCGACTGTTTCAGCAACTCGTAGAGCGTGCCGACTATCGGTGTGGCGATGCCGATCAGGATCTCCCGGCGCACCCCGACCGCGGAAATCATGTTCGCTTCACGGCTGGCAATGCCCATCATGCCATTGATGATGTACATCATGCCCCGGACCGGATTCGGGTCAGCCAGGGCGCGCTCCATCAGCGGATCCACCCGGACCGTGATCTCTTCGGCGAGCACCGCCAGAATCATCTCGTCCTTGTCCGCGAAGTTCCGGAACAAAGTCGCCACGCCGACGCCGGCCTGCTTGGCGATGGTCTGCAATGACACGTCCGGCCCTTCGACCCGAAAGCACAATCGCGCCGCATTGATCAGCCGATCGTTGTTCCGGGCTGCGTCGGCCCGCCGGGGACGCATGCTTCCTGCCTCTGACATGGACTCAGCATAGAGTAGGCCGACGGTGGCGTCAGCCTGACCGACGTGTCAGCATGGAGCATGCTTGTTGCCTTCTCAGTGTCCCCGAGCTCAGCCCATGCCGACGGTTCCGTGCACGATGCGGTAGCCGCTGCGGTCAAAATCGTGCGGGAATCCGGTTTGCCGAATCAGACCGATGCCATGTTCACCACTTTGGAGGGCGAATGGGATGAAGTCTTCGACGTGATCAAACGCGCCACTGAGGCGGTGGGCGCTTTCGGTTCCCGGGTTTCCTTGGTGCTCAAAGCCGATATCCGGCCGGGCTACACCGGTGAGCTGACCGGCAAAGTGGCCCGGCTGGAAAAGGCGATCGAGGAGAGCTGAGCCCGGCGGGCCCAGCTGTCGGACTCGATGGCCAGCTTGGCGGTTTGCCGCCGGTTCCGGCGCTCGAGTCCGCCGCTGTTGCCCGGCATCGGGATTATGCTGATCCCATGGTCGATCACATTTCCCAGCCCGCCTGGCTGGACGTGGAAAATTTCCTCAGCAAGACCGTGGTCAAAGCCGATTCCGCCTTGACCGAGGCAGTTGAATCGGCTGCCCGAGCCGGGATGCCGCCGATCGAAGTTGCGCCCACCGCCGGAAAATTCCTGATGCTTCTGGCCCGGATCTCGGGGGCCAAACGGGTTCTGGAAATCGGTACGCTGGCCGGCTACTCGACGATTTGGCTCGCGCGCGGAATCCCGGCGGACGGAACCGTCATCAGCTGCGAATTCCTGCCCGAGCATGCGGCTGTGGCTCGGCAAAACGTCGACCGGGCCGGAATCGGCGGCAAAGTCGAGATCAGAGTCGGCGCGGCGTTGGAAACCCTGGCCGAGCTGGCCGAATTGACTGAATCGGCCGGTCCCTTCGATCTGATCTTCATCGACGCGGACAAAGGCAACAACGTCAACTACTTGCGGCGGGCCTTGGAACTGAGCCGCCCCGGGACCGTTGTCGTGGTGGACAACGTGGTCTGGGAGGGCGCCTTCCTGGCACCGGAGGCCAGCGGCGATGCTTTGGCGATCCGGGAAACCTTGGAGTTCCTCGGATCGTCCGAATCCTTCGACGCGACCGCAATCGCCACCGCCAATTCCAAAGGCTGGGACGGCTTCGCCGTTGCGGTGGTGCAATGAGTTTTTTGGTTCGGCAAACCAGCTTGGACGACGCCGAACCATTGGTGACCATGCATTTGGCCGCGCACCGCGAAGCGTACGCGAGGCTCCTCCCGGAAGCAGCTTTTGCCGCCCGTGAAGCCAGGATTCCGGAACGGGTCGAGCGGCAGCGCGGAATCATCCGGGACGCACACAGCCATTGGATTGCCGTCGACGACGACGGCGTGCTCGGCTTCGCGCACGCCGGACCGCCGCGGGACGATGCGGACGGCGGATGGCCGCCGCCCGAAGACTACGAACTCTACGGGTTGTATGTGCTGGCCCGGGGGCATGGTCTCGGGGTGGCCCAGGAGCTGGTGGGCCGGGCGATCGGTGACCGTCCGGCGTATTTGTGGGTGCTCGACGACAACCCGAAGGCGCAGGCTTTCTACCGGAAGTCGGGCTTTGTGCGAAACCAGGCGAAAAGGGAGCTGCCGGCAGAGTGGTACGGCTTGTCGGAAGTCCAAATGGTGCGGCGATGAAAATGGTGGGCAAGTGAAAACGACGGCGAACCCGGTGGCCGGCGAGCACCGGATCGACACCGGTCTGGCGGAGTTGGAAGAGGAACCGGGCAACCCGGGCAGTTGGCTGCTCCGGATCAACGGCATGCAATCATCGCATGTGGATTTGAACGATCCATTGCGACTGGATTTCGAATACATGCGCTGGATGGCTGCCCTGATCGAGGATCGTTGGAGCGCCGACGATCGGCTGCGGGTACTGCACCTCGGTGGCGGCGCGTGTTCCCTGGCGCGCTATCTGGTGGCGAAATTTCCGAATTCCCGGAACACCGTCGTCGAAATCGACGGGCAGCTCGCGGTGAACGTCCGGGAGTGGTTCGGCTTGCCCAAGGCGCCTTTGCTGAAAATCCGGGTGGGGGAGGCCCGTGCGGTGACCACGTCGTTGACCGAAGACAGCCGCGACGTCATCATCCGGGACGTTTTCTCCGGGCGATTCACGCCGTCGCCGTTGCTGACCGAGGAATTCACCGCGGAAGCCAAGCGAGTGCTTTCTCCGGATGGGATCTATTTGCTCAACTGCGGAGATACCCCGGCACTGGTGAACGCCAGACGCGAGGCTGCCACCGTTGCCGCAGCCTTCCGGTACACCTCAATCGTCGCCGACCCGCCGATGCTCAAGGGCCGGCGATTCGGCAATCTGGTGCTTGCCGGCTCGGATGCCCCGTTGGCAACCGGGGGCGGACTGCCGCGGAAACTCCTGGCCGGGGCGATGCCGGCCACACTGTGGGATGACGAGCAAGTCCGCAGATTCGCCAGAAACCAACAAGTTTTCAAAGACTAGCCGCAATCCCGGGAGGCAATCATGGACACCGCACTACCGCTTTCTGGACGCAAAGCATTGGTGACGGGCGGAGCGAGCGGGATCGGGGCCGCCGTCGTACGCGAACTGGCCCGGCTGGGCGCGACGGTGACCATCGCCGACCTCGCCGAAGCCACCGGACTGGCTGAAGAAGTCGAGGGGAAAGTTTGGCGGGTGGACTTGTCGGAGACCGCCCAGTTCGAGTCGCTCCGCTTGGATTTCGACATCCTGGTCAATAATGCCGGGATCCAACGGGTGGCGCCGATCATCGACTACGAACCGGCGATGTTCCGGAAGATCCAGACGATTATGATCGAGGCGCCGTTCCTTTTGATCAGAGCGGTGTTGCCCGGGATGTACCAACGGAACTGGGGCCGGATCATCAACATGTCCTCGGTGCACGGCCTGCGCGCCTCTGCGTTCAAGAGTGCTTACGTCACCGCCAAACACGCGCTCGAGGGACTGTCCAAAGTCACGGCTTTGGAGGGCGGAGAACACGGGGTGACCAGCAACTGCGTCAACCCCGGTTATGTCCGGACGCCGTTGGTCGAGGCGCAGATTGCCGACCAGGCGAAAGCGCACGGGATCCCGGAGTCCGAAGTGCTGGCCAAAGTGATGTTGACCGAGAGCGCGATCAAGCGGTTGGTTGAACCGGAAGAGGTGGCTTCCCTGGTCGGTTGGCTGGCGGGTCCCCATGCTGGGATGGTCACCGGAGCCAGCTACCCGGTCGACGGCGGCTGGTCGGCCAAATAGCGCAAACGAAAGGCGGGGCTGCCCAGTGAGAAGCAGCCCCGCCTTCCTACCTGCGATTCAGGCCTGCACCCTTACCGCATTCTTTGGCTTGCGGGCCCCCGAAAGTGCCAGGAGCAGCATTCCGAGTGCCAGCACGCCGATTCCGACCCCGGCCAAAGGCGCATCCGCAACACCGGTGGAGGCCAATGGATTCACCTTTGCCTGTGAACCGTATTGGCTGATTCCGCCGAAGGTGTTGTAGCGCGTTGCGACCGAGCTGACCAGGACTAACGGCTCCCCCGAACCGTTCACTCCGGTAGCCCAGCCGTTCGGCCGGGTATTGCCGGTGGTCCCAACGCCGACCCCGGGGATCGGGTTGTTACCATTCCCATTGCCCGGGAGCTGGCCCGGGTTGGTACCTGGATTGCCACCAGGGTTCTGACCCGGCTGTTGTCCCGGCTGTTTGCCAGGATCGGTGCCGGGGTTGGTACCAGGATCGGTGCCCGGATTCTGCGAGCCGAGGCCCAACAGGGAATCCAGCACCGTGCCTACCAGGGGCAGGCTGCTCAGCGCTGCAGGAAGCGATCCGAGGACGGGCAGTCCCTTGATCGCTTTCCCCAGATCGCCGAGGACCGGCAGCGCCGGTGTCCCAGGAAGTCCTGGAACACCGGTGCCGCCTTTGAACGCCTCGCCGACGAGCGGCAGGCCTTGCGCAATGTTTCCAACTACGGGCAAGGACCCAATGGTCTTCAGCAAGTCGCCGACGACGGGCAGGCCGCCGACAGTTTTGCCTGGATCAAGAGGTCCTGCAGGTTTTCCCGGCAACACTCCACCGAGAAGACCGCCGAGCAGTCCGCCGAGGCCGGCCAAACCGGGAACGGTGGTGCCGGGGGTCCCAGAACCGAAGAGCCCGCCGATGATCGGCAGACCACCGAGCAGTCCGCCGAGGCCGGGCAAGCCCGGAACGGTGGTGCCGGGGGTTCCGGCGCCGAAGAGCCCGCCGATGATCGGCAGGCCGGTAAGGAAGCCACCCAGACCGGGCAGGCCCGGAAGGGTGGTGCCGGGGGTTCCGGTGCCGAAGAGCCCGCCGATGATCGGCAGACCACCGAGCAGTCCGCCGAGGCCGGGCAAGCCCGGAACGGTGGTTCCGCCACCGAGGAGTCCACCCACGATCGGGAGGTTCTTGATCAAACCGCCCAGGTCAGGAAGACCCGGGAGTCCGGGCAGGCCCGGGGTTCCGGTTCCGCCACCGAGGAGTCCGCCCACGATGGGGAGGTTCTTGATCAAACCGCCCAGGTCGGGAAGACCCGGGAGGCCGGGCAGACCCGGGGTTCCGGTTCCGCCACCGAGGAGACCGCCCACGATGGGCAGGTTCTTGATCAGACCGCCCAGGTCGGGAAGGCCCGGGAGTCCGGTGCCGGGGGTTCCGCCACCGAGCAAGCCGCCCACGATGGGGAGGTTCTTGATCAGACCGCCCAGGTCGGGAAGGCCCGGGAGTCCGGTGCCGGGGGTGCCAGGCGTGCCGGGGATGTTCGGCAGCAGACCGCCGATGACCTTGCCCAGGTCTCCCAGACCGCCATTGCAGGTCAAGCTGCAAACACTCGGCAGCGTCGGGATGAGGCCCTTGATGGTGCCTCCCAAGTTCCCCAGGCCCCCGACATTACCGAGGCTGGGAATCAAGTTGGCGACGTCGTCCAAACCCGGAAGGGTCTGTCCGATGTTGCTTACCAACGGGCCGACCGGGCCGACCGGCAAAAGAACCGGAACGCCGGGCAGAGTCGGCAAGCCGACGCCAACCGGTGAACCGCCGACCGGCAGTGCCGGAACCGGGCGCTGGCCGAGAAGGCCGCCCAGAAGCTGCCCGACGACCCCGAGTCCCGGCGCAGCCGGAACGGTGGGAACCGAAGGAGCAGTGCCGGTGGGGGCAGTCGGAACTGCCGGTACCGGTGGGATGCTCGGCAGGATCGGACGAGTGATCTGGCCGACCACGCCCGGTGTGCCCAAGAGCAGGCCGTTGACAACCTTGCCCAGATCGATTGCCCGAGGATCAGCAGGAACCACCGGAGCTCCTGGAACGACGGGAGTGCCGTCGGTCGAAGGAACCGGGCCGGAGCCGTTGATTGCCGGGACAGCCGGAATTTCGGGGAGCATGGACCGGATCACCGAATCCAAAGAACCGCCCTTGATCGGCAAGATGCTGCCGATCGGGTCCGGAGTAGCGATCTGGAGCGGATCGCCGCCGAAGCCTGGCACGCCCGGTAGAACCGGAGTCGCAGGATTCTGCGCCGAGCCGACCTTGCAAGCACCCGCAATCGAACCCGCAATCGGATTCAACGGGTTGTCGCACCAGACCGGAACGACCTTGACGCTGGCTGCAGCGTTGTTGCCGGCAAACGCGCCGACTCCGCCGGTGCTGGCCTGCTGGACGTTGTTGCTGGTTGCCAGGCCGGTGTTGGCGCCTACCGAAGAATCCTTCGAGGTCGCCTCGCCCAAGCCGGAAACGGCGTTGTTCGCGACCACGATCGGAGCCTTGGCGTTTGCCACAGCCTGATTGCCATTCCAAGCACCGACGCCACCCGCAGTGGTCTGCCCGGTGGTGTCACCGCCAGCCAATGAACCGTTCACTGCAGAAGTCCCGACCACGGAGTTCGTGGATTGGGCTGCCCGTACTGCAGAAATGGCGTTGCCGGAGATGATGATCGGAGCTTTGGCGTTGGCGACCGCTTGGTTGCCGTTGAAGGCCCCCACGCCGCCACCGCTTGCTTGGCTGGTGCTGTCACTGCCGACCAGGGAGCCGGTGTTTCCACCGTTGGCGCCACCGACGACCGAGCCTTTGGACTCGGAATCGTTCAGGCCGGAGATCGAGTTGCCGGAGATGACCAACGGGGCCTTGGCATCCGCCACTGCCTGATTGCCATTCCAAGCGCCGACGCCGCCGGCAGTTGCCTGCTTGACGGTGTCACCACCGGTCAGCGATCCGTTGTTGCCGGCAGCGTTCGCGCCAGCGCCGCCAACCACTGAATCAGCCGAGTGCGCCTTGCCGAAACCGGAAATCGAGTTGCCGGAAACGACGATCGGAGCCTTGGCATTCGCAGTGGCGGTGTTGCCGTTGTAAGCACCGATGCCGCCAGCAGTTGCCTGCCCGACGGAATCGCCACCAGCCAACGCGCCGTTGCTGCTCGAGTTGTTCGAGCCGCCGACCAGCGAGTTGTCGGTCTGTGCCTGGTTGAGCACCGAGATGGCGTTGCCCGACACCGTCACGGGGGCTTTGGCATTGGCATCGGCGGTGTTGCCGTTGTATTCGCCGATGCCGCCTTGGGTTGCTTGTCCGGTGCTGTTGCCACCGGCGAGCGATCCGTTGCCTACCGTGCCGTTGCCGATGCCGTTGCCGCCCACTACCGAGTGGTTGGAACGGGCGGTCGACAGGCCCGAGATGGCGTTGCCGGAAATCGTGATCGGTGCTTTGGCATTGGCCACTGACTGGTTGCCGTTGTACTCGCCGATGCCGCCCGCAGTTGCCTGCCCGACGCGGTCGCCACCAGTGAGTGCTCCGATTCCAGGGTTGCCGCCACCGACGGTGGAGTCATTCGACTCCGCGTCGCAAGCGCCGATCGCGTTGCCCGAGATGGTCAACGGCGCCTTGGCGTTCGCATCGGCCTGGTTGCCCACGAAACGGCCGATGCCGCCCGCAGTCACCATGTCGTTGCTGTTGCCTCCGGCCAACGAGCCGTTTCCGGTGCCAGGGGTCGTTTGAGCGCCACCGACAGTGGAGTTCTTCGACGCGGCATTGCCGGTCAGGCCAATGGCGTTGCCTGAAACGGTGATCGGCGCATCGGCGTTGGCCTGAGCCTGGTTGCCGTTGAACGCACCGATTCCGCCGCCCGTTGCCTGATGCACAACGTCTCCGCCTGCGAGTGCGCCGTTGCCGGTCGCCGCCGGGTTCGGAACACCCACTTTGGAGTTTTCCGAGCTCGAGTTGCCGAGCAGCGATACCCCATTGCCGGACACCGTTACCGGTGCTTTGGCATTGGCGTTCGCCACGTTGCCGTTGTAGGCCCCGACGCCACCCGCGGTCGCTTGGCCGACGGTGTCTCCGCCGGTCAGAGAACCGTTGCCGTTGGCGGGTCCGCCACCGACCTGGGAGTTCTTGGTCTTCGAGTTTCCGATGGCCGAGATGGCGTTTCCGGATACGGTGATCGGTGCAGCGGCATCCGCATTCGCGGTATTGCCGTTGAACGCGCCAATGCCGCCGGACGTGGCCTGGCCGACTTTGCTCCCGGCAACCAGGGAGCTGCCCGCGCCCCCGGAAACCTTGGAGTCAGTCGATTCCGAATCGCCGATCAAGGATACGGCGTTGCCGGATACCGTGATCGGTGCTTTGGCGCCTGCATGTGCCTGGTTGCCGTTGAACGCGCCGACGCCGCCCGAGGTCACTTGCCCCACGGTGTCGCCGCCAGTCAGCGCCCCGCCGCCGGTTCCAGGGGCACCAGTGGCGCCGACCTGGGATCCGCTCGACTTGGAGTTGCCGATCAGCGATACCGCGTTGCCCGAGACGGTGACCGGAGCGTTCGCGTTGGCAACTGCTTGCCAACCGTTGAACACGCCGAGGCCGCCCGAGGTCGCCTGGCCGATGGTGTCGCCGTCCACCTTGGAGCCGGTGGTGGGCGACGACGGCGCAGGGCCGGCTGCCGGAGCGGCCGACGTTGCATCGGAGTCGCCGATGACGCTCAGAGCGTTGCCGCTGAGCGTGATCGGAATGTTGATACTGACGATCTGTTCCAAACCAGGAAGAAGCCCGCCGAGGGTCGAGGTACCAAGTACCGTCGTGCCCACTTGTGGCGTGGCATTCGCCGCGGGGGGAGTCCCAGGTTTTGCCTGGGTTCCGGTCCCGAGGAGACTGATTGCGTGCCCGCTGAGATTGATCGGAAGGTTGATCGATCCATCGTTCGCGGGTGCGCTCGGAGCTGTCGGACCATTGGCTTTCGAATTGCCGATAACGCTGATCGCGTTACCCGAAAGGTTGATCGGGATATTGATTTTCAATCCCGATGCTGGTGCCGGTGTAGCAGGGGCCGCCGAAGTGGCACTTGCCAGGTTGTTAGCTCCATCAGTAGGTGGCTGCTCTGCAGCATTCGCTGCGGCAGCGCCGAGGACAATAATGCCTCCGGCAAACAGGGATCCCCAAAGGGTCCTGCGTAAGCACGGTCGCATGAAAAAGTCTCCTGACTGAATTGATGAGAAAAAGCGAAATCAAACCATTTTTAGAGTTTGCTGCTTTTGCCGAAAATAAACTCGGCTTTTCTCGTCAATTAGTCGGGAGACGATCCGGGGTCGTATGCCAAGGGCTCGGGGAGGATGAGCGCGGGCACGCCCACCTTTCCGGAAAGCACACTGAAAGGCATCGCGAAGATATCTGCGGTAGTAGCTGCAGCGCTTCCGCCGGAACCGGCGGAGCCGCTGCCATTACCCGCCGAGGAGGAACCTCCGGCGGGAGCTGTGATGGGCCCGGTACGGGGCAGCCTGACATGCTGCACGGAACCTGAGCCGGAGTCATCGCTGATCGCCGAGCTGGCCGCATTGCCTGCGATCGCTGCCAGCGATGAACTGCTGCTGATGAGCGGGAGTGAAGAAACTTTGAGCGGATCCGGATGCGCGGCCGCGGTGGGGGCTGCAGCAACGGCGTCCGGAACCGGAGCCGGCTGTGGCGCTTCGCGGACGCCGGGCACAGTATTCCCCGGCTGCGGGCCCACTGGTGGCGTGGTCGGAGGCTGCACCAGTGGTTTATTGGCCGGCAGGATAGCCGCGTTCTGGTCGGTCAGCGGACCAACCAGATCTTTGACTATGGGTACGTTCGAGGTCAGGTCCGGGAGGAGATTGTTGACCGTGGGGGTCAAAGCCCGAAGCAGCGGACTTACGATTTCGCCTACTACCGGAAGCTTTTCAACCACCGGAAGCAAAGTCCCGGTTGCGGCTTGCAACGTGCCCGTCAGCGTTTTCACCAGGCCGCCGAGCAGTGGTTGAAGCCCCGAGGTGGCCGGTCGCAAGAGATCGGCGGCGGGAGCGAGGACCGGACTGAGGGTCGAATTCACCGCGCCCAATACTGGCTGGGCGGCGGTCAAAAGCGGTTTCGGATCCGGTGCTGCCGGTTGGCCCTGCTCCGCTGGTTGGAAGGCCGGTTCGAGGGTTTTCACCGCTGCGCCGGCAATGTTGGTGGCTGATTTCACCGCGGTCGCGACGGGTCCGCTGTGCGCCGGTGCTGCCGAGTTGACCGGCAACGGCGGGGCGGGCTGGGCCGGATTCGACGGCGCTATCGGTGCGGTAGGAGCTGTTGGCGGAGCCGGTTGGGACGGCGCCAGCAAGGCTCCTACGGTCGCATCGACGGTTCGGAGTGTGCCTTGGAGCGTGCCGCCGAGGAGCCCGAGAAGGCCGCCGCCGTCCGACTGCTTGCCACCGTCGGACGTGGCGCTGCTCGTCGCCGAGGAGGGGCCGTTGGGGTTCGCCGGGGCGGCGTTCGCGCTCTGTGCGCCGAGTACGCCGAAGAGGAAAATCGCGGAGCCGGTGACTCCAGTGAGAGCGGCGATGCGCAAAGTCTTGCGGAACGCCGAAATGCCAGCACGGCTGCGTGCTGGAACTGTGGATTCGAGGCCGCTCCCCGCGCTCGATTCCCCTCTTGTGGTCTCCATGATGCGATTCACCCCCTCTCTTTGGGCGTGCGTCGATACGGGATAAGAGTATGGCCGGCACCCAGGCAGGTCTAGAGGAAATGGAAATGTCTAGCCAGTCGGCTAGCCGACTGGCTAGACATTGCTGAATATTGGCTGAACGTTTCATCGGCAAAGCCGCTGCGTTGTCGAACTCTGCCGAGTTACAAAGATTTGTTTCAGGCTAGCCCGTCGATTTTCGGAGCGAGGAATTTTGGCACATTGGATTCATTTCAAATGATTCACGGTTGAATCGCGTATTCGGAATATTGGTTCATGCTCGCGATCGAGATAGCAGTGTTGATTCAAGCGGTTTCCGGAATTCGGCGATTTGCCCGGTTTTCAAGCTTGGGGCTTTGCCGCCGGAGTCCAGGCACTTAGGGGCAGATCGCCGGGGCAGAGTTGTGCGGCCAACTCCAGGGATCCGTCGGTACCCGGTGTTAGGCTGACCGCCATGACCGGATCAGCGCCGAAATCGGACCTTCATCGCTACCTGCAATCGGCCAGGGAAGCCCTGCTCTGGAAGCTCGAGGGACTCTCCGAGTACCAGATCCGGCAACCGCTCACGCCGACCGGCACCAACCTGCTCGGGCTGGTCAAGCACGCGGCCGGCGTCGAACTCGGATACTTCGGCGATACGTTCGGCCGGCCGTTCAACGAGCGCTACCCCTGGCTCGATGAAGATGCCGAGCCGAACGCGGACATGTGGGCTACCGAGACGGAAAGCCGCGAGGACATCGTGACGCTCTATCGGCGAGTCTGGGTGCAAGCGGACGAGACCATCGACGCCCTGGATCTGGCCGCGACCGGACGAGTGCCGTGGTGGCCCGAGGAGCGCAGTGAGGTGACCCTGCACCAGATCCTGATCCATGTGATCGCGGACCTCACCCGGCACGCCGGGCACGCGGATGTGATCCGCGAACTGATTGACGGTTCGGTCGGCTTGCGCAGGGAAAACGACAATATGCCCCGGGGCAGCCAGGAATGGTGGCAGGACTACCAGGACCGTTTGGAGCAGGTGGCGCAGCAGTTCAACTGAGCCCGGGGTGCTGGGCGGTAGGGTTGCGTCCCGAGATGGACACCTCGGGACGCAACCTTGCCGATGACGTTTCTAGGCCGTGGAGCCGACTTTCTTCAGCTTGTCGACGATTTCGGACTGCAGGTTGTCCGGGTTGACATAGGCCTCTGGCAAATAGGTGTCACCGCCGTCGAAACGGAAACTGGAGGATACCGCGAAGATGCTGCCGTAGCCTTCGGCGTCGATGTACTTGACCCATGGACCGCCCGCGGTCGGATTGGGGAATCGGCAGCCGAGGGTTGCCAGTTGTCCCGGTTCTCCCCGGCTTCCGGCATCCTCGCAGTACCACGGTTCCTCAACCGGGCTCCCCGGCTGTTTCCGGTAGGAATACGCCTGGATATTGCTTTGGCTGGAGGAATACACGGTCATCAACTTATGTGCCTTGACCAGGTTTTGGATTTCCTGGTTTTGGGAGTTCGGCCAGACCCGGAACGCAGCTTGGTTGTATTTCGCATTGCCGTAGTCCATCCAGCCGTGGTAGGCCCGCATCCAGCTGCCAGCCCAGAGGCCTCGCCAAGCGGTTCCATTGGAGTATTCCGGAGCGAAGGCGACCTTTTTGGACCAATCCTTTCCGGCTCCACCGTGCAGGCAACTGCCAGCGGTCAGCACCACGTTCTTTGCACTGTCGTTGATCACGGTTCCGGTGCAAACCTGATCGTCGCCATCGGAGTTTTGGTAGAACACCACGCCGACTGCGGGGTTTCGGCCAGCGTAGTCGATCGCCGACGCTCCGGCAGAGCCAGCCGCTGAGCGGCCTTCAGCAGTTGCGGCCCCGCTGTTCGCTACGGCTTGGGCCATGCGTTCTTTGGTCCAGTAGGCCAGGGTGTCTTCCGGGGAGTCCACCTCGGAGTCCGGGTATTTGTCCACAGCGGCGTTCGCCGAATCGAGTCCGGTCGCCGCTCCCGGGGCGATCGGGTACGGGGCTTGCGTCACCCCGAAAAGGCTGCCCGCAATGAGGGCGAGCGAGAGTGCGATTTTCATCAGTTTCGTCCTAAGGTCGGATTTTTGACGGTCTCGGAGCATACCGAGTACGCATCAATCCTCACTTTGGGACAAAGAGTCTGGCCAGAGCCTTTGGGGTGCAAAGGTCTGCCCTTACGGGTTCCCCGCCGGAGTGGACGCTGCGGATCAGCCCAGGCCGAGCAACTGCTGGATCGGACCGATGCCGAAGAACACCACGAACGCCGCTGCGACGACCCAGAGCAACGGGTGGATTTCTTTGGCTCGGCCCTGCACGGTGCGGATCACCACATAAGCGATGAATCCGGCGCCCAGGCCGTTCGCGATCGAATAGGTGAACGGCATCAGAGTGAAGGTCAGGAACGCGGGAATGGCCACGCCCCAGTCGGACCAGTCGATCTTGCCCACCTGCGAGACCATCATGAAGCCGACGACGACGAGCGCCGGGGCGACCGCTTCGAATGGCACCAGGGAGATCAAGGGCGTAAAGAACATCGCCACCAGGAACAGCACGCCGGTGACCACCGACGCGATGCCGGTCCGGGCGCCTTCGCCGATCCCCGCACCGGACTCCACATAGATCTGGTTCGAGGACACCGAAGCGCCGCCGCCGGCGATCGCGCCGATCGCGTCGACGAACAGCACCCGGTCCACATTCGGGATATTGCCTTTTTCGTCGATGCTGCCGGCCTCGCTGGCCAGACCGACCATGGTGCCCATGGCATCGAAGAAGATGCTCAACAGGATCGAGAAGGCCAACAGGGTCGCGGCCACGCCGCCGAGGTGCACGAAGGAGCCGAACAGGTTGACCTGGCCGATCAAGGACAGGTCCGGGAGCTTGAACTGTTCCAGGGTCGGTACGACGAGTGACCAGCCCATCGGATTGCTGGTCTTGCCATCGAAGCTCGGCCCGATCTTGAACACCAGCTCCAAGACATTGGCCAGGATCGTCGAGCCGATCACCCCGATCAGGATGGCGCCTTTGACCTTGCGGATCACCAATGCGATGGTCAGGATCAAACCGACCACGAAAACCAGGGTGGGCCAGCCGATCAGCTTGCCGTCGAAGCCCAGGCCCACCGGCACGGTGGTTCCGGCAACGTCCGGGATCCGGCGGACGAATCCGGCGTTCACCAGACCGATCAGTGCGATGAACAAACCGATGCCCACGACGATCGCCGTCTTGAGCCCTTCCGGCACCGCCTTGAAAACGGCGGTTCGGAATCCGGTGAGCACCAGGACCAGCATGGTGATGCCGGAGATCATGATCAGGCCCATCATGTCCGGCCAGGTCAATCCCGGGTGCGAAGCCACGGTGACCGCCACGAAGGCGTTCACGCCCAAGCCGGTGGCCAGTGCGAAGGGGTGCTTCGCCCAGGCGCCCATCGCGATGGTCAGAATCCCCGCGACCAGTGCGGTCACTGCCGCAACCCGGTCCCGGCCCAGGATTTCCCCGGTGGAATCGGCACCGCCTAGGATCAACGGATTGAGCACCACGATATAGCTCATGGCGAAGAAGGTGGCCAAGCCGCCTCGGATTTCGCGGGAGAGCGAAGAGCCACGTTCGGTGACTTTGAAATAGCGGTCAAGGGCGGCGGGCAACGTGGCCATGGCGGGAGCCTCTCCAGTGGATGCGATGCAAAGGAACTAGCACGATCCTAGTGCCAGGGCGTTGCAGATGCGGCCCTGGGTGCCCCGATGACGTAGCGTTGATGACGATTCCGGCCTCTCCGTTGAGCCAGAGGCCATAGCCGGCTGTAGCAAAGGGAACCGTGATGATCCGCCAGATTGCCCGCACTGCCTCCGCATTCCGCCTGTCCCGGCGCTTTTCCGGAGTCCTGGTGCTGCTCGGATTGCTGGCGGCGCTTTTGCTCCCGGCCGGTGCGGCCAATGCGCACGACGTCGTGGAGAACACTTCGCCCTCGGCTGGGGCAACCGTGGCGAGCATGCCGTCCGAGGTGACGCTGACCATGGACAATGTTCCGGCGGCGATCGGATCCAAGGTGGAGGTCAAGGACGCTTCGGGCGCGGATTGGGCGCAGGACTCGGTGACCGTGCTGGACAAGGTGGTCACGCAGAAGCTCAGGGCGGGGGCGCCAGCGGGCGGCTACACGGTGAACTGGCGTCTGGTTTCCTCGGACGGGCACCCGATCGAGGGGACGTTCAGTTTCACCGCGACCGGCTCCGGCGGGGCTTCGGCTGCGCCGGATCCCGGAACGTCCACCGCGCCGAGCAGCCCCGGCACGGTGAACAGTGCCAATCCGGCCCCGGCGCCGGCGGGCGGGTTCCCGTGGCTGATCGTGGTGATTGCCGTGGTGGCATTGCTGATCATCGCCGGGTTGGTCGTCGTGGTGCGCCGCAACCTGGCGAAAGACCAGGGCTGAAGCCCTGGTCCGGGACTAACCGATCGCGGCCAAGCCCGCGCTGCGCGGCTGCCGGCTGACGCAAATCGCTTCGCTCACGGTTTTCGCCTGGCGGAGTATTTCCCGCGTGCTCGGTGCCACGGCGTCGCCGATGCCGACCAGGTAAATGCCCAGAGCCCGCATCGCGCTGGTCAGATCACGGCCGATCGCAATGCCGAGCGAAGCGAAGAACCGGCGCAACTGGCCTTGGGCGCAACGGGTCAGCACGATATTGTCGGCGAGCAGCACGCCGTCAGAGGTGTTGACCAGCCATTGCTGGGGCTGCGGATCCCCGGCGGAAGCAGCGCCTGCGGTGATCCGCAGCCCGGTGGCTTTGGAGCTCGCCCGGATGTCGAGGGAGTGGTTGGAGGCGTAGTGGCGTAGTACCCGTAGGATTTCGCTGCGCTCGATCAAGGTCCCCGGTTCGGTCAATCGGCTTGCCCGGGCGGTTGGAGCTGCCCCGAAGAGTTCCAAACTGTCCACGACGATCGAATCGACGCCTTGCCGGCTCAGTTCGCTGGCCACCGCCAAACCGGACAATCCGGAACCGATGACGACGGTCGTGGTTCGTTCGGTACCGCCGGCTGCGGGCGCAAGCGTCATGAGATGGAGCCTCCTTGGGAGCGTCCGGCGACGACTGCGTCACCGGGCACTGTTCGAGTGTACGATGCTGCATCCGGACCGGAACCCCAGTCAGCTCTGCAGTTAGCGAAGACGCCCCCCGGGTCTGCGCTGTTTCGAAGCCTACAGAAATTCCCGGGACCTGGATAGGGCTTTTCGAAGACTGTCGACTGTAGAAAATCCGGGCCGGGAGCCCAGGCGGGATTCCCGCCGATTCTGGGCGGTTGCCCGGCTTGGCTCCTTGACGTGCCGCGACCGAGCGTGAATAGTCAAAACCAAGCAACCTGCTTTTTCTCAGGGAGGCAAGCACCATGACGGACCCAACGCCAGCGCAGGCAGTGGAAGCCCCGGAACCAACCGGAATTGTCGTGGGGGTGGATGGCTCCGACCACGGATATTGCGCCCTCGTCTGGGCCGCCCGGGAGGCTCAGTCACGTAAGCGGCCGCTCCATCTGATCACTGCTTATTCGGTGCCGATTTTCGCGGCCTCCGGTCTGGACGGCGGCTTCGCCACCATCGACGACGAGGTGATCCGGCAAGGCGCCGTCGAAGTCCTCGAGCAAGCCACCGCCAGGCTCGCCGGCTACGACGTCGAATTCGACACCCGGGTGGAGCGGGGCGATGCCTCCAGCGTTTTGATGGAAGCATCGCAAACCGCCGAGCTGCTGGTCTTCGGCTCGCGTGGCCGTGGCGGATTCGTGGGCAGATTGCTGGGCTCGGTGTCTTCGGCCCTGCCGGGCCACGCGAAATGCCCCACTGTCACAGTGCCGTTGAATTGTGCCCCTCGATTGGGCGAAGCGGAGCAGCCGGATGCGGCCCCGCAGGTGGAAGCCGTGGTCACGGTTGGCGTGGACGGCTCCGAGCAGGCCAGATACGCCGTGCTCGTGGCCGCAGAGCAGGCGCAACGGTCCGGTCTGGCGCTACGCGTGATTTGCGCGGTGCCGCCGTACACCGGAGCCATGGCCTGGCTGCCGGCGCCCTTGGACCGGCAGGCGCTTTTCGAAGACATCAAGGTCCAGCTGAGTGCCGGCGTCGCCTGGTTGACGAGCCACTTCCCGAGCTTGCCGATCACCGCCGACGTCCTGGACGGTCCGCCGGTGGAGGTGCTGGTCGGGGCCAGCAAGGTGTCCGAACTGGTGGTTTTGGGTACCCGGGGGCACGGCGGTTTCGCCGGGATGATCCTCGGTTCCACCACGGACGGCACCTTGCACCACGCAAAGGGTCCGGTCATGGTGGTCCGGGATCATGAGGACCCCCGGTTGGCCGACCGGAGCAGCTTCGGACCGATGCTCGGGAACGTTTAGCCCCTGGGCGGCGGGCTCATTCGGAGGCCAGCCGATTGAGTCGACGGCCGTTCAGTAACGGGCCGCGTAACCGTAGACCGGCAAGCCGATCAGGTCGCTGATCCGGTTGACCATGATGCCCTGGGACGGGTTGAGCGCATTGACGATCATTCCGTTGCCGATGTACACGCCGACGTGCGAAAAGTTGCCGGCGCCGTCATTGTTGAAAGCCAGAATGTCGCCGTACTGCGCCTGGGCGAGCGGGACCCTGGTCGGGGCGCCCCAGAACTGGGCAGTGGAAACCCGTGGGATGTTCACGCCCACCGAGCGGAAGGCAGCCCAGATGAGACCCGAGCAGTCGTAGCCGGGGCCGGTGCCACCCCAAACGTAGGCGCCGCCCACTTTGCTCATCATGAAAGCGACCATCCCGGCAATGTTGACCCCGGAAGTCGGCGGGGTCACCGGTGGGGTGACCGGAGGCGTCACCGGCGGCACGACTGGCGGGACCACGGGCGGGACCACCGGGGGTGTCACCGGGGGCACTACTGGCGGATTCACGGGTGGATTAACCGGCGTCGTGGTGCCCGGGCCGGTGTTTCCGCCACCTCCATTGCCTGGCTGCTGCGGCACTGGTTGGTTCTTCGATGCGGCGACGGCGGCGTCGTACTGGGCTTGCCGCCGTTGCTGTTCCAGGCCGGTGAGCCGCTGGTCTTCCAGGGCCGCCGTGGTGTTTTTGAGTGTGGCGAGCTGTCCTACCAGGACTCCGCGCTCCTGCTGGTTCTGGATCAGAATCGCGTTTTGCGCGTTGTAAGCGGATTCGGCGGTCGTCTTGGCCTCAGCGGCCGCTTTCGCCGCGTCGTCGGCCGCTTTTTTGGAAGCTGCTGCCGCATCGTTGAGCGAGCTGGCAGTTGCCGCGGTCGACTGAGCGGCATCGAAAATCTTGGCCCGGTTGTCTCCGATGGCCTTCAAGGTAGTGGCTTGGTAGAGCGCATCGGTGGTGTTCGAACCGGTCAGCAGGCTCGGCAGCGAGGTGCCGACTCCGCCGCTCTTGTAGATCTCGCCGGCAAGCTGGCCGACCTGGGTGCGTGCTTTTTCCGAAGCTTTCGAGGCCAGCTCGGCTTTGGCCTGTGCGGCATCCGATTTGGCCTGGTATTCCTGCAACGCCACCAATGCGTCCGAGTAGTTGTCATTGGCGCGGGTGGCGGTTGAGACTGCCGACTGCAGATTTTGGCTTGCCGCTTCGATGATCGTTTCGATTTTGCTCACCTCGTTGGAGGTGGCCGATTCGCTTTGTTTGGCGTTGGCGATGTCTTGATCCGAGGGGATGTCCGGTGCGGAAGGCAGGACCGCCTGCGGCAGAACGGACGGCTGGGCGTTCGCCGGAAGCACGGCGGAACCCAAGACCAATGCTGCCGCGGCAGATATCGCCAACGTATTGGTGAGGACCCGTTTTGTCGCGGAACTCGATCTCATCACATAACCTCACTACCGGATTCTTGAATGAACGCAGGCAAATAGCGTCCACACAGCAATCAAGAGGCTACGCGGGCCAGTGTCACTTTGGCAACACTGGTCACATCATTAACATAAACAACACTGGTGTCATTCTTCACCATTTGACTCGGCGTGTCGCGGGCTTTCAGCCCCAGCCGAGATCGTGCAGCTTCGCATCGTCGATGCCGAAGAAGTGCGCGATTTCGTGCACCACGGTCACCAGGACCTCCTCGACCACTTCTTCCCGGTTGTTGCAGATATCGAGAATGGCCTGCCGGTAGATGCTGATTTTGTCCGGTAGTGAGCCGGCGTCGGACCATTCCGTGCGCTCCGTGAGCGGGACGCCTTGGTAGAGGCCAAGCAGGACTGTGTCGGGATCTTCGCCGGGTTCCGGCAGATAACGTTCTTCGACCACGATCGCGACGTTCTCGATCGAGGCGGCGAGATCCGGCGGAATCTGCGCCACCGCGTCGTCGACTGCGGATTCGAAATCTGCCAGGGACATCTCGTAGCGGCCGAAGCGGGGCATTGAGGCGAGCGGATCGGTCATGGTTCCAGCCTATTCAGTCTCCCTGTGCGCCCCGGTTTGGTGGATTGCGCTTCTAGGCCCTATAGTTTTAGAGGTCCACTTCGAGAAGCGGTCAGGCAACTGATCGGGTCGAAGCTGGCAAGGCCCCCATCGTCTAGCGGCCTAGGACACCGC
>SXGS01015971.1_pt1 | contig 64729 bp, 41 predicted proteins | sample 3174681 | NCBI WGS metagenome assembly SXGS01 (sample SAMN11356861, study PRJNA531348) | freshwater metagenome | isolation source: freshwater sample F1-80 | place: China: Fuxian Lake, Yuxi | collected 2017-12-25
CCTGCGTCCCGAACGCAGTGCTCTCCCCCGCTGAGCTACTCCCCGAAGCGCGCAGGCCGCTGCTTGTGCGGCAGCCGGCGGTTAGCACAGACCGATGGGGGCGCAACAATTGTGGGGGTCGGGAGGGGTTCGTTCACATGTCGGCGCGGCGCACCAGCCGGACGGCGAAGAACCCATCGAGGCCGTGCAGATCGGGGGCTGTGCGCAACGTCTGGTCAGGGTCGATGAGGGAGAGTGCGGCCGCCGGCAGCCAGCGGGCGATCGGATCGCGCACGAAGCGCGAGTCGTGCGCGAGGAAACTCGCGACGACATCGTCGTTCTCGCGCCGGCCGAGCGTGCAGGTCGCATACACCAGGCGACCCGCTGGTCGGACCAGGTCGGCGGCGGCCACGAGCAGGGCGAGCTGGATCGCGTGGGCGCGCTCGATGTCCGCCGGTTGCCGGCGCCAGCGGATCTCGGGGTGCTGGCGCAGGGTCCCGAGGCCGGTGCAAGGCGCGTCGAGCAGGACGGCATCGAAGGCTTCATGCCGCAGCGCGGGCCGCCTGCCGTCCTGACAGAGCAGGCCGAGGCCAGGCGCCCGACCGAGCCGATTCCCCATGGTGCGCACGGCGAGCGGCGTCAAGTCAGCCGCGACGAGCTGTCCGTTGCTGTCGAGGCCACAGGCCAGCGCGCCCGTCTTGCCGCCAGGCGCCGCGCAGAGGTCGGCGACCCGTTCGCCGGGGCGAACGCCCAATGCCGCAGCCGCGAGCTGGGAAGCTTCGCTCTGGAACGCGACCCCGAGAGAGGCCTCTGCCTCCGCTGGCCCGCTTCGGCCGGGACGTCGTGTTCCGCGTTGCTCGGACGGACCCGACTGGGCACTCCGGAGGGCTGGCTCGGACGCGCGGGCATCGGCCGGGAAGCCGGCAGCGCGCTGGGTTGGGCCTTGCCCGATCCTGCCAAGCGGAGAGTCAAGGAGGATTGCCGTGTCGGCGAAGCGGCCGGCTCGAACGTCGAGACCGAGTGCGCGCAGCCGGGCCAGCGCCGCGTCGCGCGATTCCAGATTGAGATTGATGCGCAGGCAGGTCGGGGCGGCCTGCTGGTGGGCCTCGAGCAGCCGGGCCGTCCGCGCGAGGCCCAGTTCGGTGCCCAGCGACTCGACCAGCCAGAGGGGGTGCGACCACACGATCGAGAGGTGGCGCACGGGATCCCGAGCGGCGTCCGGCGGCGGGCGTTCGCCCTCGCGCAGGGCTCTTCGTAAGATAGCATTGACGAAACGGGCGGCGCCGCCACCGGCGCGGGCGCGGGCCAGATCGACGCTCGTGTTCACCGCGGCGTGTGCGGGCACGCGCTCGAGAAAGAGGATCTGGAGCAGGCCGAGTCGTAGCGTCGCGACGACCGGGGCGTCGATCTCGGTGATCGGTCGAGCCGCGAGGTGCTCCAGAGTCCAGTCGAGCCGGAGCTGCCAGGCGATCGTGCCGTAGACCAGTCGGGTGAGGAGGGCGGCATCCCGGGGGTCGAGCCTCGTCCCGGCAAGGGTCCGGCCGAGCTGGGTATCCGCGAAAGCGCCCGTGCCCTCGACCTCTTCGAGGATGCGCAGGGCGAGCGCGCGGGGATCGTCGCGCTTCACGTTGGCGCCAGGGGCACAAAGATTTCGCCCGTGGCCAGACGGAAGCCGCGGGCCCAGTCGGCGGCGGACATCTTGCGCTTGCCGGGCGCCTGCACCTCGCGCAGGAGAAGGATCTCGTCGCCGGTCGCGATCCGGACGCCTGCGCTCTCCACCGACAGGACTTCGCCCGGGGCGCTGGGCGCAGCGCTGGCGGCGACGACCTCGGCCGACCACAGGCGCAAGGGCGTGCTGCGGATCGTCGCGCTGGCGCCGGGCCAGGGCGTCAGCGCGCGCAGCGTGCGTTCGAGTTCGCGGGCCGGGCGCGTAAAATCGAGTCGGCCGTCGGCGCGACCGATCATCGGTGCGAAGGTGACAGACGCGGGATCCTGCTCGCGTGCGACGAGCTCGCCGCGCCGCCACGCTTGCAGCGCCGCGATCAGGGCCGTGCGGCCGAGTTCGGCGAGCCGCGCCTCGAGCTGGTCGGCGGTCTCTCGCGCTCCGATCGCGGTCGCACGCTGCCAGAGGATCGGTCCAGCATCCATTTCGAGCACGAGCCCCATGATCGTCACGCCGGTCTCGGCATCGCCCGCGAGCATCGCGCGATGGATCGGGTCGGCGCCGCGCCAGCGGGGCAGGAGTGAGGTGTGGACGTTGATCGAGCCGAAGCGGGGCACGTCAAGCGCCGCCTGGGGCAGGATGCGGCCGTAGGCCGCCACCACCAGCAGATCGGGCGCGAGCTCGCGCAGGGTCGCGACCGCGCTGCCGTCGCGCCAACTTGTGGGCTGATGGACCGGCACGCCGTGGCGGCGCGCCAATTCGGCGACCGGCGGTGCGGCGACCGCGAGCCCACGCCCGCGCGGCGCGTCGGGCCGCGTGAAGGCGGCCACGACCGGATCCGGACCGTCGAGCAGGCCGCCGAGGACGGTGGCGGCCAGCGCGGGAGTGCCGAGAAAGACGACCCGCAGGGCAGGCGCGGGCAGGGGCGCGTCGAACCCGCTCAAATGTTGTCGCTCTCCGACCGGGGCTCGCGTGCGATCGGACGTCCCTCGCGCAGCGCCTTGCGCACGCGCTTGATGTACAGCTCGCGCTTGAGCGGACTCAGGTGGTCGATGAACAGCCGCCCCTCCAGATGATCGATCTCGTGCTGTAGAGCGACCGCAAGTAATCCTTCGGCTTCGAACTCGACCTCGCGCTGATCGAGATCCCAGCCCTTGACCAGGATTCGCGCGGCGCGGACGACCTCGGCGCGTAGGTCGATCACCGAAAGGCAGCCCTCCTCCCAGACGATCTCACCCTCGCCCTCCGCGACCCGGGGATTGATCAAGATGATCAGATTGCGGCCGGGTTCGCGTTCGGCGGCGGCCGCTTCCTCGCTGGGGAGATCGTCGTCGTCATCGGGCTCGCCGACGTCGAGCACGATGATGCGCTCACCGATGCCGAGTTGCGGTGCGGCCAGTCCAACGCCGGGCGCGGCGTACATGGTCTGCACCATGTCGTCGATGAGCTTGACCGTCTCGCCCGTGATGTTGCGGACCTCGTCCGATTTCGTCCGCAGGAACGATTCCGGGTAGGTCAGGATGCGCCGCACAGCCACGCCCCGACGCTAGCGGACGCGGCGCGGGCTCGAAAGACCGCGTCGCGATGCGGTTGCTCGCGACGCTGGGAGCGCATGGCCTGACTTGTTTCGAGGCCGCCGCTCCAGCCGCGTCGCAATCCCCTCTGCCCCTCGCGGTGGAGCGCATGGCCAGACCCGTGCGCGGGCACCACCGGGCCGAGGCCCTCGATGTCGGGCGCGCGTCCCGCCCGTGGCGTACCCTCTGCTTGAAGACACGGGCCCGTCAGGCGCCGTGCCGCCCTGCGGCGTTTGTCGAGATCGCCGGCGAGAGGCCCGGCACTCGGGCGTGTCTAGAGCATCGAGAGAGGATCGATGTCCACCACCAGGCGGGTCTGGCCGTTCGCCGCAAGTCGGGCGCGATCGAGCATCGCCGCCAGATTCCGGTGATCACTGGCTTTGACCAGGATCTGGCGACGGTCCCGGCCGCGCAGTCGCTCGAGCGGCGCCGGTGCGGGGCCGAGCACGGAAAGGGTCCCGCCCCGGTCCGTGGACACCGCCGCGGCCGCAGTCCGCAACGCCATGGCGGCGTCCTGGGCGTGCGTATCGACCTCGGTCGCCGGGCCTTCGAGCAGAATCCGCGCGAGACGCGAGTAGGGCGGATAGCCCAGCTCCTCCCGTGTCCGGAGTTCGGCCGCCGCAAAGCCCTCGAAATCATGGCTGCGCGCGGCGATGAGGCTCGGATGGTCAGGATGTCGCGTCTGGATGATCACCCGGCCCGGCCGTTCGCCGCGGCCGGCGCGGCCCGCGACCTGGGCGAGGAGCTGGAAGGTGCGTTCGTTGGCGCGGAAGTCGGGGAAGTGCAGCGAAGCGTCGGCCAGCACGACACCGATCAGCGTGACTCCCGGCGCGTCGTGGCCCTTGGTCACCATCTGCGTGCCCACCAGCACATCGAGTTCGCCGGCGCGCCAGGCCCGGAGTACGCGCGTGGTGTGACCGGCCTGGGCGCCGACGTCGCGATCGAGCCGCGCGACGCGCGCCGCCGGCAAGAGCGAAGCGACGATGGCCTCGAGCTGTTCGGTGCCCGAGCCGCGCGCCGCGAGGTCGACTCCGCAGGCGGAACACGATTGCGGGCGGGCTCGCGCGAAGCCGCAGTGGTGGCAGATGGCAGCACGCCTGGCGCGGTGCAGGGTGAGGCTGACGCTGCACTCCTTGCAGCGTTCGACGTGGCCACAGGCGTCGCAGTGCAGCAGCAGCGCCCAACCGCGGCGGTTCAGGAAGAGCACGCTCTGCTCGCCGGCACGGTAGGTTTCGATCAGCGCGTCGCGCAGAGCTGCGGCGATCAGTTGGTCGGCTTGCGGGTCGTGCCGCGAGACGCGCTCTGCCCGTAGGTCGAGGATTTCGACGGCGGGCAGGGGCACCGCATTGGCGCGCGTAGTCAAGCGGAGCAGGCGGAAGCGCCCCGCGCACGCCGCCGACCAGCTTTCGAGCGAAGGCGTCGCCGAACCCAGCACGATCGGACAGCCGGCTTCGCGTGCGCGAACCAGAGCCAGATCGCGGCCATGATAGCGCGGCGCTTCGCCCTGCTTGTAGGCGGCGTCGTGGTCCTCAACGACCACGATCAGGCCGAGGCGGGGGATTGGCGCGAAGAGCGCGGAGCGGGCGCCGATCACGACCGGGAGGGCGCCCGTGGCGATGCCGCGCCAGGCCTCGGCACGCTCGGTTGCGGTGAGTCCGCTGTGCAGGATGGCGACTTGACCGGGAAAGCGACGGCCGGCCTGCTCGGCCAACTGTGGCGTGAGGCCGATCTCCGGCACGAGCAGCAGCACGCCGAGGCCGCGCTCGAGCGCGAGAGCCGCTGTGTGAAGGTAGACTTCAGTCTTGCCGCTGCCGGTGACCCCGTGCAGCAGAAAGGACTGGAAGGCACCGAGCGACTGGTGGATGGCCTCGATGGCCACCACCTGCTCGTCGTGCAGCACGGGCCCGGTTGTCGCAGCCATGGCGGGCGTGTCCGCGGAGATCTGCTCCGCGAAGAGTGCGTTCTGCTCGATCAGCCGTGCCAGAGCTGCCGCAGCACCGGGGAAGCGTCGGGTGAGCTCGCCGCGTCCGACCCCCGAAGGCTCGCGCTCGAGTACGAACTGGTGGATGCGGGCCTGCAAGGGGGCACGACCCAGGGTCGCGGCCCGCGCGTGCAGGATAATATTGCGATCGACGCCGGCGCGGGGATCGGCTCCCCAGTCCAGCCGGATCGCGCCGCGCGCGGCGAGGTCGCGCAGAACGCGACGCGCCTCGGGGCCGAACTCACGCAGCAGAGTGCGCTCCTCGATACCTCCCGCGGGGAGGCGGTCCTGGATGCGCTCGGAGAGCGTTCGCGTCTCGTCACCAAAAAGATCAGAGGCGAGTGCTGCGGTGGCTGGTTCTCTCGGTGTGAGCGGGATCACCCGGCGCGGCCTTGCCGTGCGGGCGGCTGGCGCGACGACCTGCGCCAGCACGATCGGCAAGGGGGCCCGGTAGTAGCGCGCCGCCCAGAGCGCGGTCGCGAGCAGCTCGGCGGGCAAGGGGGGCGCGTCGAGCACGCGCACGAGCGGCCGCAGTGCTGTCTGTGGCGGTGAGGTGGCGTGGCCCACCACCACACCGCTGACCTGCCGCGTCCCGAGCGGCACCACGACGGTCACGCCGGGGATCGCCGTGGCAGCCAGTTCCGCCGGAACCGAATAGGTGAGAACCTGCGGCCCGCCTCGCGCGCCGAGGCAGACAACGTCGACCGGACCGGGCGCGCCACCTGCCACCGCGTCCGCCGTTGTGATCGCCATCGTGTCGCCGCTCATAGCAGTCCGTCTCGAGGCTCGGAGTGTGGCGAACTCGTGTGGCCCATCGCCCACCGAGCTGACGGTGAGACAACGCGCAACGACCGGGGGAAGGAGGTCCGAGAGTTCGTGCGATCCCCTCGTGAATCGAGCTGGATTGTGCCCCGACTCATTGACTCCTCTCGCCCGGAAGGCGATTCTCGCGCCAGGTCGGTTTGGGGAAGCCGGCCGGTACGCTCGCCTCCGGTCAACGCGGCGCCCGTTGCCGGCGGTTGCGCGCTGAGGATAAACCAAAGGTGGGGAAGAAAGTTGCAGCGCGCGCTGGGGCGCTTGCTGGCGCTCGATCATTCCTGACGCGGATGCTCGGCGACGGTGGCGGCATCGTCGCCGTCGATATTGGCTCGACCTCGGTCAAGCTGGTCGAGGTGCGCGGGTCCCCGGAGGCGCCGGAGCTGGTGCGGGCGGGGATGGCCGCCCTGCCCGAGGGGGCGCTGCAGAACAACACCATCGCCGACGTCGTCGCGGTCGCCGAGGTGATCCGCTCGCTGATCGCCGATCTCGGCGTCACCGCACGGCGTGCCGTGACCGCGGTGCCGGGGCCGAGCGTCATCATCAAGAAAGCCAGCGTTCATCTCAAACCCGACGAGGATCTGGAAACGCTGCTCATGGTCGAGGCGCAGAACTTCGTCCCCGAGAATCTCGAGAACCTGAGCCTCGACTATCACGTCCTGCGGCACGAGGCCGAGGATGTCGAGGTCCTGATCGTCGCGGTCCGCCGCGACATTCTCTCCGGCTTCATGGGCGCGCTCTCCGATGCCGGACTTGATCCGGTGATTGTCGATGTCGATTACTTCGCGCTAGAGAACATGTTCGAGTTCAACTACGAATGCGGCCCTGACGACGTCGTGGCGCTGATCGACATCGGCGCGCGTTTCTCCTCGATCAACGTCCTGCGCGGCGGTTTCTCGACCGCGACGGGCGATGTGCAGGCCGGCGGCGGCGAAATCGTCGATGCCCTGACCTCGTCGCTTGGGGTGTCCACCGACGAGGCGGAGCGCTTGATCGGCGGCGGCGCGGCGGATCCCGAGCTGCGCGAGCGCGCCGACACCGTGATCGCGCGCGGTGTCGCCGAGCTGGCCGATGCGATCGACCAGTCGCTGCGCTTTCTCTGGCGGACGGCTTCCGACGAACCGCTCCAGCTCGTCTACATCACCGGCGGCGCGGCCCGCATTCGAGGCCTGCGCGAAGCACTCGCCAGCCGGCTCGGCGTCTCCGTCGAGAGCGTCAATCCCTTCGCGCGCATGCACTTCGGCAGCGAGATCGATCCGGCGGCCATCGAAGAGATGGCACCGATGCTCGGCGTCGCGGTGGGACTCGCGACGCGCCGGCCGGAGGATGCGTGATCCGGATCAATCTGGTGCCGCGCGAAGAGGCGCGACGCCAGGGAGCACGGATTTTTGCCCGACGGACCTCGGTTCTCGTCGGAGGCGGACTGGCCCTCCTGATCGGCGTCGCCGAGGTTGTGACGCGCGCCCGCGCGGCCACCGTCGACGGCGAGATGGCGAACTTTCGCGAGGAGATGGCGGTCCTCAACGCGCGCCACCAGCAGGCGGTTCTGCTCGAGCGCAAGCGGCGCGCACTCGAGTCCAAGGTGCGCACGATCGAGTTGCTTGAAAAACAGCGCACCGGTCCGGCACGGGTTCTCGATCACCTCGGTGCGGCGACGCCCGAGAAGCTCTGGTTGACCGAGATGCGGACCACCGGCTCGACCGCTCGTCTAAGTGGCCGGGCGATCGACAACCAGACGATTGCGGCCTTCATGCGCGAGCTCGAGGCATCGCCGCAATTCTCGGGCGTCGATCTGGTCGAGACCCGGCAGGTCGAGGAAGACGGTGCCAAGTTCAAGGAATTCCAGATCGGGGCCGAGATCCTCTGGGCGGCACCGGTCGCGGCGGCGGCCGATGCCGCGCCGCAACCGGGCACCGATGTCGCGCCAGAAGCCGCACCGGCTGCTCGGGCCGGGGGTGCTTCGTGAACCGCCTCATGGCGTGGTTCGAGGAGCTGGATTCGCGCCAGCAGATCGCGGTCGCGGTCGTGGTGCCTGTCGTCATCGTCCTGCTCTACGGGCTGGTCGTTCTCGGGCCGCGCCTGCGGGCCACCGCCGCCATGCAGGACGAGATCGTGGCGATGGAGGCCGAGCGCGAGCGCAAGACCATCGAGGCGGCCAAGGTCGCCGGGCGCGAGCAGGAGGTCGCAGCGCTCGATCGCGAACTGGCGCGGGCCCTCTCGCGCTTGCCCGACCAGAAAGAAATCGAGGACCTGCTGAGCACCGTCTCGTCGCTGGGCATGGATAGCGGCCTCGAGATCCTGGTCTTCCGCCAGCAGCCGGAGACCTACCAGGAGTTCTACGCCGAGGTGCCGGTCGAGATGCAGGTGCGCGGCGGTTACCACCAGGTGGCCGTGTTCCTCGACCGGGTGGGCCACCTCGACCGCATCGTCAATGTCGGGAACCTTGCGCTTTATGAGCCCAAGATCATCGACGACTCGACCGTGCTGACGGCAAGTTCGACCGTGACGACCTTCCGCTTTCTCTCCGACGGCGAGCGCCGGAAGCTCGTCGAGCAGAAGAAAATCAAGGGAGAGCAGCGATGAGGCCGGCGGTTCCAGCGCGGGTCGTGGCGTGCTGGGGGAGATCGCCTCGCTCGGGCTTGCCCGCGCAGGCATCGCTGGTCGTGCGGATCGTCGCGCTCTATCTGCTCGGGGCGCCCTTGCCTGCCGGTGCTGCGCCGGACACCGGCTTGGCGGCGCCGGCCGATGCGCTGGCCACGTGGCGTTACGACCCGGCCGGCAAACGCGATCCCTTTCGCCCGGTCTGGCTAGCCACGCGCGAGGCGGAATCGCGGGCGGCACCGCTCTCGCCCTTGCAGGGCTATGAGCTGAGCCAGCTCAGGCTCACGGGCGTCGTGCTGGATCTCGATCCGCCACGGGCGTTGGTCGAGGATGCCGCCGGGTTGGGGTTCATTCTGGTGCCCGGAACGCCGATCGGAACCAGCGAGGGGCGGGTCACGCGAATCGGTCCCCGGCAGGTGGTGGTGGAAGAGTGGCGCACGGACGTGATCGGTCAGCGGCACCGCGTCGAAATCGTGCTCGAGCTGCCGGCGGACGAGGAGGTCGAGCCATGAGAAGGGAATACGTTCTCCTGTGGCGGCTCACGTTCGCGGGCGCGCTTGCGCTCGTGAGCTGTGCCGCTCCCAGGCCCCAGTCGGATATCGTCGATCGCGAGGTTCGCACCCGGATCTCGGGCGAGGGCGTACTTGCGGCGGAGGATTTGGTTGATCACGGGCAGACGGGATTGCCACCGTCCGTGGCCTCCGAGGCCACGCTGCGGGTGGTTGGAATCGACGTTGCCACGGCCGGAGCGGGCACCTGGTTCGTTGCCCAGCTCTCGCGTCCGGCCGACGCAGTGCGCTCGTTTGCGCTCGCCGGCCCGCGCCGCTGTGTGGTCGATCTGAGCGGGCCCGTCGCAAGCCGTTCGGGACAGAAACTCATCTCTACAGGTGTGGAGGACGCGGCCCGTGTCCGCATGGGTGCGGCCGAGCAGCGCTTGCGACTGGTGGTCGACGCGGCCCCTGCGGCTCCCGGCGGATGCACGGCCAGACGAGAGGGCAGTGCGGTTGTGTTCGGGATTGGCCAGCCGCCGCAGGGCGCGACCGCTCGCCCGATCTGGTCGGCGCCCGATCGGCCGGCGGACAGCCGTGCCCACGAGCAATGGGCCGCAGCGCGCTTGACCGGGCGTGGGGTGGCGCGCGTGCCGGCGCCTCTTCCCCCCGACGCCCCGATGCCCGCCGAAGGCGTGGCCGGAGCACCGCCGCCCGCGCCACGACCGGCGCCACTTTCGCCCTGGGCGGCCGTGCAACGGGAACCTCAAGTGCGGCCTACGCCGCCGCGCTACACCGGTCGTCCGGTCTCGCTCGAGTTCAAGGACGCCGACATCCTGAACGTGCTGCGCGTCATCGCCGACGTCGCGCAGCGCAACATCGTCGCGACCGATGACGTTCAGGGCAAGGTCACGATCGTCCTGCACGGCGTGCCCTGGGACCAGGCGCTTGACATCCTGCTGCGTTCGACCGGGCTGGAGAAGGTCGAATACGCCGACGTAATCACGATCTCGACGTCCGAGCGACTCGAGCAGGAGCGCAAGGCGCGGCTCGCGGCCGAGATCGCGGGGCGCCAGCTCGAGCCCCTGCAAACCATCTATTTGCGTATCAACTACGTGAAACCAGCGGAGATCGCCAAGCTGCTCGGCGGCGGCTCCACGACCTCGGCCGCCGGGGCCGCGGCAGTGGACGCCATCGGGGCGCAGGGGGGCGGCGGAGAGGGCACCGGCACGGGCTTGCTCTCGCCGCGCGGCACGGTGCTCGTCAACGAGCCCACCAGCATGGTGATCATGCGCGACATCGCCGAGGGTATCGCCAACGCCCGCGAGTTGGTGGCACGTCTCGACGTCCAGACGCCCCAGGTCGCGATCCAGGGGCTCATCTTCGAGGCGGACACGGATGTTGCCCAGGAACTCGGCGTGCGCTGGGGCGCGCGCTATCTCGCCGGCCCGGAGACCGGCAATCCAACCGGGCGCAATTTTCCGGGCCGGATCGGTGTTGGGGGCAACGGGCCGCACGACGTCGAGGAGGGGGCGGACAACGTCCCGATTCTGGTCGACTTCCCGGCGCCGGGTGTGAGCGCAGGAGCGGGCTCGACGCTGGGTCTCCTGCTCGGCTCGCTCGACGGCAGCAAGCAGATCGATGCCGAGATCACCGCCATCGAGGCCGAGGGCCGCGGGCGCGTGGTGTCGCGTCCCAAGGTGATCACGCTGAACAACTCCGAGGCCAATATCGAGAGTCTCGAGATCCTGCGCGTGCGCCTGCCCAACAGCGGAACCGTGGTCAACACGGGGCCCGGCACGGATGGATCTGCCGCGGGCGTCGCCACACAGGCGATCGACACCGGCATCATCCTGAAGGTGACTCCACAGATTTCGTCCGACGGTTACGTCCTGATGCAGGTTTACGTCAAATCGAGCGTTCCGAGCGCGCGGCAATCGACCGATGAGATTCCCAACGAGATCAGCCGCCAGGCGACGTCCCAGGTGCTGGTGCGCGATGGCGAGACGGTCGTGATTGGTGGCGTCTACCGACAACGTCTCGACAACCTCGAAACGGGCGTGCCGTGGCTCAGCTCGATCCCGGTGTTCAGTTGGCTCTTCAAGGCCACCGTCAAGGCTGATAGTCGCGAGGAACTGCTGGTCTTCATCACGCCGAAGATCGTGTGGCGGAACGAGGGCGGATCGCTGCCGACGGCGTCGGAACTCTGGCAGACGCGCGGGCGCAGTGCATACCAGATTTTGGAATCGAATCCGATCACCGCACTGCCGGGCGGGTGAGGCGGGCCGGGCCGCCAAGGGGCTGATGGATACGGAGATGCGCGTTGTGCTGACCGGGTTCATGGGCACGGGCAAGACCGTTGTGGCGAGGGAACTCGCGGCACGGCTGCGGCTCACGTGCGTGGATCTCGATGGCGAGATCGAGCGGCGCGCGGGCATGACGGTGGCCGAGATCTTCGCGGCACGCGGCGAGGCGGGCTTTCGTGCACTCGAACGCGCCGTGGTGGGCGAGGTCACCGCTCGCGACGGCGTGGTGATCGCGACCGGCGGTGGGGCGATCGCCGACGAGCAGAACCTGGCCCACCTCTCGCGTGGTTCGGTGATGGTGCGGCTCAGCGCGTCGCCCGCCGAGATCGTGCGTCGGGTCGGCCCGAGCGTGGCCGATCGCCCGCTCCTGCGCGGTCACGTCGACCTCGAGGCTCGCGTGCGCGAATTGCTCGACGCGCGGGCCTCGGTCTACGCGCGTGTGCCCTTCGAGGTCGTGACGGACGGACTCTCACCCGCTGCGGTCGCCGACCACATCGTTGCACGCCTGGCGGACGCCGCAGCGACACCTGTGCGGGGGGCGGGGTCGTGAGCCGGGACCTCATCGGGAGATTCAAGACGGCCGAGAGCGTATTCTGGATGGGGTGGGCATCGTCAAACCCGGTACCGCCCGCGACGTTGGAAGAGCACGGGCGGAACCATCCGCCGAGGGGATTCGCATGTCGAGATTGAAAATCGGATGGCTGGCCGCGCTGGTCGTACTTGCAGGCTGTGGCGGTGGTGGCGGCAACAACGATCAGGGCATCGTCTTCAGCGCGAACGGCATGTTCCGCGGCCCCGAGACGATCGACCAGGGCCAGATCCGCTGTCAGCAGCCGACCTTGCAGAACGCCATCGTCGATACTTCGTTCACGCTCGACATCTCGAGTACGGTCGACTTCCCCAACCGCAACGATCCTTTCGCCGATCCCTGTGGTGGCTACATGGCGCTCGAGAATCATCTCGGGACTCAGGCGATTCTCGTCGGCGAGATCGCGCTCCGCTACCAGATTCCGGGTGCCGCGATCGCCGTGCCCACGCACTCGGTGAGCACCGGGCTCAGGATCGAGTCGGCTTCGTCGCAGGCGGAGACCTCGAGCGGACAAGCCAACCTGATCTATGCCGAGTTGGTCGGGCAGATCGTACCGGCGCAGATGATCAACTGGCTCAACCAGAACGCCAATCTGCTGCCGCAGACGCCCTACACCTTGAACGTCTTTCTCGAGGCGCAGGGGCAGGCCGAGAGCGGCGTCAATTATACCAGCAACGAGCTCGGCTACACGATCACGATCATCGACTGAGCGGGGTGGGGAGAAGCATCATGCGAGTGGGCGGACGAGGATTCGCGCAGGCGGGGCGTTCATTTGCGGGAGCGGCCGGGCTCGTGCCGCTCCTGCTGGCAGGGCTCGTGGCGTGCGGGGGCGGCGGCGGAACCGATCAACCGACGCCGCCGCACACGCCGCAGTTCGTGCTGGATCCGGCCGGGGCGTCGAGTAATGCCGGTTCGCTGGTGCTCGCGGTCTCCGCCGACAGCATCGACGCGAGCCGCAGCGACGTCATCGAAGTCGAGGCGCGGGTCCGCGATCGTCTTGGCTTGCCGCTCACCGGGCTCACGATCACCTTTCAGGCCTCGATGGCTGACGCGGCATTCGAACCGCCCTTGCCCGAGGGGATCGACCCGCCGCAGGAGGGCTTCCCCGCCGGGCTCGCGCTTACCGACGGCAGTGGCTCGGCGCGCCTCTTCTTGCGCGCTCCGGGGACCCCGGGGCAACTCGCGATCCTTGCCTCGACGCCCTTCGGTGTCGGCCTCGGTGGCATCGTCTTCGTCGAGGTCTTCGACTCGGGCTTCCTGCCGACGCCGGGCGACGCGCTGGTGGTGATTCCCGAGCGCATCGACGTGCGCGACCCGGTCGCGGGACTCGAACTCGACATGCTGGTGCTGGGCGGTGTGCCCTTTCCGGGCGCGACAGCGGGCGGCATCGCGAGTCCGCTCGACACGCCGGTCGCGCCGTACCAGATTCTCAACGGCACGAGTGACATCGGCACGGCCGAGCTTGTCTTCGACGGGACCTACCCGGCGCATATCCGCTACGTCGTGACGGGGACGGGCTCGGGCATCCACGGGTTCACCGTGCTCGACGCGAATCCCGCGGCCGAGGGTATCAAGGCCGAAGTGGCGGTCGAGTTCACGCCACTCCGGATCTCGCCCGAATCGGCGACCCTGATCGCCTTCGAGCGTCAGGTGTTCGCCATCACCGGTGGCGTGCCCCCCTACGAGTGCCAGGCGACGGGCGGTACGCTTGTGCCGGAGACGATCACCGAACGCGGCGGCACGACGGAATTCACTGCTTTCCGGCCGACGTCGGCGTCCAGCTCGTCGATCGTGTGCACGGATCAGGCCGAGCAGGTGGCGACAGCCCAGCTCACGATCTCGCCGCCGCAGCCGACGCCCGCGCCCTTACCCACGCCGTCGCCGACCCCGACCGCCGGCCCGCCTGTCCTCGTCCCGACCACGGCGACGCTGCAGGTCGGGCAGGCACAGACCTTCGCCATCACCGGTGGCACGCCGCCCTACACGATCAGCGCCAGCGGTGGCACCGCCATCCCGGCGACGGTCCCGGCTGCGGGCGGCACGTTCAGCTACAGCGCCACGAGCGCGGGTGTGTTCACCCTGATCGTGAGCGATGCGGCGGGCAAGGTCGCCAGCGCCAGCGTGACCAACTCCACGCCATAGGGAGAGGCCCGCCGCGCGACCTTGCCGGCGATGCCTGCCTCGCGTCTGGCCCGGCGGCGGGGGGCAAGGGCTCTCGTTGCGGCGGTCGTATAGCGGCGATTTAGGCTGAAGTTCCGGCTGAAGGCCAGCGAGATTGTCCTGTGAGATTCATGGATTTCTCCGTTTTTGGGGTGCGCGATTCTGACGACGCGCTAGCTCCGTATCGTAGCGAGCAGGTCGAGGGCGCGTCGCCGGGTGTCGTTTGGGGTGGTGAGGATCTCGAAGGTGGGTCGGTCGTCCCCGCTGCCCGGGACCGTGCAGACGTTGCGCACGATGGCCGAGAGTTCGTGCAGCAGCGTCGCGAAGCTGTGTGCTGGGCCGCCGTCGACCGTGGCCTCGACAGCGGGGTGGTTCGGCCCGAGCAGCGCTCGGCGCACACCGAGCAGTTCGGCGAGCGTGGCGACCCTGAGTGTCCTGATTTCGGCGCTCGTCGTGGATTGACCAGCTGCCGGGTCGGCGAGATGCAGGCCACGCTCGAGGTGCGACTCCGCGTCGCGCATGGCGCCGAGCGCGACCGCACGCTGGCCAGCGCGTAGCGCCCAGGCGGCGGCCTTCGCCCGGTCGCCGCCGCTCTCGAAATGCCCGGTTATCGAAATCGCCACGGCCATGTCGCCGAGGTCGCACGCGGCCACCAGCCGCTCCGCCGCGGCCCGGTGAAGTGCCGCAGCGCCTCGCGGACCAGAGGATGCTGGAGGCACCAACGGCTCGGTGATGTCGCTACCAGGAAGGGCAAGGTCTCCGAGAGTTTGAACAGACGTGCCGCGACGGCTGCGCGTCGGCGGCCGAGAATCGCCGCGAGCAACGCGGCGTCGAATTCGAGACCGATCACTGCCGCGGATTCGAGGAGCGTCCTGTCGGTGCTCGCCAGTTGTTTGAGCTGTTCGGCGACCCAGGCACGGAGGGAGCTTGGGCGGAGGGAACTGGCCATGCCCGTGGTGCCGTTGTCACCGCGCGCGCGGAGATCTCCGACGAGTGCCGCGAGAAGGAACGGGTGGCCATCGCTGCGTTCGTGGATCTGGGCGCAGAGGCCGTCGCTCGCCTCGGGCAGGAGCGCACGGACATAGGCGCCTGTGGTGGCCAGATCGAAGCGGTGCAGGGACAGCTCGCGGGCGCCCGCGTCTCCTGTCCGGGCGCTGAGCAGCATGTCGGCAGCCAGGCCGACTGCCTCGGTGGCGCGCAGCGTTGCGATCACAAGCAGGCCCGGCCGGGAGCGTGCTCGCGCGAGTCGCCTCGCCATCTCGACGGTGCCGACCGACGCCCGGTGCAGGTTGTCGAGCGCCACCACGACCGTGCGGCGCCGGGCGAGGTCGGTGAGCAATTCGACGAGCCGAGTAGGATCGAGTGGAGCAGCAGCCGCCGGTTCGATCCGATGCGTCGCCGCGGTGTGCCATTCCGGAGCGTGCTCGCGCAGCATCGCTTCGAATTCGCCTCCCGCGTCGTGCCCGAGAGCCGTCTCGAGAGCGGCGACGATGGCCGCCAGCGGGCTCTCTGGTCCGTCGTGCTCGGGTTCCGCCTCGGCGCGCAGGATCAGCGTCTCGCGCGGCTGCTGTCCGAGCCATTGTTCGAGGAGGGTCGTCTTGCCCACGCCGGCCTCACCACTCAGGATGATCAGTCGGCTCGAGCCGTGCCTGGCCGTCTCGAGGCAATTGTTGAGATTGCCGATCTCGCTCGCACGGCCGACGAATCGCTGGATGCGCACGTCGAGAGTGAGCCGCAGGGCCTAGCCACGGCCGCGCGAGGTGATGACATCCAGTCCCGGCAGCTCGGCGAGGTCGCGGCGCAGCATGGCGACGCTCTGGTCGAGCGAGTTTCGGGTCACCCTGGCATTGGGCCAGATCTGCGCCTCGAGTTCGCGGCGGGAAACGAAGTCTGACCCCTGCCGCACGAGGAACTCGAGCACGGCGAAGGCCTGGGGGCGCAGCCGGCAGGTCCGGCCGCCAAAACTCATATCTCCGGTGGTGGGATCGAGGTACATTGGCGCGGTCCGTCGGCCCGATCCACCGGCGGGCCAATCTCTACTCTCGATCTCTGGTGGTCAAGGCGCATCTGGCCGGCCCGGGAAATCGCGTGCGGCCGACGCGGAATGAAGGCGTCGGCCGCGCGACCCAATGTCCGGGCCGGAACCGTTCCGCGGGAGGGCCGGGCCTGCGGGGCGGCGCTGGGGGCCGTGACGGAGGCAGGCCCGGACGTCCCCGCTGCAAGATGCCGGACAAATCCTCAGCCGAAGGAAGAGGCGGGTCCGCCCCGCCGCCGACACCAGCGAACTCGGGCAACGGGTCCGCCGTTGATGGGCGGAGCTTCGGCGAGCGCAGACCCCGCGGCCGACCTTCGGGTCAGTAACGTGCCTCGAAACGTTTGGTGTCGTTGCGCCGGATCTCCCCGGGCCCAAACGTCGCACCGAAGCAGGCGCCGTCGCTGGTGGTGACCTGGGCCGAGACCTGGGGAGCCAGTCCCACCGGCCGCTCCGCCTCGAAGAGGCCGGGGCCGCCCGCCTCGAGGTCGACACGTGCTGTCCGCTGCGGGGTCGGGCTGACGCTGGCCGTGAGCCGCGTCACGCCGTGTTCGGCGGGGCGACGCGAGTCGCGGTAGCGGATCCGCCGGCCGGGGGCGACCGTCCAGCAAGGATTCCCGCCGGCGCAGGTGGCACCTGCCGGAGCCGATAGCCGGAGCACGACGCCCTGGTCGTCGTAGACACAGGCCGCGTAGCTGGTGGTGGTGGCCGGATCGCCGAGGTCCGCCGGAGCAACGGGTCCGCCCGCCCACTCGAGGGCAACCTGATCCGCTCCCGCAGCACCGCTCGTCGCGAGGCGCAGCCTGGCGTGCTGGGCCCCGAGGCAGATCCACGCCGGCTCGGCGCGGAACTCGCAACCGGCGTCCTCGTCGCAGCGATCCTGGGTGCAGATGTCGTCGTCCTGGCACACCACATCCTGAAAGACGCAGCGTGTGGCCGGATCACAGTGCTCCAGCGTGCAGGCGTTTCCATCGTCGCAAGAAACGACTTCGGGGAAGCCGCAGTTGCCGCCGCTCAGGCACATCTGATCGATGCAGCGATTGCCATCGGGCTCGCAGGGCGTGCCGGGTTGAACGAAGGCACACGTCGTGCTGCAGCAGACCGCCGGGGTGCCATTGGCGGCGCCGGCGTCGCATTGCTCATCGCTGTCGAGCTGGCCGTCCCCGCAGCTTGCCGCAAACGTGGTCGTGGTCAGCCCTGGCCCGAGCAGGAGGAGCACGGCCGCCCAGGTCAGGCACGCCGACGTCGCGCGAACTCTGCATCGCGGTACGTGACATGCCGCGAGCTTTCGCAGGCCAACCATACGCCACCAATGTCTCGCGCCCGCGAGCTTCGGGCAAGACCGGTTCTCCCTCTGCGGGGCAGCGCCGCGTCGGTCCGGTCCGGGCGCGATCGGTGCCGGCCCGCCCGCGCGCGATCCGATCCCGTGCAGCGCACGCGCCGGGAAGTGTTCGACGCGGGGCGCGTGGCCGACCGGAACCGGAGACAGGGTGGAGCCGCGGCTCGCACGCACGGGAGAGCGTTCGGCGCAGGCTCAGTCGTTCTCGCAGGATACTTTGGTCGTGCGCCGCGCACGTTTTCCGCTTTCCCGTCTCGGTCCAGCGACCGGGACTCCCACCCCCGGTGGCGAAAGCGGCGACGCCCGCCCGCTTGTGCGCCTGTTTTTGACGCTTCTTTGCAACTGCGGCTCCTGCGCAGGATGCAGGCAGCGGCCCCTCTATGGCGGAATTTGTAGAGCCATTTGCGGAACAGGGCACTAGCGGCTGCGGGCGGCGAACTGGTCGAGCTGGTTGCGGCTGGTTGCGCTGTAGCGGGCAGAAAACACCGATGCGCCATCGCTTCGCTGCATGACCACGCGCACCGGCGGCAGGAGCGGTAGCCTGCCGAAGCGCAGCCGCCGTCCCGCGCCGGTGACCTTGAGGGTCGTGCCGCTGGCCCCAGCACTCATGCGAACGAGACCGAGCTGGCCCGGGCCGGCGCTGGGGTTGCGGTAGACGAAGCCGTGCCCGGTCCGGCGCCAGCAGGGCCGCTCGCCGCAGCGTTCGCCCGCGCGCATCTCCGCCGCCAAAACCAGACTTGGCTGGGCGCCGGTCTCGTCGACGACGCAGAGCGCGTAGTCGGTCTCGGTCGTGGGGTCGCCAAGGTCGTCGGTTGAGGCCGGGGATGTGCTCTTGACTGTCCACCGCAGGGCCGCCGCGTCGTCTTCGCGCACCAGTAGCGACGATTCCCCAGCCGCGTCCGCCAGATCGGCGTCCACGGTCAGCACGCAGCCCGAGGAGCAGCAGTCGCCGTCGGTGGCGTTGCCGTCGTCACACTCCTCGCCCGCGCTCACGAGGCCGTTGCCGCAGCCCGTCGGCGTGCAGTTGGAATCGCAGCCGTCGCCGTCGAACGCATTGCCGTCGTCACAGAGTTCACTGGCTTCGACGAGGCCGTTGCCGCAGGGCCCGAATTCATGGGCGCCGATGTCGCAGCCGAGCCCCTGCGGGCGCGCGACGGCGCGTTGATCGGTCGCGGGGCAGGCATCGGGTCCGGAGCCGGGGAGGGCTGGGCTGCCGGCATCGATGGCGGCGCTGTCCACGGCCGGAGCGCGGGTGGGGGTCTGACCGCCATTGTCGGCGAGCGGTCCGAGGCGCGCGTCGACTCCGATGAGGTTCGCCTCCCCGACCAGAGCGCAGCAGGGGATCATTCCCGGCGCGGTGAAGCAGTCGTTGGACTGGAGGAGATTATGATTGCCGGAGACATCGTTGCTGATGCAATCGCCCCCCTGTCCGATATCGACCAGCTCCATGGCTACCGGGTCGAGGGTCAGCAGGCGGTTGTTGGCGAGGATGCTGTTCTCGAGCGTGAGGTGCCCCACGCCATCCGAGCGACTGTCGACTCCGGCTGCGCTGTTCATGCACGAGTTCTCCGTCACCGTGCAGTTGACCAGTCGCATCGTGCCCCCGTTGTAGATGCCGCCGCCGGTGTTGAGCACCCGATTGCCGCTCACGGTCGAGTTGACCAGTGTCGTCAACCCGGTGGCCGAGATGCCGCCGCCGACATTCCAGGCAAAGTTGTCGTGGATCGTCGAGCCGGCGATCGTCAGAACGCCCCCCTCCTTGTAGATACCGCCGCCGACGTTGCCGGCCACGTTGCCGCGGATGACAGAATTGATGATTGTAAGATGGCCGCCGTAGCTGCGCACGCCGCCGCCGACGTTACTGGAGTTGCCGCCGGTCACGGTGAGGCCGAGCAGGGCGAGGTCGGCGCGCTCGCTCATGAAGACCGTCTCTCCGAAGCCGCCCAGATCGACGATCGAACGCTCGGCGCCGGCCCCTCCGATGACCAGGTGGTCGGTGACCTGCAGGCCGAGACCCGCGGGGTAGGTGCCGGGCGGCAACACGATCGCGTCGCCGCCAGGAAGCGCGTTGGCTTCCTCGATCGCGGCCAGCAAGGTGCAGTCGCCAAGCCAGCTCTGACAGACGCCGTCGCCGGCGAGGCCGTCGCCCGCGCCCTCGTCCGACTCGACCCGGAAAGACGCCGCGTCGACCAGGGCCGCGATGGACAGAGCAACCAGCAGGCACGTGCCACGGATCACGCTGGATGAGAGCGTCATGAGAACCTCCGCCTGTTCCTGAAGCAGGCGAACCATACGCCCAGAACCTCGCGGACCACAACGCGTGCCGCTGCGCGGCGCGATGCACGAGCCGGGGGCGACGGTCGGCCGCAGGGCGCTCCCCGGCGCCGGTGGCGGACGGCGAGGAGAGAGGCGAACGTACCGGGGTCGCGAGCCGGGAGGCAGGGGCGGCGAACGAATGCCTGCACTCGCGGCGCGTGAGCTGCTAGGGTCGCGTCGTGCCGACGATCCTGATCCTGCACGGCCCCAACCTCAACCTCCTCGGCGAGCGCGAGCCGGAGATCTACGGTCGCGCCACGCTGGCCGAGATCGATGCGCGGCTGGTGGCGCTCGGGCGAGAGGAACTCGGCGTCGAGGTCGAGACCTTTCAGTCCAACCACGAGGGCGGGCTGATCGACCGCATCCAGGCGGCGCGGGGCAAGGCCGCCGCCATCGTCATCAACCCCGGCGGTTTTACCCACACCAGCGTGGCGTTGCGCGATGCGCTCGCCGCGGCCGACATGCCGGTCATCGAAGTCCATCTCTCCAACATCCACCGCCGCGAGGAGTTCCGACACCGCTCCCTGATCGCAGAGGTTGCGACCGGCCAGGTGCTCGGCTTCGGTCCGGAGAGCTACGTGCTCGGCCTGCGCGCGGCGGTCACGCTCGCGCGAGCCGGCTCGGCCCGCTGGGCGCCGCCGGCGTGATCGCGGGGAGATCGCCAGGGGGTAGTCCCCTCTCGTCTGCGCCGGTCGAGCGCTTGGCCGCACCGGCGTGCCGACGGCCAGGCGTCGGGTAGGACAAATCGCGCACCCGGCCGGTCCGGTCGCGAGAGGCCGTGCGGACCGCCAGGCGTCGGGCTAGGCAGCTCCTGCGCACCATCCGGTCGGATCACGAGCGGCCCCGCGTGGCGCAATCGGCAGCATGACGCCGTTGCGGCAGGATCGTGTCGCGGACCAGGGCGGGACAGACATGGAATTCGCAATCGGCAGCATGACGCCGTTGCGGCAGGATCATGCCGCGGGCCAGAGGAGAACAGGCATGGAATTCGCAATCGGGGGCACCGGCGGCCAGAGTCGCCAGGACTACATGGGGATCGAGCAGATCATCCAGCACGTGGCGCTCGCGGAGGAGCTCGGTTTCTCGGCGGTGACCGTTCCCGACCACTACGTGTTCGAATCCATCGGCCAGCTCCAGCGCGAGATGCCGGCTTACGAGGTCTTCACGGTGCTGGCCGCACTGGCGCAGCGCACCCAGCGCATCAAGCTGGTCACGCACGTGGTCTGTCTCCTCTTCCGCCATCCCGCGATGAACGCCCGCCTCTTCGCGCAGATCGACGAGGCGAGCCGTGGTCGCGTCGTCGCGGGCGTCGGTGCCGGCTGGACGCGCGCCGAGTTCGAGATGATGGGCATTCCCTTCCCGCCGATCGCGGAGCGGCTGGCGATGCTGGACGAACAAGTCGCGATCATGCGCGGCCTCTGGACCGAGGACAGCTTCACGCACGAGGGCAAATATTGGACGGTGCGCGAGGCCGTCTCGCGTCCGAAGCCGGTACAGAAGCCCCATCCACCGCTCATGATCGGCGGCAGCGGCAACGGCATCCTGCGCCGCGCCGGCGAGTGGGCCGACATCGTTCACATGGTGCCGCGCACCGGCCGCGCCGGTACGACCACGATGGAAGAGATCCGCGTCTTCAACGACCAGACCGTCCCGGCGAAGCTCGAGCGCGTGCGTGCGGCGGAGGCGGCGGCCGGGCGGCCCCGCGGCAGCGTGCGTTTCGCCTCGACCATCTTCCAGTACGCGATGACCTCGTCGCCCGCCGAGACCATGCAAGTGGCGGAAGCCCTCTCGGCCTTCATCGGCCTGCCTCCCGCGGAGATCTTGACTCATCCGGTGGCACTGATCGGCACGCCCGAGCAGATGATCGCCGAGCTGCGCCGGCGCGAGGTGACGCACGGCCTCTCCCTGCTCGGCATCAATTTCGCAAACGCCGACGACATGCGGCGCTTCGCCGGGGAAGTGCTGCCTGCTCTGGCGGGTTGAGGGAGGTTCGATGAACCTGCGGCTCTTCGCGACGGTTTTCGCCACCGTCTTCGTCGCCGAGCTGGGCGACAAAACCCAACTCGCCACGCTTCTCTTTGCGTCTGACAGCGCGGCTCCGCGGATGACGGTTTTCCTGGCGGCCGCGCTCGCTCTGGTCGCGACCACGGCGATCGGCGTGCTGGCCGGCGGCTTCCTGTCGCGTCAAATCAGTGAACGTGTATTGACGCTCGCCGCTGGCGCGGGTTTCATCGTGATCGGCCTCTGGACGCTGGCGCGGGCTTGAGTCCGTGCGCGGTGACGATCCCGCCCGCAGCGCACTGCCGCGGCTCGTTCCGTTACGCCGCCACGCCGATGATTGTCGCCCCGAGCGCCGCCACCCGGAGAAGGTGGTTGATCATGGAGTTGAGGTGGCGCTTGTCGGCGGCCGTCGTGCCCGGTCAGCAACGTCCAGGGCACGCACCACTCCACCCGCGCGGCGTCGGGTAGGTAGGCCGGCCGGCCGCGTTCATGGCCCCTCCGCGGCGAAGAGTCGTCCCGGTTCAGCCAGCGTGGCCAGCGGCACGGCCTCCACCCGCTCCGCCAGGGGATACCGCTTGGTTCCGGGGTAGACCACGGCAACCCGCTCCAGGCCCAGGTCCTCGAGCGCGATGCGGATGGAGGGTGTGATGCGCGGCGCATCCACCCGCTTGCACTCGACCCCGAAGAGCTTGCCCTGGCGCCGCAGCAAGAGGTCGATTTCGGCGCCCTGGTGGCTCGCCCAGAAGGAAGTCTCGGTATGTGATTCGGTGGCGAGCACCTGTTCGATGGCGAATCCCTCCCACGAAGCGCCGAGCTTCGGATGGTGCAGCAGCTCGGAGTGATCCTTGATGCCAAGGAGTTCGTGGAGCAGCCCGGTGTCGCGCACATAAACTTTGGGCGACTTGACCTGCCGTTTGCGCAGGTTGGCGTGCCACGGCTGCAGTTGGCGAAGAACCAGCGCATCGGTCAGGAGGTCGAGATAGCGGCGTACCGTGGGTTCGCTCACACCCAGGGCACGTGCCGGATCAGCGTTGTTCCATACCTGGCCGTGGTAGTGGGCCACCATCGTCCAGAAGCGCCGCATGGCGGTGGGCGAAATGCGTACGCCCCACTGCGGCAGGTCGCGCTCGATGAGGGTGTCGATGAAGTCACGCCGCCAGTGAACCGAGGTCTCCTCGTCGGGCGCCAGGAAGGCATCGGGGAAGCCCCCCCGACGCCAGAGCGTGGTTCCGCCGTCTGCATGGATTTCGTCGAGCGCGAAACCGCCCATGCGGATATGCTCGACCCGGCCGGCGAGGCTCTCGGAACTCTGGTGCAACAGGGCCCCCGACGCGCTGCCGAGGATGAAGAAGCGAGCCGGCAGGGGACGGCGGTCCGCGAGCACGCGCAACAACGGGAAGAGCTCCGGAGCTCGCTGGATTTCATCGATGACCACGATGCCGGTCAGCGGCGCGAGGGCCGTCAGCGGCTCTTCGAAGAGGGCGCGGGTGCGCGGATCCTCCAGGTCGAAGTAAGTGGAGGCCGTCGGGGCGAGGATCTGCCGCGCAAGCGTTGTTTTACCGCACTGGCGTGGCCCGGTCAGAACCACGACGGGCCGCCGCTGGAGCGCGGCGTGAAGCATGTCCACCAGGCGGTGGCGGGCGACAATCATGGGGGCAGTTACCATGATATTCCAACATAACAACTCTTATTTTCATGGTGTTTAGGTCGGGCGCCCGCGCGCCGTGGTCTCCGGCGAGGCCACACGGAGGGCCAGCACTTCGCAATCGTTGATGCCGCCGAGCCCGCCCTCGAGCGCGTGGAGCCGCCTGGGCGAACAGGCTTGGCACGGTGCGCTTCCAGTCCCTTCGGTCGAAGAAAACGGGCACGGCCCGCCGGCAAACCGGGTCGAATCACCCCGGTCGGTTGGCCCTGGCTTTGGGGCCCGCCCAGGACGCTCGCGGACGCCGGCACGGTGCCGGTGGCGGCCGCGCTCGCCCGAAGCCTTCGGTAGCCATGGTCAAGCGGGCACGATCTGTCCCCGTCCGTGGCCCGAGCCTCCGCGAACGGGACCTCTGCTTGATTACGCCCTTCCGGTCTCCCCTCCGCCGCAGCTAGGCGCCGTCGCTGCGCCCGAACTGTACGAGGTTTGCGCCGAGTTCGACCAGGCGGTCGCGCAGTTGCGGATCGAAAGTCAGGTAGATGATCTGCCAGCCTTCGTCGGCAAGTTCCGCCAGCGCGCGCGCCAGCGGCTCGCGCCGGGTCGGATCGGATGACAGGAAAGCGTCGTCGAATACAAAGAATCCAGGTTCCCCGAGGAGTCGCCTCGCCAGCGCGATCCGGACCGCCAGCGAGAGCTGGTCGCGCGTGCCGCGCGAGAGCTGCTCGGTGGTCAGTTCGCTGCCGTCGGCGCGAGCGACCTTGAGCGAGCCGGCACCGTCAAGCAGTACTTCGCGGTAGCGATTCTCCGTCATTCGCGCGAGGTAGCTGCCGGCGGCGCGCGGTCCGCTGCCGAGGGCCTCGCGCAGCGGACGGTCGAAGTCCTGTCCGATCTCGCGCAGCGCCTGGAGCGCCAGCGCGGCACCCCGCGTCGTATGATCGATCTGTTCGAGTGCTGCCGCCAGCCGCTCGCGCTCGGCCTCGGCCGCGCCGAGGTCGTCGAGGCCCAGTGCCGCGAGCCCCTGATCGCGGCGTTCCTTGATCTCGACGCGCAGGTCGCCGAGGCGCACGCTCCAGGCCTCGACCTCGGTTTCGAGTGCGGCCAGCTCGCCAGGCGAAGGGGCGAGTCCGGGATCGTCCACGGCGATCGCTTCGACCTGACGTTCGAGCGGGAGATCGGCGTCCACTGTTCCGAGCAGCGAGACCAGGGCACGATGGGCTTCTTCGAGCTGGGTCTGCGCGCGGACACGCGAGCGCAGCTTCTCCTCGAGCTCGTCGATGCTGGCGAGACCCACGCGGGCCCGCACGTCGGCGATCCGGCGTTGCACCTCCTCGAGCTGGCGATTGCGTTCCCCCAAAATTCGCTCGGCGCTCTCGAGCGATTCCTCGATCTGACGGCGGCGCGCGGTGGCGCCGTCCCGCTCCGCGCTGGCCCGGCCGACCGTGGCACCGAGAGCCCCGAGCTGCTCGGCGCAATCATCGAGCGTCGTGGCGCGAGCCAGGATGGTGGCGCAGCGTGCCAGAGCCTGCTCTTCGAGCGCCGCCGCATTCGAGATCCGGCTCTGGGCCAGGACGGCGGCCGCACCTGCCGCGAGTCCGGTGGCCACGGCCGCTCCGGCGGCGACCGCGAGCGGGAGGAGCCGACCCGAGGTGGGATCGGCGGCAAGCAGGCCGAGTCCGAGTGCGGCGAGCAGGAGCAGCGTGGCCGCGATGGCGAGCGGCGTACGCCACGTGGCCCACGCCCGGGCCGCGACCCGCGCCACGCGAGCGCGACCGATCAGCCCCTCGAGGTCGGCGCGAGCGCACTCGCCGGCCAGACCCTCGGTGCGCTCGGCGGCAAGTTCGCGCTTGCGTTCCTCCTCACGTCCGAGGGTCAGCTCGTCGCGTAGACGATGCGCTTCGTTGTCGGCGGTCTTGGCCAGTGCCGCGGCCTCGCGCACCGCCACCACCGCGGCGTGCCAGCTCTGGAGGTCGGCCTCGCCGTAGCGTTGGAGTTCGCCGAGCCGCCGCTGCGCGGCCTCGATCGCGAGCAGCGTCCGGGTCGCGGCGCGATAGCGTTCGTGGCGTTCGGCAACCCGCAAGCGCTCGATCCGGCCGCGGGCGGCGGTGCGCTGGCGCTCGATCTGGTGGATCTCCTCGCCGAGCCGCGCCACCTGCGGCAGGCCGGCGGTCCAGCCGTCGAGTCGCGCCAGGCGCTCGGCGGTGCGCTGGCGCTCGTCGGCCCGGCTCTCGCGCAGGGCACCGGTCGGGGTCAAGCCGGCGTTCGTGCGGACTTTGTTTGTGACCTTCTCGAGGTCGATCCCGATCAGGCGGTCGCGGATCGCGTTGAGCCAGTTGCGCCCCCCTTCGAGGCTCGGATCGCCGTCGCGGACCACGAATACCCGCGTCAAGGTCGGGTGGTCGCGCAGCAGCGAGAGCAGTGGCTCGCCGTCCTCGGGCGAGAGCGTGAGCTCGACCTTGCCGTCGAAGCCGGGCCCATCCCGCAGGCCGTCCAGCAAGCGCCTGTTTCCCGAGCGCAACCGCTCGCGCAGCGCGCGCGCCAGTGCATCGACCGTCGAGGTCTTTCCCGCCTCGTTGGCGCCGTGGACGACGGTGAGACCTCCCGGCACGAGGACGAGATCGCGCAGGGGGCCGAAGTCGCGCACCGAGAGGCGCTCGATACGCACGCTCACGGGCGAAGCTCCATGGGCCGTGCGGTCAGTATCCCGCCGCCGCGACAGGAACACGGACGTCGGCCTGGGGCGCGTGCGGCGGAGGCTGCGACGCAAGCGTCGATCCCATGGGCCAGCCACCGCCCACGGTTCCCGGCCCCGGCGGGCCGTGTCCCGCGCGCCGGTTTCACGCCAGCACCCCGAGCAGGCCGGAGAGACACGGCAAGTGCTGGGACGGGTGGCGCGGCGGTGGCGGCCGGCTTCACGCCAGCACCTCGAGCAGGGCCGAGAGACCGCTGCGGATCGCCGCCTGGACCACGGCGGGATCGGCGTCCACGCCCATGCTGCTGGCGCACGCCGTGATCTTCTCGACCAGCTCGGTCGCGAGCGGCAACTCGGCGAGCTGCGCGTAGGAGTGTGCCGTCAGTTCCAAAATAGGTCGCGAGGCGGCGGGATCGTCCGGGGAGGCGGTAGTGGTGCTGGTGTGTTCCCAGGCCCGCGCCAGTGCCGCCGTTGCGGCGTCGCGCAGCGTCGCCTCGCTCGCCAGCGTCACGCCCGAGAGTCGGGCCAGCACCTGGGCGCCGGGCCGTCGCCGGGCGACGGCCTCGCGGCAGAGGGCGTCTACTGCCGCATTCTCGTGGCCCGGCAGGCAGGCGACCTCGACGCGATCGTAGAAGGGCATCGCCAGCGGCACGAAAGTATGCTCGACGACACCTACCGAGGGCTCGAAATCGACCACGAGACACCCGCGCGGACCGATCTCCCGCCGGCTCGTCGCGACCGGGGAGCCGGCGTAGGCGACCAGCATTGCGCCGTCGCGATGGATCAGCGCGCGACCGGAGTGGAAGTGGCCGAGCGCGCCGTAGCTGCCGCGGCGGAGAAGGTCGGCGAGGAAGACCGGCATGTAGGCGCCGTCTTCGTTGTCGCCGACGAACGAGCCGGAGAGTCCGTCCTGCAGCGATCCGTGCGCTACCACGATGGTGTGGCGTGGCTCGTGGGTCGCGTCAGTCAAGCATTCGGCCAACGTGCGGCGCGGCTGCCACGGCACCCCCAGCACTTCGATGCCGCAGACGTGCCGCTTCGTCCACGGCGTCTCCGCCAGCACCACGGCGTTGTCGCCGTAGTCAGAGCCCATGTCGTAGAGACCGGCGTCGTGGTTGCCCGGCAGCAGGACGACGGGCCGCGGTGCCATGCCCTCGATGCGCTCGCGCACGGCCGCCCGCAGCGGCACGGCGTCGATCGAGCGGTCGAAGAGGTCGCCCGCGACAAGGATCATATCGGCGTTGCGCTCGCGGGCCACCTCGAAGACGAGGTCCAGCGCACGCAGGCGGTCCGGGCGGTCGGGCCGCAGATGGAGGTCCGAGGTCTGGACGATCCGCACCCGTGCCATCGCGTCGGGGTTAACGCTCCGCTTCTGTCCTGTCGATTTTGGCGGGCCCGGGCCCGTCGGCCGGGGGCGGCAGGCCGATCTCCTCCATGCCGCGTGGGGTGGCGATGCGAAACGCCGCTGGCGCGATCTCCGCGCCGAGTTCGATCTCGCCGTACTCGATCTCGGCGTTGCCGTCGCCGGTCTCGACCCGGATGCGGCGCGGCAGCAGGCGGCGGCCGCCCTCGTCGAACTCGTCGAAGAGCGCCCGCAGATCGACCGAGCCGTCGCGGCGGTAGCGCTCGAAGCGGACCGGGACGATCTCGTCGCCGCTCCCGGGGCGCGCGAAACCGATGGCGAAGGTTTCGCCCGGCTGCGCGCGGCTCGCGGCGTGCAGCACGATCTCGGGCCAGAGGTCGGCCGCCCGCGGTCCGGAACGCGGTTGCGGGCCGGGTCGCGAGGTCCAGGCACTCTCGAGGTCGGCAGGATCGACCGGCGGGTCTCCGAGCAGGGCGGCGACGATTTCGCGGCCGCTGGCGCGCACACCGGCGGCGGCGGCGATCGACTGGGCCGAGGCGGCCCCGCGGTAGACCCGACCCTCACTCGGCACGAAGACGGCGATGGCCGAACCGTCGCTGGCGACGGCATACGATACGCCGAAGGGGGAGAGGGCGTCGAAGCGGAAGGAACCCGGCGGACCGAGCAGGATCGCCTGATTCGTACCGAAGCGACTCGTGCCGTCGGCGGCTTCGAGTTCGACGCGGATATGCGAGCTGCCGCGCAGCGTCGGTGCCGCGCGGCGACGCGCAGCGAGCAGCTCGATCAGCGCATCGGGTTCGACCTGTGCGATGGGCCCGCGCAGCTCGAGGCGCGGGTTCCGTGCCGAAGCACAGCCGCCGAGGCCGAGTGCTGTAGCCACGCCAAGCACGAGCGCGGCCCGCGTCAGGGTGCGGCCGCCGACGCTGTCCGGGCGAGGGCAAATCGCCGTGGCGCGTGGCGGTGCGCCTGGGCACGTGGGCCTGGGCTCGATCAGGGCCAAGGTCAAGCCGCTCCCGGGGCCAGGAGTCGCGCGCGTGGCACGGGCCTGTGCACGGGCGCGGCCCGCGCCGCTACGCCGCAGGGGGCCAACAACTCGCGAGCAGCCATCACGGCGCTGGCTTGACTGGCTTGACGGCCGCACGCAGCAAGGTTTCGATCTTGCCGCGCAGCCGTTCGCGCTGGGGCTCGTCCTCGGCATCGTCGAGGGCGCGACGGTAGAGCTTCAGCGCCGAGGCCGAGCGGCCCAGCGCGACGTATGCGTCGCCGAGATGCTCCTGGATCGTGGGATCGCGGCCCGTGATCTCGACCGCGTTCTCGAGCGTGCGGACGGCCTCGCGGTGACGGCCGCGGCGATGCTGCACCCAGCCCAGGCTGTCGATGAAGAAGCCGTCGTCGGGGGAGATCTCGAGTGCGCGCCGGATCAGCCGCTCGGCCTCGTCGAGCGAGCGTCCCTGATCGGCCAGCTCGTAGCCCACGAAATTGAGCGCCTCGGCGTTCTCGGGGTTGAGCGCGATCGCCCGTCGCATCACGACGAGGCTGCCGTCGATGTCGCCGGTCTCGTGCAGCAGCGCGCCGAGCATGAAATGGTGACGGTCGTTCTCCGGCTCGGCGGCCACGGCCTGTCGTGCGTACTCGAGCGCGGCCGCGGGGTCGCCGTGTTCCTGTTGCAGTGCAGCCAGGTAGCTCATGATGCCCGCCGCCCCGGGCCGGGATTCGAGCGCCGCGCGCGCCTGCGCGATGGCCTCGGACCCGTCCTTGCGCTGCTGGGCGAGCAGGGCCTGATGCAGGTGCGCGTCGGCGGCTTCCGGGGCCTCGGCCGGGATCGCGGACAGAACCTCGGCGCTCTCCTCGGTCGCACCTGATTCGGAGAGGGCCACGCCGAGGTAGTAGGCGATCCGGGTGTCCTCGGGACGCGCTTCGTGGAGCAGGCGGAGATCCATGGCGGCGCTCTCGAACTCGCCGCGTTCGATCTGCACCATGGCGATTTTCAGCCGCGTGTCGATCGGATCGCCACCGAGCTGTTCCAGCTCGCGCAGATTCGCCAGTGCTTCGTCCCAGCGCTTCTCGCCCACCAGCACGGAACCGAGCCGCGAGCGCGCGGCGGTGTTCTCGGGTTCGAGCGCCAGCACGCGGCGGTAGAGAGTTGCAGCACTTTCGGGGCGCCGTGCCAGCTCGTGGGTGAGGCCGAGATCGAGCAGGACTGCCGTCGAGCGTGGATTCTGCTCGAGCGCCCGTTCGAAGGTAATCTGCGCTGCGTCGAGATGCTGCTGGCTCAGCTCGAGCCGACCCAGTGTGTAGAGCCCGAGGCCCGAGTCGGGCGAGCGTTCGAGCAGGGCTTCGAGCACGGCGCGGGCCGCGTCCGGCCGCTGCCGTTTGGCCTCGAGTGTCGCGAGGTAGAGGTAGGATTCCTCGTCATCGGGGCTGCGCGCGATGATCTCGCGGTAGGCCTCGGCGGCCGCGTCGTCCTGGCCGCGTGCCACCAGAATCCCGGCGAGGAGGGCACGTGCCGCGCTGTCGTCGGGATCGCCGGCGACAGCCGCCGCGGCGGCTTTGTGCGCTTCGTCGAAGGCGCCCTTGCGCGCGTAGAGATGCGCCAGCCGGGCGTGCAGGCGCGGTTCGGCCGGATCGAGGCGTGCGGCGTGCGCGTAGGCATCGAGGGCCGTCGGGTCGTCGCCTCGGCGCAGCGCGACCTCGCCACGCAGGAACCAGGCGAGCGCCTGCTCGCGCGTGGTCAGGTTCAGATCGACGCCCGGGGTCGGGGTCGTGGCACGTTCCGACCCCCGGCGGATCCCTGGCAGGACTCCGCAGGCCGAGAGAGTCATGAACAAAAGAACGACGAGCGCCTGCGAACGCATCCGATCCCCGTGTTGCGCCTAGCAGGCCCGCCGGGTCGCGGCGACTTGGCGCGACCGGCGTGTTCCGGGAGGCGAAGGGGCCGGGCGGGCCATCCCATCGGGGCTCGGCGCGAGTGCGCTCTCCGGCAAGCGCCGCGGCCGGTTGCGCGCAGTGTCGTGGTCCCAAGGTTCCGGCGCCGCTGGTGCGGTGGCGCGTCTCCCGCGCCCGCTGCTCGAAGGTGTCGCTGTCGTGCTCAGTCGGGCGGCGGTACCGGGCGGGTGGGCTCGCTCGGTTGGAGGGCGTCCCCGAGGGCCTCGCGAATTACGTGATAGATGACGTTCTGCTCAACGGTGCCGCGCACGAGTTCGCTGCCGGGACCGCCGGCGTAGATCGCGACGTCGCTGCCCGAGTGGGATTCCATCTCCAGCGGCACCAGCGCGCGCTGGCGGTAGTCGGGATCCTGTGGGTTCGTCGTGGCGGGATCGGTCGCGGGCCGGGCGGCGCCGGGGCCGTTGGCGTAGGCCAGGGTGGTGTAAGGCGCGCCGGCGTCGTCCACGGCGCGCGGGCGCGCGCCACCCTTGCCGTCGCTCTCGACCACCCAGCCGAGGATCGGATTGCCGCGCCTGGGGTAGCCGCCCATCGAGAAGGTGTGGTCGTGGTCGGCGGTGACGATCACCAGCGTGTCGTCGAGGTCGATCTCCTCGAGAGCACTCGCGATCGCATCCGAAAACTCGATCGTCTCGTCAAGGGCGCGGTAGGCGTTGCCGTCGTGGTGGGCGTGGTCGATGCGGCCGCCCTCGACCATCAGGATCCACGGCCGGGCCCGCGCCGCCAGCACGCGCAGCGCGGCCCGGGTCATGGTGGCGAGCGTGGGCTCGTCCTGGTTCTCGCGCTCGCGGTCGACCGCGTAGGCCATGTGCGAGGGCGCGAAGAGTCCGAGCAGGCGACGCGGCGGCGGAGTTGCATCGAGTGCCTGGCGCAACCCGCTCGCCGTCCACACCACGGCGGTCTCGGCGGGCGCGCGGGCGCGGAACTCGAGCGTCAAGTTTCGGCCGTCGAGGCGTGCGCCGGCCTGCTCGGGGTGCTCGGGGTCGGTCTGGCCGCGCGGCAGGAAGAGGGCACGGCCGCCCCCCAGCACGACGTCGAGGCCGTCGCCCGCGGGCGACTCGACGAGTTGGCGGGCAATATCCGGAAAGCCCGCCGCCCGCGCGTCGGCGGGCAGCGTCGCGTCAAGCTCCCAGTCCCGATGCGGGATGTGCGCGTAGCAAGCTGCCGGCGTGGCGTGGGTGACGCGCGTCGTGGTGACCACACCCGTCGAGAGGCCGGCGCGTTCGGCCTGCTCGAAGAGGGTCGGCACCAGATGCTCGGCGACCGCCCGCCAATCCCCGCGCGCGGCCCCCGCGTCGAGGCCGATCATCCCGGCACGCGTCTTCACCCCGGTCGTGAGCGCGGTCATGGTGCCGGCCGAATCAGGCACCTGCGAATCGGTATTATAGGTCTTGGCGTGCGCCAGTTGCGGCAGAGTCTCGAAGGCCAGCGAGAACTCCTCGCCGGCGAGCCCGCGCTCCTGCCCGGCCAGGATCCGCGCCGCGGTGACGGTGGTCACGCCCATGCCGTCGCCTACAAATAGCAGGACGTTGCGCGCCCGTCGGCGCGCTGGGCCCGCGTGCTGGCGCGTGAGTGCGGCGACCCGCGCCGCGCCGGCGCGGTACCAGGGATCGGTCGAGGGGGCCTCGGCCGGCACGACGAGCCGCGGGGTCGGCGGAAGCGGACTTGCCGCCGCAGCGTCGCCGGCCTGTGCCGCGCCAAGCGCGGTTGAAGCGGGGGTCGGCGCGGAAGTGCTTGACCGCGAGAGCGGGGCGGCGGCGGGCGCGGTCGAAGCGGGAGGGAGCGCTGCCGCGGCCGGTGTTTCGGGTCTCGTCAGGGTCGGGGGAGATGCGGCGGCCCGCGTGGCGTCGCGCGCTGCTGCGCCAGGTACCGCAGCAAGGGGTGGTGTGGTCGTGCTGAGTGAGCCCTCGAGATCGAGGGCCGCCCCGCCCGGTGTTGCGAGCAGCAGGATCAGCGTTGCGGAGCAGAGGAATCGACTCGAGCCCGCACCGGTTCGCGGACTTCGCTGCGTGCCGGCGCGAGGGTGTCGCCGGTCTCCGCGGGGACTTGCGCGGCATTCCATGCGCAGGTCCGTACCACCACGACCCGCTCGGGCGCGACGTCACTCCGGCTGCTCCGGTGCCTTTTTTGACACAAATGGCGCCTTTGGTAGGCCCGGCGCAGCCGTCTGTCCGCAGGTTCCGCGCGGCCCGGCTGCCCACCCTCAGGAGGAACGCCCCATGAAACTCGGCATGACGCTCGGCACCTTCGGCCCCAAGGTCGAGATCGACATCGAGGCGATCCGCGAGGCCGAGTCCCTTGGCTACGACTCGGTGTGGTCGGCCGAGGCGTGGGGCAACGACGCGGTCGTGCCCCTCGCCTGGATCGGCGCGCAGACCTCCAGGATCCGGCTCGGCACGGCGATCATGCAGATGCCGGCGCGCACGCCGGCGATGACGGCCATGCAGATGATGACGCTCGATCAGTTGAGCGGCGGGCGTGCCCTCTGCGGCATCGGCCCCTCGGGCCCGCAGGTGGTGGAGGGCTGGCACGGCCAGTCGTATGGCAAGCCACTCAAGCGCACCCGCGAGTACATCGCGATCCTGCGCAAGATCTTCGCGCGCAGCGACAAGGTCGAGTTCAGCGGCGAGTACTACCAGATGCCCTACCGCGGCCCCGACGCCTCGGGTCTCGGCAAGCCGCTGCGCAGCATCCTGCACGGCCGCGCCGACATCCCGATCTACACCGCGACGATCTCGCCCAAGGGCATCGAACTCGCCGCCGAGATCGCCGACGGGTTCATCCCGGTGTGGACCGGGCCGCAGGGCCTCGCGACGTTCAAACCATTCCTCGACAAGGGTTTCGCCAGGGCCGGCGGCGCGCGGCCGCTCGACATCGCCCCGGTCGTCAACGTGGTGCTGCACGACGACGCGGCCCAGGCACGCGATTTCGTCCGCCCGGGCATCGCCCTCTACGTCGGCGGCATGGGCGCGCGTGAGAAGAACTTCTACAACGACCTGGTCTCGCGTCAGGGCTGGCCCGGCGAGGCGAAGAAGATTCAGGACCTCTACCTCGACGGCAAGAAGAGCGAGGCCGCGGCCGCCGTCCCCGACGCGATGGTCGACGCCCTCACGCTGGTCGGTCCCAAGGAGAAAATCCGCGATGGACTCGCGGTGTGGAAGGACAGCACCGCCACCACCCTGCTGATCGGCAGCGATCGCCGCGGCCGCCGGGCTGTTGCCGAGATCCTCGGCTGAGGGCGCGCGCAGGTCGCGGCAGTGGGTGTCGGCGCGGAGTGCCGCCGCGTCGTTAAAGCGTGTCCCGGCCGAGGACACCCCGAGCGGTCGTGCGGACGGCAAGGCGACGCGCGGCCCGGGACGCGCGTCGGTGCACGCTGCGGCGTGGGCGGGCTTGCTCGACGTGTCCGCCGGCGGAGCCATCCGGCCGCGCAAGCCCGAGGCCCGAGGCTCAGGGCAGGGGTACGACCTCGACCGTGTTGCCGTGCGGGACGACGCCGCCGCGCGCGAGTTCGGTGATCGGAATGCACTCGCCATCGGTCGCGATCGCCGTGGCCGTGTTGTCGTACGAGCCGTAGAAGCGGAAGCAGTAGCCGGTGTTCTGGATGCTGCCGCCGGCGAAGGTGTTGTCGTGCGGGTGGAGCCAGGTCCCGTCGGGCTGAAGCTGCGCGTCGACGATGTAGCCGTTGCCGGTGAGATCGTTGTCAGTGAAGACGTTGCCGGTCGAATTGCCGCGTACCTGGATCGCCCGGTCGCTGACGACATTCGCGGTGACTTGCGTGCGGTGGCTGTTCTTCACGTAGATCGCGGCCTTGCGGCTCGCGTGCAGCAGGTTGCTCTCGATCCGGCAGTCGTCGGCGTCAAGCACGTAGATATGCTCGCGCTTGGTGTTCCAGATCTGGTTGTCCAGGACCACCGTGCCATCGGCGTCGGTGCCGATGTGGATGCCCTCGTCGCGGTGGTCGTGGATCAGGTTGCCCGTGATGCGGCTCGCCTTGGCGGCACTGGCCACATCGATGCCATATTTATTGAGGACGACCTCGTTGTTCTCGACGATGTTGCCGCTGCCTCCGCGGATCCGGATGCCGCGCCGGAAGGCGGTGACGCGACAGTTGCGCACCGTGCCCGCGGTCGCGAGGTCGAGACTGATGCCGTACCAGGCGCCGCGCAAGTCGCTGCCATTCACGCTGTGGCCCGCGCAGTCGAGCACGACACCACTCTTGACGTAGAGTCCGTTGCCGGTGCAGGGGCCGAGATCCCGGGTCAGCGTGGCCTCGGTGGTCACGGTGTCGCCACAGTCACACGGGGTGGCACCGCCGCAGTTGCGGGCCGCCGCGGGAGCGGGCGCCAGTGCTGCGGCGAGAACCGTCACGATTCCGGCCAGAGCCAGGCTTGTGGGACGGCAGGATGAGGACAGGGGCATCGCGAGACCTCCGGTACGACCGGGCTGGAGCGGGTTGCTCCGTCGTCGGGACGTTCCCCAGAATAGGAGGTGCCGCGAGCAATCCGCAAGAGCGCGAGTGCTGGCGCATCGGCGTGATTTGGCGGCTGGCCTTCGGGAGCGAGCGACGCCCAGCCACAGCGGCGGTTGGCGGGGACGAATTCACGGGTTCCAGGGCCTACCTGCCGGCGCGCGGCGGCGTGCCCCGCGGGGTAACGGTCGCGGCCGCGCCCGGCTGCTCATCGGTCCCGCGCGCGGCGGCGGCCCCTGTGCGGCAACGGTCGTGGGTTGAGCGGGCATACCCCGGCTGATCGTCCGCCCGCGCCGCAGCAGCCCCGCGCGGCAACGGTCGCTGGTTGAACGGGCCCGCGCGCCCGCCTCCTCAGCCGCCCGTGCGCGGCGGCTGCCACGGCTTGCGCAGGCGCGGCTCGCGGCCTGCCGCGAGGTCGGCTTCGAGCCAACCGTGACCGGCATCGGGCCACGCATCGACGAAGGGTAAATAAGGTTTGATGTCGAGGATCGGCGTGCCGTCGAGCAGGTCGATCCCGACCACGTGCAGCACCCCGGCGTCGCGGTTGAGGGCCGTCAGGCCGACGCAGGTGAGACCGATCTGCGAGGGCCGGTTGGGCGCCCGGGTCGCGAGGACGCCGCGCCGCGGACCGCCGCGCGGCGGCTTGACCTGTGCCGCGAAGCCGGTGCTGCGGTCGAAAAGAAAGATCAACCAGATGCGAGTGAAGGTTTCGAGCGAGGCCAGGGCAGGGCGGTAGAGTTCGGTGATCTCGATCGTGCCGCTGGCGTCGCGTGCTGCGCTCGGCTGGTGGGGCGCGTCCTGCCGCCGCGTCCAGGGCGTGCGCGCGTGGCCGATGATCGTGATCTCCATCTTCGGGAGGGGGCGCCGCTCTTCACCCTGCGGCGGCCGCGAGCGCGGAGAGGCCCACGGTCGCGCCGGCCGCGGGTGCGGCGCGACCGGCCCACGCTCGCGTTGCGGACTCCATGGCTCATCTTGGCACGCAGAAGGCGGGATTCGCGAGCGGCAGGACTCGCGCGGTGGCCCCTACTCAGTGGCAGTCGCAGGCGGGACACAGCCTCCGTCCTGCGGAGTGCAGACGGGCGTCGTGCCCGACGGTACGAGCGGCTCCCGCGAGGGCAGTGAATTCACAGGCAGCGCGCAGCTCGCATGAGGGGACTGGGGTGACGGACAGCACGCAGCACCCGGCGGTTCGTGCAGCTCGGCGACGCCGGGGCCGTGCGTTGGTCTTCCCGCCAAGGCGGGCCGTGCTGTTGCTGTGGCCTCGTGGATCGCGCGCCCCAGGAAGGGTCGGCTCGACTCGTTTGCCTCCGCTGCCGAGCCGAGGGCGGCCCGGCGCGCTCGGGCGGTTGGCGTCGCGCGGATGGGAGCGTATGTCCGGGCGGCGAGCCGCCGGGGCGCGCGGGCGGCGTCGTGCCGTACCGGGACAGCATGTGTCCATCGGCTTGGCCAAGGTCGCGAGGTGGGGGCGGCGTGCTGACGATCCATCGCGGGAATCGACTCGAGCGACTGAAGGACCGTCTTGCCGAGTTGGTCGGTGAGACGCGCGGCTCGATCTACGCGCCCTTGCCGATCGTCGTGCCGAACCGTGGCATGCAGCGCTGGCTCGCGTTCGAACTCGCGGCGCGCAACGGCGTCTGCGCGGCGGTGGATTTTGTGCTGCCGGCGGTGCAGGTGTGGCGTATCTGGCGGGCCGCACTGCCCGAACTCGGGCGTGACGATCCGCTGCCGGAGTCGGTGCTGCGCTGGCGGATCTACCAGGAGCTGGCGGCGCTCACTGCGGCCGCCAGCGCTTCGCTGCCGCCGGGTGCGGGCACGGCACTCGACCCAGGTGGCAGCGCACGGCGCGAGCCGGGCACGAGCGGGCCGGTCGGGGGGAGTCGCGACGGGCCGCCCTTCGAGGCGTCAAGGGAGACCGCGCCTGCGGCGGACGGCTCGCTTGACGGCCAAGGTCGTGACGGGCCGCTCTTCGAGGCGCCAAGTGGAACCGTGGCTGCGGCAGACGGTCTACTTGCCGGCCAAGGTCGTGACGGGCCGCTCTTCGAGGCGTCGAGGATGGCCGTGCCTGCGGCGGACGGCTCGCTTGCCGCGTTGAATCGTGACGGGCCGCTCGCCGAAGCACTGGCTGCCTGGACCGCGACCGAGCGGGGCGGCGGCGACGGGGCCGGCGCGAGCGGCGTCGCGCCACTCGTTCTCTGGGAGATCGCGAGCCGGCTCGCACCGACCTTTGACGAGTACCTCGTCTTCCGTCCCGAAGTGATGGTCGCGTGGGAGAGAGCCCTGTCGGGTGGCGCACCCCCCACCACGTCGCTCGCCGAATCCGGGGCCGATACGGGTCGCAAGCGGATCGAACTCTGGCAGGCCGAACTCTGGCGCCGTGTCGTCGCCGGACATCCCCGGGCGGCTCATCTGCTGCACCGGGCCCGGGTGGCACTGGACTTTGCCGGGATCGCCCGCACCCAGGGTCTGCCCCCGGGCTCCCTACCCGAGCGGATATTCATCTTCACGGTGCCGAATCTGGCGCCGATTCAACTCAAGACACTGCGTGCCGCCGCCAAACAATCCGACGTCCATCTTTTTATTCTCGACCCGAGTCGGGAGTTCTGGCTGGAGGATCTTCCGGCGCCGGTTCTTGCCCGGCTGGAGGAGAGGGCCGCGGCGCGCGGCCGCGACGGGCAGGCGCTTCACACCGAAGCCGGCCATCCGCTGCTCGCCTCCTGCGGCCGGACCGGCCGCGACGCTCTGGCGCAGATCTACGAAGAGGAGGGCTGGCAGGAGGAGGAAGCCTTCGACGATCCGGTCGAACCGACAAGGCCAGAATCAATCGATTCCAAGGGGCCCGCCGGTAACCGGGCACGCGCGGCGAAGTCGGGGCGGCATAGCGCCGCAGCGGCTGAGGAGGTGGCGGCCGGCACGGGGTTGACCCTGCTGCGCGCCCTGCAGCGCGACATCCTGAACCGCCGTCCCCTCGAGCCGGAGCGGGGGGTGATTGGCGGGTCTGGGCCATCTCCGCGCCCTCGCGGCGACGATTCGATCCGGGTCCACGTTTGCCACTCGGCCATGCGCGAGGTGGAGGTGCTGCACGACCAGCTCCTGCACCTCTTCCGCACGCGGCCCGACCTCGGCCCGCACGACGTGCGCGTGCTGGTGCCGGACATCGACACCTACGCGCCGCTGGTGCAGGCGGTCTTTGGTGCCGCACCCGAGGGTTTGCGCCTGCCCTTCACGATCGCCGACCGCCGGCCGCGGCTCGAGCGCGCGTTGGTCGAGACTTTTCTTGCCGTGCTCGATCTGCCGGCGAGCCGCTGGACGGCAGGCGATGTGTTGCGGGTCCTCGACCTGCCGGCAGGGCGGACCCGGTTTGGCCTTGACGAGGCCGAGGTCGGGCAACTGCGCGTCTGGCTGCGGCAAGCCGGTGTGCGCTGGGGCATCGACGAGCAGGATCGGCTGAGCCGGGGCCTGCCGGCGGAGCGGAGCCACACCTGGGAGTTTGGCCTTGATAGACTGATGCTTGGCTACGCGATGGGCGGCGACGGCCGGACTCTCTTCGCGGGCGTCCTGCCCGAGGCCAACGTCGCGGGAGTCGGGGCGCGCATTCTGGGATCGCTCGAAGAACTGCGTGGCCGGCTGCTTGAAATCGACCGCGACGCGCGCAGCGAGCGTTCCCCTGCCGAATGGCAGCAGCGGCTCGACGAGCTGATCGACGGACTCTTTCGCCCCACCAGCGAGGACGAGCGTGCCGATGTCGAGCAAATCCGGGCGCAGCTTGGCGATCTGGTCGGCCATGCCGCGGCGTCGGGCTTTACCGGGAAGGTGCCGCTCGCGGTGGTACGGGCGGCCTTGCTCGAGGGGCTCGGCGAAGAGGCAGGGGCTTGGGCCTTTCTCTCGGGCCAGACGGTGTTCTGTACGATGGCGCCGCTGCGCAACGTGCCGGCGCGCGTGGTCTGCCTCCTTGGGCTTGACGACGGTGCGTTTCCGCGGCTCGGGCATCGCTCGACCTGGGATCTGATCGGGCTCGATCCGAAGCTCGGCGACCGCGCCCGCCGCGACGACGATCGCTACCTCTTTCTCGAAGCGGTGTTGGCGGCGCGCGACGTGCTGCATCTGAGCTACGTCGGGCGCGACGTGCGCACCAACGAACCGCGGCCGCCCTCGGTGGTCGTGGGTGAGCTGCTCGAGGCGGTTGCGCTGGCCATGACCGACGGCCCGGTCGATGGCGAGGCCCGTGCCCGAGCGCGGCGGGCGGTGGTGGTCGAGCACCCGCTCAGCGCATTCAGCCGGCGCTACTTCGAGGCGCCCGCAGACGCCGCGGCGACGGCACCGTCCGAACTCGTCGAGGGCTCGGCCGACACTCCGGCCAACGAGGGCCCGCGTGCCCAGCTCGAGCCGAGTTTCGCCGCGGACATCCGCGCAGCACTCGTGAGCGCCGAGCGCAGCCGGACCGAGTCGGGCGGTCGTTTGCGTGAGCGGCCAGCCTTCGTCGACCAGCCGCTCAAGCCACCGCGAGAGGAGCTGCACATCATCGCGCTTGACCGCCTGGTGCGCTTCTTTCGCCACCCGGCGCGCTTCTTCCTGCGCGAGCGGCTCAACCTCGAGGCTGAGACCGTCGCGGTCGAGGACAACGATGTCGAGCCCTTCAATCTGGAGCGAGGACTCGAGCGCTGGCATCTCAACGAGCGGCTCATGGAGCTGGTGATCGAGGCGCGCGTTCCGCTCGACGAGGTGGGCGAGGTTCTGGCCGCCGAAGGCCGCCTCTCGCACGGCCGGCTCGGCCGCGCGCAGCTCGAGCAACGGCTGGAGGATGTCAAGAAACTAGAGGAGAGGGTGCGGACGATCGACTACGGGGAGCGCCTCGATTCCTGCGCGGTCGATCTCGTCGTGGGCGATTGCCGGATCATCGGGCGGTTGGCCGGGCTCCATGAAAAGGGACGGGTTGAGTTGAGCCTTGGCAACGGGGGCATAAAAAATCGCCTGACCTGGACTCGCCCCCGTGAGACGTGGCGGCCCGAGTGGAAACTTGATGAGGGGACGGATCCCCGCGACCTTCTCTCGCTGTGGATCTACCATCTGGTTGCGCTGCGGGTCGACTTCGGCGGCGTGCGCCCGGTGAGTTTGCACATCGGTCCCAGTCCGATCGCCGATTTCGGCTTGGCGGGCAGTGCCTCGGCCGACGCGGCATTGGAGAGCATGGTTGCGCTCTACCTCCAGGGTCTGAGAGAGCCTCTGGCCTTCGGGCCGAAGCTCTCCTGGAAGGCGGCAGACACGATCGTCGACGAGGTGGGTGCGCTATGCGCCGCGGAGAGTCATACCTCGAGGCTTTCATGGAAGGAGGCGAAGGCGCTTGCTGCCAGCCGTGCTGGCGCCCTCACCGGCGAGGAGTTGGAGGGGCGGCGGCGCAGACTCGTCGCTGAGGCCGAGGGGAATCCAGATCGTCGGATCCCCGGCGCTCTCAGCGACGTGCACCAGCGGCTCGCCTTCGAGGGGCGGGATCCCCTGGCGGAGGAGCGTTTCCCCGACTTTCTGCGGCTGGCGAGCGAGGTCTTCGGGCCTGCTCTCTGGGCTCTGGAGGTGGGTCCGGAGACGGTGGCGGAGCTGCTCACCGGAGAGAGCACGAAGTGAACCGTCCTCCCTTCGATCCCTTCGCGGTCACGCTCGGCGGCTGGCAGGTGGTCGAGGCCAGTGCCGGCACCGGCAAGACCTGGGCCATTGCGGCACTATTCACGCGCTTGATCGTCGAGACCGATTTGCCGCCCGACCATATCCTGATCATGACGTTCACCAACGCGGCCACCGCCGAGCTGCGCGGGCGGATCCGGGATCGGCTGCTCGAGGCCCGGGACGGGTTCGCCCGCGCGCGTCGCGCTCGCACGGAAGCCGGCGAGTCGGGTGAGGGCGCCGCCCCGGCCGAGCCCTTCCTCGCCCAGCTCGTCGCGCGGGCTGAACAAGTTGCCGGCGGCGTCGCCGTAGCCGAGCGCCGTCTCACCAACGCGCTTCGGCTCTTCGACGAAATCCCGATCTACACCATTCATGGTTTCTGTCAGCGCGCGCTGACGCGAGCCGGACTCGACGCGGGGTGGATCGGCGAGGTCGAGGTGCTGACCAGCGAGGACGAATTGCGCTTCGAGTGCGCGGCCGACTTCTGGCGCGTGGAGAGCGACCGCTTCAGCCCCGGCATGGTGGAATGGCTGGTGCGCGAGTCTGCCGGGCTTGGCCCCGCTCAGCTCCTGCGCGAGACTCGCGGTGTCCTTGGACGGCCGGAACTTCGTCTCCTCGAGCCCGCAGTGAACACCGATCCCGAGGAGGAGAAACTGGAGGCCGGTTTCCGGGAGGCCTTCGAGGGCGCACGGACGGCGTGGCACGGCGATCCTGGAGGCGTTGCCGCGCAGCTTCGTGCCAAGGACCGTATCGATGGTTCGAAATTTCGGGAGGCCAAGCGCGAAGAGAAGATCGCTCTCGCCGAGCTTATTTTTGGCGCCGACATTCCACCCCATCCGGTCAGCATCCCCAAGCTACGGGAACTCGGGGCGGCGTGGCTCGGTCAATGCATCAAGAAAGGCAAGCAACCCCCAGACCATTCCTTCTTCGCGACCATCGATCCCCTGATCGAGGCCGCCGAGCGTTGTCTGGGCAGCTACGGGCGCCAAGCGCTCGAGCTGCGGCTGCGCTTCATCCGTTGGATGAACACCGAGCTTGTTCGACGCAAGCGCGAGCGCCGTCTGCGCAGCTTCGACGATCTGCTGACCGGCGTGCAGGAGGCGCTTGCCGCCGGTGGCGGGGGAGAGTTCTCCCGCTTCGTGCGCGAGCACTATCACGCGGCGCTGATCGACGAGTTTCAGGACACCGACGGCCGTCAGTTCGAGATTCTCCAGCAGGCCTTCCCCACCGGGGGCGAAGAGGGCCCGCCGGTGCTGCTGGTCGGCGATCCCAAGCAGTCGATCTACGCCTTCCGCGGCGCTGACGTGTTCGAGTACCTGAAGGCGCGCGACCGCGCCGCGATCAAATGGGTGCTTCAGGAGAACTGGCGCAGCGCCCCGGATCTGATCGCTGCCGTCAATACTCTCTTCGACATTCGCGAGCCTTTCTTGAGTCCTGCGATCGGCTTCAGTGGCGCTGCGCCGGCAGCTCGCACTCGGCCGGATGTCAAATGGGGAGACTCCGAGTTCGCGCCCTTCGAGCTGTGGGCGCTCACGGGCTCTTCGGTCACCGGTGCCCGGAAGCTGGATTTGGTCGCCAACAAGAGGGCTGCGGCGGTCCAGGCCGCGCAGGCAGTGGCGCGCGAAGTGGCGTTGCTGCTCGCCCGTGGCAGTCGCGGCGAGGCGACGATTGGTGGCGCCGGAGTTGGGGGACGCGACATCGCGATTCTGGTCCGCAAGCACCCCGAGGCCAAACTCATGCAGCGCGAGCTCCGGCGGCTCGGCGTCGGTAGTACCCGCCAGTCGCAAGACTCGGTCTTCGCCAGTGAGGAGGCTCTGCATCTCGAGCGGGTGTTGCGCGCGATCGCCGAGCCGAGCGACGAGCGGCGGGTCCGCGCCGCACTGGCCTCGCTGCCGCTTGGTTGGTCGGCCTTGACGATCGATGGCCTCTCCGAAGCCGACCAGCGATGGGGCGAGATCGTGGAGCTGTTCGAGAACCTCCGCCAGCGCTGGGAGCGTTTTGGTATTGCCCGTGCGTTGCGTGAGCTGATGCGCCCGGACGGGAGTGGCATCGCCGGTGCCGATCTCGGCCGCCTGCTGGCCGAGCAGGGGGGCGAACGCGCGCTGGTCAACCTCAATCATCTCGCCGAGTTGCTCGAAGCCGAGGGACTGCGGCGGCCGGGTGTCGATGATCTGCTCGGCTGGTTCGCCCGGCAGCGGGACCGCGCCACCACGGACGGCGCGCAGGCGGGCGAGGAGGAGATGCTCCGTCTCGAGAGCGAGGAGAACCTGGTCCGCATCGTCACTTGCCACGTGAGCAAGGGGCTCGAATACCCGATTGTCTACTGTCCGTTCCTCTTCGCGGCCGGCAAAGACGCCAGCAGTGGGGTTGTACGGAGGTTCCATGACCGCGAGCAGGGCAACCGCCCAACCGTTGCGATCGGTGGCCTGAGCGCGCCGGCGTCAGGCACAGCGGCGGGCGAAGCAGATGGACCGCCGCACGATTTCGGTTGGCAGGTGACGCTGGCGGTGCTGCGGGAGGCGATCGAGGAGGACTTGCGGATTCTCTACGTGGCATTGACACGGGCGCGCCACCGCTGCGTGTTGGTCTGCGGAGCCGTGAGCGACACCTGGCGCACCGGGCTCGGTTGGCTGCTCTTCGAGGACCAGGCCGAGAGAGGAGAAGCGAAGGGGTTTGAGGAACGCCTGCGCGAGATGAGCAGGCTGCATGGCAAACGCTCTGGCGCACTCAAGCGGTGGGATAAGGACGACAAATCGAGATCGAAGAAGTCGCCCATCTCTCCTGTCGAGGCTCGCGCGCACGGTCCGGGCGAGGATGCGCACGACTATCGGGTCAAGTCGGACGGTGAGGTGGTGCCAACCGCGGCGCACGAACGCTTCGCCGCGCTCGAGCAACTCGTGCAACGCGCGGCGGAGGCAGCACCCGGCCGGACGCCGATTCGCCTGGTCGAGCTGCCGGCAAACGGAGGGCCAGCGCTGGCCAGTGCCGACGCTGCCGCGGCGGCTTCCGCCTCGGCTGCGAGGGTTCTGCGACCTTGCCCGACGCTTCCCTGGGGCCGGCTCGCACAGCGCCGCGGCGTTACCAGCTTCACCGCGCTGCGCTCCGGCCGGGTGGCGGATCTGCCCGATCACGATGAGCGTGTCGAGCCGGTCGCGCTCCCGGCGGAAGGTGCAAGCAATGAGATCGAGTTCTCCTTCCCGGCAGGGGCACGTGCCGGGATCGCCCTGCACGGCATCCTCGAGCACTTCGACGTGGCCTCGCCCCCCGCCGACAGGCTGGGGCTGGTCGAGCGCACGCTCGAGAGTGGCGGCCTGCGGCTGGACGAGACCGGCCGCTCGCGGGCGCCCCAGGTCGAGGCCTGGATGGGGCGTGTGCTGGCGACGGAGTTGGTTCCTGACTCCGGCCTGCGGCTCGCCGATGTTCCGCCCGAGCGGAGGGTCGCCGAGATCGAGTTCCACCTCTCGGCCCGGGGGGTCACCCTGGCCGGTCTAAACAGAGTTCTCGAGCGCCATGGCTACCCGAAACTGATCGGTCGGGCGGAGGAGGGCCTCGGCACACTGCTCGCCGAGGGCTGGATCAAGGGCATTATCGATCTCGTCTTCGAGGCCGACGGCCGGCACTGGATCCTCGACTGGAAGTCGAATCACCTTGGCGACACGCTCGAGGCCTACGGCCCGGCCGAGGTCGATCGGGTGGTGCGCCACGAGCAGTACACGTTGCAATACTTGACCTACGGCGTCGCCCTGCACCGGCTGCTCGGCCAGCGGCTACCCGACTACGACTACGAGCAGCACTTCGGCGGCGTGCTCTCTCTTTTCCTGCGCGGCCTGCGGCCCGAGCATGGAGCGCGGTACGGCGTCCACTTCGATCGGCCGGGGCGCGAGGTGATTCAGGATCTCGACGCACTGATCGGCGGCGGAGGACCGGGGCATGTCTGACGTGTGCGGTGAGGGAGTGGCGCGACGACAGGGGCTGGCCTCGCGCTGCGGAGGACCGGGGCGTGACTGACGCGCGCCGCGCCGGAGAGCTGAGGGGACGGCGGTCGCCCTCGCGATGCGGAGGACCAGAGCATGGCTGACCGGCGCCTCGAGAGTGTCGGGGTCGCGGGCGAGCCGCCCGCCAGCGTGCGCCCGGCGAATCTGCCCGCGGGCTTCTTCGATTCCTTTGAACTTGCGCTTGCTGATCGGCTGGCCGCCTTCGACGTGCGTCCCTGCCCGGAAGTCTGGCTGGCCTTGGCCCTTGCCTGCCGTGGCCTCGCCACCGGACGAGTTTGTCTCCGGCTTCGGGAGATCGCGGGCCGACCACTCGATGAGGCCCTCCTGCCGGCGCGGGTGCTGCGACCGGGGAGTGCAGCGCCGGGCGAACGCTTCTTTCTGCCGGGGTTCGACGAGTGGCGAGCAGCGCTGGAGGGCAGTTCCGTGGTCGCCCCGGCAGGCACCTTCTGCCCGCTCGTCCTGGTGGGAGGGGAGCGGCTCTACCTGCATCGTCCATGGGCGGAGGAAAATAGGCTTGCCGCTCGTTTGCGAGAGTTGGCGGCGGGGGGTGCGCGGCCACCGCGTGGAGCGATGGCGCGGCTGGATTTACTGTCCGTGATTGACGAAGACCCGGGGGTCGAATCGCCGCGACCTGTGCCGGCACTCCGCGAGCCTGCTGCGTCGGGCGGGAGTGCCGCAACTGCGGGGAGGCTGGGGGAGCGGTCGCCGCCGCAGAACCGCGAACGACCAGACCCCGAGGAAAGTAGAACGCCGGTTTTCGTGGAGGCCTGCCCGGATGCCCAGGTCGGGGCGCTTCTTGACGAATTCTGCGTCGAGCTCGAGGGCGGCCGCTACGCGATCGGTGGTGCGCGGGCGATCTCTCTCAACGCCGAGCAACGGCAGGCGATCCTGCGCGCGGCGACGGCCCCGCTCACGGTCATCGCGGGTGGCGCCGGGACGGGCAAGACGACAATCGTTGCCTCGCTTCTGGTGCTCCTGGCGCGGGCGGCAGGCGAGGGAGCGTTGCCCCAGGTCCGCATCGCCGCCCCGACCGGCAAGGCCGCCAACCGGCTCGCCGAGCAACTCGCGGTCTGGTGCGAACCGCTCGATCCCGAGGGGCACGTCGAGGCCATGCTCGGTGGCGGGGGGCCGGCGACGATTCATCGGCTGCTCGGTGCCCGCCGCGACGGCTCGCGCTTCCGGCATCACGCCGGCGACCCCCTTCCGGCCGATCTGGTCATTGTCGACGAAACCTCGATGGTCGATCTGGCCTTGATGGCGCGACTGGTGGATGCCCTCAAGCCTGGTGCGAGACTCGTCCTGCTCGGCGACGGCGAGCAGTTGCCGCCGGTCGAGGTCGGGAACGTCTTTCGTGAACTTTGTGGAGACGAACCCGGAGGCAACAGCGCGAGTTCAGTGAAGGAACCGCACGTGGCACCGCTGCCGCAGGTGGTGGTCCGGCTCGGACGTTCGATGCGCTTCGGCGAGGACTCCGGAATTGCCCGGCTGGCGACGCTGATTCGCGGGGGACGGGTCGATGAGGTGGCGGGCTTCCCACTCGACGGCTTCGCCGACATCGAGTGGCACGAGACGCTCGAACCGACGGCCGCCGCGACACGCTTCGCCGATAGCTACGGCCCCCTGCTCGAAGCCGCACGGAGCGGCACGTCAGGGACGGCACTCGATGCCTTGCGTGGCTTCCGCGTGCTCTGTGTGCACCGCGAGGGCGAACACGGGGTCGAAGGCCACAACCAGCAGATCGAGGCCCGGCTGCGCACGACGGGTCGTATCGCGGGTGAGCAGCGCTGGTTTCCCGGCCGGCCGGTCCTCGTGACGCACAACGATTACGCGCTCCAGCTCTTCAACGGGGACACCGGTGTGGCCGTTGCGGGCCGCGAGGGGCGCGCGCTGCGGGTCCACTTCGAGGGTAACGCCGGACCCCGGCTGTTTGCGGGCACGGAGGCCGATCGGGCCGACGCCGCGACGCGAGAGCACGCGGGCGGGCGCGACTTCGAGCCCGGTCGGCTGGCACAGGTCGAGACCTGCTGGGCGATGACGGTCCACAAGAGCCAGGGCTCGGAGTTCGAGACGGTGGCCTTCGTGTTGCCGCCCGCGGAGTCGCGACTGCTCGTGCGCGAGCTGGTCTACACCGCGGTGACGCGCGCGCGGCGACGGCTCGTGATCCATGGCTCGCGCGAACGTCTGGCCGGGGCGGTCGCACGCAGCCTACCGCGGGCTTCGGGCCTGGCGGAGCAACTCGTGGCGTGACGGGGACGCTCGTCGTTCTATTCGACGAGCTGCGCCACGACGCCGCTGCGTCCCGCCTCCGGACGCAGATAGATTGCAAGCGCTCGCCCATCCCCTGCCGAGGCGAGGGCGAGACCGCGTTCCCCGATCGTGGAAGCCAGCAGGCGCGGCGTGGAATCGACTACGCTGCCATCGGAGCGCAGCGCGACCGCGCGCAGTTCATGGGCAGCGGAGGCATTCCGCTCGATCCACGCGACCTGCCAGCGGCTGCCGTCGAAGGTCGCGACCGGGCCGTCCGTGATCACGCCCCCCGCCGTCGTCGCGATCAACACGCCACCTTCGGTATCGAGTCGGCCATCCACTTGATTGACGCGGAGCGCGCGGATCGTGGTGGCAGTCGATTGGAGATTTGTTGTCGCGGCCCAGGCCACGAGGAAAGCATCGGCACCGGGCGCCAGGGCGGGCGCCCGCTCCACGCTGCCGTTGACCAGCCCCCCGAGCGAGACGCGGGTCACCGTTCCGCCATCGAGCCACGCGCCGGCGAGGAGGGGCTGCGGCACGTAAGGGGGCGCCGATTCGGCCACCGCAACCGCCATCCAGACGGCGAGCGTATCGGCACCGAGCGTGCCTACGCTGGCCCGGCTCGCGGCGAAGAAGCCGGGGGGTGAGTTGATCGGGTAACCGAAAAAGAAGCCTGCGCTGGTGGGTGGCAGCGGATCGAAGTCGGCGACCGTCCCGCCAGGATTGCGAAACAGGACCGAGCCGAAGCAGCCGCCGACTTGTTCCCAGGTCAGCGCGAAGCGTGCCGCTCCGGCGCCGCTCACGGCGAGAGGGCCACCGGTGGCAGAACGGCAGGTGCCGACCGGGACCTCGAACACGAATTGTTCGGTCGACGCGCCGGGAGCGCCGTCGCCGCCGAGGCGTCGGCCACCGATCAAGTTGAACCAGGCGCCGCTGGAGCCAAAGCTGCCGCCACCGGTGAAGCCGACGTAGTAGTCGCTGCCATCCGAGCCGACCGCGGGGCCTCCGAGGCTCCGGCTGCAGGCCGCGTCCGCGGTGAGATCGATGGCACCGGCATCGAGTGCCACGGCCTCCAGATCGAAGCGGCGTACCAGCACATCGCTGTGCGCCATGCGTGCGAGGGGCGCCGACCAGGCGACGAGGTAATTGGAGCCGTTCGAGGCCACGCCGAACGACGTGCCCGCGGCGTCGGGGATACAGGTGATCGCGAGCTCACCTGCAGCGGGTGGCGCGCAGGGTGCTGCGAGACAATCGCGGCCACAGGCACCTACGCCTGGCGGGTCGCAGCTCTCCCCCGGGTCCACGACCCCGTTGCCGCAGGCTGTGGTCGGCGTTGTGCAGGGAATCAACCGGCAGGCCGCGTCACAGGTTGATTCGTCGGGCGGGTCGCATTGTTCGCCCTCGTCGAGGGACCAGTTGCCGCAGTTTGATGGCACGATCAGCCGGCAGGCTGGATCGCAGGTCGATCCGTCGGGCGGGTCGCATTGTTCGCCTTCATCAAGGACGGAGTCGCCGCAGTTTGGTGGGACGATCAGTCGGCAGGCCGCGTCGCAGGTTGATTCGTCGGGCGGATCGCATTGTTCGCCCTCGTCGAGTATGAAATTGCCGCAGCTTGGTGGCACGATCAGCCGGCACACCTCGTCGCAGGTGGTGGCGTTGGGCGGATCGCATTGTTCAGCCCCCTCGATGTTGCCGTCGCCGCAGTCGCTGGGCTGTGCCACGCAACCCGCAGCATCACAGCCGGTGGCGAGGCTCGTCCAGCCCGTGCTGACGCAGGCCGAATAGGCGGTGGTGCCGCGGCAGTCGCCCGCCGACGCCATGATCCGATGCCGGCTCGCCCCGTTGGCGCGGACGCGACAGCACACCACGGCGCCGGGCCGGCCGCAGGTCGAGAGGCGAACTTCGCTCAAGGCTTCGCGCAGGCAGCCTGCGGCGATTTCGCCGACGGCGAGTCGCGCTGTGAGCACGCCGCGGGCGCAATCAAAATGCATGCGCGACGAGGTCGCAGCCGCGCAGGGGCAGGACGTCTCGATGGCGGCGCGCGCCACGGCCCGCGCGTCCGTGGCACACGACCCAGCACGACGCGGCAGAGCCGCACGTTCCGACTGCGCTTGGGCAGCACTGGTCAGGGCGACCAGGACCAGGAGCAGAGGGAGAGTGGCGCGCCCGAGCCCTGCGCCCATGCAGCTGACCCAACGGTTCCTCCGCTCACCCGGGTGGAGCAGAAGGAGCGCGGCGCGCCGGAACTTTGCGCCGACGCGGCTCACCCACCGGCTTCTCCTCTCACCCGGGTGGAGCAGAGGGAGCGCGGCGCGCCGGAACTTTGCGCCGACGGATTCCCGTAACGGAGGCGCCACTTTAAGCCCGTGCCCCAGGACAATGCGCGCGCCCACGCCGGAGCAGATCTGGGTGAGCACCAGTCGTGAACTGCGGGGGATCAGGGTTGCTGCCACCACTCCCGATCATTCCATGCCCCCGAGCTCGAGGACAGCGTCCTTCGCGAGACCTCATCGCCTAACGGTCCCTGCGGGCGGAACGGCCGGTCGCCGCGGCCGCAGACACGGCCGACGCGTTGCCCACATCCGTAGCGACATCGGCGGGCTCCGCGGCTGTGGAGGAGGGAGCCTCCACCCGAAGCCAGGTGCCCGCCGGCGCGGCCGTGCCTCCCCCTCCGTGCTCTCTCCAACTGCCCGGCCATCGGTGTATGTCGCCGAGATCGGTCCGTCCCGCACCCGCCCTCCCACTTTGCGGGACGATCGACGCGCCGTGGCACGAAGTCGGTCAAACGTCTTGACCGGAGTTCGCTAACTCTGATGAGGTAGTAGAGAGTCAACGCGCCGGCTCGAGCAGATTCTCGTACGTGGACGAGATCCGCGGAAGCTGACCGTTCCGACCCCCCAGCAAAGGAGGCCCGTATGCGTGAATCAGCCCCTCGATCTTCCTTCGGCATCGGCGTCCACCTCTCCGGCCGGATCATTCTGGTGGCAGGTGTGCTCGCCCTCTTCTCCCAGAGCGCGTTCGCGCTGGTCATGTCTTCGGGTTCTCCCGAGCAGAAATGGCGCGCGGATGTGCGCAAGCAGTCGGCCAAGTTCATCGCCTGCGTGGTCAAGGCGACGCTCAAATGCGAGGCGACTGGTCCGGCCTATGGCATGGATTGCGATCCGAGCATTCCGTCCGCCGCCTACGCGGATGGCGGCAAGTTCGTCGCCGCGATTGCCAAATGTGAGTCCAAGGTCGACTACACGAAGAAGGGCGATTTCTACGTGGAGAGCGGCTGCATCGGTGACGCCGTCACCGACGACAATGCCGATCCGGCCACGCTTGGCGATCAGATATACGACGATCTCGCAGGTTACGAAGCCGGCTCGATCGCCGTCATCAGAGGTGCGGTGAGTGTGATCGGTGGCAATGTTCCCGCTTTGAGTGGATGCAAGACGAGTTCGAATGCGACGCCCGTGACGGCGGGCGAGATCGTCTGCGCCAACGCGCAGGCAGCGGCACTGGGCGCCTATGCGGCTGGCTGGACGACCTGCGCGGATGCCTGCGAGAATGACTACAAAAATTCCAAGGGCGATGGTGGCCCCAACGACGATCCGGTCTGCATCTATGGGGACGCGGGGGCTTCGGCCGCATTCACGGCCTGCATCGACGCCGCTCGCGCCAAGGCCTACCAGAAGGTCACGATCGCTCCCGCGATCAGCGCGCTTGCAATTCCGCTCTTCACCCAGGTGCTGAACGCCGGCACCAACGAAGTCTACAACGACCCCAACGACTGCAGTAACTGATCGTTGACGTAACTCCGGGTGTCGGTCTGGAGGATGACTCCGGACCGGCGCCCGGGACGGTCGGCCCCGTGCCCCGGTGTGTCACCCGGCAGTGCCGGAGCGGCAGGGTGGCCCGCCACGGCGTTTAGCGGCGTGCCGCCGGGATCGACTGCCGATCCTGCCCGTTCGGTGTGCTGCCGTTGCGGGGGCACCAGAGAAGGCAGAGCGGCACGCCGAGGCCGAGACCCAGAGTGAGTCCCCAGGCCATGCTCCCCGAGAGCAGGGCCAGCGTCGCCAGGGGAGTACTCACCACGCGCGCCATCTCGGATCGAAAGCCCCACGCCTGCCCCTCGAAGAGAGCGCCGAGATCCACGAGCCCCCAGGCGATCAGGCCCATCCCCACGAGCTTGACCGGGCTGAACGAGTCGTCGACCCACAAGCTCAGCGCAATCGTTGCGACGGCGAGGACCACGAACTGGAGCAGTGCGTAGCGCGCGAGTTTCGCGGGATAGGGGCGGTCGAACTTGGACGGATCCTTGCCGATCTGCGGCGGCGGCTGAAAGCCCCCAAGGTCCGGCGGAAACCACCCCGGTGGCTTCAGGAAGGTGCGGAGTCTGTCCAACGGCGCACGTGTGAGACTCGCGGTCTGGAAGAGTTCGATCCAGTAGTGGCTGTTCGCCCAGATGGGATTCCAGCTCGCCAGCGGCTTGGTGATTCCATAGGCGACGGACTCCGTCTCTCGTTCGAAGGTGCCGAAGAGGCGGTCCCAGAGGATCAAGGTGCCGCCGTGATTCCGATCGATGTAGATCGGGTTTCGGCCATGATGCACGCGGTGATGCGAAGGCGTCACGAGGATCGTTTCGAGGGGGCCGAGCGACCCGATGAGCTGGGTGTGGAGCCAGAATTGGTAGATCGTGTTGAATGCCGCGCAGCCGAAGAAGACGACCGGGGGAAAGCCGAGGAGGGCCAGAGGCCAGTAGAAGATCGCGCTGAAGAACGGCTGGAGCGTGCTCTGCCGCAAGGCCACCGAGAGATTGTAGTCCTCACTCTGGTGATGGACCACGTGTGCTGCCCATAGGAAATTGACTTCGTGGCTCAGCCGGTGGAACCAGTAGTACGCGATGTCCACGCCAAGGAAACAGGCAATCCAGGTCGCGGCCTGATCGGCGGAGAAGTTCGTCACGCGGAACCTCTCGTAGACCCCGACGTAAGCAGCGACGATCACGCCCCTTCCCACGATCATGGCGAGCTGCATCAGCAGGCTCGTGCTGACGTTGCTGATCGCGTCGTTCAGCCGGTAATCGCGCCTCCGGTGACGGCGGCAGAGCCAGAGTTCGACGGCGATCAGCAAGAGGAAGAACGGTCCCGCCAGAAGCAGATAGTCACGCATAACGCTTCAGACCTCCGTGCCGGCGGACAGGCTCAGTCGCCGTCGTTGTGCCGGGAGGTGCAGTGCCCGGTTCTGGTTACCCGAATCCATGAGCGCACCTCGTCTGACCCTTCCTCCACGGCTCGCGGAGTGCAACGCGCAAGATGCTGTGCTGGCTCTGGCTTGGTGGACAGCGTGAAGGCCGTGTTCGTCGCTGCGGAGAATGTCGCCTCCCCGGTGGCATTCATGTGCCGGCATCTGGAGGTGTCGCGCAGCGGGTTCCATGCCGGGCAGTTGCGGCCGGAGTCGCATCGCGCAAAGGAAGACCGCCGGCTACGGCTCGGCACCCGGGCCGCCGGGAAGAAGAATCGACGTACGTAGGGCAGCCACCAGCCCCTCACGCATACCGAACCGTGGACCGATCTCTGCTCGACGCGGGCCGGGAAGGCAGAGCAATGCATGTTCGCTCGAGATCGTTGGTCATGGGACTTCTCGCCATCGTCCTCCCCGCCTGCGTCAGCGCGGGGGCGGGCCGCACTCCGCTCCCGCCGCTGCCGGGTACGAAAGGGGGAGTGCCGGTCGAAGCCGGCGACGTGCCCGATCCGTCACGTGTATCGAGCGTCTCGCTGCGGGATCTCCTCGCGTATGCGGATCGGAACTCGCCCCTCCTGGCGATCGCGCGCGCCCGCACTGGCCGTGGTGACGCCGAGGTCGAGGCTGCGGCGGTGCTGCTCCAGAACAACCCGGAACTGCGAGGTGCCTTCGGACCGCGCGCCGGAACCGAGGGCGTCGGCTACCAGGTCGAGGTAGCGCTCGAGCAGCGCTTCGAGATCGCGGGCGAACGCGGCCTGCGCATCGAGGCGGCGGAGGAACTCCGGGATCTGACCCGGCTCGAGTTCGAGGAAGCACGCTGGCTGGTCCACCGCCTGCTGCATGCGGCCTATTCCTCGGCAATCATCGCGCGCGAGCGAACGATCGCGGCGATCAAGGTCTCCGAGTTTGCAGCAAGGATGCTCGAGATCGTCAGACAACGCCACTCGGCGGGTGATATCTCTGCCATCGACGTCAGGCTGGCGGAGAACGACCTCGCGCAGGCGCGACAGGCCAAGATTTCCGCCGAGGTCTCCTATCGGGCAGGGCGCTTGACGCTCGCGGAGGTCTCCGGCTGGCCGCTGGACAGCCCGCCCGAGCCGGTGGGACGGCTCGAGCCGCCCCGTGATGCGCCGTCGGTCGGCCGCCTCCTCGAGATCGCGCGGCAGCACAGCCCCGCGCGGCGCACGCGCGGCCAGGCGATCCGGGAGGCCGATGCGCGGGTCGATCTCGCCGATTCCGAGGCGTGGCCCGAGCCGGCGGTCGGGCTCCTGTACGCGCGTGAATCGGAGCCCGGCGGCGCGCCCGACGCGGAGACGAACATTGGCCTGGTCACCCTTGGGATCCCGATCCCATTCTGGCAGCGCAACCAGGGAGATCGCGCGAGAGCGCACGCCGACGCGGCGATCGCCCGCGCCGAGCGTGGCGCCCTGGAGCGGACGCTCTCCTCCCAGGTCGCACGCGCGGCGGACGCCGTCCATGTGGCTTTCGCGCGCGTGCGGGTCTACGGAACGGAGATCATTCCGGCCCTGGAGCAGAATCTCGAACTCCTGCGACGCGCCTTCGAACTGGGCGAGCTCGATCTGCTCGAGCTCATGGTCGCGCGCGGCAGGTTCCTGGACGTCCAGCGCGACGTCTTGAGCGCATACACCGACTACCACGACGCGGTGGCACGGCTGGAGGAGCTCCTCGGCACGGAGTTTTGGACAGACGAAGCCGCGGAGGTTCAGCCATGAAGCTCATCTCGTATGCGCTCGCGTTCGCCCTCGCCGGCGCTGCGGCATGCACGTCCGGGGACGATTCGAAGCCGGGGGAGACTCCGTCTCGCGATGTGGTCGAGCTCGCGCAGCCCGTCGTCGAGAGGAGCGGGATCCGGTGGTCGAAGGCGGAGCGGCGTCACCTGGTGCGGACGATCAACGCGCCGGCCGAGATCGAGTTTGATCCGGACCGGACAGCACTGATCGGACCCCTGACCGAGGGACGCATCGCCAGCGTCGCCGTCAAAGTCGGAGATCATGTGGAGCGCGGTGCCGTGCTCGCGATCCTCTCCAGCGTGGCGGGCGCCGAGAGCCGCGCCGCGCTGACCCAGGCGCAGGCCGACCTCGAACTCGGGCGCACCAACCTGCGGCGGCAGGACGGGCTGCACGCCTCGGGCATCGACACCGAACGCGTCCACCAGGAGGCCGTGGCCGCCGTGCGGCGCGCCGAGGCCGATCTGGAGGCCGCGCGCCAGCGCGCGGGCCTGACCGGTGATCTCACGCTGCGTAGCCCGCTCGCCGGAACGGTTGTCGAGCGCCACGCGACGGCCGGCGAGACCGTGGGGCCCGATTCGAAGCTCTTCACGATCGCCGACTTGTCGCGAGTGTGGGTGGTGGGCCGTGTCTACGAGCGCGACGTGGGGGCTGTTCGGGCGGGTGCGACCGCACGGCTCACGCTCGAGGCCTACCCTGGCCGGAAATGGGAGGGCAGCCTCGCCTACGTCGCTGCGGCGCTTGACCATGAAACGCGAACGCTGCCGGTCCGGATCGAGTTGGAGCACGGCGATGGCGCGCTTCGCCCGGGCCTCTTCGGCACGCTTGCCATCGAAGCCGGTGATGCGGTGGACGCGCTCGCCATCGAGTCAGGCGCCGTCCAGCGCCTGGGAGAGCGGACCATCGTCTTCGTGCACCAGGGATCCGTCGGCGAGAGCGAGCGATTTGCTGTGCGCGAACTCCAGGTCGGGCGTACCTTCGGGACGTTCATCGAAGTCACCTCCGGCATCGAGCCGGGCGAAGAGGTCGTGTCGGCGGGCGGCTTCACTCTCAAGAGTCAGCTCTTGCGCGACACGCTGGCCGACGAGGACTAGCCGTGCTCGAGCGCATCGTCGAGACCTCCATCCGTTACCGGCTGCTCGTCGTCATCCTTGCCGTCGTGCTTGTGGCCGGCGGCACCGCCGCATTCAAGCGTCTGTCCATCGACGCCGTGCCCGACATCACGACCGTGCAGGTCCAGGTAGCCACGCGCACCGCACCCATGAGTGCCGCCGACGTCGAGCGGTACGTGACCTACCCCGTCGAACTCGCGATGACCGGGCTGCCCGAGACCGAGGAGATCCGCTCGGTGAGCCGCTTCGGGCTGTCGGTTGTCACAGTCGTCTTCGCGGAGCACATCAATATCTATTTTGCCCGCCAGCTCGTGAGCGAGCGACTCGTGGAGGCCCGCGAGCGCGTTCCCTCCGAGTTCGGGACGCCCGAGATGCTGCCGGTCACGACCGGTCTCGGCGAGGTCTACATGTTCGTGCTCAAGGGCGCGGGCAAGAGCCCGATGGAGCTGCGCGAACTCCTCGATTGGGAGATCTCGCCCCGCCTCCGATCCGTCCCCGGCGTGGTCGAGGTCTCCGCTGCGGGCGGCTTCGCCAAGCAGTTTCACGTGGTTGTCGACCCCAAGCGTCTGGTCTCCTTTGGCATCGGCATTGACCGGGTCGTCGCGGCGCTCGAGCGCTCGAACGCGGTCGCCGGCGGCGGGTACATCGAGCACGCGGGCGAGGCCTACCTCATCCGCGCCAGTGGCCTGGTGGAGGGCATCGAGGATCTGCGGCGCATCGTCGTCGTCTCCCGCGAGCACACCCCGATCACGATCGGCGATCTTGGCGAGGTACGGCTCGGCTCCATGCCGCGCCTGGGCGCGGCGACTGTCGATGGCGATGGCGAGGCAGTGATCGCCATGGTGCTCATGCTGAAAGACGCAAATGCCCGCGATGTGGCGATGCGCGTTGACGCGGAGGTTCAGTCGATCCAGCGGAGCTTGCCCGAGGGTGTCCGCATCGAGCCCTTCTACGATCGCGCCGACCTCGTGAATCGCGTGATCCGCACCGTCCGTAACAACTTGCTTGAAAGTGCCCTGCTGGTCGTCGCGGCTCTGTTGCTCCTGCTCGGGAACTTCCGCGGTGGCCTGCTGGTGGCGGCCGCCATTCCGCTTTCGATGCTGGTGGCGTTCGGGGGCATGGTCGTCGCCGGCATCTCCGGCAACCTCATGAGTCTGGGTGCTATCGATTTCGGCCTCGTCGTCGACGGTGCCGTCGTGATGGTCGAGAACATGCTGCGGCGCTCGGGGCATGCTCGCGAGCGCGGGGGCGACGCCCAGGAGGCGATGCGTCTGGGCGCTCGCGAGGTCGCACGCCCCGTCGCGTTCGGTGTCGGCATCATCCTGCTCGTCTACCTCCCGATCCTCACGCTCCAGGGAACCGAGGGAAAGATGTTTCGCCCGATGGCGTTGACGGTGATGTTCGCCGTTGCCGCAGCACTCGTCCTCGCGCTCACGCTGATCCCCGCGGCGACGACGCTGGTTCTCCCACGGGGAGTGCGCGAGCGGGAGACGTGGCTTCTGCGCAAGCTCCGGCGCGCCTATGAGCCGGTGCTTGACCTGTGCCTGCGATGGCCGGGGCGCACGACGGCCATCGCGGCGGGGGTATTTGCCTCAAGCCTGGTCGTTCTCCCCTTCATGGGCTCCGAGTTCATCCCGCGGCTCGACGAGGGCGACCTCACCATCCAGGCGTGGCGGCTTCCGAGCGTCTCGCTCGAGGAGTCGGTGCGGACGACGCTCCAGATCGAAAGGACGCTGAAGCAGTTTCCCGAGGTGCGACGGGTTGTCTCCCGCACCGGCACCCCCGAGATCGCTACCGACGCGATGGGCATGGAGCTCTCGGACGTCTTCGTCAACCTCCGCCCGCACGATGAGTGGACGACGACGCAGCGCAAGGAGGATCTCATCGAGAGGATGCAGGAGGCCCTGGAGCGAGAGGTGCCCGGCGTCGGTTTCGGCTTCACTCAACCCATCGAGATGCGCTTCAACGAACTCATCGCCGGCGTACGGTCGGATGTGGCCATCAAGATTTTTGGTGATGATCTCGACGAACTCCGGATCGCCGCCAGGCATGCGGCCGCGGTGCTCTCGCGTATCCGGGGTGCCGAAGACGTCCGCGTCGAGCAGACCGCGGGGCAGTCGGTCGTGAGCGTTCGGGTCGACCGCGCGCGGCTTGCCCGTTATGGCCTCGACGCAGAGCCGGTGTTGCGCGCCGTCGAGGCGGCGGGCGCGGGCCGCAAGGTGGGGCGGGTTTTCGAGGGGCGACGGCAATTCGATCTGGTCGTGCGCCTTGCGGGCCGGGAAGCCGGGGATACCGGGCCCCAGGCACTGGCGGACGTTCCCATCGCGGCGGACGAAGCGGGGCTCCTTCCGCTCGGGCAGCTCGCGTCGGTCGAGATCGAGGATGCGCCCGCCCAGGTGAGCCGCGAGGCGGCCTCGCGCCGGATCGTGGTCGAGTGCAACGTTCGGGGCCGCGATCTGGGGAGCTTCGTCGCCGAGGCGCGCGCAGCGATCGAGCACGATGTGCGCCTGCCGCCAGGCTACTTCACTCGCTGGGGCGGACAGTTCGAGAACCTCGAGCGGGCCCGGGCCCGCCTCTTGGTGGCCGTGCCGATCGCGCTGGTGCTCATTTTTGTGTTGCTCTACCTCGCGTTCGGCTCGGCGCGGTCGGCGCTGCTCATCTACGCGAACGTCCCGCTCGCCGCGACGGGCGGCATCCTGGCCCTGGCGGCGCGCGGGATGCCGCTCTCGATCTCGGCGGGCGTCGGCGTCAGCGCGCTCGTCGGCGTCGCCGGGCTGACCGGCGTGGTGAGGAGCTCGCACGTCCGCCGGCTGACCGGCGAGGGCGTCGCGCCGGGCGAGGCGGCGCGTCAAGGCGCCCTGGATCGGCTGCGGCCGGTTCTCATGACCGCACTCGTGGCGTCGCTCGGATTCGTCCCCATGGCGATCTCGACAAGCGCCGGTGCAGAGGTGCAACGGCCGCTCGCGACCGTCGTCATCGGCGGGCTCGTTACCTCGACCTTCCTCACGCTTCTGGTGCTGCCCGTGATCTACCAGTGGTTCACCGAGGGACGACAGGGTTGACCCTCTCGCATGTGATTGACGCGGCGAAGATCCGTAGCGGGGAGTGCTGCGCAGGCGCGCCGGTAGGTCCAAGGGAAGACGGTGACGGCAGCCCTGAGGCGGGAGTCGCGAACGCCACGCACCTGGCAACCGCCGGATGAGCGAGCGGCGCTCCCCCAACCCCCGCGCGATGGGCGTTGATGCAGTGTGATGTCTCGCGTCCACCCCGCCGGCCGCGCGCGCTCCCCCGACGTCCGCGGGATGAAGGTTGACGCCGTGTGATGTCTCGGGTTCATCCGGCTGGCCGCAGGCGACAACTCCGGCCTTCGCGGGATCGACGTTGACGCCGTCGGCAAGGAACCGAGGCGGTTGCGACGACGGTGCGGCAGTCCGGGGCGGTCGCCTCTGGCGCGGCGCGCTGGCACTTGGCTGCGGCATCCGCCAAGACTCCCGACATGTCCACGCTTGCCCCCCCGCACTGGCGTCTCTCCGGCGAACTCCCGCTGCGCATCGAGCCCGCGGGCGCCGATTGTAGCGTGGCGAGCCTCTGCGCCGGCCTCGGCCAGCACGAGGACTGGTGTCGTCAAGCGCTTCACGCTCACGGTGCCCTGCGCTTCCGTGGCTTCGAGGTGCACGGCCCGGATGATTTCGAGCACATCGCGCGTGCGATCGATCCGGCGCTCAAGAAGGATTACCTCGGCACCTCACCACGCGATGCGGTCACCGAGTACGTCTTCAACGCGAGCGAGCTGCCCGATTTCTATCCGATCGCCCAGCATTGCGAGATGAGCTTCTGCCTCCATCCGCCGGCGCATCTCTTCTTCTGCGCGCTCACGGCTCCGGCCCGAGGCAGCGGCGAGACGCCGCTCTGCGACTTCCGCAAGGTGTGGCGTGATCTACCGGCGGACCTCCGCCAGCGTTTCGTCGATGGCGGTATCCGCCATGTCCGCAACTACGCCGCCCCCGGCACGCGCACCGACGCAGTCCAGCTCAAGGCGTGGGACGAAATGTTCCAGACGCGCGATCACGCGGTGGTCGAGGCAAAGTGCCGCGAGGAGGGCTTCGAGGCGGTCTGGCTCGAAGGCGGAGCGCTGCGCCTTCTCAGCACGCAGCCCGTGTTCCGGCGGCATCCGGTGACGGGTGAGGTCGCCTGGCACAACCACCTCACCACCTTTCACACGACCAGCTCGGTGGGCGAGTACCAGCAGATCGTGGCGAAGCGCCCGACCGAGCGCCATCGCGGCGTGCTCGAGCTGGCGCGGGCCCTCGAGGAGAAAATGCTCTCGACGCCGCCCGAGGAGCGTTCGATGCACACGACCTATACCGACGGCAGCGAGATCCCGCGCGCCGACGTCGAAGCCGTGCGTGAGGTGATCTGGCAGCACACGGTTTTCGACCCGTGGGTCGAGGGCGACGTGGTGGCGATCGACAACTTTGCGATTTCCCACGGTCGCATGCCCTACGAGGGCCCGCGACGGATCGTGGTCTGCTGGGCGTGAGCGTCTGGCGCGGCACCCGCTTCGCCGGGAAGAGCGAAGCGCACACCTGAGACAGTGATGATCGGGCTCCCGGCGGTGGCCCCTTGCCGGCCCCGTGGTCTGGGCGGTCTCAACGAGTCGGCGGGGCCGCCGTCGCCCACGTCTTTGCCCAGGTCGTGCTCGTCTCGTCGCCAAGAGCGAGCGAGACCCGCACCGGTGGTGTGAGCGTGCAGGGCACCGCGGCTGTCCCGAGCGTGGCGGCGAAGGAGACTCGACCGAGCCGGTCGCTGCGGCCGAACACGGCGCGAAATCGATCGCTGCCCGCGCGACCCGAGTGGCTGCAGCGGAGCGCTCCGTTGTCTCCCCTCACGGTGCAGTCGTCGCCCTGCCAGCGCGTCTCGGCGACGAAACCGTGGTGGTCAGTGATCGCGAGCGAGACCTTCTTCGACGAGGTCGAAGCTGTTCCGAGACGGCCTTCGACCTCGAGCACGGCGCAGTCCTGACTGCCCGGAAGTGGTGAGCTTGGGCGCACGCGCTCGATGGTGATGGCGGATGCTTTGGCGTCGATGACCCATGGTTCGCGTCCGGTGCTGCCGTTCGCGGCGAAGAAGAAGAGCTGCTCGCCTGCCGCCGTGGTGCCGAGCACGTCGCTGCCGCGTGCGCCGGGAAAGACCTCAGCCACCATCGTCGTGCCGGCGGGTGTGCCATCGCTCTGCCAGAGTTCGCGCCCGTGCGTGCCGTCGTCAGCGACGAAATAGAGCCGCCCTTGCCACTCGACGGGCTTCTGCTCGAGCCACCATTCGGTGCGCGCATTGGCGAGCCACTCGAGCCGGCCGCTGGCTGTGTCGAAGCGGCGCAGACCCGCACCGTGCGCCGCATCCCAGCCACTGAAGACCACGCCTTCGCCGAGGTGCGCGAACATGCTGCCGCGCGACAACTCGGGCGCGCCGGCTTCCTGCACTTGGGCGAGGAGGCGCGTACCCGCGCTGGTGCCATCGCTCTGCCAGAGTTGGTAGCCGCCTTGCGGATCCCCGGCGAGCACGAGCGCGCCGTCCGCCGAGGTCGTGACGCGCACGCTGAAGTCGAGGGAGTGGTTCGGTCCCGGCGCGAAATGGTGCAGTGCACGGGTGCCGGCGGGCGTCCCGTCGCTGCTCCAGAGAGAGCGCGCGGTCGCGCCCTGATCGACCAGCGCGAACGCGAGCCCGCCACCAGGGAAGAGTTGGATCCAGGAGCGAGCTGTACTGATGCTGGTCAAGCGCCGAGTGCCGCTGGCCGTACCGTCGCTCGCCCAGATCTGGCGGCCGTGCCCCGGGGTCTCGGCGGCGAAGAGAACCCGGTTGCCGAGAGCCAGCAGCGACGATGGCGACGAGAGACTCAGGCCAGGATCGAATTCCGCCAGCGAGTAGGTTCCGGCCGCGGTGCCGTCGCTGCGCCAGGGTTTATTGTCGGCGACGAAGAAGATGAGATTGCCGGCCAGCGCTGCTTCGCTCGAAGGCCGGGTGTCGGCGAAGGTGGCCAGCGGAGCTGTGCTGTCGTGGCGCCAGAGCGCGGAGCTGCCCGCCTGTGTCTGGTGGAAGAAGAGTGTGCCGTCGGCACGAAAGGCGAGGGGAAGGGCGCGGCCCGGCGCCGGAGAGGGTAGACGTCGGGCTCCGGTGTCCGTGCCGGTGGCGTGCCAGAGGGTGCCGTGGCGATCGCCGAACACGATGCCGCCGCCGGGGTGCGCCAACACCTTGCTCTCGGGCCAGCTGTTCATGGCATTGGCCGTGACGTGGAGAAGATCCTTGACGAGATACGTGCCACGCGGCGAGCCGTCCGTTCGCCACAGTTCACTGCCGTGGCGGCCGTCGTCGGCGGCAAAGAGCAGGATGCCGTCGGCGAGCACCGCTTCCGTCCGTCCCAGTTGCGTGTTGAGCGGGCCGAAGTTGTGCAGTCGCCGGGTGCCCATGGTGGTGCCGTCACTTGCCCAGATGTCCCAGCCCCGCGTCTCCTCGCGAGCTGCGAAGAGCAACTCGTCGCCGAGCCGGAATAGCGTGCCGAATTCTTCGCTGCAGCCCGTATCGACGAGGTTGCGGATCGGAAAGGTTCCCGACGCCGTGCCATCGGTGCGCCAGAGCTGGCCTCCACGCTCTGCATCGTCGGGTGTGGCGCGCGCGGGGAAATAGAGCACGCCGCGCACGACCATGCCGGCACCGCGCGCCATGACACCGCTGACGATGGCGGTCGTTCCCGCCGCTGTGCCATCACTCCGGTAGAGGGTCGAATCGTTCCAGCCTGGGCCGAGTGTGAACCAGAGGACACCCTGCCAGGTGCTGATCAGATTGGGCGAGTGGTTGCCGCTCGTTGGAGCGAACGCGACCGTACCGGCAGCCGTGCCGTCGGTGGTCCAGAGATGCGTGCCTATCCCTTGCTGGAAGGTGGCCACGAGCATTCGCCCGCCGATGGGATCGAGTTCGCCGAAGACGGAGGGAAACGAATCGTCTGGCCCGGGCGCGAAATCGACCACGAGTCGCGTGCCCGCTGCGGTGCCGTCGCTGAGCCAGAGTTCGCGGCCCAGCTCGGGATGATCGGCGGCGAGGAGGAGGCCTGCCGCCACGCGGCCGATCAGGCTTGGGTTCGAGCCGCCAGGCCCCGGATGGATGTCGGCGATCATGGCGGTGCCGGCAGCGGTGCCGTCGCTCTGCCAGAGTTCCTTGCCGTGTACGCCGTCGTCCGCTGTAAAGTATAATGTATTGTCTGCTGCCAGGGCATCGGATCTGCCGTAGAACGGACTCGTGCCGGCGCCGGGTCCGGGGAGGATGTCGGTCACCCGGAGGGTGCCCCGCGCGGTGCCGTCGCTGCGCCAGAGTTCACGTCCGTGCGTGCCGTCGTCGGCGGTGAAGAAGGCCCGCCGGCCCACCTCGACCACCCGGCTCGGCTCGGAATCCGAGCCTCCCGGTCGCAGGTCGGCGACGAGTCGCGTGCCGTCTGCCGTGCCGTCGGTTCGCCAGAGTTCCCGGCCGTGCGTGTCGTCACGGCCGGCGAAGAAGACGATGCCGGCGGCTTTGGAGAGGTTTCGGACCGATGCGCCGGCGGGCGTGCGGTCGAGGTCTCCGATGAGGTGGGGCCGGCCGGTGAGCCCGGGCGGGGTCGCGCCCGCGGCCGTGGCCAGGGCGGTGCAGACGGTGAGGGTGAGGGCGCTCGAGAGACAAGTGGGGCGATGCCGGATGGCCATGTTTCGGGGCCGGGACATGCTCTTGTTCATGGGTGCAGCGAGGTTCGGGAGAGCGGGCCGGCGTGGCGCCTCGCCGCTCGACGCAGTTTCCGCGACGCCCGAAGATGGCCATGCCAGCGCTGACAGGCAAGGCCCTTTCGTGCGTCGCGTGGCGGTACCCCGGGCGGGCGCCCGGGTCCTCGTGGGCCAGCGCCGGCAGGCAAGGCCCTTTCGTGCGGCGCTGGTTGCGCGTCGGCTAGGCTCCCGAGCGATGTCGCCCGCCGCCGCAAGCCCGATCCATGGCGTGTGCGATCCCGCTTTCGCGCGGGTGCGTGAGGCCCTGCGCGACAACTTCGAGGAGCGCGACGAGGTCGGTGCGGCGGTCGCTGTCTGGATCGGCGGGCGCCCGGTGCTCGATCTGTGGGGCGGCCATGTGGATCAAGAGCATACGCGGCCCTGGCGGCAGGACACCCTCGTCAATATCTATTCTGTGGGCAAGGGTGTAGTCGCGGTGCTCGCTCTTGCGCTGGTGGCCCGGGGCCGGCTCGACCCCGATGCCACGGTCGCGGCGAGCTGGCCCGAGTTCGGCGCTGCCGGCAAGGGGGGCATAACGCTGCGCGAGCTCATGGCGCATAGGGCCGGACTGCCGGCCCTACGCGAACCGATGGCAAACGAAGTGCTTGCCGACTGGTCGCGCGTCGTCGCGAGTCTCGCCGCGCAGGAGCCGTGGTGGCTGCCCGGTGGGGCACACGGCTACCACGTCAATACCTTCGGCTTCCTTGTGGGCGAGGTTCTTCGTCGCGCGGCCGGGGCGTCGTGCTTCTCCGATGCGTTGCGCGAATTCGTGACCCGACCAGTCGCGGCCGACTTCCACGTCGGACTGAACGCGGCCGATGAGGCGCGTTGTGCCGGGATCGTGGGCGTGGGGGCGGCGCTGTCGAACCCTGAGATTGCCCGCGAGGCGGTCGCGCCCGCAAGCGGTGATGCGGCCACCGATCAAATGAAATGGGCCGCCTACTTCAATCCCCCGGCCATCGCGGGCTTCGGGGTGGTGAACTCGAGTTGGTGGCGCCGGCTCGCGATTCCGTCCACCAACGGCCACGCCACGGCCCGCGGCGTCGCCGCGATCTATGCGGCGACCTTGAATCCGGCGTTCGTGCCGCGGCTGCTGCTCGAGGACGCGATCCGCCCGGTGTCCGATGGCATGGACGTAATTCTGGATCGCCCGACACGCTTCGGACTCGGCTTCCAACTTGCGCAGGAGTCGCGCCCGATCGGACCCAACCCACGCGCTTTCGGTCACTTCGGCTACGGTGGCTCCCTTGGATTCGCCGACCCCGATGCCGGGCTGGCCTTCGGCTACGTCATGAACCGGCCCGGTGATCGCTGGCAATCGCCGCGCACCAACGCTCTCATCGAAGCCGTCTACGCCTCGCTTTAGCGGGCGACCTTGGTTGCCGGATCTCCCGAATATTGCAGTTTGCGACGCAGGCTGGAGCGGCACGCGCGCGGCGGCGTCCCCGCCGTGGCGGAGGCGGCGATCGGAACCGACGACCCGTCGTGATCTTGCAAGGCACGCCACCGTCCCCTAACGCCCGAACATGGAACTCAAGGGAGCCTCTGTTCTGGTGACGGGCGGTGCCTCGGGCATCGGAGCTGCGAGCGCGCGCCAACTCGCCGCGCGTGGTGCGCGGCCGCTGATCTGCGATCTAAACGAGGAGAAAGGCCGCGCACTCGCGACCGAGCTGAATGGCGCGTTCGCGCGCACCGACGTCTCGGACGAAGCGCAGGTGCGCGATGCGGTGCAGGCCGCACTGGCACTGGGCCCGCTGCGGGGCGTCCTCAACGCGGCGGGGATCGGCAATGCCTGCCGCACCGTCAATCGCCAGGGCGTGCCGTTTCCTCTCGACCAGTTTTCGTTCGTCATCAAGGTGAACCTGATCGGCACCTTCAACGTGTTGCGACTGGCCGCCTCGGCGATGTCGCAACAGGAACCCGTCGATGCGGACGGCCAGCGCGGTTGCATCGTCAACCTCGCATCGGTGGCGGCATTCGATGGCCAGATCGGCCAGGCGGCCTACTCGGCGTCC
>SXGS01557477.1_pt1 | contig 64700 bp, 63 predicted proteins | sample 3174681 | NCBI WGS metagenome assembly SXGS01 (sample SAMN11356861, study PRJNA531348) | freshwater metagenome | isolation source: freshwater sample F1-80 | place: China: Fuxian Lake, Yuxi | collected 2017-12-25
TGAAGGTGTGGAAGAACTCTTCTTGGGTCGCTTCCTTGCCGGAGAGGAACTGGATGTCGTCGATCAGCAGGATGTCGACGTTCCGGTAGGTGGTCTTGAAGCTGGTGCCTTCGTCGTACCGGATCGAGTTGATGAACTCGTTCGTGAATTCCTCGGAATTCACGTACCGCACCCGGATGCCGTTGTAGAGCCGGCGGGCGTAATGCCCGATCGCGTGCAGCAAGTGGGTTTTGCCCAGTCCCGAATCGCCGTAAATGAACAGCGGGTTGTACGCCTTCGCCGGCGCCTCCGCGACGGCGACCGCGGCGGCATGGGCAAATCGGTTCGATTGGCCGATCACGAACGTGTCGAAGATGTATTTCGGATTCAAGCGGCCGAACTCATTCGAAGTGCTCGGCGGAGTGGGCTGGGGCCGGGACTCCTCGGAAGGTTCCACCGGCTCGTCCAGCTCGCGTTCTTCTTCGGCCACCGGGGTCAAATCGGTGTCGATGCTGATCGCGCAGAGCACGTCTTCGCCGAAGACTTCACGCAGGGCCAGGTCCAGGGATCCCTTGATCTGGTTCTGCAGCACCTCCCGGGTCAGCTCATTGGGCACCGCCAGCAACAAGGTGGACCCGATCAGCCCCTGCGCCTGGGCCAGGGTGATGAAACCGCGTTGCCGCGGCGAAACATGCTCGTCTTGCTCGAGGATTTTGACGACCTTGCGCCACGAACCGGCAATGTCGTTGTTGCTTTCAGCGTTCACTCAAATCCCCTACTTGACGTCATCGATGCCCCGGGCCGATTCCGGCATTGTCATCCACAGAGTTATTCACAACCAGTGGATAAGAGGTCACTGAACAAGAGTAGGTGATGAAGTTGAGCAGACGGTAGCTGGATTGGCCGGTATCCCGCGGCTGTGGAAAACCTCTCAGGGGCGGGCTGCGGAGCGGCTTTCGTCCAGCAGCGGAGCAGGGGTCAGTTTGACTGTCGGGTCCGGGATGGCCTAACGTTGTGAAGTCCTTTGTGTCTGTTTTCAGGCACGCGATATTTCAGCGTCGGCCTGTTACTTCCCCAGTCGCAACAGCCTCGGCGCGCCACAAGATTTTCTTGGAGTTGACCACCGTGAGCAAGCGGACTTTTCAGCCGAATAACCGCCGTCGTGCCAAAAAGCACGGCTTCCGACTGCGCATGCGTACTCGCGCAGGCCGTGCAATCCTGGCCGCCCGCCGTACCAAGGGCCGTACCGAGCTTTCCGCTTAGACCTGCTGAGTTTCGGTAGGGATCGCGCAAGGTGTCGGTAGTGATTTCGCTTCGGCGGGAATTCAGAGCCAGCCATGTTGCCGATCGCTAACCGACTTCGCACGGCGAGCGAGTTTTCCAACACCGTCCGTTCCGGTGCCCGATCTGGGCGCCGGAACTTGGTGTTATATACACTCGTTGAGCCTGTGGAGCCGACTTCTGGGACAATAGTGCCCAGCAAGGTCGGATTCATCGTCGCCAAAACAGTGGGAACTGCTGTTACCCGCAATCGCGTCAGACGCAGATTGCGGGCCATGGCCGCTCCTACTGTTTTGCAGTACCCAAAAGGCTTGAGCATTGTCGTCCGGGCGTTGCCGCCGGCTGCCGGCTCCAGCTGGCAGGAGCTGCACGACGATTACGCCTCGGCATTCCGGGCGTCCTTTGCCAAGATTCCAAGCCCGGCACGGTCCGCAGTCGAACAAGGAGCGAATGAGTGAAGGTGGTCAGGAGCGTTTTCCGCTTCGTTTGGCGCTTGCCGCGCACCGTGCTCATTGCTGTCCTGACTGGATACCGCGCGGTGATATCACCGCTCTACGGCCAAGTTTGCCGCTATTTTCCGAGTTGCTCCGGTTACGCGCTGGAAGCGATCACCGTGCACGGGGCCGTCAAGGGAAGCTATCTGGCCGCCCGGCGGCTGATTCGCTGCCACCCCTGGGCAGCTGGCGGAATCGATCATGTGCCGGCGCACGACCACCGAGATTTTGCCCGGTTGCCGAGGGAATCCACTCCTCGGATCGTGATGTTGAATCACCCGGAACGCTACCTGAACAATGAGCTTGACCGCACCGAGTCCCTTGGTTCATCGAACCGGGCTGCCTGATGCTTCACGAGGGGAAAAAGTAAGTGCCTGATATCTTCGGAACAATTCTGTTCCCATTCAAGTGGCTGGTTTCGGCCATTATGGTCGGCTTCCATGAGGGGCTGACGTTTTTGGGCCTGCCCGGGGAAAGCGGCTGGACCTGGACGCTGTCCATCATCGGCTTGGTGCTGGTGATCCGGGCCGCGCTGATCCCGGTGTTCGTGAAGCAGATCAAGGCGCAGCGCGGCATGCAGGCTTTGCAGCCGGAAATGAAGAAGCTGCAAACCAAGTACAAAGGCAAAACCGATCAGCTTTCCCGCCAGGCGATGGCGCAGGAGCAGATGGCGCTGTACAAATCGCACGGCACCAATCCGTTCAGTGCGTGTTTGCCGATCCTGATCCAGATGCCGTTCTTCTTCTCGCTGTTCCAGGTGCTCTCCGGAGTGGCTCAGGCGAATCAGGACGGCAAGGGAATCGGACTGCTGAGCGCGGCGCAGGTCAAGCAGTTCGACGAGTCGGATATTTTCGGTGCTCCGCTGTCGAAGGCCTTCCTGCCGCAGGTTCAGGGTGGCGATCCGAACGTTTCGGTGATCGTCCTTTCGATCATCATGATTCTGGCCATGATCGCCTCCCAGTTCATCACGCAGAAGCAGATCATGGCGAAGAACATGTCCGAGGACGCCATGGCTTCGCCGTTCATGCGGCAGCAGAAGATGATGCTCTACATTTTGCCGTTGGTCTTCGGCATCGGCGGCATCAACTTCCCGATCGGCGTCTTGATCTACTGGACCACGACCAACTTGTGGACCATGGGCCAGCAGTTCTTCGTGATCCGCAGGATGCCGACGCCCGGATCGCCTGCGTACAAGGAATACATGCAGCGCCGCGTCGCCAAAGGATTGCCGCTGATCGGCTCGAAGAAGGCCGAACCCGAGGTCGAAGAAGTCATTGAGCCCAAGGGCCAGCGAAGCCAGCCACAACGTAAGAACCGAAGGAAAAAGTAAATGACTGCCGAATCCCCCGCTGTTGAAGAGTTGGATGACGAGCGCAACTCCGAGGTCGTCGATGAGAATGCCGAGCCGGCCGATGCGGAAGCGTCGACGCCGAGCCGGCTCGAAGAAGAAGGCGATGTAGCCGCAGATTACCTGGAAGAACTCCTGGACATCGCGGACATCGACGGCGACATCGACATCGAGGTGCGCAACGGACGGACGTACATTTCGATCGTCACCGATGACCAGAGCGAAGCGCTGTCCAATCTGGTTGGCCGGGAAGGCCAAGTCCTGGAGGCACTCCAGGAGCTGACCAGGTTGAACGTGCTTTCGGCCACCGGCCACCGGTCCCGTTTGGTTCTGGACATCACCGGGTACCGGGAGGACCGGGCGGGCGTCTTGCAGCAGATCGCCCAGGACGCGGTGCAGAAGGTGAAGGACACCGGTGAGGCTGTGGCCTTGAAGCCGATGGGTGCCTATGAGCGCAAGATCGTCCACGATGCGGTGGCGGATCTGGGTTTTGTGAGCGAATCCGAAGGCGAAGGCACGGCCCGGCATATCGTGGTCACCGCCGCGGATTGATCCGAATCGGTCGCTGATGACTTGGAAGGAGCTGATTCGCTGTGCCTGATACGCCAATTCCTGAGCTGAGCGTGCCGGAGCTGAGTGGGACGATCGCTACGGCGGCGAAGCAGGTCTTCGGAGATCGACTGCCGTTGGCCGAGCGCTATGTTGCGCATCTCGCCGGTTCCGGAATCGAACGGGGTCTGATCGGCCCACGGGAGGTTCCCCGGTTGTGGGATCGTCACGTGCTCAATTGTGCAGTGGTTGCCGAGTTGATGGCTGAAGGCGCCGCGGTGGCCGACGTCGGAAGTGGTGCCGGCCTGCCCGGACTCTGCTTGGCATTGGCCCGGCCGGATTTGCGGCTGACTTTGATCGAACCCCTGGAACGCCGGGTCATTTGGCTTGCCGAGATCGTTGCGGACCTCGGCCTTTCCGATCAGGTGACGATTCTTCGGATGCGTGCGGAACAGGCTGTGGACAGCGTCGAATGCGATGTGGTGACCGCGCGGGCGGTTTCCGCGCTGGACAAGCTGGCTGGATTGACTATTCCGTTGCTGCATGGCAGCGGCGAGGTTTTGGCGATCAAGGGCCGCAGCGCCGAGGCGGAGATCGACAAGGCAGCCAAAGCGATCCGAAAATTGGGTGGTGTGGATACCAGCGTTCTGGTGGTCGGCGCCGAGGTTCTGGAAGAACCCACGACCGTGGTGCGGATTCGGGTTGGCGCTGCTGGACGATAGGCTAGTCCCAAGACAACCGTGGTCATAGGGCCGCGAATGGAAAGTAGGTAGCCGGTGAGCAATCTGGATGGATCCAATCAAAGGATTCCCCCATTTGGAGCACTTGGTTCTGCCCAATTGTCGAATAGTCAACCAAAATCAGTTTCAAAGAAGCAAAATTCGACTGATTCACGTGAAACCAAGTCCGCACGCAGTGTGATCGACGAAGTAGATGACGAGAGTCCGATCGGGCGCGAGTTGGCAAATGAGACCCGTCGGCGTGAGAAGTTGGTCGGTCGGAAGCTGCCCAAGCCGGACAAGACCAGGGTGCTTACTGTCGCCAACCAGAAGGGTGGCGTCGGCACGACCACGACGACGGTGAACATCGCGGCTGGATTGGCGGCCGCGGGTCTGCAGGTATTGGTCATTGACATCGACCCGCAGGGTAATGCGTCGACCGCTTTGGGCATTGACCATCGGGCTGAGGTCGCCAGTATCTATGATGTCTTGATTGACGATGTTCCGCTGGATGAAGTGGTGGCACCGTGTCCGGACTTGGACAATTTGATTTGCGCGCCGGCCACCATCCATTTGGCCGGCGCGGAGATCGAACTGGTCTCTTTGGTCGCCCGGGAGCAGCGGCTGCGGCGTGCCCTGGAAGCGTATGCCGAGCATCGGAAGCAAGCCGGGCTGCCCCGACTGGACTACGTGTTGATCGACTGCCCGCCGAGCTTGGGACTGTTGACCGTGAATGCGTTCTGTGCTGCATTCGAGGTTCTGATTCCGATTCAGTGTGAGTACTACGCATTGGAAGGCCTGAGTCAGTTGCTGAAGAATATTGGCATGATTCAGAAGCATCTGAACGCGGAGTTGGAAGTTTCCACGATCTTGCTCACCATGTATGACGGACGAACGAATCTTGCTTCGCAAGTCGCGGCGGATGTCCGATCGCACTTCCCGGAAAAGGTCTTGACCGCGGTCATCCCGCGATCGGTTCGTATTTCGGAAGCGCCTAGTTACCAGCAGACCGTTTTGACCTACGATCCGTCATCGTCTGGTGCGTTGAGCTATCTTGAGGCGGCGGCGGAACTGGCTGAGCGTGGTGTGAATCGCGGTTAGAGTCGGTAGGATTGATGCAATACGTTCGGTAGCACCTTAGGGTTATCCAGATTGGCATTGCACAGTGACTGACAAACAACGCAGAGGCTTAGGCCGCGGCTTGGGCGCTTTGATTCCGTCGGCTCCAGAGGCGGACGAGAGTTCCGAGACTGAACAGGCGGCGCCGGCCAGCCGGCCAGTCGATCTGTTTTTTCCTGAGTCGAAGGAAAAGAAGAGCCGTTCCCGGCCGGTTTCACGTGAAACATCCGCCGCCCAAGATCTGGTTGATGTGCCAGGAGCTCGGTTTGCACAGATCAAACTAGATGACATCCATCCAAATCGCAAGCAACCGCGGTCCGTCTTCGATGAAGACGATATGGCGGAACTGGTGCACTCGGTCCGGGAAATCGGTGTGCTGCAACCCATTGTGGTGCGAAAGTCATCTGAAAAGGGTGGTCCGAGCTACGAGCTAGTCATGGGCGAGCGCCGCTGGCGGGCCAGCCAGCTGGCGGAAACTGGTACCGTCCCGGCGATTATCCGGGATACCGCCGATGACGATTTGCTTCGTGATGCACTTTTGGAGAACCTGCACCGAAGCCAATTGAATCCGTTGGAAGAAGCAGCCGCCTACCAACAGTTGTTGGAGGACTTCGGCACTACCCATGAAGAGCTTGCGGATCGAATCGGGCGCTCGCGCCCGCAGGTCTCCAATACCCTGCGGCTATTGAAGCTTCCGCCTTTGGTGCAACGACGGGTTGCTGCCGGGGTATTGTCGGCCGGTCATGCTCGGGCCCTGCTGTCGCTTCCGGATTCCGAAGCCATTGAGCGGCTGGCGCAACGGATTGTCACTGAGGGGCTTTCGGTTCGTGCGACGGAGGAGGCGGTGGCGTTATACCAGGAGCCATCGAGCGCTCGTCGGGCAGCTGCTGAACGGAACAGTGCCCGGCATGAACGGCTGGATTTCTTGGCCAGTTCGCTGGCGGATCGACTCGATACCAGCGTCAAGATCACGCTTGGTGCGAAAAAGGGCAAGGTCAGTATTGAGTTCGCCTCGGTCGAAGACTTGAATCGAATCATGACGGTATTGGACCCTGACAACCGCGGTTGATGCTGATCCGACGGAAAAGGGTGGTGTTTCACGTGAAACACCACCCTTTTTGTTGCTCCGAACCTCCGATTCCTTGTTGCCGCCTTTCCTTGCTACAGACGCGGGATGCCTCGAGAAGTGCCACTGCCGACGCCCAGCTGGCTGGTGTCGCCGCGGGCTGCGACCAGCTTTTGATATGACTGGTCAGTACTGGTTTCGAAATGGTGCGGCAAGCGGAAAGGAAGCTGGAATCCAGTATCGATAGCGGCGTTCAGATTGCGCCGGAATTCATTGATGTCCGCGATTTGAAGGTCCGCAATGTCCGCGAGTGCGCCAAGGCGTCTGCGGCACCGACTGTTGGGAGGTTTGACTGCTGCGAAGCTTGGATTGCCGAGCATCGGCCACGGTGCCTCACCCTGAGTCTGTGCTTGTTCGGGCTTAGACAAAACGAAAGGCCCTGTTTCACGTGAAACAGGGCCTTTCCGATGCTCCTCGACTATTTGAGGTAGTCAGCAAACTCTTTTTCAAAGAACTGCTTCGGTTTGGCGCCGATGACGGTGTTCTTAACTTCCCCACCGGAAAACAAATACACCGCGGGAATCGAGGTAATTCCGAGCTCAGCGGCGATCCGCGGATTTTCGTCTACGTCGACTTTGACCACCTCGATCTTATCGGCATATTCAACCGAGATCTCGTCGAGAATCGGTCCCAGTTTTCGGCACGGCCCGCACCATACTGCCCAGAAATCTACGATTACCGGTTTATCCGAGCCCAAAACCTCAGTTTGGAAAGTACTATCGGTGACAGCCTTTGCATTGCTCATAGGGTTAGATCCTTTCTTGGCGGGTAAGTCAGCTGGTCAGGCTGGCCAGGTAGTGTTCGACGTCCAGAGCGGCCACGCATCCCGAGCCTGCGGCAGTCACCGCTTGACGGTAGGTTGGGTCAACCACATCGCCGGCGGCAAAAACTCCCGGAAGCGAGGTTTTCGAACTCCGGCCGGAAACCGCGATGGTACCCTCGGAGGTCAGATCCAAAACTCCACGAATCAAGTCAACCCGAGGATCGTTGCCTATGGCAACGAATACTCCGGTCACCGGGAGTTCGCTCTTTTCGCCGGTCACCAAGTTGTTCAACTTGATTCCGGTGACTTTGCTTTCGCCATCGATCCCGTAGACCTCGGTGTTCCAGACGAAAGTGATCTTTTCGTTCTTGAACGCCCGATCCTGCATGATCTTCGAAGCGCGGAGCGAATCCCGGCGGTGCACCACGGTCACGGACTTGGCGAACTTGGTCAAGAAGGTGGCCTCCTCCATCGCGGAATCGCCACCGCCGACCACGACGATGTCCTGGTCCTTGAAAAAGAAACCATCACAAGTTGCGCACCAGCTCACGCCGCGCCCGGAAAGCCGCTTCTCGTCGTCCAAGCCGAGCTCCCGGTAAGCGGATCCGGTCGAGACGATCACGGTCCGGGCCGAGTAACTCTGTCCGGACCCGGTCACCACGGTTTTGATCTCGCCGTCGAGCGAGACTTCGGTGACGTCGTCGAACTCGATCTGAGTGCCGAAACGTTCGGCCTGCTGTTGCAGATTCTCCATCAGATCCGGGCCCATGACGCCTTCCGGGAAGCCGGGGAAGTTCTCCACTTCGGTGGTGTTCATCAACTCACCGCCGGCAGTGACCGAACCGGCGATCATCAAGGGTTTCAGATCGGCGCGCGCGGTATAGATCGCTGCGGTGTAGCCGGCAGGTCCGGAGCCGATGATGATGACATCGCGGACGTCGTTTTGACTGGTTTCAGTGCTCACGGACTGAGAGCTCCTTGGTGTGATCGCCCGCGGGGGTCGCGGGTCGGAAACGGAATGCATCTGCACAACGGTTTGGCGGTGCAGCTTATTCCGGACGGGTGACGGACACCTATCAGGTTACTTGATCGTGATCTCGCCGATTTTCAACCCGAAGGGGTAGAACTTGGGGGCTTGGACCCGGGGCAACTTGGTGAAGTTGATGATCACATAGCTGGCCTTGGTGCCGGGCGGCGCTGCGATGGTGGTATCCGGCCCGTTGAAGCTCCCGGTGCCGATCGACTTGGCGCCGTCCAGCCCGGCCTTGTTATTGACCAGCAGTTCGAAACTGCCGCCAGTGGTGCCGCTTTGCGCAATCGCAACCGAGGAGATGTCGGATTTTGCCTGCAACTGGATGACCAGCGCCAGACTGGTCGCTTGGGCCGCGAAGGTGTCGTCGGAGAATTCCAAGGTCTGCCACAGCGTAGCCGGGTTGCCGTCGGTGAGGAAGTTCAGCCGGCCTTCCGGGAAGTTCGCCGCATTCACCACGCCGGGCACCGATTGGGTCACCCCGGCGATCACCGGGGCCACCGGCGCTTCGGTGGGCGATTGGCTGCTGTCCGAGTTGCCGCTGGACGACGTTTGGCCAGTGTTCGAGCTGTTGGCGGCCGGAGCGTTGTTGCCGAACCACTGACCCATCAGCTGCGTTCCGGCGAAGACGACTGCGACCACGAGGATCACCACCAGCACGCCGCCGATCAGCCAGCGGCCGCTCCGCGGCGCATTGTCGGCGTCGTCGTCGTACTCGGCCTCATCCGGCAGCGGAACCGAGGCGATCGCCGAAGAGGGGAAGGTGCTGGGCTTGCGTTGTCCGGCAGCCGAACCCGGGGCCGCTGCCGCCGGGATTTGGCTCCCCGCTGCTGCCGCCGGTTTTTCGTTGATGAAACCGTAGTCTTCATCGGACCACAGCGAAACTTTCGGCTTCTCCTCCTCGACCGGGGCCGCCGGGACGCTGGGCTGCCCGGTGGTCGGCGGCAATTCGGTGGACCGGGGCGCGACGGCCGGTGGCGGCGGGACGGCAGCGGGGGCCGCCGGCAGGATCACCGGGCTGCCGTCGTCGTCATAGACATATGCGGCTTGCTCCGGTTGTTCCGCACGGAGCGTGCCGAAGAGTTCTTCGCCCAGGGTGTCCGTGAACTGCGGTTCCACGTAGGGTTCGGTCGGCACCAGGAGATCCAGCAGGTCGGCGGCGTTGCTCTTGCTGGCGATCAGATACGCGGTGCCTTCGCCCAAGCCCAAATCGAGGATCTGGAAGGCCGCCGTCCGGTCCCCGGTCGCGACTTCGCGGGCCCCCTGGGCCAGACCGTCGCCATTGCCGGGTCCGGCCACCACGATGCTCACCGGGCGGGAGAGGACTTGATCCAGGCCGTCGAGGACCTGATCGCCTTCCGCAGAATCCAAAACGTGCGCGGTGACTTTGTACCGTCCGCCGAGGACGGTACCGATTTCCATGGACTGCGACAACGTTTCCTCCTCAGCTGGTCGGTTGGTACGCCAGCCAGCTCCGGTTGCAACTCTGAGTTCCGATCCTATCCGATGCGCGCCCGCCGGATCAGGATCTAGTGCGGGAAAAACGCCGGGTGAGCGGCCCGATCACGTCATTGAGTTCTTTGACGTTCATCAGGCGCAGTGCCAGAACGTAGCTCAGTGCCATCACCGAGCCGACCACCGCGATCACCAGCACGGCGTGCCCGAAGCTCTGCCAGACGAAGCCGGGGAACCTCCCGTCGCCGAAGTCCAATCCGCCGAAACCGATCATCAGGAGGCCGCCGATGACCGCGGAGAACAGCGCGCCGACCGCGTACTGCACATGTGAACGGACAATCCGGCGGATGCCGAAATCCCCGATTTTGCTGCGCAGGACCAGGGCGGTCACCACCGGGGCGATGAAATTCACCAGGGTGAGCGTGGCCAGCAACGAGAACGCCAGGACGGACACCGGTACCGCGGCGACGATGAGCGCCGAAAGCACGGTGAGGATCACGATGAAGGCCTGCAGGAAAAACGGTGTCCGGGCGTCTTCGGTGGCATAGAACACCCGGTTGAGCATGAAGTTGAAGCTGAAGAACGGTGCGCCGAGGGCCAGGATCGCCACTGCGATCCCCACCGTGAGGCCGTCCTGCGCCCGGCCACCGCTGAGCAGCATTCCGATCGGAGCGGCGAGGACCAGCAGCACCACGGCGAAGAACACCGTGGCCACACCCACGGTGCGCAGCAGCCTGGAGGTGGTGTTCCGGAGGGAACGGAGATTGCCTTGGCCGGCCGAGCGGCTGAGCTGGTTGAAATAGATCGTGGCGATGGACAGCACGATGACCGAGTGCGGCAGCATGTAGATGTCCGTGGCGCGGTTGAAGACGAACATCCCGGCGACATCCGAGGTCTCCGGGTTTTCCTTCGCTGCGGTAGCCGCACTGCCGACCCAGTTGATCACCATGAAGGAAAGCTGGCCGATGATCATGGTGGACAGCGCCCAGCCGGCAACTTTTCCAGTGCCGCCCAGGCCGATCCCGCGCCAACCCCATTTCGGCCGCAGGCCCAGTCCCAAGCGCTTGACCGGCACGATCAGGATGATCGACTGCAGCACGACGCCGAGCGTAGTGCTGCCGGCCAAGATCCAGGTTTGCGCCGCCGACCAGTTTTCCACCGTGTGCGGATTGGCTTCGGCCTGGCCCCAGATCGCGATGAAGACGCCGATTCCGGCGATCGCGACGATGTTGTTGAGCACCGGCGCCCACATATAGGCGCCGAACCGGTTGTTCGCATTGAGCAATTGGCCGAGCAGGGCGTAGATCCCGTAGAAGAAGATCTGCGGCAACAGCAAATAGGCCAGATTGGTGGCCAGCGCCAATTGCTGCGGGTTGAAGTCCTTGGTCAGCACTTGCACGAGGATCGGGGCCAACAAGGTGAACAGGATCGCGATGCCGAGCAGCACCAGGCCGCCCAGGGTGAAGATCCGGCTGATGAAGTCGGCGCCGCGGTCCGGAAGTCTGCTGGCCTTGATGATCTGCGGGACCAGGATCACGTTGAACACGCCGCCGGCGAGCATGATGTAAATCAGGTTCGGCAACGTGTTCGAGATGTCGAAGATGTCCGAAAGCCCGCCGCCGGTAGTCCCCAGGGCAACCGCGATCAGCACGCCTTTGGCGAATCCCAAGACCCTGGAGAACAAGGTCCCAGCGGCCATGATGGCGCTGGACCTGGCGGTATTGACCGGGGTTCGTTCAGTTCCGACCGTCGCGATCAGCTCGGTTGCCGGGTTGTTGATTTGATCTGCCATTTGCCACCATCATCCCATGCGAGTGCCTTGCGGCAGGGTCCGGCGAACCGCGTTTCAGAAGTCCTGCGGCAAGCTCGCGCCGGCCAGATCGGCGATCCGGCGCTCATTCGGGAAGGACAGCCGCTTGGCCAGATCCGGCAATTCCACCCAGGCCACGTCGATCGCCTCGTGGTCCGGATCGTTTTCGATGGTCAGCTCGCCGCCGGTGGCACGCAGCAGGAAATGGTGCACGGTTTTGTGCACCCGGTGGCCGGTGACCGTGAACCAGTAGTCGATGCTGCCCAACGGGGCGAGCACCGTGCCTTCGATGCCGGTCTCCTCGGCGATTTCCCGGACCGCTGCCTGCGCGTGCGTCTCCTCGCCTTCCGGATGTCCTTTGGGCAAGCACCATTCCACCCGGCCGCCGCGGTTGAGCCGGGCGATGATTGCCACCCGCAGGCCGCCGTCGTGCTTGTCCACCACGACGCCGCCGGCCGAGACTTCCTCCACCGTGGGCAGCGAAGACAAGCTGCTCAGCGGTTGCCCGGGCGGCATCTGCGCATTGATCGCCGAAGGCAACGGCGTGCGCTTGGGTGCACTCGGGACTGGATGGGCCATGCACCCCACTCTAACGAAAGTCTGGCAGGCTTAAGGAACTATGATGCACGTTCTGGACAGCTCCACCCTCGATCCGATCGTCCTTGAGCTGGGACAACGCTTTGTCGACGCCGGTTTTGAACTCTCCCTGGTGGGCGGGCCGGTGCGGGATCTTTTTCTGGGCCGGCAGTCACCGGACTTGGATTTCACCACGGACGCCACACCGGACCAGACGCTCGCCGTGATCAAGGGCTGGGCGGATGCCTTTTGGGAGATCGGCCGGGCTTTCGGCACGATCGGATTGCGCAAACGCGAATTCACCATCGAGGTGACCACGTATCGGGCGGAAGCCTACGATCCGGATTCACGCAAGCCCGAGGTGGCTTTCGGGGATTCGCTCGAGGCTGATCTGCAACGCCGGGATTTCACCATGAACGCCATGGCTTTGCGCTTGCCTGGGATGGAACTGGTCGATCCGCACGGTGGGATCAAGGACCTTTACGCCGGAGTGCTGCGCACGCCGGGCCGGGCTGAGGATTCGTTTTCCGACGATCCGCTCCGGATGATGCGCGCGGCGCGATTCGTGGCCCAGCTCGGGGTGGCGCTGCATCCCGAGGTCGAAGGCGCGATGATCGAAATGGCCGAACGGATCAACATGATTTCCGCGGAGCGGGTCCGCGACGAGCTGACCAAGCTGATCTGCGCGCCGCAAGCCCGGCTCGGCGTGGATGTTCTGGTCAGCACGGGCTTGGCCGATCAGATGTTGCCCGAAGTTTCGGCTTTGCAACTCGAAGTCGATGAACATCACCGGCACAAGGACGTCTATCAGCATTCGCTGCAGGTCCTCGAGCAGGCGGCCGGTTTGGAAACCGGTCCGGATGGGCCGGTGCCCGGTCCGGACTTCGTGCTCCGGTTCGCGGCCTTGATGCACGATGTCGGGAAACCGGCCACCCGCCGCTTCGAACCTTCCGGGGCGGTGAGCTTCCGGCACCACGATATGGTCGGCGCCAAGCTCACCGCGAAGCGGATGAAGGCTTTGCGGTTCGACAACGACACGATCAAGGCGGTGGCCCGCCTGGTGGAGTTGCATATGCGTTTCTACGGTTATGGGGAAGCCGGCTGGACGGATTCGGCAGTGCGCCGGTACGTCACCGACGCCGGCCCGGTGTTGGAGCGGTTGCACCGGTTGACCCGTTCCGATGTGACCACCCGCAACCAGCGCAAAGCCGATCGCTTGGCGTTCGCCTATGACGACTTGGAACAGCGGATCGCGGCATTGGCGGAACAGGAAGAGCTCGGCGCGATCCGGCCCGATCTCGACGGCGCGCAGATCATGGCCCTGCTGGGGCTGGCTCCGGGACCGCTGGTAGGCAAGGCCTACAAGTTCCTGCTCGAGGAGCGGATGGAGCATGGCCCCTTGGGCGCCGAGGAAGCACAGCGCCGCCTGCACGGCTGGTGGCAGGAGCACGGACCCGGATCTCCGGCGGCCGAGGAACCGACAGGAAGCGTGGACGATGAGCACTGAGCCAAGCAGCAAAGGCCCTTCGGAGGAAACCGGACCGGTTGCCGACGCGGTGCCCTGGGACCATGTGACGCTGCCCAAATTGTGGTTGCTGCGGCACGGCGAGACCGAATGGTCGCGCAGCGGGCGGTACACCGGTCTGACCGACCTTCCGTTGACCGAGCACGGCGAAGAACAGGCGTTGTCGGCACGGCCGGCCTTGGCCGGTGTCGACTTCGACCTGGTCTTGAGTTCGCCCTCGCAACGGGCCCGGAGGACCGCGGAGCTGGCCGGGTTCCCGACGGCGATCGTGGAACCGTTGGCGCACGAGTGGGACTACGGCGATTACGAAGGCGTGGACAGCGCCGAGGTGCGTCGCAGCCGCCCCGGTTATCTGATCTGGCAAGACGGCGTGCCTGGCGGTGAAACCATCGAACAGGTCGCAGCCCGGGCCGACGCGGTGATCGCCCGGGTGCTTTCGCCGCAGCCGGCGGAGCCGGCGGGTCCAGCAGCGGGCCGGGTGGTGAACCAGGCGCTGCTCGTGGCGCACGGCCACTTCCTCCGGGTGCTGACCGCGCGTTGGTTGGATCTGCCGGCCACCGAAGGCCGGCATTTCGTGCTCGGCACGGCCAAAGTCTGCACGCTCGGCTGGGACAAGCGGACGCCCGCCGTCGAGCAGTGGGGGCTCTAGCCCGGGGCGGGCCACAATGCCGAGATCACGAGTGAGACGTAATTCTCACAATATTTTCAAGAATCTTCGGATTTTTGTGGCGGAGCGCCGAATTCATGGTGTACGTTATTAACGAGTTCAGCGCATCCGCCTGGGCTGTCAGTCACGAGATGAAGGGAGGCCTCAAAATGTTTTACAACATGAACGCAGTAGATGCCGGCAAGATCGGTCACAAGATCGCAGCGTACCAGGCCCCAACTCGTGGCATTCTCGGTTCCCGTTAACTGAGCTTCGGCGCGAAGGCGCCTCCCACGACGATCCTTGGGATTCGTGGCTGCTTTGAATCAATCAGACGCATAAACTGTTCGCGCTTTTATGCGTCCAATTACTCGGTCGATTATTCGATTATTCGATTAGTGCTAAATTGTCGCGCCAAAAATAACGTATTCATTCAGCAACTTCCTCTGGCTTTGCCATTCCACTGGAGAACCTATGCCTTTCCTCACTCTGTTTCCCGGCAACACCGCGCAAGGAGGTGACCCACGATGAATCCCTTCCCCTCGAAGTCCACGATCAAGCGCATCTTCTTCGCTCCGATCGACGAGAAGCAGATCGCCCGCACCCGCGAGCGAGTGCAGAACGACTTGAACTCGATGAACATCTTCAACATCCGCTGAGTCTTGCTACCTGAGGAGGCTGAAGATGACCCCATCGACGCCGAATGCACAGCAAGCAGCCCACGCCGCCCAGCGTGGGCTGCTTCGTTTAACCGCGGCAATCCTGCTTCCCCGCCCGTCCAATCGAGCGGTTCGGCGGGTTCAGACGTCTCTGCCCACTGAATCCGGCAATGGGACGGGCCTGCTGGGTGCGGGTGCCGGCGATTGGCCCCGGTATGCTCGATTTCATGCAGGAATTCCGACGCCGGCCGGCCCGCCGCATTGTGGTGCCCAGCCGCAGTGATTCCTTTTTGGCCAAGTCGACCGAGGTGGTTGGCGGCCCGCTCGGGAAGCACACGGCGCCGGGGCAGACTCGGACCGGATTCTTCAGCGTAGAGCGGGTCCTGGTCTTGATGGTGCTGGCATCGGGCCTGCTTGCGCTGCTGTTCAAAGACCATTGCCGGCGGGCCGGCTGGGTGACGCCGGACCAATACTCGACTACCTGTTACTCGGAGTTCCCCAATGCTTTCGGAACCTACCGCATCGGCGAAGTTTTCCCGTTCTCCGCAGCGAACACCGGATTCGACTACCCGCCGCTGACCGGACTGATCGCCGGAGTCACCGCTTGGTTGAGCGGGTTCGCCGGGACCGGCGATGCCCGGGTGCTCGGGTTTTTCGATCTCAATGCCTTCCTACTGGTACTGGTTTGGCTGATCGGAGTGCTGGCCCTGGCCCGCAGCAACCGGCGTCGTCCCTGGGATGCTGCGGTGTTCGCGGCTTCGCCGCTGCTGCTTTTCACGGCATTTTCCAGTTGGGACCTGTGGGCTGCGGCATTGTCCGCAGTGGCGCTGTTCTTGCTGTCCCGACGGCGCGCGATGGCCTCCGGCGTGGTGTTGGGCCTGGCCGTCTCGGTGCAGCCTTACGCCGGGTTGATCCTCTTGGCGGCCGCGTTGGTGTTGTGGCGTCGCGGGTTCCGCTCCGTGCTTTTCCATCTGCTGGTCGGCGGTTTGTTGAGCTGGCTGGTGGTCAATCTTCCGGTGATGCTGCTCAGCCGACCGGCATGGTTCAATTTCTGGACCGATGCCTGGAACGGCAAGCCGGCAACCGGGTCGTTCTACTACCTGGGCAATGCGCTGGCCGAGCGCATCGGGGTCGGCGGGATCGACCCGGTGGCGGCTTCGCTGGTTTCGGCGGCGTTGCTGCTGCTCGGCGTGCTGGGCGTGGCGGTGCTGTGCTTCAAAACCGGGCAGACGCCCAGGCTTGCGCAGCTGGCGGTGCTGCTTGTGGGCTGGTTCCTGGTGGTGGACAAATATGCGGTTCCGGAACACCTGGTGTGGCTGCTGCCATTGTTCGCGCTGGCCCGGCCGCGTTGGCGCGCCTTGCTGATCTGGCAGCTCTTCGGAATCCTGTTCTATCTGGCGCAACTGCTCCACTTGGGCGTGGTGTTGGGCGACAACAACGCCCAGCACGGGATCGATTTGCCCTATTACGCACTGGCGGTGCTGACCTCGAACATCGTCACTTTGGTGATGTTGGCTTTGGTGGTGCGGGAGGTGCTCGATCCGCGGCGTGATCTGCTCCGCCGCGGCGGGGTCGACGATCCGCTGCTGGATGGATTCACCGCTCGTCGCTTGCCGTGAGCGCTGCCCGGCTGGTCCGCGACCCGGCGGCAGGCCAGGGTATTCCGGCACCCCTGACCCGCTGCGCGCTGCCCGGCTGGGGTGGATTCAGTTGGCTGCGGTGAACCGGGCCCGGCGATGCGCCGGGTGCTCCACTTCATCGAGCATGGCGACGGCGAAGTCTTGGCTGGAGATTTTCGGACCGGCCACCTCGTCCTGGGCCGTGGTGTAGTTTCCGGTGCGCTCGCCCGGAGCGATGACCGGGGACGGGCAGAGCATCGTCCAGTCCAGCCGGTCCGGTTGGCTGCGCAGGACGTCCAACAGCCGGGCGGCACTGAGCGCCTCGGACCGATAGGCGTCGGGGAAGTCCGGGGCGTCGACTAACCGGTTGCCATCCGGCAACCGCAACGAGCCCGCCCCGCCGACCACCAGGATCCGGGTATCGCCGACCGCGTCGAAGGCCTGCTGGTTCTGCGCCAACCAAGCGTCGTGATCACCTCCGGTGCGGCTCGGTCCGGTCGCCGAAATGATGACGTCGTTGCTTTGGGCCAGGCTGCGGAGCGCCGCGGAGTCGCCTAGTTCGAGGGCTTGCGGGGTGGCCGCGGGGGCACCCTCCACGGCGGCCCCGCTGCGGCTCGCCGCGGTGACCTGATGCCCACGGCGGAGAGCTTCGGCGGTGATTTCGCGGCCGACCATGCCGGTGGCTCCGATGATGGCGATTTTCATGTTTCCTCCTGGGTTGGTTTTCGGATAATCTAAAAGTATCCATTTGACACTGATGGCTTCAAAGATACTCAGTAACCTGGAAGATACTCATGGAAACCAACATCATGGATCCGAACTGTCCGTCCCGGCTGGTGTTCCAACGGATCGGAGACAAATGGGCCACCCTGGTGATCCAAGTGCTCGAGCCCGGGCCGATGCGGTTCAGCGATTTGCGGGCCAAGGTCGCGGTGGTCACCCCCAAGGTGCTCACCCAGACGTTGCGCACGCTGGAACGCGACGGTTTGTTGACCCGGACGGTATTTGCCCAGGTGCCGCCGCGGGTGGACTACCAGCTGACGGAATTGGGCGCGAGCCTGCTGCCCGCGCTGAAAATCCTGCGCACCTGGGCGGAACAGAATGTCGGCAGAATGGCGGCCGCGCAGGACGAATACGACGCGGCCATCGAGGACGCCGTGCTCAGCGCCGCCCACTGACCGGAGGCGTTTCAGCGGAGCCCCGCACGATCAGCCGGGTCGGCACCGTGATGGTGCTCGCCGGGCCGGTGTCGCCATCGAGCCGGCGGAACAGCAAATCCGCCGCTGCCGCGCCGATCGCAGCCGGATCCTGCGCCACCACGGTGATGCCCGGCTGCACGACGTCGGCCAATTCGAAGTCGTCGAAGCAGAGCAAAGCCGGCCACGGCGCCCCCGGTTCGGCGCCGCTGCGGTTGCGCAAGGCGCGCAGTACCGCGACCGAAGCCCGGCTGTTGGTGCAGAACAACGCGGTGGGCCGATCCGATTCCGGTAAAGCGTCGGCGGCTTCGAGCCACTGCCCGAGGTCCAGGCCATCGTGGCCATCGCTGTGCTCCAGGACCGGCTCGGCCTGGATGCCGGCCTCCGCCAAAGCCCGGCGGTAGGCCTCGATTCGCTGCCGGACGCTGTAGAGATTGCTCCCGTCGCTCAAACAGGCGATTTTGCGGTGCCCGTGCGCGATCAAGTGCTGCACGCCGAGCCGGGCCCCGCCGGCATTGTCGCTCAAGACGGCATCAGCTTTCAGGGCCACGGGCGGGCGATCGACGAAGACCACCGGGGTGCCGGCGCGGATTTCGTCCGCGAGGTAGCTCTCCTCGGTGCCGTGCGGAGCTGCGACGATCAACCCGTCCACGCGCCGGGCGCACAGCGCCATGATCAGCTCTTTGGCGTGTGCGGCGTCGTTGCCGGTGGAGGCGGTCATGGACAGTGTTTTGCGGGCGATCGCCTGGGTTTCCACTGCCCGGTTGAGGGTGGAGAAGAACGGGTCGGCGACGTCGTCCAAGACCACGCCGATGCTTGCCGCGATGCCTTGACGCAGCAACCTGGCACTGTCGTTGCGGCGGAAGGAGAGATCGGCGATGGCCTGGTCGACCAGGATCCGGGTTTTTTCACTGACTTTGGCATCCCCGTTGACTACGCGGGAGACGGTGGCCAAGCCGACGCCGGCACGCGCTGCGACGTCTTTCATCGTGGCTCTGGAAGCGGCGGCCTGGTTCATGCTGGCTCCTGTCCGGTGCGATTCTTCTTGGAAACGTTACCAAGAATGCTCGGCGGCCGCGCTCCGGACCTGGTCCAATCGGCTTCCGGACTCTTGACGGACGCACAGGGAAAACGTAGCCTCGTCAAATTGGAAACGTTTTCATCGATCTAGCCGGTCGATTTGAACCCTGTTACGTCAAGGAGGACGTCCGTGATCCGCATCCCCCGGCCGCACACTGGATTGAGATTTCCCGCGATGATCGCGCTGGGCACGGTCTGCGCACTATTGTTCTCCGGTATGAACGTGATCCCGGCCCGGGCTGCTCCGGGTTCCACCGACTTCACCAGTTCCTTCGAAGACTCCGAACCGGTCAAGCCGGCGAAGAGCACCCCGGAGACCGGAGCAGACGGCAAACCGGTCGGCTCCGGGGTATCCGGCGCCGGCAACACCGATCTGGCGCTCAAGGACAGCATCTTGGATTCGGTGCGCAACGTCAGTGCGAGCGGGGAGAATCCGCCCAATGAAGTGGCCGGCAATCTCAAGGACGGTTCCGCGGGCACCAAGTGGCTGGTCTTCAGCGACACCGGATGGGCGCAGTACCAGCTGGATGCGGCGCATACCGTGAAGAGCTACTCCTTGACCAGCGGCGGAGATGCGCCGTTGCGGGATCCGGTGGACTGGGATCTCCAGGGTTCCGCCGACGGCCAAGCCTGGACCACGGTGGACAGCCAACGCGGCCAGTCCTTTGCCGACCGCGGCTTGAAAAAGCTCTACCCGGTCGCGGTACCGGGCAGTTACCAGTACTACCGGCTTTCGGTGACCAAGACCGGAAACTCCGGAATCCTGCAGTTGGCGGATTGGGACCTTGCCAGTGCGGATTTGCCGGTTCCGGAGCCCGGAACCAGCAAGACCATGGACACCGCGGTGGGCAATGGGCCGGGCAGCGGCTACAACGTCAAGTCCAATGCCGGTTTCACCGGAGTCCGGGCGCTGAAGTACAGCGGCACCAAAACCCAGGCCGGACGGGCCTTTGCACTGAACAAGCTGTTCGACGTCAACCTGCCGGTGTTGCCGGGAAGCCGCTTGAGCTACAAGATCATCCCGGGCGCCGACTACACGGACTACCTCGCCACGTACGCCGCCGTGGACCTGCACTTCACCGACGGCAGTTACCTTTCGGAGCTCTCTCCGGTGGATCAGAACGGCGTGCCGCTCACCGCAGCGGGCCAAGGCGGGGGCAAGATCCTCTTCGCCGCACAGTGGAATTATGTGCTCAGCGAGATCGGGGCCGTCGCGGCAGGGAAGACCATTGACCGGATCCTGCTGCGCTTCGACAACACGGCGGCTCCGGCGCAGAGTGTCTTCAGCGGGTGGATCGACGACCTGAAGATCGAGGGCACTCCGAACCGGATCGACGGCTCGTCCAAAACGAACTTCGTGGACACCCGCCGGGGCAGCAATTCCTCCGGATCGTTCTCCCGCGGCAACAACTTGCCGATCACCGCAGTGCCCAATGGCTTCAACTTCCTGGCCCCGGTGACCAACGCCAGTGTTTCCAACTGGGAGTACGACTACCAGTCCGCCAACAATGCCTCGAATCAGCCCACCCTGCAGGGCTTGGCGGTCTCGCACATACCCAGCCCGTGGATGGGTGACCGGAACCAGTTCTCCGTGATGCCGGCGGCCACCGCGACGCCGAGTGCCAGCAAATCGGCACGGGCGCTCGCCTTTTCGCACGATCAGGAAACTGCGCAGCCGGATTATTACCGGGTGCAGCTGGCCGGCGGCGTCAAAGCCGAGATGACCGCGAGCGACCACGGTGCGCTGATGCGTTTCGGTTTCGAGGGCGCGCAGCGCAGCCTGGTCTTCGATTCGCCCAAGGGCGGTGCCCGGTTCAGTTTCGACGGCAGCACGGTCACCGGGACGGTTCCGGCGCAAGGTGGCTCCGGACAAGGCGACATGTACCTGTACGGCAGCTTCGACACGGTGCCGAGCAGCACGCTGAGTGCCCCGGCGGCCGCGGTCTTCGCCGGGTCGGCACCGGCCGGCGGCACGGTCACTTTGCGGTTCGCGACGTCGTTCATCGACCAGGCCCAGGCGCGGCGGAACTTCGATCTGGAAGTCGGCGGCCGCAGCTTCGAGGAAGTCCGCGCCGCCGCGCGGGAGCTGTGGAACGCCCGGCTCGGGGTGATCGACGTCGAGGGCGCCAACGACTCCCAGCAGACCACCTTGTACTCCAATCTGTACCGGCTGAATCTGTACCCGAATTCCGGTTTCGAAAACACCGGAACCGCAGCCGCGCCGAAATACCAGTACCGCAGCCCGGTTTCCCAGGATCCGGCCACCGGACAAGGCCGGATCGTGGACGGCAAGATCTATGTCAACAACGGATTCTGGGACACCTACCGCACTGCGTGGCCGGCCTATTCCTTGCTGTATCCGGAAAAGGCCGCAGAATTGGCCGACGGCTTCGTGCAGCAATACCGGGACGGCGGTTGGATCGCGCGCTGGTCTTCGCCCGGTTACGCCGATCTGATGACCGGGACCAGCTCGGACGTCTCCTTCGCCGACGCGTATCTCAAGGGAGTGCCGCTGCCGGACCCGCTCGGCGCCTACGATGCCGCGGTGCGCAACGCGACCGTGCCCTCGATAGGAAATTCCGCGGTCGGCCGCAAAGGCCTGACCACTTCGGTGTTCACCGGCTATACCAGCAGCAGTACCGGGGAAAGCGTCTCCTGGGGGCTCGAAGGCTTCATCAACGATTTCGGCTTGGGCAATATGGCGGCGAAACTGGCCGCGGACCCGGCGACCCCGGACGCCAGACGGGCGCAGCTCAAGGAAGACTCGGCTTACTACCTCAACCGGGCCCAGTACTACGTGAACATGTTCGATGCCGAGCAGGGCTTCTTCAACGGGCGCAGCCCGGGCGGCGAGTTCCAAGCCGGCTTGGATCCGGAATCCTGGGGCGGTCTGTTCACTGAGACCGACGGTTGGAACTTCGCCTTCCACGCTCCACAGGACGGCCGGGGGCTGGCCGCGCTCTACGGCGGTCCGAAAGGCTTGGAGAACAAGCTCGATGCCTTTTTCGCGACGCCGGAAAACGCGGACAAGCCCGGCGGCTACGGCGGAGTGATCCACGAAATGGTCGAGGCCAGAGCGGTCCGGATGGGCCAATTGGGCATGTCCAACCAGCCTTCGCACCATATTCCGTACATCTACAACTATGCCGGCGCGCCGGCCAAGACCCAGGCCGTGGTGCGCGAGATCCAGCGCCGGCTCTTCGTCGGCTCGGAGATCGGCCAGGGCTACCCGGGCGATGAGGACAATGGCGAAATGAGCTCGTGGAACATCTTCTCCACCCTGGGCTTCTATCCGCTGCAAGTCGGCTCAGCGCATTTTTCGATCGGCTCGCCGCAGTTCAGCAAAGCCACGGTGCGTTGGGGCAACGGCAAGACCCTGGTGATCAATGCCCGAAACAACTCCACCAGCAACGTCTATGTGCAGTCGATGTCGATCAACGGCAAAGCGCATGATTCCACGACCCTGGACCAAAGCGACATCGCGGACGGCGGCAGCATCGATTTCGTGATGGGGCCCAACCCTTCGAACTGGGGCGCTGCGGCAGAACCGGGTCCGGTTCCGGAGCCGATCATGGACACCACCAAGGATGCGGTGCTGCGCAGCAGCGGCGGCGAGGACCTGAAAAACCTCAGCGACGACAATTCGGCGAGCCAGGTTTCCTTCTCGGTGCCGGCTCCGGTGATCTCACTGGATTACCCGGCGGGGAAACAAAAGGCGAGCTTCTACACCCTGACCTCCGGCTCGGCGGCCTCCGGGGCGGATCCGGCGGCCTGGACGCTGGAGGGTTCCAACGACGGCAGCGCCTGGACCGAGCTGGACCGCCGCCAGGACGTGCGCTTCGACTGGAGATTGCAGACCAAGCCGTTCCAAATCAGCACGCCGACGCCGTTTGCGCACTACCGGCTGAGCATTGCCGCGAGCAGATCCGGGGACCTGCCAGTGCTCGCCGAGTTGGAGTTGCTGGCCAAGGCCAGTGACGCCGTGCCCGGGGACCTGGCGGTCACTGCGGCGAAGGGAATCACCGCGGTCCCCGGCGTGGACAGCAAGCAGCTGCTCGGCACGGTCGGCGGCGGAGCTGCGGCCAACGGTTACACCGCGACGGTCGACTGGGGTGATGGCACTGCGGTGACACCGGCAACCGTGGCGGGGACCGGCGTCGTCCGTCCGGTCAGCGCCAGCCACAATTACGCCAAACCCGGCGTGTACCAGGTGACGGTGACCGCGAGCGACGGCCTGGCCAAGCAGAGTGCGGCCCTTCTGGCCACTGTGGAACTCGCCGATGCTTCCGGCATCGCCAGCGCCTTCGACAAGGTTTGCCTGGGTGATGACCCGGGCGTGCCTGACCCGGCGGCAGCCAACTGCGATTCGGTGGGATACGCCTTCTCGCGGCAGGCGCTGGCCGCAGCCGGTGTGGTCCAGGGGGTGCCGAACTCGGTGCAGGTCGACGGGAAGACGTTGGCGTTCACGCTGCCGGCGGTCCCCCCGGGAGCACCGGACAATGCCATGGGCTCCGGTCAGAAAGTGAAGCTGACGCTGAGCAAAGAAGCGACGGTGTTGTCCTTCATCGGCACCGGAACGCAGGGAAACCAAGACGTTTCGGGGACCGTGGGCTTCACCGACGGATCCAGCGCGCCGCTGCCGATGCAATTCTCGGATTGGACGCTCGGTGCCACGCCGGATGCGGTGCCGGCCTTCGGCAACACCGTAGTGGCGAAAGCGCCGTACCGGCTCGCCGGGACTGCCAAGGACGGCGCCATCCCGTTCCTCTTCGCCACCAAGCCCTACCGGATTCCGGACGGCAAAACGGTGGCTTCGGTGACTTTGCCGCAGCAGGCCGGAGCGGAGCGCGACGGGCGGATCCATGTCTTCGCCGTGGCCACCGACGGCGCCATCGTTCCGCCGCCGGTGCTGCGGGCCGAGCCGGCCAGTGGGATTTCCGCCGAGCTGGGCGTCGCCGTCGAAGCAACGCTCGGTACGGCATCCGGCGGTTCGCCGGGCCTGAGCGCCGGGCAAGCGGTGCCGGGCGAATACAGCGCCCGGATCTACTGGGGCGACGGCAGCCCGACCGAGGATGCGGGGTTCGCCCTGCCGGGGCCCGATCTGGTCGCCACGATCACCGCGCAACACCGCTATTCCGCAACGGGTTCGTTCACCGCTGCGCTGACCGTCTCGGACGCCAACGGTTCGCGCACGGTGCAGATCCCGGTCACGGTCAAGCCGGCCGCGAAACCGCAGCCGGAGCTGAAGATCGATCCGGCCGGGGCAGTGCGCCCCGGAGCTCCGGTGGCCGTCACCGGCAGCAAGTTCGACGCCGGAGAAAAGGTGTCGCTCGACTTCGGCAGCGTGGAGTCCGGGTCGGTGCAGCAGCTCTCGGCCGACGCCGATGCCACCGGTTCGGTGGCCTTCCGGCTCACGGTGCCGCAGGACGCCAAGCCGGGCGTCTACCCGGTGCGCCTGCGCGGGGCATCCAGCCAGATCCCGGTCAGCGGCACGGTGCTGGTGGAGGCGGCCACGCCACCGGTGAGCTACTCGCCGAACGCACGGCTGGAGCAGAGCTCGGCGGCCCGGGGCGAGACCGTCCGATTCAGCGGGGACAGTTTCGCGCCCGGCGAATTGGTCAGCATCAGCCTGCACTCCGAGCCCTTGCTGCTGGGCACCGCCCAAGCCGATGCGCACGGCATTCTGACCGGTGAATTCACGGTTCCGGACGCTGCGGCCTTGGGTGCGCACCAGGTGGTGCTGACCGGCGCCGTATCGAACAAGCCGGTGGCGATCGGCTTCACGGTGGCGGAACAAACGGTGGGTCCGAACCCCGGCGATCCGGGCGGTTCGGTTCCGCTGCCGGGCTCCGGTGCCGGTGCGCAACCGGACGGGCAATTGAGCGGAACCGGCTTCGACGGCATGCCGTTGGCATTGGCCGGATTCGGCGCGCTGTTCGCCGGAGCCGCACTCCTGCTGGGGGTGCGCCGCCGCCGGAGTTAGCCCGGCCGGAAACCGCACGGCAGCGGCGACACGATGTTGCTGCTGCACTAGTGGCAGACTAGTGCAGTGGCACACATCGACGTCGCGAACATCGACTTCTTCCTTCCGGACGGCAGGCAGCTGCTCAACTCCGTCTCCTTCCGGGTCGGAGACGGCATCAAGAGCGCCCTGATCGGGCCCAACGGCACCGGGAAGACCACGCTGCTGCGGATCATCGCCGGCGATCTCAAGGCCGACGACGGTGCGATCACCTACAGCGGCAGCATCGGCGTGATGCGCCAGTTCATCGGCCAAGTCCGGGATCAGTCGACGGTGCGCGACTTGCTGCTCGCCGTGGCGCCGAAGGCGGTCAATGCCGCCGGCTTGGCGGTCGACGCCGCCGAGTTGGCGATGCTGGAGGACGACTCCGAAGCGGTGCAGATGAAGTATGCACAAGCGCTCGCGGACTGGGGAGATGCCGGTGGTTACGAGATCGAGACCACTTGGGACGAAGTGACCATGGCGGCGATGGGCGTGCCCTTCGAACGCGCCCAATACCGGGCGGCGGCTACGCTCAGCGGCGGTGAGCAGAAGCGATTGGTTTTGGAAGCCCTATTCCGCGGTCCGGACCAGATCCTGCTCCTGGACGAACCGGACAACTACCTCGACGTGCCCGGCAAGCGGTGGCTGGAGGCCACCTTGAACGCTTCAGCCAAGTCGGTGCTGTTCGTCAGCCACGACCGGGAGCTGCTCGCGAATGGCGCCGATCGGATCATTACCTTGGAACCGGGCGCCTCCGGCGCGAATTCTTGGACGCACGGCGGCGGCTTCGGCAGCTACAAGCAGGCCCGGGACGATCGCAATGCCCGTTTCGAAGAGCTTTTGCGGCGTTGGGACGAGCAGCACGCCCAGCTGCGCGAGTTGGTGCAACGCTTGAAGGTCAAGGCTTCGGTCAACGACGGGTTCACTTCCCGTTACCGGGCGGCGCAGACCAGGTTGCAGAAATTCGAGGAGGCCGGTCCGCCGCAGGCGATTCCGATCGAGCAGAACGTGAAGATGCGGCTGCGCGGCGGCCGGACCGGCAAACGCGCAGTGGTGGCCACGAAGCTCGAGCTGACCGGATTGATGAAGCCGTTCGACGCCGAAATCTGGTTCGGTGACCGGGTGGCGATTCTGGGCTCGAACGGCTCCGGCAAATCGCACTTCCTGCGGCTGCTGGCGGCTGGCGGAACCGATCCGGAGCGGGAACACCTTCCAGTCTCCGAAGTGGTGATCGCCGAGGTTCCGCATACCGGAACGGTGAAGCTCGGCGCCCGGATCCGGCCCGGATTCTTCGCGCAGACGCACGTCCGCCCGGATTTGCAGGCGCGTACCCTGCTGGAAATCCTGCACCGCGGCGACGAGCACCGGGATGGGCTCTCGCAGGAGCCGGCGGCCCGCGCCCTGGACCGTTACGGATTGGCCAAACAGGCCGAGCAGACGTTCGATTCGCTCTCCGGCGGGCAGCAAGCCCGGTTGCAGATTCTGCTTTTGGAACTTTCCGGAGCCACGTTGCTGCTGCTGGACGAGCCCACGGACAACTTGGACTTGCATTCGGCGGAAGCCTTGGAACAGGGCATCGACGCATTCGAGGGCACGGTTTTGGCGGTGACCCACGACCGCTGGTTCGCCCGGTCCTTCGACCGGTTCTTCGTGTTCGGCTCCGAGGGCAAAGTCTACGAATCGGATGCGCCGGTCTGGGACGAATCCCGGGTGGTCCGCAAGCGCTGAACCGCGGTTAGTGGCCATGGCGGTAGCCGGGTGTCTTGTTGGGATGCATTTTCAGCTCCGTGATGCATGTTCTGCCGTCGAAACGGTACCCCTGTGCTGAAGATGCATCTTGATGGGCGTGGTGGTCCAGGGGCATCGCCGAACCAAATTAGACGATCATAAAGTGAACACAGGTTGTATTCATTTGATCAACAACTGCTATCGTTTGGACATGACTGCTGACGAGCGGCACCGGTTGATGACCGAAATGCTGCAGCACCAAGAGCGCATCGAAGTGGACGAATTCGCGGCGCGCTGCGCGACTTCGGCCGCCACCATCCGGCGTGACCTGGACCTGTTGGAACAGCGCGGGGTGCTGCGCCGGGTCCATGGTGCTGCGGTCTCCTTGGTGCTGGGCGGCTACGAACCGGGGTATGCCCAGCGGGTACTGGAGAATCGCTGGTCCAAGGCCGCGTTGGCGCAGAAAGTCGACGGACTGGTCCAGGATCGCGAGTTCGTGTTCTTGGACAGCGGAAGCACTGCGACCCAGATCGCCTCGGTGCTCCAGCAGCGCCTGCTGACCGTCTTCCCGGCCAGTCTGCATGCCGTCAATGAACTCATCGGCGGCCGGAGCCGGATCATTGTGCCCGGCGGCGACCTGAGTGAAGGCGAAATGGCGTTCCAGGGGCCGATGGCGGAGCGCAATATCGCTGCCTTGCGTTTCGACACCGCGATCATCACGCCCTGCGCCTTCGATCTGAGCACCGGAATCATGGCCTACGACCTGGCTGATGCGGCGATCAAAAGAGCCGCGATCGCTTCTGCCAAGCGGGTGATCGTGGTCTGCGACCAGAGCAAATGGGAGCGGCATGCGCCGGCCGTGGTGGCCGGACCGGACCAGGTCGACCAGGTGGTCACCGACCACGAATTTTCCCAACCCGAAATCGCGGCGGCCCGCGCTGCCCATGTGGAGGTGACGTCGCTGTGATTGGCGCGAACGAATTCAATGCCCGCCCCGCCTACGTTGCGACGATGTTGATCTTCGCGGTGAACGGTTTGGCTTTCGCCTCCTGGGCGGCCCGGATCCCCACGGTGACCCGGGTACTCGAACTCAGCAGTGGTGAAATGGGTGCGGTATTGCTCAGTCTGGCAGCCGGTTCGGTGATCGCATTGCCGATGGCCGGCAACGTCGTCTCGAGAATCGGCACGGCCAATACCGTGCGGGTGGCTGCGGTGATCGCCGCCATCGGGGTTTTGTTCGTTGCGCTCGCGTTGAGCCTGGCTTCGGTGCCGCTGACCGTGGTCGGACTGTTCCTGTTCGGCGCCGGCATCGGGCTGTGGGACGTCGCGCAGAATGTCGAGGGCGCCGCGGTGGAGCAGAAGCTCAAACGGACCGTGATGTCGCAATTCCACGCCGCGTTTTCTGGCGGCGCCTTCCTGGGTGCTCTGGCCGGGGCCGGTTTGTCCGCCTTGGATGTGCCGTTGCCGCCGCACTTGATCGTCATTTCGATCCTGGTGCTGGCCGTGCTGTTCCTGGCAACCCGGAACTTCCTGCCCGAGGCCGAACACCGGACGGAGCGTGACGGATCTGCCGGCAAGACGACGTCGCGCAGTGCTTGGGGTGAGTTGCGCACATTGCTGGTGGGCCTGGTGGTGCTCGGGGCAGCGCTGACCGAGGGTGCGGCGAACGATTGGATCGCGAAGGCCACCGTGGACGGCCTGGGCGCGCCGGAATGGGCCGGTGCCCTGATGTTCGCGGTGTTCATCGCCTCGATGACCATGTGCCGCTTCCTCGGTGGCCGGTTGATCGACCGCTGGGGCCGGGTGCCGACGCTGTATGCCAGCCTGCTGGCCGCCCTGGCCGGCTTGGTGATCTTCGTCTTCGGCACGAACGTCTGGATCAGCGGCGTCGGCGCGGTGCTCTGGGGTGCCGGCGCAGCGTTGGGCTTCCCCACCGGGATGTCCGCGGCAGCAGATGATCCGCTCCGGGCCGCCAAGCGGGTTTCGGTGGTGTCCACGATCGGATACATCGCGTTCCTGGCCGGCCCGCCGATCATCGGCTTCCTCGGCGATCACTTCACGCTGCGCCCGGCCCTGCTGGCCATCGGGGCGGTCATGGTGCTCTCGATCCTGGTGGTTCCGGCAGCCCGTCCGTTGCAGCCGGTCGAGCTGCAGAAAGCCGCCGGCTGACCGGTCGGCGAAGCCGGAACGGCTAGGCTGGGGCGCATGCGCAAAGCTCTCCGTCCGTTCGCCAAGCTGGACCGGCGCATTGTCCGGCGGATCAGCCGGCTGCCCCACGGGCCGCTGGACACCGCGATGCGCGAGCTGTCCGCCGCCGCCACGAAGGGCAAACTCTGGTTCGGCATCGCCGGGGTCACGGCACTGTTTCCGGGCACCCCGAGGCGGGCTGCGCTGAGCGGATTGCTGGCCCTCGGGTTGGCGTCGGGGACCACGAATCTGGTGTTCAAGACGTTGTTGCCGCGGCGTCGGCCGGGCGCCGAGCTGCTGCCCGGATTTCGCTTCGTCAATCCGCAACCGGTGAGTTCATCGCTTCCGTCCGGGCATTCGGCCTCGGCGATGGCCTTTGCCACCGGAGTCGCGACCACCAGTCCGGCGTTGGGTTTGGCCTTGGCGCCGCTGGCGCTTGGCGTGGCATACTCCAGGGTGCACACCGGGGCGCATTGGCCCTCGGATGTGGTGCTCGGCTCTGCGATCGGGGTGGCCTCGGGGTTGCTGGTGCGCAATTGGTTCCCGCCCGCTACGCCGACTCCGCAAACCCGGGTGACCGAAGCGCCGGCGGTGCCGCTGGCCGCAGGGGCCGGACTGCGATTGCTGGCGAACCGCGCCAGCGGGTCTTATTCACCGGCCGCCATGGCCGGGTTGCGGCAGAATCTGCCGGAGCTGGCGTTGACCGAATACGACGGCTCGGCGCCGTTGTCCGAATCCATCGACGCCGCATTGCGAAGGCCCGGGGCCGAAGCACTGGGGGTTTGGGGTGGCGACGGCACGGTCGGCGCGGTGGCGCAGCGGGCACTCCGGGAAGCGTTGCCGCTGGCGGTCTTCCCTGGTGGCACCTTCAACCATTTCGCCCGGGATGTGCACGCGGCGGATCCAGCCGGGGTCCAGGAGGCGCTCACGCGGGGCTCGGCGATCCGCACGGACGTCGCCGAAGTGCTGATCGAGCGTTCGGACGGCGCATCGAGCCGGATCATGCTCAATACCGCCAGCGTCGGAATTTACCCGGAACTGGTGCAGCGCCGGGATCTGCTGCAGAAAAGCCTGGGCAAACCGCTGGCCGGCATCGTCGCCGGGCTGCGGACTTTTGCCGTGGTCCGGCCCACCACGTTGATCGTCGACGGGCAGCGCAAAAAGATCTGGCTGGTCTACCTGGGCCGCGGGCGCTACTACCCGCGGGGCTTTGCGCCGTTGGAGCGCCCGGTGCTCGATGACGGAGTGCTCGATCTGCGCACCATCTCGGCGCACTCGGCGTTCTCCAGGTTCCGGCTGTTGGCTGCGATCCTCACCGGCCGCACCGAGGTCTCGAAGGCCATCGGGCTGCAGACGCCGACGTCGGTCCGGCTGCAGGCGGCAGATCTGCCGTTCGATCTGGCCATCGACGGCGAAGTCGTCGCCGGCGTGGTCTCCGCGGTCTTCACGGTGCGCCCCGGGGCGCTCACGGTGTATTCCGCGGCCGGAAATACGCGCAGGTAAAATGCGCTAATTCAGCGGTTCTTTTAATTATCCCCGGTGTTATCTTCGAAACGGGAATCATTCCAGTAAATATTTATTTAGGTAATGCTTACCTAAAATATCGAGGAGAATGCCATGTCGACGCCAGTTGCCAATGTTTCCGATTGTTCCGTGCACAATTGTTCGTTCAACCACGATGGCTGCACGGCTTACGCGATCACCGTCTCCGGCTCTCCGGAGCACGCTTCCTGCGCTACCTTCATCGACACTTCGGCGACCGGCGGGCTGCCCAAAGTGCTGGCCACGGTGGGTGCCTGCCAGCGCAGCGAATGTTCGCACAATGCCAACCTGATGTGCGAGGCGCACGACGTCCGGATCGGACCCGGCGCGGAAATGGCGGATTGCCTGACCTACGAAGCCCGCTGATCCGGGCGGCCGCCGTCATCCTTGCGGAGGACGGTTGATTCATCCTTGAGCGGGCTGCATTCACGGCGCCGGTTCCGTAGCGTAGAGCTTGGAATCGACCTTTGAAGGAGCAAGCTCATGATTGAAGCAAGGCAGCTCTCCAAGCACTATGGGGAGAAGACCGCTGTGGCCGGGGTGACGTTCACCGTGCAGCCGGGCAAAGTCACCGGCTTCCTGGGCCCGAACGGGGCCGGCAAATCGACCACGATGCGGATGATCGTGGGCCTGGACCGGCCCAGCGGCGGCGACGTCACGGTCAACGGCAAGCACTACGCACAGCACAAAGACCCGCTGCACCAGGTGGGTGCCTTGCTCGATGCGAAAGCAGTGCACACCAGCCGCAGTGCGTACAACCACCTGCGGGCGATGGCCGCGACCCACAGCATTCCGGTGAGCCGGGTCAACCAGGTGATCGAAATGACCGGCCTGGGCCAAGTAGCCAAGAAAAAGGCCGGTGGCTTTTCGCTCGGCATGGGGCAGCGCCTGGGCATCGCGACGGCGCTTTTGGGGGATCCGCAGACCCTGATCCTGGACGAGCCGGTCAACGGCTTGGATCCGGAAGGCGTGCTCTGGGTGCGCAACCTGGTCAAGTACCTGGCCTCCGAAGGCAAGACCGTCTTTCTGTCCTCGCACTTGATGAGCGAGATGGCGCAGACCGCGGACCACCTGATCGTGATCGGGCGCGGCCGGATCATTGCGGATGCGCCGATCGCCGAATTGATCTCCGGAAGCCGTGCCGCCCGGGTCCGGGTCCGGACCCCGCAGGCTACCGAGCTGACCCGGTTCCTGGCCTCGGACGGCGTCACGATCAGCGCCAGCGAGGCGGAGACGCTAGAGGTCACCGGCTTGGATGCGCGGCAGATCGCGCAGATCGCCCTGGACAACCGGGTTCTGGTCTACGAGCTTTCGCCCCTGAACGCTTCGCTGGAAGAGGCGTACTTCAATCTCACCAAGGACGAGGTGGAGTACCACTCCACGATCGACGGCGGCGCGTCCGGCGACGCCCAGTTGCTCGCCGCGCTCTCTCAGGAAGGGAAGTAACCGACATGTCACATGCAATTGCGACTGCGCCCGCCCGCACCTCGAGTGCCGGTACCCACGGGCTGAGCTTCATCGGCGTGCTGCGCAGCGAGTCGATCAAATTCTGGACTCTGCTTTCGACCAAACTACTGCTCGCGGTGACCTTCGTGGCGATGGTCGGCATCGGCAGTTTGGCGGCTTGGCTGCGCGCCACGGCATTCACTGAAATGACCCGGAACGTCACCGGGCCCAACGGCGAGGTCGTGCCGTCCGGGCTGACCCTGCAACAAGTTCTGGACAATCCCCCGCGCGGACTCGAGATTTCCGGGATTCCGGTCGCCGGCTTGCAGATCGGCGTGCTGATCCTCGGCGCCCTCGCGGTGCTGTTCATCGCTTCCGAGTACGGCACCGGGATGATCCGCTCTACCTTCGCCGCAGTTCCCGGCCGGATCCAGGCTTTCCTGGCCAAGGCCGTGGTACTCGTGGTGGTCTCCTATGTTTTGACGCTGGTCGCCGCTTTTGTCACCTTCGCGTTGGCGGTACCGATCCTGAACGGCTACAACATCGAGATCAGCCTCAGCCAGAACGGCGTGCTGCAGGGAATCCTGTTGGGCGGGCTCTACGTCGCTGGAGTCGCGGTCATCGGCTTGTCGCTCGGCGTGCTGCTGCGCAGCTCGGCCGGCGCGATCATCGTGGTGATGGCGTTGATGTTCGTGCTCCCCTTCGCCGCCCAGGCAGCGCAACTGATTCCCGGAGAATTCTGGAAGCACGTGCAGGAATACCTGCCGAGTTTCGCCGGCGGCCGGATGTTGGAGGTCACCCAGATCAACGGACTGATCGATCCCGGTGTCGGCGGGCTGATCTTCCTGGCCTGGATCGCGCTCTTCACGATTCCGGCGATGATCGTGCTCAAGCGACGGGATGCCTAAGCTCTACTCATGAGCAGAACAAGCCAGGTGGGGGCGGTGCCGGAACGAACGGCCGGCGTCGCCCTCACCGAATTCACCACCAAACGCCGCGGCCCGCTGCGGCGTTTTTTCTATGAGCGTCCGGTCTGGATGGACGCCGTCGTGGTGCTCATCTACCTGCTGCTGTCCAGCCTCGGGTTCCTTTCCGAGACGTTCCGCGAGAACCCGGCGCCAATACTGTTCTGTCTCCTGATTGCGCTGGTGTTGTTCTTCCGCCGCCGGTTCCCGGTCCGGGTTCTGCTGGCAACCAGTGTCCTCGAAGTCTTCTCGGCGCTGTCGATGGCGAATGCCCCGGACGGGTTGGGCGTCAGTTCGATTTTCGCGCTGTATGCGGTGGCCGCGGCCCGCGGCGGCCGATTCGGATTTATCGCGACTGCGGCGGTCAGCGTTCCGACCTCGGTTTTGCTGGTGCTGCTCTCGCTCAGCCGGGATCCGGTGGGGCTGGGCCAAACCGTGAGCATGCTCTTGCTGCCGGCCGGCTTCATGGTCCTGGCGAATGTGATCGCCACCGGGATCGGGGTTTCGGTGTGGCGCGATCGCCGGCATGAACTGGAGTTGCGTGCCTGGGCGAGCCGGAACGCCGAGCTGGCTTCGGCCAATGAGCGAAATCGGATCGCCCGGGAGATGCACGACGTCGTGGCACACTCGTTGTCCGTGATGATCGCGCTCGCGGACGGTGCACAAGTGGCCTTGAAGCGGGCTCCGGACCGGGCCGAGGAAGCCTTGGTGAAGCTTTCGCAGACCGGCCGCAGCGCGCTCTCCGATATGCAGCGGGTGCTCGGCGTCTTGCGTCTGGAGGGCTCCAAAGAACAAGGTGAGCGCAAGCCGCTGCCGGCGGATTTCGAGGTGGAGTCGCTGATTGCCGGATTCCGCACGGCAGGGATGCCGCTTTCGGTTTCGATTTCCGGCCCCGCGCTGCCCTCGGACCCGGCTTTCCGGCTGACGGTTTACCGGATTGTGCAGGAGTCGTTGACCAATGTGCTGCGCTACGCGCAGTCGGTTTCCCGGGTGGAATTGAAGATGGAACACGAACACCCCCACGTCCGGTTGCGGATTGCCGACGACGGCCGGGGAAGCACCTTGCTGCGGCCGCCGAAGGTCGGCGGTGGGAATGGCCTGATCGGAATGCGCGAGCGGGTCGCGGCCTATCAGGGTGAAGTCAGTGCCGGCCCCGCGGCGAGCGGCGGATGGCTGGTGGATGCAAGACTGCAGTGCCCGGATTCCAAAGACGGTGAGGAGACCCCGTGAAGATCTTGTTGGTCGATGATCAGCCGCTCTTGCTGATGGGCTTCCGGTTGATCCTGGAAGGCGAGCCCGATTTCAGCATCGTGGGCGAAGCGCAGGACGGCGAGCAAGCCGTGCGGATGGTCCGCGAACTGGAGCCGGACGTGGTGCTCATGGACGTGCGGATGCCGGTGATGGACGGAATCGAAGCAACCCGGAACATCGTGGGTTCGGGTTCGTCCGCGCGGGTGATCATCCTGACCACCTTTGATCTGGACGAATACGCCTTTGCCGGCTTGCAGGCCGGAGCGAGTGCCTTCCTGCTCAAGAACGTGGCTCCGGGTGAGTTGGTCCAGGCGGTCCGGGTGGTGGCCAGCGGCGAAGCCGTGGTGGCACCGCGGGTGACGCAGCGGCTGTTGGAGAATTTCGTGCGCTCCAAGCAACCGGTCGCGGCCTCGGACGGTTCCGCGGAAGGCCTGACGTCGCGGGAGGTCGAAGTGGTCCGGGCCTTGGCAGAAGGCCTTTCGAACGCCGAGATCGCCGGACACTTCTTCCTCTCCGAAGCCACGGTGAAAACCCATGTGCGGCGGATCCTGACCAAATTGGATTTGCGGGACCGGGTGCAAGTGGTGGTTTGGGCGTATGAAACCGGCGTGGTGGTGCCGGGCGCCGAATAGCTTTCTATGCGTTGGCGGCGGCTTGGCTGGGAGTTCGCCGATTCGAGGCTTTTTGCGGGTGATTCTCAGTTAGCTTCCAGTCCGCGAGATCAGGCTCCTTTCTGGGTTCCAATCGGGACCGCGACGTTATTGACAAGGGAGTTAATACCAGCATGAACAAACGTGGGTTTTTCTCAGCTCTGGCCGTAGCGACGGCCGCTTTCACGCTCGCTTCCGGTGCCGGGTTGGCACAGGCCGCACCGGTGGTCCCCGGCACGGTGACCGATTCCTCGGGCGAAGTGCACGGCATGGGTTTCGACATCGCGGCGGCCCGGGCGCACCACGCCAAGACCGGCAATGAGCGGGCCAGCTTCGAGTCCAGCCCGGCGATTGCCGCCCCGGATTCCTATTCGCTCAAAGATTATGCGCTGTCCCCGGGGAACCAGGGCCAAGTGGGCTCCTGCGTCACCTGGGCCACTGGTTACAGCGGCTACGGGATCCTGATGAACGAGGCCGGCCGCAGTGGCGCGCCGATGGCGCCGATGTTCATCTACTCGCAGATCGTGAAGGAGAACAACAACGGCCAGGACAGCGGGACGTTCGCTTCGGTGGCGCTCCCGATGGAGAAGTCCCGCGGCATCGACACCCAGTCCGATTACTCGCAGGGCACCACCAACTACAAGACATTGCCCAGTGCCGCGCAGAAGAAGAACGCGCTGAACTACAAACTGGGCAGCTTCACCGATCTGACCAACAGTGATCGCCAAACTGCGGTGAAGTCGGCGATTTCGCAAGGTCACCCGGTAGCCGTCGGGTTCTCGGTCCGGGACAACTTCAATGATCTGGACTCGAACAACTCCTACTACGATCCGGCGCAGGGAAATCTGATTCCCAATGCCGGGCATGAAGTGACCATCATCGGATACGACGCCGATGGGGTGACCGTGGAGAACAGCTGGGGCACCAACTGGGGCGACGGCGGGTTCTTCACCGCACCGTGGTCCTGGGTCACCGGAAGCGACGTCGACGAGGTCAACTCGATGAACTCCTTGGCGGCCAACTAGGGTCAGCTCTTCGGTGGCCCTTCCCGGCTCGATCCGGGCCCGGAAGGGTCACCGCTTCCCGCGGAACGCGCGCACCAGCGTGCGCAGTCCGAACACGAAGCCGCCAAGCGCCAGGGTATAGCCGAAGAACGTGTACAGCCGCAGATTCGGCGCCAGCATCGGCCCGGTGTCGAGGCCCACCAGTACGATGCTGCCGATCACCGCGGCGATTGCGATCAGCGCCACGATCCCTTCGTGCGCCAAGGAGGTCAGGAAGCTCCGGTCGGCGGCATCGGAGAACTGCCGGACACGCACCTGCAGGGTTCCCTGTTCGATCTTCTCGCCCAAGCTGCTCAGATTCCCCGGCAGCCGCTGCATCGCGGAAACCAGGCCGATCGCGTTCGAGGCCAGCAGGTGCTTCAACGACTCGGCTGAGTACATCGAGGCCAACAAGGACGAGGACTGCTTCTGCGCCTCGGCGATCACGTCGAAGCCCGGCTCGATCAGCTTGATCGAACCTTCCAGCGCCCCGATTGCCCGCAGTGCGGCGGCAAGCTGCGCCGGTACACCCAGCGCGTGCTGCTGGACCAGCCGGAACAGCCGGGTCACCAAGGACGACGTCGATCCGCCCAGGTAGGTGAGCAGCACGCCCAGATCCCGTTCGAACTGCCTCCGGTCCAGCTCCGGGGGTGGATCCAGCATTTCCAGCAATCGCTCGGCCGCCGCCACATTGTCCTCGGCCTTGACCGCAACTAGGAAGCCGGCCAACGAAGTCCGGGTGTCCTTGCCGAGCCGGCCTACCGATCCGAAGTCCAGCAGCGCCAGTTCGCCGGAGGCCAGCAGCAAGATGTTCCCCGGGTGCAGGTCTGCATGGAACACTCCGGAGACCACTACCTGGGCCAGCACGCCGTGCAGCAAGGACTCCGCCAGGCGTTGCCGCTCCGGCGCCGGAACCGCACTGAAATCGGCTTCGCCCAGTGGCACGCCGTCGAGCCTTTCCATCACCAGGACCCGCTTCGAGGAGAGCTCGGGGTAGACCGTCGGAATCCGGATCGTGGAAGCGCCGGAGGCAATCGTCCGCATGCTCTCCAGCTCTGCGGTGTAGTCGAGTTCTTCACGCAGCGAATCGGCGAATCCGCTCGCCAGCGCCTTGACGCCGAGGGCTTTGCCCCAGCCGGTGCGGTTTTCCAGGGTCCCCGCGAACCGTTCGATGATGTCCAGGTCCACAGTGACTTGGGCCAACGCCTGCGGACGCTGCACTTTGACCACGACGGCATCCCCGTTCGGCAGTACCGCAGCATGCACTTGCGCCACCGATGCCGAGGCGAGCGGTTCAGTGCTGACCGAGGCGAATACCTGGTCCACAGGAGCGCCGAGGGCGGCGGCCAGGGCCGGTTCCAGATCCGTCCAGTTCTCCGGCTCCGCCCGGGTCTGCAGCACGGACAGTTCGGAAATATATTCCGCAGGGAGCATGTCTGCCCGGGTGGACATTGTCTGGCCGAGTTTGATGAAGCTCACGCCCGCTTGGTTCAAGGTTTTGGCCAGCGCCCGGGCGGTGCGTGCGGCCTCCGGGGTCCCCGACTGGACGGCGCGGGCGCCGACCGGGCGCAGCAGTCCATTCCGGATCGCCAGGGCGGCCACCCGGAAGTAACGCCGGCGGCGGGCCTTGGACGCGCGCCGCGCCCGGAAGTAAGCCAAGGGCGTGGGAATGGATCCGGTGGGCCAGAGCACTTCGACCAGGACCAGAAGCCCGATGCCGAAGGCAAAAGCCCAGGCGAAGGACAGCACCACGATCAGCGCGGCTGCGCCCAGGGCGGACGGAGACAGTTCAGCACCGGCGCTCAACCCCGAGGTCGAGGCGAACAGAGTCGCCACCGGGGCCCCGGCGGCGTAGACGATCAATCCGACGACGATCGAACGCGGCCAGCCGATAGGCACGCCGAGCAGCCGCCGAGCCAGAAATCCGGCGCTGAAGGCGAAAAGGCCAATCGTGACGATCCAGGCCGGAATGCTCAGCAGGGCTTCATTCAAGGATGTCTCCACGCTCATGGTTCCGCCCGGTTGCGAGGGTCTTTGCCGAGCAGGTCTTTGGCCCAGTGCCGGGCAGTCCGTGCGGCATGCGCGCCGTAGCGCACCGCGAGTTCCGGGGCGCCGAGCTTTGCGGCTTCTTGCGGGTCGGGGAGCGGGCCGTCCGGCAGCGCCGCGGCGAGGGTCCGGTCCAGCTGGGCCTGGATTCGACGGCGCTCGGCCTGCAGTCGGGCGAGCAGTCCGGAATCGCGGCCGGCCGGCCCGCCCTTCGCGGCGAAGAAGAGTTTGGCCAAGGCCTCGTCCCGGATCTTCAACGGCTCCGACGGTGCGGCGAACCATTGCTGCAGCGCCTGCCGGCCCGCCCCGGTCAATGACCATTGCTGCTTGGCCCGGGGGCCTTCGGCCGCGCCTTGGGCTTGGATGAATCCGAGTTCGGCCAAGTTCTGCAGCTGCGGGTAGAGCTGGCCGGGGCTGACGCCCCAGAACTCGGCGATCGATTCCCGGGCGGCGCGCAGGATTTCGTATCCGCTCTGCGATTTCAGTGAGAGATAGCCCAGGATCGCCCAAGCCGTCGGGGTCAAAGCCGGCGGTTCGTTACCCGGCTGGGATTCGGTGCTCGGCTCGGACATCGGACTCCTCAACATATATATCTGAAAGATATATCCATCCGTGCTGCCTGGCAATATCCCCGGGCTGGTCGGCTGCAAGAACCTGTCAGGGTTTTCTGGTTGAATCGGACTATGCCTTCCGCCATCGAACACATCCAAGACCTGGGCCGCTTCGTCGGCGCCTCGCCGTCGAGCTTCCACGCTGCTGCCGAAGCCGGGCGCAGACTGCTGGACGGCGGATTCTCGCCCTTGTTCGAGCGGGACCAGTGGCCCGGCGGGCCGGGCAAGTTCTTCACCATCCGGGACGGCGCGATCATCGCCTGGGTGGTGCCGGAGGCGGCAGCAGCAACCACCGGTTTCAACGTTCTGGGCGCGCACACCGATTCGCCGTCCTTCAAGCTCAAACCCAAGCCCAGCACCGGCCGGGCCGGCTGGTTGCAGGCCGGCGTCGAGGTTTACGGCGGCCCGCTGCTCAACTCCTGGCTGGATCGGGAACTGCGCCTGGCCGGCCGCCTGGTGTTGCGGGACGGCCGGACGGTACTGACCCAGACCGGCCCGCTGCTGCGGTTCCCGCAATTGGCGGTGCACTTGGACCGCGCGGTGAACAGCGAAGGCCTGCAGCTGGGCAAACAGCAGCAAATGAATCCGGTGTGGGGATTGGGCGAGGCTTCCGAGTCGGATTTGCTGGCCGTGCTCGCGGACGCCGCCGGGGTGCCCGCCGACCAGGTCGGCGGCTATGACATCGTGGCTGCGGATTGCCAGGAACCGGGTGTCTTCGGCGGGAACGGCGAGTTCTTCGCCTCGGGGCGCCTGGACAACCTGAGTTCGGTGCATGCCGGGCTGAGCGCGCTGCTGGCTTTCGAGCCGCAGGCAGACGGCCCGATCGCGGTGTTCGCGGCCTTCGACCATGAAGAGGTCGGCAGCGGTTCGGCCTCCGGAGCTTCCGGACCGTTCTTGGCCGATGTGCTGCGCCGGATTTCCAATGGCCTGGCGGCGAGCGACGACCAGTGGCGGCGGGCCCTGGCCGCTTCGTTCTGCCTTTCCGCCGACGCCGGGCACGCCGTGCACCCGAACTATTCCGAACGGCATGATCCGGCGAACCGGCCGCAGCTCAATGCCGGGCCGTTGTTGAAGATCAATGCGAACCAGCGCTACGCCACGGACGCGACCGGTGCCGCAGCGTTCTCCAGGCTGTGCGCCGAAGCAAATATTCCGTATCAGGAATTTGTTTCGAACAACGATATTCCCTGCGGTTCGACGATCGGACCGCTGACCGCGACCCGACTGGGAATCCGTACCGTGGACGTCGGCATCCCGTTGCTGTCGATGCATTCGGCCCGGGAGATGTGCGGGGTCCAGGATCCGCGCCACCTGGCCCGGGTCACCGAAGGGTTCTTCGGTACCGCACTCTGATCGGCGGTCGGCGGCTCAAGCGGCCAGGCTCACCACCAAGTTGATCGTGGTGGCCAGGATTCCGGTGCCGAAGACGAAAGCGAGCAGGCTGTGCCGCAGCGCCGCCGAGCGCATGGCCCGGGTTTGGATATTGGTGTCCGAGACCTGGTAGGTCATGCCCAAGCTGAAGGACATGTAGGCGAAGTCCGTGTATTGCGGCGGTTCGCTCTGGTTGAAGTCGATGCCGCCGGGCTGGATCCGCCCGTCCGGGCCGCGGTTGGTGTAGTAGATTTCCGCGTACCGCAAGGTGTAGAGCGTGTGGACCATGAGCCAGGACAGCGCCGTGGTGCCCAGGGCCAATGCGGCCAGGACCAGTTTGGCCGGTCCGTCTGCGCCTTTGCCGTCGATCATCACGACCACGACGGCGGCCAGACTGGCCACCGCGGCGAAGGTGATCAGCAGGTTCGACGTGTCCCGGCGCGGATCCTCTTCGGTGGCATGCGCCGCCGTCGCACTTGCATCCATTCTGGCGATCGCCAGCCAGACCCAGAGGTCGTAGATTCCCGCGGCGACTGCCCAGGCGACTGCCGGTGCGTGCAGCCAGGAGTCGCCGAAGCCGGTGAGCAGCAGCGCGGCCAATGCGGCGCCGGCCATGACCAGGAAGCGCCGTCGGGCGATCCGGGCCCGTCGTGAGTGATTCTCCACGAACCGATCCTAGTCCCGGGTGCCGGGCGTTGACCCGAGGCGGACCTGGCGGACGGCAAGCCGCCAGGAGCCGACGCCCGGATGACTGATGATGACGTGGTTGCCCGAATCAACCGGATCCCGGACGTAGCATGTGGCCATGAGCGAAACCTCCGCCGCACAAGTCCAGCCGGTCAGCAGGCATGCACGTCAGATCATCGCCTCCGGCGTGGGCAATGCGGTGGAGTGGTACGACTGGTACATCTACAGCTTCCTGGCCGTGGTCTTCGCACCGCAGATCTTCGACGCCGGAGACCCGACCGCGGCGCTGCTTTCCGCCTTCGCGGTGTTCGCGGCGAGCTTCCTGCTGCGGCCGATCGGCGGATTGCTGGTGGGCAACCTTGCGGACCGGATCGGCCGGAAGCGCACCCTGGTGTTGACGATCGCCGCGATGGGGCTGGGTTCGTTGATCGTCGGGCTCACGCCCAGCTTCGCCGCGGCCGGAATCTGGGCACCGGTCATCCTGGTGCTCGGGCGTCTGATCTCCGGTTTGTCGGTGGGCGGCGAATTCGCCGCGAACACCGTGTTCCTGGTCGAGTCGGCGCCGGCGCACCGGCGGGGCTTCTATTCGTCCTTCCAATACGTCTCGACCACCGCGGGGCAATTGCTGGCCTCCGGGCTGGCCGCCTGGTTGCTGAACACGCTGAGCAAGGCCGATATGGAAGCTTGGGGTTGGCGCGTGCCGTTCCTGGTCGGCGCACTCCTGAGCCTGGTGGGATTGTGGATCCGCCGCGGCACCGAAGAGACTCTCGTGGTCAAAGCGGAAACCGCCCGGCCAGGGCTCTTCGACGCCTTGGCCAAATATCCGAAGCAGTCGCTGCTGATTGTCGGGATCACGATTTCCGGCACGATCCTCTACTACACCTGGACCACCTATCTGCCGACCTATGCGACCGGCAACGGGCCGTTCGAAGCCAAGGACTTCCTGATCATTTCCACGATCGGACTGTTCTTCTTCATGCTGGTCCAGCCTCTGGTGGGCATGCTTTCGGACCGGATCGGCCGCCGGCCGTTGCTGATCGGCTCCGCGGGGATCTTCGCCGTCGGCATCGTGCCTGGGCTCTCGCTGGTTTCGCAATCGACCTTCGCGGGGGCGCTCGTGGTCACCCTGCTGGGCATGCTGGTGTTGAGCGGGTTCACCGCAATTTCCGCCGCGGTGAATGCCGAGACCATCCCGACCCATGTGCGCAGCGCCGGGATCGGCTTCCCGTATTCGCTCACCGTGGCGGTCTTCGGCGGCACGGCGCCGTTCGTCGGCACCCTGTTCAAAAGCTGGGGCGTGCCCGGGTTGTTCGGTTGGTACGTGGTGGCGCTCTGCCTGATCTCCTTGGCGGTCTACGTCTTCGCCTTGCGCGAAACTGCGTTCAAGCCGCTCCCCGACTGATTTCGGTTCCGTCGAGCGTTGACTTGCGGCTGGTTTCACGAGGCCAAAGCCGCCACAAGTCAACGCTCAGCGCGTGGCTGAGCGGGCGGTCGAGTGGGCGCTTCGTGGGCTGGTCGCTTGGCGGGCCGGGTTTCCGGTATCATTGACAGGTCTGTGTTCGCACAGATTCGATGTGTTGCGTCTGCAGGTGTGCCAAGTGCACGCCGAATGCGCGGCAGGTCGACGCAAATGAACCTCCTGTTACGGAAATCCCGCAACCGCTTAGCCCAAAGGAGGTGGGTTCACATATGCGTCCTTACGAATTGATGGTAATCATCGACCCAGAGGTCGAAGAGCGTTCCGTCGAGCCATCGCTGCAGAAGTTCCTCAACGTGATCACCACAGACGGTGGAACCGTCGACAAGGTGGACATCTGGGGCCGTCGGCGTTTGGCTTACGACATCAAGAAGAAGTCCGAGGGTATCTACGCCGTGGTGAATTTCACCGCTGAGCCGGCTACCGCTCAGGAAGTCGACCGTCAGCTTGGCCTCAACGAGACCATTCTGCGCACCAAGATCATCCGCCCGGAAGACCAGAAGGTTGTCGCCGAGTAATTTCGGTGCACCGCTGATCTGAAGACTGTTGTCTTAAAGAACATCGTAGGAAGCAGGAGATATGGCCGGCGAAACCACCATTACCGTGATTGGCAACCTGACCAACGACCCGGAGTTGCGGTTCACGCCGTCCGGTTCGGCAGTCGCCAACTTCACCATCGCGTCCACGCCGCGTACTTTCGACCGCAATTCGAATGAGTGGAAGGACGGCGAAACGCTGTTCTTGCGCGCTTCGGTGTGGCGCGAAGCGGCGGAGAACGTGGCCGAGTCGCTGACCAAGGGCACCCGGGTGATTGTTTCCGGGCGGCTGAAGTCGCGCTCCTACGAAACCAAAGAGGGCGAAAAGCGCACTGTGATGGAGCTCGAGGTCGACGAGATCGGCCCCTCACTCCGTTACGCCAATGCCAAAGTGAACCGTACCCAGCGCTCCGGCGGCCAGGGTGGCGGGAACTTCGGCGGTGGCGGGAACTTCGGTGGCGGACAAGCCAATAACCAGGGTGGCGGAAACTCCTCCTGGGGCGGCGCGCAGGCTGCACCAGCCGAAGACCCGTGGGCGACCCCCTCGGCCAACTCGGGTGGCTGGGGCGCCGGTCCGGATTCTTCCGAGCCGCCGTTCTAACCTTCGGGTAGAGCACGAAACAAATCATTTGAGTGGGGCAGCCAGGGTCCCTACGTGGCGCGCGAGCGACACGAAAGGGCCTGCCCCAATCCCCATCCCGTGGCGTGAAAAACCACGGGCTCCACGAGAAAAGGAGCTCCACGATGGCTAAGGCTGAAATCCGTAAGCCCAAACCAAAGTCCAACCCCTTGAAGGCCGCTGACATCACCGTCATCGACTACAAGGACGTAGCTTTGCTGCGCAAGTTCATCTCCGACCGCGGAAAGATCCGTGCTCGTCGCGTCACCGGCGTGACCGTGCAGGAGCAGCGCAAGATCGCCCAGGCGATCAAAAACGCTCGGGAAGTCGCTCTGCTGCCGTACTCCGGCGCTGGCCGCGGCTAAGCGACCGCAGAAAGTTAGGAGAAAACTACTATGGCAAAGCTCATTCTGACCCACGAAGTAACCGGTCTCGGTGCCGCGGGCGACATCGTCGAGGTGAAGAACGGTTACGCACGTAACTACCTTCTGCCCCGCGGTTTCGCGCTGACCTGGACCAAAGGCGGCGAGAAGCAGGTCGAGTCGATCAAGGCTGCCCGCACCGCCCGCGAGCACGCTTCGGTTGAAGCTGCTCAGGCCCAGGCTGCGAAGCTCTCCGCTTCGCCGGTGCTGCTCGAAGTGAAGGCCGGCGAATCCGGTCGGCTCTTCGGCACGGTCAAGGCCGAAGACGTTGCGAAAGCTGTTGAAGCTGCCGGTTTGGGCAGCATCGACAAGCGCAAGGTCGAGATTCCGGCGCACATCAAGAGCATCGGGAAGTACCAGGCAAACGTTCGTCTGCACGAGGACGTTTCCGCAGTCATCGACCTGAACGTCGTCGCCAGCAAATAGGCCAGAGGCTCCGCCCGAGCGTGCGAGGGTGGAGCAGGTCTATTTGCGCAGGTTTCCGGACGCGCCAACGCGGCCTCGGGGTTCGCTGGATTTTCCAGTGGAATCGCGAGGCCGCGTTGCGTTTTAACCGCTGTTACGCTGGGCCGATGATCAGCCGCAGATTCAGCCAGGTCGACGTGTTTTCGAGCGAACCTTTCAAAGGCAACCCGGTCGCCGTCGTGCTCGACGCCGACGGCATGGACAGTGCTCAGATGCAGCAGCTGGCCAACTGGACGAACCTTTCAGAGACCACCTTCGTGCTCGCCCCGCAACACCCCGAAGCCGACTACCGGCTGCGGATCTTCTCCACCAGCGCCGAGTATCCGTTTGCCGGGCACCCTACCTTGGGTTCGGCACGGGCCTGGCTGGACGCTGGAGGGACGCCCAAGCAGACTGGCCGATTGGTCCAGGAATGCGGCGCCGGGTTGGTGGAGATCCGGCACGACGGCGGACGGCTCGCCTTCAAAGCTCCGCCGATGAGCCGCTTCGGTCCGGTGAGCGAGGCGGAACGTGCTCAGCTTGCCCGGGGGTTGGGCCTCGCCCCGGAGCGGCTCCTCGAAGCCAGCTGGCTGGTCAATGGTCCGGAGTGGATCGGTGTCCGGTTGCAAAGTGCAGCGGAAGTGCTCGCCCTGGTTCCCGATTTCGAGGCCTTGGGCGAGCTCAAAGTCGGCGTCATCGGCGCGTGCCCGGAAGGCTCGGCGGAGCAGTTCGAAGTCCGGACCTTCATGGCCAAAGACGCGGTCCGGGAAGATCCGGTCACCGGGAGCTTCAACGCCGGTGCGGCGCAATGGCTGATCGGCGCCGGATTGGCTCCGGAGTCCTATATTGCGCGGCAGGGCACGGTTCTGGGCCGCGCCGGGCGGATCCACGTGGAACTGCTGGACGGTGGGGTTTGGATCGGCGGAGCCGCAACCTGTTGCGTCAGCGGGACCGTGCTGACGGAGCCCGGGCTCACAGCTGCGCAGTGACCATGGTGCCTTCGGGTCCGGTGTTCATCAGTTCGAAGCCTTCGCGCACCAGATCACCCAGAACCGCCGGGTCGACGTCGGCCAGGGCGGTCAAGTAGAGGCAGCCGACGCCGGTTTTGTGCTTGCCCAATTCGGTCAGCCGGAGCCGGGCGGCGTCCGTGTTGATCAGCCCGTACAGCGCAAGGTTGGCTTTGCGCGGCGAGAATCCCACCGCCATCTGATCGCCCTCGCGTCCGCTCGGGTAGCGGTAGTGGTTCCAACCGAAGCCGACCATCGAATTCCCCCACATCACGGCCGGAGCGCCGGTGGCCGCCTCGAAGAGCCGGAGCAGTTCGATCGCGTCGGCCCGCCGCTTCGGGTTTTCCACCCCGTTGATGAACTCGGTGGCCGAGGCGTTCGTGGGCATGGTCAGGTTTGCGGCATTCATCGTGGGCAGACCCCTTCGGCCGGTTCAGAGATTGTCGGCGAATCGTTTCGAGGTGGCCAGGTCCCAGCCGGTCGACTGCCGGATCAATTTGATCGCCTGGATCTTCTGACCGGCGCGGACCATGGCTTGCGCCTGGGCGTGGATATGCGGTGGAAGCTGAGCCGCAGGGGCTTGGGTGTACGCGGCGGTGGACTGCGCCGAGGTCAGATTCTGCGGTGCCGAGACTTTGGAGCTGTGCGATTTCGCGGTGAGTCCGCGCAGATACACGTCCGCGTCGGAGAGCTGGGCCCCTTTGCCTCGGCCGACCCGCAATGCCCAGATCAAGATCGCGAGCCCGGCAATGCCAATGATGACTACGATCAACCAATCCATGAACCGAGCTTAGTGGGCAGAATCGCCGGTGCCTAGCGATCGCGCGGGAGACCTCCGGTCGCAGTGACATCCATCACATCATCCTCGACGCCGGGCGGGCCAGGATCGCGCTGCATGCGCAATTCCGTGAGGTTGTCAACATGCAAGCTGTGGATGAAGGTTTCCGAAAAACTTCTTTTCCTCCACAGCGTGTGATTAGCAAAACAGCAGGTCAGAGCAACTATTTGTGGAAAAAAATCTTTCTATCCACAACCTTGTCCCCAGCCTGTGCACACAACACGCCGCAGTATCCACAAGTTATCCACAAGTAGAGCCACAAGGCGGCTTGGCGTTGACCGGCACAGCGTCTAACGTTGCGAGGTACCCCCCGGTGAAGCCCCGCTACGGACAGGCTCTGCGGTTCGGAAGATTCGATCCGCGCAGCGTGCGCCAGGTGCTCCGCTGCGCGCGGTACGCCTGGGGGTTACCCAATATTGTCGGAGTGCAGCGGCACAATTGAGTAAAGATCCGCCGGCCGCGATGCCGATCGCAACCGGGCCGGCGGTCACGAGATTTTTGTGGAGAGAGAGCGTCGATGTCGGTAGCGGATCAGCAAGCGGACGTCGCGTCGTTGCGGGAGCCGGAATTCGCGCGGACGCCACCGCAGGACCTGGTTGCCGAACAAAGCGTGTTGGGCGGCATGCTGTTGTCCAAGGACGCGATTGCGGATGTGGTCGAAGTCCTCCGGGGGCAGGATTTCTACCGGCCCGCGCATGAGAGCATCTACGAAGCGGTGCTGGATCTCTATGGCCGTGGCGAGCCGGCCGACGCGGTCACCGTCTCGGATGAATTGACCAAGCGCGGCGAGATCTCGAAGGTGGGCGGTCCGGCCTATCTGCATCAACTGATCCAATCCGTGCCGACCGCGGCGAATGCCGGTTTTTACGCCCAGATCGTCGCCGAGCGGGCGGTTTTGCGCCGCTTGGTCAACGCCGGCACCAAAATCGTGCAGCTCGGATACGGCAACGACGGCGAGGTCGAGGACATCGTCAACGCCGCCCAGGCCGAGATCTTCGCAGTGGCAGAACGCCGGTCTGCGGAAGACTATGTGGCGCTGGGCGAAGTGATGGAATCCGCGATGGACGAGATCGAAGCGGCCGGGCATCGCGGCGAAGGCATGATCGGCGTGCCGACCGGGTTCTACGACCTCGATGAACTCACGCACGGCTTGCATCCGGGCCAGATGATCGTGATCGCGGCCCGTCCGGCAGTCGGCAAATCCACCTTCGCGCTGGACATCGCCCGATCGGCGGCGATCAAGCACAAAATGGCCACGGTGTTCTTCTCCCTGGAAATGAGCCGGACCGAAATCGCGATGCGTCTGATGAGCGCGGAAGCCACGATCCAGTTGCAGGACCTGCGCAAGGGCACGGTGAAAGACGAGCAGTGGGCCAAAATCGCCAAAGTGATGGGTCCGCTCAACGAAGCCCCGCTGTTCATCGACGACAGCCCGAACATGTCGCTGATGGAAATCCGGGCCAAGTGCCGTCGGCTCAAGCAGCAGCACGATCTCAAACTCGTGGTCTTGGACTATCTGCAGCTGATGTCTTCGGGCAAAAGGGTCGAGTCGCGGCAGCAGGAAGTCTCCGAGTTCTCCCGCGCGCTCAAACTGCTGGCGAAAGAGCTCGGCGTACCGGTGATCGCGCTGTCCCAGCTGAACCGCGGTTCCGAGCAGCGCACGGACAAGAAGCCGATGGTCTCCGATCTGCGTGAATCCGGATCCAACGAGCAGGACGCGGACATGGTGATCCTGCTGCACCGTGAGGACATCTACGACAAAGAGTCTTCCCGGGCCGGTGAGGCGGACGTGATCATCGCGAAACACCGTAACGGCCCCACCAAGACCATCGTGGTCGGCTTCCAAGGGCACTATTCGAGGTTCTCCAACATGGCGCCGGACAATGCCGGCGGGGCTTACTGAACAGAACGTCACGCCCTTCCCAATACGTCACTGATGACTGTATAGTCATCGAATGCTGACCATACAGACTTCGCGCAACCTTGACGTGCTCAACCGGTTGGGCAGGGCGCTCGCCGATCCGACCAGATCCCGGATCCTGTTGTCGTTGCTGGAGAAACCCGGATATCCGGTGCGGCTGTCCGAAGAGCTCGGGCTGACCCGGACCAATGTTTCCAACCACTTGTCTTGCCTGCGAGGTTGCGGCATCGTCGTCGCTGCCCCGGAGGGCCGGAAAACCCGTTACGAACTCGCGGACCCGCACATCGGCCAGGCGATAACCAGCCTGATCGGGGTGGTGCTTGCGGTTGACGACGGCGCGCCCTGCCAAGACGGTGCCTGCCGCATTCCGGCTTGTTGCGCAGATCCGGCCGGCCGGCCGTGAGCCTGGTCCCGGCAAACGTCGTCCGCCCCGCGCCGTCGGCCGGACGCCGTCGGATCCTGCAGCGCCGGGTCCGGTGGATCGTGGTGGCGACCATTGGCTACAACGTGGTCGAAGCCGGACTCGCGATCGGTGCTGGCACCGCGGCATCGTCTGCTGCGTTGATCGGCTTCGGTCTGGATTCGATCGTGGAGGTCCTTTCCGCGGCGGCGATCGCCTGGCAATTTTCCGCTGCGGACCCGGAACGCCGGGAAAAGGCCGCGATGCGGCTCATCTCGGTTTCCTTCTTCCTGCTGGCCGGTTACGTCGCGGTCGATGCCGGATTGTCGATTTTCGGAGTTCGTGAGGCCCAGCATTCGACCCTTGGTCTGATCTTGGCGGCGGTGAGTCTGCTGGTGATGCCGTTCCTGAGTTGGTTCGAGCGTCGGACCGGGCGCGAGCTCGGTTCGGCGAGTGCGGTGGCAGACAGCAAACAAACTCTGCTTTGCAGCTATCTCTCCGCGGCGCTGCTCGTCGGTTTGGCGCTCAACTCGTGGTTCGGCTGGTCCTGGGCGGATGCTCTGGCGGCCTTGGTGATCGCGGCAGTAGCAGCGTATGAAGGCATCCGGGCCTGGCGGCACGAGATCTGCTGCTGAGGGACCCGCGGTTCAGAGGAAATCGAGCAAGCCGGCCAACGGTGCCGGCACCTGGGCGGGATCGAGCGCTTCGACCAAGACCGCCCCGTAATGGATCTTGCGCCCGCTCGTAGTGCCCATGAAACGGTGCAATTGCTGTTCGATGCTGCGGCCTTGTTGCGCCGGTTGTTGCTGCAGGGTCTGCCATGGGCGCAGATCGCCCTGTTCCGCGATCACCTGCTGTACCCGGTCGACGCCCAGCGCGCGGATCAACTCCACTTCCAGATCGGTATCGCAGACGAAGAAGCCCAGCCGCTGCATCCAGTCCGGCCCGCGCTCGGCCGCAGCGGGATAGGCCCGCGCCAAGGCGCGGCGGAAATACCGGGCTTCGCCCAGATCGCAGAGACCGGCCAGGGTCAGTCCCAAGCCTTCCGGACCGAGCACGGCGCTGAACTTCGCAATATTGGTCACCCCGCCCATCGGAATCACGGCGATCCGCTCCGTCTCGAAATCCCGGCCGTGCCGCAGTGCCAGGGCTTCGACGGCGGCCTGGTCGCTGGCACCCTCGACCAGCACCACGGAGTGCACCCCGGAGTCGGAGCTCAACTGCCGGGCCACGTGCTGCGCGGGTCCAGCCGCTCCGCCGGCGCTTGCCCAGCTGATTGCGGCCGCGCTGAACTGGTTCATGGACGGGTGCTGCGCCGGCGTCGGGCGCGCTGGTCCGCGCGACGGGATTCCAGCTGGGCTTTCCATGGCACTCAGTCTTGCACCTCCCGGGCTCGAATCGGCGGGTAAACTTCAGCTGTGCCCGCCGAACCGACCGGATTGGCCGCGCCCCGCCGCGGCAGCAATGCGCAGATCCTGAGATTGGCCGTCCCGGCTTTCGGCGCCTTGATCGCCGAGCCGCTTTTCCTGATCGCCGATTCGGCGATCGTGGGCCACCTGGGGGTCAACCAACTGGCCGGCGTCGGCCTGGCCGCCACACTGCTGCAGACCGCGGTCGGTTTGCTGGTCTTCCTGGCGTATTCGACGACCCCGGCCGTTGCGCGGCTGATCGGCGCGGGCCGGCACCGGGATGCGATCGCGGTCGGCCGGGACGGCATGTGGCTGGCCCTGGTCTTGGGCCTCGCATTGGCAGTCGTGGGTATTTTCAGCATCGAGCCATTGCTCACGGCGATGGGCGCGCAGGGCCAGGTCTTGGCGGAAGCGGGCAACTATCTGCGCTTTTCGCTGCCCGGGATCCCCGCGATGCTCTTGGTGCTCGCGGCCACCGGGGTGCTGCGCGGGCTGCAGGATACCCGGACGCCGTTGTACGTCGCCGCGGCCGGCTTCGCGCTCAACGCGGGACTGAACTGGCTCCTGGTCTACCCGGTCGGATGGGGGGTGGCCGGTTCGGCGATCGGCACCTCGATCGTCCAGTGGCTGATGGCTGCGGTGTACCTGGTGATCGTGGTCCGCGCGGCGCGGCGGGAGAAGCTGAGTCTGGCGCCGCAGTGGAAGGCCGTGCTCAGCCTGACTTCGGTCGGCGGCTGGCTGCTGCTGCGCACGCTCAGCCTGCGGATCGCGATTCTGGCCACCGTGCTGCTGGCGACCTCGCAGGGGCCGGCGAATTTGGCCGCGCACCAGATCGCGATGACGGTGTTCAACCTCCTGGCCTTCGCGCTCGATGCCTTGGCGATTGCCGCTCAGGCCCTGATCGGCAAGGAGCTGGGCGCGGGGAACCTCGCGGCGGTGCGTACGCTGACCCGGAAGATGGTGCTGTGGGGCCTGGGCTTCGGCGTGCTGACCGGTGCACTGGTATTCCTCGCGGCGCCCTGGGTCGGTTGGATCTTCACCGCGGACCGGGGCGTGCATGCCGCGCTGTCCGCCGCCTTGCTGGCGCTCGCGCTCGGCCAGCCGATCGCCGGATTCGTGTTCGTCCTGGACGGGGTGCTGATCGGCGCCGGAGATGCCCGTTATCTGGCGCTGGTCGGCGTGCTCTGCCTGGCCGGATACCTGCCGCTGCTGTTCTGGGTCGAAAGCTCAGGCGTCGAAGGCCCAACCGCCTTGGCCTGGCTCTGGGCCGCCTTCGCCGGCGGCTATCTGCTGGCCAGGGCGGTGAGCCTGGGCCTGCGGGCCCGTACCGACGCTTGGCAGCGGACCGGCGCCTGAACCGGCGGGCCGGCCCGACCGGCCGCGGCGGCGGCCAGGTGCCGGAACCGAATAGACTGGAGCGGCAAGCAGCTCATCGGATGGAGACGAAGTGACTTTGAACCGCACCGATGCCGGGCGGCCAACGCCGGAACCCGGTTTGTGGAAACCCGTGCTGTTACGGGCGCTGATCGCTTTGGGGTTCGGATTGTTGACGGTTTTTTGGCCGGATGTGCCGTCGTTCGTCGCCGGAATCTATCTGATTTTCAGCGGCATCGCGGTGGTTTCACTCAATCTGGCGGTACAGCACGGACTCAAGGGATCTGCCTTGCTGCTGCGCACCGAGAGCATTGTCTTGGCGGCATGCGGAATCCTCGCGCTGGTCGCCCCGGGGGCCATCGCACTCGCGCTCGGTGCCGGACTGTTGCTTTCCGGCGTGCTGGAAATCCTGCTCGGGCTGAAGTTCCGGCTGCAGACGGTGTTGGGCCGGGATTGGCTGATCACCGGCGGCGTCGCCGCACTGGCCGGAATCCTGTTGTTCGTCCTGGCCAACGGTTCACCGCGCGCGCCGCTCGGCGTGACTGGCGGCTCCGCCGTGATCATCGGCGTGGTGCTGATCCTTGCCGCACTCAGCTACCGGCACGACGGCGCCCGGGCGATGCAGTCCGGTACGGCCGGTCGAGGCGGAAAACAATCTCTACCGGGCGTAGAATAAGTTCGGTACCCAAATAGCAACATTTCTGAAGGAGCGCTCGTGACCGACCAAGAAGGCAGCGGCAAGAAGCTGCGGACCTCGGTCAAGGGACCGCTTGTTTTCTCCGCAGTGCTCGGCCTGATCGCCGCGGTGATCACTACCGTGGTCGCTACCGGCGGTACCGGAAGGGACGCCAGCAACGGCCAACTCCGGGTGGTCCGCTTCGATCTCGGGCTGATCGCGTTCGGCATCACTTTCGTGGTGGCGCTGGTGATGTGCGCGATGCTCGCGATGAGCTACAAGGAAAACGCCGACCATCTCGGCAAAGGCTCGGGTGTGAGTCTGCGCTCCGAAGACCGGTTGAAGAAGCCGGCAAAACCGGCCCCGGCCACCCCGGCCAGTTCACCGGCGGAGCCTGATCTGACCGAGCCGGCAGAGCCGTCGGAGTCCGCTGCGCAGGCACCTAGCCCGGAGGATAAGCCGCGGCCCGAGTACAGCTAACCGGACCGCAATTTTTCGCGTACGCGCCGGAGGCGCGATGCAATTCCCGTACGCGCCGGAGGAGCGATGCAGAATCGAGCTGTCCACTCAGCGGTTCCGGAGCGCACCGAGACTGTCCCGGATCCGGGTGAACACCGCTTCGTCCACGGTGATGCCGGCGCGTCGCAGCACAATCGAGGCGGCCCCGGCCAAGCCGTCCTCCACCCGGGTGACCGCGACGCCGGGGAGCGCTTCCTGCACGGTCTGCAGCACCGGGGATCCGGCGCGCAGGATGCTGCCGCCGATCACCAGGGGCAATGCGGTTCCCTCCGGACGGACCGCGGCGAGGCTGTGCAGCAGCGCCCGGCCGGCCCGGTGCAGGATTTCCGCGGCCACCTGGTCGCCTTGTTCGGCGGCGTCGAACGCCAGGGTGGCGAAGCCGGCGAGTTGGATCGGCCGGAGCGCATAGATTTTCAACAGGAACGACTGCAGCTCGGCTGGCCGGCCTTCGATGCGCAAAGCCGAGCGCGGCACGGCCAGCTGTTCCAGCAGTGCCCCGGTCAGCATGGTCCGCGGCGCCCGCCCGTCCAGCGCGGCGGCGACCGCGAGGACTGCTTCATGGCCGATCCAATACCCCGAACCGTGGTCGCCCAGCAGCCAACCGAGGCCATCGGCCACGTGACTGGTTTCGAATTGCTCGACCCGGGCGCAGATGGCTCCGGTGCCGGAGACCAATGCAAAACCATCGGAATGATGAGTTCCGGATAAATACATAGCCAAAAGATCAGATTCGATCATCGCTTTATTCTGGAGGCCGTGTGCCCGAAGCGTTGACTGGATGCCGTCGAGCGGTACCTCGACGGAGCCGCCGGCCATCGCCAAAGCGGCCCCCTGGAGCTCGGGCCGGGGCTCGGAAAGCTCACCCAAAGCTTGTCGGGAGGCTTCGCTTACCGACTCGGTTGCCCGCTCTACCCCTGAAGAAATGGGGTTTCCAGGGCCGGCCTTGCCGAATCCGAGGCAATTGCCGAACTGATCGAGGACCGCTGCGCGGGTCGAGGTGCCGCCGGCATCCACGGCCAGGAAAAGTGCCACTGTAACCTACCTTTTACCTTCTGTGACTTGACACACAAGAGTGTATGAGAATAGTTTTCCATCATCACTCATTTGCAAGAAATGGATTTTCATCGTGGAAACTATGGGGAACGCCGCGACGCATTTCGCCGTGGATTCCGCGGTGGGCGTGGTCAATCGGATCAAGGCGCGTCTGCCCGAGATGAGTGGTGCGATGTCCAAGATTGCCAGGTTCTTGATCGAGAAGCCACAGGCCCCCTTGGAGCTTTCGATCAAAGAACTCGCCGATGAAACCGGCACCTCGGCAGCCACCGTGACCAGATTCTGCCGTTTGATCGGCTACACCGGTTATGCGCCGTTCCGAGTCGGTGTCGCCTCCGACGTCGGCCGCTCCGACGCCCGGGAGTCTTGGAAAACGGACATCGGGCGGGCCTTCGGCCCGGATGATTCGCCGCGCGACGTGCTGAGCACCCTGATGAATGCGCATACCCGGTCCTTGCAGGAGACCGCCGCGGTACTCGACCTGCGGTTGATGAAAAACCTCGCCCGGCGGTTGGCCCTGGCCGAACACGTGGACATCTACGGCATCGGGGGCAGTGCGGTGATGGCCAAGGAACTGCAGAACCGGCTCTATCGGATCGGCATCCCCACGCATCATTGGACCGAAGTGCACGCCGGCCTGACCAGCGCTTCGCTGCAGAATCCGGAGTGCATCGCGATCGGCATCTCGAATACCGGGCGCACCGAGGAGACCATCCAGATGCTGCGCCAGGCCGGCCTGGCCGGTGCCAGTACCGTGGCGTTGACCAACAATCCGAACTCTCCGCTGGCCGAATCGGCGGACTTCCAAATCACCACCAGTGTGCACGAGCAGTTCCTGCAGCCCGATGACCTCTCGGCAAAACACGTGCAACTCCTGGCCATGGACCTCCTCTACTTGCTGGTGGCGCAGGAGAATTTCCCCCGGGCGACCGCGCAACTGGCATCTTCGGCTATGGCGGTGGCCCCGCATCGCCGGCCCGGCCGGGCGATTTCCGCAGCCGAGCACATGGCTCGGCTGACCCCGCATTCAGTCGATCGAAAGAGGAAGAACATTGTCTGATCTCATTGGGCGCACGGAAGAAAAAGCCTTGATGCAGGACTTCAGCGAACAGGTCTCCAGCCGGCTTTCGCAGCTCGCGGAGACCGCCGACGCCGGCGGGTTCGACGCCGCTGTCCAGCTGTTCGCCGATGCGGTGCGCGCCGGCGGCGTGATCCAGGCTTTCGGGACCGGCCACTCCGAGGCCTTCGCGATGGAAATCGCCGGCCGGGCCGGCGGGCTCATTCCGACCAGCCGGATCACCCTCCGGGCCCTGGTGCTGCGCGGCGGGTACCAGCCGGAGATCCTCACCGGCTCCGCTTTGGAGCGCAACCCCGAGGTGATCGGCGATCTGCTCTCGCTTTACCCGATCGATCCGCGGGACGTGTTCGTGATCGCTTCGAATTCCGGGGTCAACGGTTCGATCGTCGAGCTGGCCCTGGCCGTGAAAGCCCGCGGCCACAAACTCATCGCGGTGACCAGCCTGGCGCACACCAACGCGGTAGAACCCAAGCATTCCAGCGGCAAGCGGCTCAGTGAAGTGGCCGACGTCGTGATCGACAACCTGGCGCCGTTCGGCGACACCACTTTGACCACAGCGGACGGCACCGGCGTGGGGGCCGTGTCTTCGTTGACGGCGGCCTACATCGCCCAGTTGCTGACCATCGGCACTGCGGCGAAATTGGCCGAATCCGGGGAACGCCCGCCGTTTTACATTTCGGCGAACGTCCCTGGCGGGGATGAACACAACAATGCTCTGGAGGACCTCTATGCCGAGCGAATCCGGCAGGTTTCATGAGCTGGGCCCGATTGACCCGGGCAGTGCAATGGCGCCACAACAGCAATGACAATCGCACCATATAGGGAAGGCAAGAAATGACTATCGAGACCAAATCTTTTGAACGGCGCGGCTTCCTGCGCGGCGCGCTCGCCGCAGCCGTACTGGTCCCGCTCGGCGGCACGCTGGCATCCTGCGCATCCGGCGGCGGCAGCACCTCCGGGGGCGGCCAGACCGGTACCGTATCCGACTCGAACCCGTTCGGTTTGGCGGACAACTCGACCATCGACGTCGTGGTGTTCAAGGGCGGCTACGGCATCGACTATGCGGAATTCGCCGGCAATCTGCTGACCAAGAACCACCAGGGCACCACCGCCAAGGTCGCTGCTTCAACGGACATCTCCGGCGAGCTGCAGCCCCGCTTCGCCGGTGGCACTCCGCCGGACCTGTTCGACAACTCCGGCGCCAAGTCGATCGGCATCAGCACGATCCTGGACCAGCTCGAAGACCTCAACTCGGTGATCAACGCCAAGAACCTCGAAGGCACCCCGATCAAGGACACGCTGTTCGAAGGCGTGACTGCTCCGGGCACCTTCGGCGGCAAGTTCGTCGCCCTGAATTATGCGCTCACCGTGTATGCGGTCTGGTACTCGGCTTCGCTCTTCGAGGCCAATGGGTGGACTCCGCCGAAGACCTGGGACGAGGCGCTCGAGCTCGGTGCCAAGGCCGCGGAAAAGGGCAAGAAGCTTTTCGTCTGGGGCAAAGAAGCCGCAACCTACTACATGGAGCTCGCGGTCAGCTCGGCAGTCAAGGAAGGCGGCGACGAAGTCCGGATTGCGCTGGAGAACCTCAAGGCCGATGCTTGGTCGCACCCGGCGATCCAGGCCGTGTTCAACAAGATCGCCGAAGCCGTGCAGAAGGGTTACTTCGTGCCCGGTGGTTCGGGCACCCAGTTCACCGCGGCCCAGGCGCAGTGGTCCAACAACCAGGACGCTCTGCTCTACCCGTCGGGTTCCTGGATCGAAAACGAAATGAAGGACCAGACCAAGGCGGACTTCAAGATGACCGGCGTGCCGGCGTTCACGGTTTCCGCGAACTCCAAACTGCCCGCCGAGACGCTGCACAGCGCAGCGGGCGAGCCGTTCATGATTCCGAGCAAGGGCAAGAACGTTCCCGGGGCCAAGGAGTTCCTGCGCACCATGCTCTCCAAGGAAGCGGCCACCAACTTCGCCAAGACCAAGTTGGCGCCCACCATCGTCAAGGGCACGGTGCCGGCCGACGGTTTCGGTTCCACCGCGCTGGTCTCGCAGACCAAAATGATCGAGGCGGCCGGCAGCAAGGTCTTCACCTTCAACTTCAATGACTTCTACGGCACCAACAAGGATCTGCTGACCGTCTGGAACTCCTTCCTGGACGGCAAAATGGACGTTGCCACGCTGACCAGCGAGTCGCAGAAGGTGTTCGACAAAGTCCGCAATGACAGCTCCGTGACGAAGGTCGAAGTGAAGTGACTTCTGTTCCCCTCAAGCCGCGCCAGGGCAGCGGGTCCAAGCCCGCTGCCCGGCGTGGCGGCCGGAAGAAGCTGACCTTCGACAAGATCAGCTTCTTCTTGGTGTTCCTCGGCCTGCCCCTGGTGATCTACCTGATCTTCGTCGTCTCGCCGTTCCTGCAAGCGATCTACTACTCGTTGACGTCGTGGTCCGGCTTCAACGACGTTTTCACCTTCATCGGCTTGGACAACTACGTTCGGGTGTTCCAAGACGACATCTTCATGAAAGCGTTGACCAACAACGTGATCCTGGCGATCGTGGTGCCCATCGTGACCATCGTGATCGCTTTGGTGTTCTCCACCATGGTGACCATCGGTGGGCCGAGCCGCGGTCAGATCCGCGGCATCCGAGGTTCCAGTTTTTACCGGGTGGTCTCGTTCTTCCCGTACGTGATTCCGGCGATCGCCATCGGCTTGATCTGGGCTCAGGTCTACGCGCCCAACGGCGGCTTGCTGAATGGCATCGTGGGCCTGTTCGGCGGCCCTGGAAGCACAAACTGGCTCGGCGATGAAAACCTCGCCCTGGGCGCTTCGATTTTCGTGATCGTCTGGGGCTTGGTGGGCTTCTACATGGTGTTGTTCATCGCGGCAATCAAGGGCGTGCCCGCGGAAATCTACGAGGCGGCCAGGATTGACGGGGCCGGCCGGTTCCGGACCGCGATTTCGATCACGATTCCGTTGATCCGGGACAATGTGCAGACTTCATATATCTACATGGGCATCCTGGCTTTGGACGCCTTCGTCTACATGGCGGCATTGAACCCGGGCGGCGGTCCGAACAATGCCACCTGGGTGATGGCACAGCAGCTCTTCGAAGTGGCGTTCAAAAAGGGCAATTTCGGCCTGGCCTGCGCCATGGCGGTCATCGCCGCGCTCTTGACCTTGTGCTTTGCCGGCTTGGTCTTCCTGGTGAACAAACTCACCGGCGGAAGTAAGGACACCTCGTACTGATGACAACTCAACTGACTTCGCCGGCCAAGCAACCGGTTGCCGCAGAACCGATGGTATTGCGCAAACCGGTGACCACCACGAGCGACAAAGTGGTCAGCGGCGCCTCGCACACGATTCTGGTGATCTGGTCGGTCATCGTGGTGTTGCCGCTGCTCTGGACCGTGATGAGCTCGTTCAAGACCAGCTCGGAGATCTTCGCTTCGCCGTTTTCGCTGCCCACGGTCTGGCGCTTCGAGAACTACGCGCGGGCGTGGACCGACTCCGGCATCGGAGCATCCTTCCTCAACACGTTGATCGTCGTCGGTTGTGCATTGCTGCTGGTCATGCTGCTCGGCTCGATGTGCGCCTATGTGCTGGCGCGGTTCAACTTCCGTGGCAGCCGGGCGATTTACCTCGCTATGCTCGCCGGGTTGACCTTCCCGATCTTCTTGGCGATCGTGCCCCTCTTCGGCATCCTGCGGAGCATGGGATTGCTCAATACGCTCCCTGGGCTGATCCTGGTTTTCACCGCGTTCGCGTTGCCGTTCACGGTGTTCTTCCTGTTCTCCTTCTTCAAATCTCTGCCGTTCGAGATCGGTGAAGCCGCGGCGATCGACGGCGCGGGCGAGTGGCGGACGTTTTTCCAGGTGATGTTGCCGATGGCCAAGCCCGGCTTGGCTTCGGTCGCGATCCTGAACTTCGTCGGACTCTGGAACCAGTACTTGCTCGCGGTGGCCTTGAACTCGAACCCGGATCTGCGGGTGCTTTCCCAAGCCCTCGGCGCCTTTGCCGGGCAAGCCGGCTATGCCGTCGACTTCGGCGCCCTGTTCGCTGCGGTCGTGACCGCCGTCGTACCGGTGCTGATCGTCTACGTGATCTTCCAACGCCAACTGCAAGGCTCGGTGTCCCAAGGCACCTCGAAGTAGGCCGAGCCGGAACTTTGCCAGCTGCGCCCGGGGCAACCCGGGCGCAGCTGTTTTTGCAGAAAGGGAAGCGGACGGGGCGGCGGTGCTAGGCGGAGGCCTTCCGGGCCCGGTAGGCCGCCACGTGCGTCCGGTTCGCGCAGTTGCCGGTGTCGCAGAACCGGCGGGAACGGTTCTTGGACAGATCCAGCACCACGGCGTGGCAGTCCTCCGCAGCGCAGATCCTCAGCCGTGCCAATTCGCCGGCCCGGACCACATCGGTCAACGCCATGGCCGCCTCGACGCCGATCCGCACGGCGAGTTCCGCTTCCGGTGCGGTCGCGTGCAGGTGCCAATCCAAGCCGTCGTGCTTCACCAATTGCGGCAGGGCTTTCGCTTCGCGCAGGATCGCGTTGGTTTCCTGCACCATCACGTCCTCGGGGGCACTCCAGAGCCCGGCGAGCCGGCTGCGCAAAGCCCGCACGCCACGCAATTCGGCCGCATCGTGGTTTCGAGACCCGGTGTACTGCTGCGCTTGGACGAACTCGTCCAGCTCGTCGAGTGTGCGCAGGGAGTCGGCATTGGCGCCGGTGTTGACCAAGGCCGCGACGCTGCGCAGCGCGTCCTCCGTGTCATGAGCAAAGACCATGTTGACTCCTGATTCAGGCAAAGCGTATTGTCATTAGCGTAGCTCACTTTGCTGCTGACATGAGCGGTAGCTCAAGAAATTTGCAGAATGCGGCGTGCCGCGGGACCAAGCGACGGAATATTTGAGATGACCATGAACACCACTTCGCGCACGGCGTTGTCCGGTTTGGGACTCGCTTTGGCTTCGGCTGCGGCCTTCGGCTTTTCCGGCACCTTCGCGAAGTCGCTCTTCGAATCCGGCTGGTCCTCCGGAGCCGCCGCGCTGGGCCGGATCGGCGGTGCCGCAATCGTCATGCTGGTCCCGGTGGTTTTCGTCCTGGTGCGCCGATGGGCGAGTGTGCGCGGATCGCTCTGGCGGATCGCGGTATACGGCATGGTGCCGATCGCTTTGTGCCAATTGTTCTTCTTCAACGCGGTGCAGCACCTCTCCGTGGGTGTTGCGCTGCTGCTGGAATACCTTTCCCCGGTGTTGCTGGTGCTGTACAGCTGGGCGTTGACCCGGCGCAGCCCCCGGGTGTTGACCATTGCGGGCGCGCTGAGCGCCATCGGCGGCTTGTTCCTGGTGCTGGACCTGAGCGGCAGTCAGTCGATCGACGTCGTCGGGGTGCTTTGGGGCCTGGCCGCGGCGGTCTGTTCCGCGTTCTACTTCATCATGTCCGCCCGGGCGGACGATGTGGTTCCGCCGGTGTTGATGGCCGGTGGCGGAATGGTCTTCGGCGCGCTGCTGATCGGCGTCTTGGGCCTGACCGGGTTGATGCCGCTGACCATGAGCACCTCGGATGTGGTTTTCGCCGGTCAGCGGGTCAGCTGGCTGGTGCCGTTATTGGGTTTGGTGCTGCTGAGCACGGTGTTCTCCTATGTCTTCGGCATCATGGGCGTCCGTCGCTTGGGCACCCGGATCGCCTCTTTCGTTTCCCTCGTGGAAGTGCTCTTCGCGGTGCTCTGGGCTTGGCTGCTGTTGGCCGAATTGCCGCGCACGATCCAGCTCCTGGGTGGGCTCCTGATCGTACTCGGGGTGGTTCTGGTCCGGGTCGGCGAGCTGCGCCAGGCGGACTCCGCGGGGCCGGACGCGGGGCACGATCCGGCAGCCGAGTGGACGCCGGAGGCTTCGGCATTGCCGGACCGGAACCCGGCGGGGGAAGAACTATTGCCGGCCGAAGCTGCGCAAGCGCAGCGAGTTGGCCACCACCAGGACTGAGCTCGCGGCCATCGCGATGCCGGCGATCATCGGGTTGAGCAGACCGAGTGCGGCCACTGGAATGCCCAAAGTGTTGTAGGCGAACGCCCAGAACAGGTTCACCTTGATGGTTCGCAGGGTGGCCCGGGAAAGACCGATCGCGGTGGCCACCTGGGCCAGATCGTTGCCCATGACGGTCAGGTCTGCGGCTTCGATTGCGACGTCGGTTCCGGAACCCATGGCAATGCCCAGATCCGCTTGCGCCAATGCTGCGGCGTCGTTCACACCGTCGCCGGCCATCGCGACCGTGGCGCCGCCGGCCTGGAGCCCGCGTACGACGGCGACCTTGCCTTCCGGCCTTACCCCGGCATGCACGTCGACAGCCGGAATGCCGACGGCGGCCGCGACTTCCGCGGCGGTCCCGGCATTGTCCCCGGTGACCAGCAGCGGGCGCAGGCCGAGGGCACGCAATTTCTCGATCGCCGCAGCGGAGCCGGGCTTCACGGAGTCGGCGAGCACGATGGTTCCGGCGAAAACACCGCCGACGGCGACCTGGACCTGGGTGCCCACGGCCTGGCTGGGCGCCCCGGCGGCTACTCCGTTGCGCTGCAGGAAACCCGCAGTGCCGGCGAGTACCGCGCGGCCGGCCACCGTGCCCCGGATGCCGCCGCCGGCGGTCGCCTGGAAATCCGTGACCGGATTGAGCGGGCCGGCCGCGGCCGCAATGATCGCTTTGGCCACCGGGTGTTCGCTGCCCTGCTCCAGGGCGCCGGCCAGGGCCAGGAGCTGCTCGCGGTCCATTCCGGCTGCCGGTTCCACTGCGCTGACGGCGAGGTGCCCACTGGTCACGGTGCCGGTTTTGTCGAGCACGATGGTGTCCACGGTCCGGGTGTCTTCGAGTACTTGGGGCCCCTTGATCAGGATGCCCAGTTGGGCGCCCCGGCCGGTCCCGGCGAGCAGGGCCACCGGAGTCGCCAAACCCAAGGCGCAAGGGCAGGCGATCACCAGTACCGCCACCGCGGCGGTGAAAGCAGCTTGCAGATCTCCGCTCAGGATCCACCAGAGTGCAAAGGTGAGCACGGCGATGCCGAGCACCACCGGCACGAAGACCGAACTGATCCGATCGGCGAGCCTGGCGATCGGGGCCTTGGAGCTCTGCGCCTGACTGACCAGCCGGCCCATCTGGGCCAGGGTCGTCTCGCTGCCGACCCGGGTGGCGCGGACCAGAATCCGTCCCGAGGCGTTGATCGTGGCGCCGGTGACCGGGTCGCCCGGCGCCACCTCGACCGGAACCGACTCCCCGGTGACCAAGGACGTGTCAATGGCGGAATGGCCTTCCAGGACTTCGCCGTCGGCGGGCAGCTTCTCACCCGGCCGGACGACGAACACCTCACCGACCACCAGCTCTTCGGCTGGGATCTTGAATTCCTCGCCGTGCCGCAGCACGGTGGCGTGCTTCGCGCCGAGGCTCAACAGTGCCATCAGCGCGTCGCCGGCTTTCGCTTTCGACCGGGCTTCCAAGTAGCGGCCCAGCAGCAAGAACGTGGTGACCACCGCCGCGACTTCGAAGTAGAGCGCCGGGTGCCCGGTGCCGGCCATCTCCATGCCGGCATGCGCGGTGAGGGCCGGATTCGCCAGCAGCTCGCCGAGCGAGAACAGGTAGGCGGCGCTCACCCCGATTGAGACCAGAGTGTCCATGGTTGAGGCGAGGTGCCGGGCATTGGCCACCGCGGCCTTGTGGAACCCCCAGGCGGAATAGCTCACCACGGGCAAGGACAGGGCGGCCACTACCCAGCCCCAATGGGCGAATTGCAAAACCGGAAGCATCGAGATCAGGAATACCGGCAGGGTCAGTATTCCGGCAACCAGCAACCGGGGCAGCAGCTCGGCGGCGCCGGAATGCGGGGTCGGCTCCCCGCGGTCCGGACGCGCGGCCTGCACGGTGGCGCGGTAGCCGGTGGCTTCGACCGCGGCCAGCAGCTCGGCGTCGCTGATTCCCGCCGGTACCTGCACCCGGGCCGACTCCAGGGGCAGGTTCACCACCGCTTGTACGCCGTCGATCCGGTTGAGTTTCTTCTCCACCCGGGCGACGCAGGAGGCGCAGGTCATCCCCTGGATGTCCAGGTCGACGAACCGCTCTGAAGTGCTGGGGGATTTCATCTGCTGCCTCCGGTGCTGGCTGCACGTGTGGGACGCGGCGTCATTTCGGGCGCGCGAAAGAACGGGTTGCCGATCGCTCGGCTGGTCGGGGTGGAGCTGGCGGATCAGGCCCGGTCGGCGACGACCAAGTATCCGGCTTCGGCGACGGCTTCGCCGACTTCGGCGTCACTGAGCTCGCTCGAGGAGCTGATCGTGGCGGTGGAGACGCCGCCGGCGTTCAACTCGACGTCGACGTTTTCCACGCCGGCGATCGAGCTGAGCTCCTCGGTGACCGAATTGACGCAGTGCCCGCAGGTCATCCCGGAAATGGAAACGGTGGTGGTGTGATTGCTCATGGGTCTTTAGCTCCTCAGCAGACGCGAAATCGCGTCGGTGGCTTCTTGGACTTTGTCTTTGACGATTTCCGGGTTGCCGGTCCGGGCGGATTCTTCGGCAGCGCCGACGACGCAGTGGTCGATGTGCTCCTGCAGCAAGCCGATGCTCACCGCGTGCAGGGCTTTGTTGACTGCGGCCATCTGAGTCAGGATGTCAATGCAGTATTTGTCTTCCTCGACCATCTTGGCGATGCCGCGGACTTGGCCCTCGACGCGACGGAGCCGTCGCAAATAGGCCTGTTTTTCTTCGCTGTAGCCGTGTGACATGATGCCAAGGTATACCCCATCGGGGTATAAGTCAAATACCCCTAGGGGGTATTAATTCACCTTTTGGACCTTGCTCAGGCGGAACTCGAAGCCGTCCAGCAGCAGTTCGGTCCGCTCCAGCAGCAGTCGGTACATGCCATCGTCGATGGCGCGCAGGGTTTCCGCAGCCAGTACGGGATCCTCCTGCGCCGACCAAGCGGCGCGCTGTTCGTCCCGGACCAGTACGCCGTGCGCATCGCGGGAACGGAAGATCTCTTCGGAGATCATGGTGTCCATGGTGATATGGCCGACCACGTCGACTGCCATGTTCGCATCCGCGGCGCTGAATCCGAATCCCATCAGGTCCTGCGCGATCTTGGTGGCTGCCGAAATCAGGCCTGCCGGGGATGGCCGCATCATTTTGATCTCTTGGCTGGCTCCGGGGTGACGGTCCAGGAAGTTCCAGAACGACGTGGCGAAGTCCAGCAAATAGCCCCGCCAACTGTCGCCTGGTTCCGGCCATTCCTGTTGCGTGAGGCCGAAGTCGACGGCGAGCCGGACCAGGTCTGCGCGGTCGGTGATATGCCGGTACAGCGAGCTCTGCCCGACGCCGAGGCGCTTGGCGACTTTGGTCGACGAAATCCCGTCCAGCTCGGCCAGCGCGGCCCGGCCGATGGATTCCCGGGACATTATTGCCGGGCGACCGACGCTGCGCCCGGTCAGTCCTCGCTTGTTCTCAGACATGGTCTCTTTCTCCGGGGTCGGCCGATCCTTGATTGCTTCCCCCATAGCCAGGATACGCTCGTGCCCGGACTTGCCGGAATGTGAATAATCCATTGATTGGAAAATTGATCGACGTTTTGGTTGCCTGTGTGCACTGTCGATGGCCGGCATTGCCCGGTGGCGGTGGGCGGGAAATACGATAACCGATCCTTAATACGTAAGTAGATCTTGATTAATGATCTTCAATCGACTGCGCGAGAAGGAATTCATGTCGCATTTATCCCGGCGCTGCTGAATGGAAAGGTCTTTTGGCATGCCAATCGACGGGGACTAAGCCAATTTAAAAGGAGAGGTGCAGGCCGGCACGGGAAATCCGGCCGGCCTGCACCCCCTTCGTCGGCTTGCCCCCAGTACGTTCTGGGCGCATGCCGTACCGCTATTCCGTAAGGATCACAGGCCCCAGAGGCGGGCGATCAAACGAAGGACGAACTCGGACATGGTGTGCACGGCCGGTCCAATGAAGGTGTAAAGCGTCGCAATGAGGTCAGCAATAGTGTGCATTGTGGCTCCTGTGATTCAAGGGGGATTTTTTCGGGGGCAATCAGTGCAGGCCTGCATTCTGAATATACTGCCCAAGTTCACCCTTGAGAAGAGCAAATTTGAATTTTTTATCGCACTAAATTGAGACAGCCTGTCCTATATGTTCTGTTCATATTGCCGCTGCGCTGAAGTGTGCAGTCAGTGTTGTTTCCGGACGGCTTCCTCTTTGAGTTTTCCCTGCGAAAGTCGAAATTTCCGATCGGTCATTCCGGCGAGCCCCTGATCATGGGTGACCACCACGATCGTGGTGCCGAGTTCCCGGGTCAGGTTGCGCAGCAGCTCGACGATCAGTTCACCGGTTTCCTCGTCGAGGTTGCCGGTCGGCTCATCGGCCAGGATCAGCTTCGGCCGATTGGCCAGTGCCCGGGCGATCGCCA
>SXGS01723728.1_pt1 | contig 64540 bp, 54 predicted proteins | sample 3174681 | NCBI WGS metagenome assembly SXGS01 (sample SAMN11356861, study PRJNA531348) | freshwater metagenome | isolation source: freshwater sample F1-80 | place: China: Fuxian Lake, Yuxi | collected 2017-12-25
GGTTCTTTGGCGCAGCCCGCAACATCGAAGAAGGCGGCTCCATCACGATCATGGCCACGGCGCTCGTGGACACCGGCTCGCGCATGGACGACGTGATCTTTGAAGAGTTCAAGGGTACGGGCAACATGGAAATCCACCTCGACCGCAAGCTGGTGGACAAGCGTGTGTTCCCGGCGATCGACATCATCAAGAGCGGCACCCGCAAGGAAGAGCTGCTGCACACCAAGGACGATCTCAACCGGATCTGGGTGTTGCGCAAGGTGCTCAACCCGCTGTCGCCGGTCGAGGCCATGGAACTGCTCATCGACAAGCTGTTCAAGACCAAGTCGAACGCCGAGTTCCTAGCCGCGATGCAGAAGATGGGGTAGAGCGCGCTGAGCGCGCGAGTGGACTTCGAAGGGCAGACTGGTGCGGTGATGTATCGACGCTCTGCCCACTTCCGCTGCCGATGTCATGGCGCGAAGCCGTGACATCGGCAGGCCCGGTTGCGCGCCGCCCTGGGCGCGGGGAGTGCCTTCAACAGCTCGTGCGCGCCGGTGCCGATCGCGGCCGCATCGAGTTGCATCTTTCCGAGGATGGCGGGTACGATGCCGTCGCGCTGTGTGGTAAATGTGGCCGGCAGATGTTCGGGCAGTACTTCGGGATTTCCTGCCCGCTCTGCGAGCTGCTGGGCCGCGAGCACTGAGTCCTGTGCCTTTTCCGTGTAGGGATTGAGGTTCATGACGAATCTGCCAGTTTCTCCAGGGCCTGATAGTGTTCTTTGGCCTCAGGGGAGAGCGTTGTTGGAATCTGAATGTCGACGGCCACAAACAGGTCTCCCCGTGTACCCGGATCCCTGACGTCGGGCATGCCGTGGCCGCGCAGCCGGAACGTGCGGCCCGCGGGCGTGAGTTCAGGCACCCGCAGTTTGATTGACGACCCCGCCAGCGTCGGCACCGCCACATCGCCGCCCAGCACCGCCGTGGTGACCGGCACGGTCAGCCGTGTATGGAGATCCTGCCCGCGCCGGTCAAAAGTGGCATGAGGCAACTGCCGTACCACCAGGTGCAAGTCCCCTGACGGCAACTCAGTGCCACCCGGTTCGCCCTCATTGCGGACTTTAACCCGCGACCCGTCTTTGACGCCGGCCGGAATCCTCACTTCCACCGTGTGCGGCTGGCCCTTGCGCTCCACCTTCAGATGGCGGCTGGTACCCCCGAAGGTCTCTTCCAGCGTGAGGTCCAGCAACTGCTCAATGTCGCGTCCACGTTGCGGGCGCGCCTGGCGGCGGCCGCGCGGACCCGCCTCGGTGCCGCCGAAGAACGTGGAAAAGAAGTCGGAGGAGGGCACACCTTCTCCGAATATGTCCGACATCTCATTGGGTGTGACGGTGCGTGATCGGCGGCGGGCATGCGGAGAACCATGCTGTTCGCCGACCGGGTCCACATTGCGCCAGTTGGTACCGAGCTCGTCGTACTTACGGCGCGACTCGGCGTTACCCAGCACCTCATTCGCTTCGTTGATGTCCTTGAACCTGGATTCAGCGGCCTTGTTGCCCGGGTTGAGATCGGGGTGATGCTGCCGCGCGAGTTTTCGGTAGGCTGTTTTGATCTGTACCTCGGACGCAGCCTTGGTGACGCCGAGGGTGGCGTAGTAGTCCTTGAACTCCACTGGCATCACCCCTTCACTCCCGATGTTACACTGGCAGGGCTCGTGCCGTTCGACGTTCAGCTATCAGACCTCGTCACGATCGGTCTGCTGGTCCTTCTTGAGGGCCTGCTCTCTGCCGATAACGCCCTGGTGCTCGCCATCCTTGTGCTGGGGTTGCCGCGCGACCAGCAGCGCAAGGCGCTGCGTTACGGCATTCTCGGTGCCTTCTTTTTCCGCATCGTCGCCATCATCTTCGCCGCTCAGATGATGGGCTTCGCCTGGGTCAAGCTTGTCGGCGGCGGGTATTTGATGTGGCTGTCGTACGCCCACTTCTGCCGGCGCGACGCCGGAAGTGAGCGAGGCGCAATCAAGCCGGCCAACGCCTGGATGGGCCTGTCGGTGTTCTGGACGACCGTGATCAAGGTCGAACTGACCGACATTGTCTTTGCCGTAGATTCGATTCTTGTGGCGGTCGCCATGTCACCGAAGCTCTGGGTGATCATCACTGGCGGCGTGCTCGGCATCATCGCGATGCGCGTGGTGATCGGGCAGTTGCTGACGCTGGTCCAGCGCTACCCGGCGCTGGTGGACGGCGCATTCGTGATCATTGCGTGGGTCGCCCTCAAGCTCTTCATTGAATATGGGAGCCAGGTGGGCTGGGTGGACTTCCACATTCCCAAACAGCTGTCGCTCGGCTTGATTGGGGTGATCTTTGCTGTGTCGTATCTGATCGCCAGGCGGCAGGGCCCCAGGCCTATCGATGAGGAAACCACGCGCGTCATCGACGACGCGGAGTGATGTCCTTCACTGACGGGTAGCCCGGTAGGCCGGTGGCCTCGCGCACGGCCCTCAGGATGGCGTCGCTGACGGCTTCCGCCGCAAGGCTGCCGATGCGGCTTACGTTGGGTTCCTCGGCAAGCCCCCCGGTCGCCAGCACAAACAACGTGTCGCCATCTCCGGGCGTGTGCGCGGGAAAGATGGCCCGGGCCAGACCGTCCTGCGCCATCATCGATACCCGCAGAGCCTGGGCCTTGGTCAGGCGCGCGTTGGTGGCCACGACGCCGATTGTCGTGTTCTCCATCTCGCGCTCGAGTACGGTGCCTGCGCCGCGAATCAGGGCAAACGGATCTTCAAGGGTGAGCCCATCCGCGGCCCTGACGCCCGCCACCGGGAGTCCGGTGCGGCGATCGATCACCGACCCCGACGCATTGACCGCCACGACGGCGCCGACGATCAGCCCATTGGGACCGCGCAGGGAAGCCGTCCCTATCCCGCCCTTCATGGGCCGATTGTTCATAAACTTGCCCACTGTGGCGCCCGCACCGGCGCCTACCGAACCTTCCGACACGGGCCCGTCACCCGCCGTGGCGGCGGCCTGGTAGCCGCAGTCGGGACCAGGACGAATGTCGGGGCGGCCACCCACGGCCAGGTCGAGCAGGATCGCCGCCGGCACAATCGGCACCACGGTGCCGCTCACCGGATAACCAATCGTCTGCTCGGCCAGGTACTTCATCACCCCATCAGCCGTAGAGAGGCCAAACGCGCTGCCGCCCGACAACACAATGGCATGCACCACTGACACGGTGTTTTCAGGGGAAAGCAGATTCGTTTCGCGCGTCCCCGGCGCACCCCCGCGTTGATCGACCGCGCCCACCGTGCTGGGCGGAGCCAGGATCACCGTGCATCCGGTGGGCCGCTCAGTGAGCGTGTGGTGACCGACGCGAATGCCCGGCACATCCGTGATGCGACCGGCCGGACTCTGCGCAAAGACAAGCGTGCTCAGGGCGAGGGAAATCACCGCCGCGGGAATATACCGGGACACCATAGCGCGATTATACTGGCGCCCACCTGTGACCTCCTCCCGTCTGGTGTCTCTCGATGTCTTCCGTGGCGCGACGATGGCCGCGATGGTTGTGGTCAATAACCCCGGTGATTGGAGCCAGGTCTACGCGCCGCTGCTACATGCCGAGTGGCATGGCTGGACGCCCACCGATCTGATTTTTCCGTTTTTTGTCTTCATCGTCGGGGTATCCGTCACGTTGTCGAAGCGGGCGCAGCAGCCGGTGGCTGTGATTCTGAGGCGATCCGGCCTAATCTTCGGCCTCGGCCTGCTCTTGGCGTTGTATCCGCGTTTTGATTTGAGCACGGTCAGGCTCATGGGCGTACTGCAGCGACTGGCGTTATGTTATCTCGCGGCCGCGTTGTTCTACAGGGCGATGGGGGAGGCCGACGAGGAAGACACATGGCAGGCGGCCGTGGGTGTGACCGCCGTGTTGCTGCTGGTGTACTGGGCGCTCATGCAGTTTATCCCGGCCCCTGAAGGGGTGGCCGGCGACCTGACTCCCGCAGGCAACCTCGGCGCGTGGATCGACCGCACGGTGATCGGAGAGGCGCATTTGTGGCGCCAGTCGAAGACATGGGACCCGGAAGGGTTGCTCGGCACGATTCCGTCGGTGGCGTCGGCGCTGTCAGGCGTAGCCGCGGGCGTCATCCTGACCGGCCGTCGTACGGCGCCGCACAAGGCTGCGTTCCTGATTGCGGGCGGCGGCGCGGCGATTGTGATGGGCCTGGTCTGGGATCGGTCGTTCCCGATCAACAAAAGCCTGTGGACCAGTTCCTATGTGTTGTTCACCAGTGGCCTGGCGTCAACCGCGCTTGCGATGTGCTTCTGGATGTTTGATGCGAGAGGCCGGCAGGCGTTCCTGCGGCCGCTGGTGGTGCTCGGCACGAACGCGCTTGTCCTGTTCGTAGTGTTGGGACTGCTCGTCAAGACGCTGCTGTTCTTCAAGGTCATGGGACCCGATGGCGTCCTGATTTCAGCGAACCGCTGGCTCTACATTACGGGTTTTGAGCCCTTCGCCTCGCCGAAAAACGCCTCGTTGCTGTTTGCGCTCGCGAACCTCGCCGTGCTCTACGTCCTATTGGAGTTTCTGTATTGCCGCCGCTGGTTCCTGCGAGTCTGACGCTATGATGGTGTCTTCGTATGACACGCATCCTGGTTACCAACGACGACGGCCACCTTTCTCCTGGAATTCACGCGCTCGCCGACGCCCTCCGCCCCCTCGGCGATGTGGTCATCGTCGCGCCCCAAACCGAAGCCAGCGCCGTGGGACACGCACTTACGCTGCGTCGCCCGTTGCGCGTGGAGCAGTTCGGTGAGGGCGTGTACGCCGTGGACGGGACCCCCACCGACTGCGTGAACATTGCCATCGACCAGATCCTGACCCACAAGCCCGACCTCATCGTGTCGGGGATCAACAAGGGTTTCAACATCGGCGACGACGTGACGTATTCGGGCACGGTGGCCGGGGCACTCGAAGGCGCGTTGCTCGGGTTTCAGGCCATTGCGGTGTCGCAGCAGTTCACGCGCGAGGAGTGGGACTTTACCGCTGCGGCGTCATTTGCTGCTCAACTGGCGGAGGCGCTGCTCAAGCAGCCGATGCCCGGCCGGACGTTCCTGAACGTCAACGTGCCGATGGGGAAAATCAAGGGGATCCGGTCCACCGTGCAGGCGCGTCGCAATCACATCACGAAGGTCGCAAGACGGCTGGACCCTCGGCAGCGGCCGTATTTTTGGATCGAGGAGGCGTCAGACGACTGGGACCTGGATGAGGCCTCCGACCACCACGCCGTCAACCAGGGCTACATTTCCGTAACTCCCTTGCAGCCGGATTTGACCGACCATGCGGCGATTGATCTGGTGAAGGCGCTGATCTGAGGAAAAAAAGACGTCGGGTGTCTTTTTCTCATTTCAGAGTAAGATTAGGGAGTTGTCGGGGCGTGGCTCAGCCTGGTAGAGCACTCGGTTCGGGACCGAGGGGTCGGAGGTTCGAATCCTCTCGCCCCGACCACTTTTCGCCCTCCACCTTGCAACGAACTTGCAACCCAGGGGACTTCACAAGGGCACCTTCGGTTGCTTTTGCCGTGTTTGGAGGCCTCCGAATGCGGAGGGCCGGCGGGCAGTGGTCAGCCGATCTAGAATCTCACGAGCGCACTGGCGGAATGGGCTCTGGCCATCCTTAATCGCGTGCGACTCGACGGAACCACGCCATTGCGTCGTCGGACACTTCGAACGGTTGGTGACACGCTCGGCAGGTGCGGTAAATGTCCGCACGCGCACCCGTGATGTCCTGCTCGCCAGACGATAAGCGATATTAGTGGCCTCCCGAGTGCAGATAACGGCCCTTCTCAGACTCAGCCCGACCACCACCTGCCACCCGCGTCCAGCCGGAGCGCAAGGAGGTGGCGTGCCTGAGCAACTCGCCACCCTGATCCCGATGGTCCGTGCCGGAGCCACGTAGTTTATGACCAAACTGACCTGGTTCGTCTAGATCGTGCACTACCCATTAATGGGAGCGGTCCCAGGCATCGCCGGCGCAGTGAACCTGGCCGGATCGATCCTGCTCAAGCCCGCGCACTTGACGACGGCTCAGGACTTTGACGATGCCATCGCGCCGAACCTCCGCACGATCTGCGCGCTGGCGAGGGCGGCTGGGGTAATTCTTCAAGTTGTTCAACGTGGCCACCTCGCGAAAGACGCCCATGAGATTGAATCACGCACAGATCGTGACAACCCAGCATCGAACTCAAGAATCGCTCGAGTCGCGTTCGCCCCCACATGGAAAATAGTCGTCAGGAGCTAATCGGGTGATCCAAACTGGGTGAGCAGCCGTAATAGTAGGAGTCGCTGCGGAGTTACAGAACGTGTTTGACTGGTCGGTAGCGAAATTATCGGGTTGTAAAGCGTCAAGCGACCCTGCTGCATATAGGCAGGTTCGTTGGCGCCCTGGCAACGGTTTATTTGCGTCCATTGTGCTGGAGAGAGTTAAAAATGACTTCATCGTTGGAAAAAGTGTTTGAGGGTACGAATGCCAGCTTGGCACTTCTGCAAGTTCTGGCGGAGAACAGTTTTGATTCAATCTTGGTAACCGATGCTTCCGCGGCGGGCAAAATCATCTACGCAAACAAAGCCTTCAAAAAGCTAACGGGCCATGAGCCTGCGGATGTTCTTGGGCAGACTCCACGCATACTTCAGGGGCCGGGAACGGACAAGAAAGTCATCGATCGGCTTTCTGGGGCCCTCAAGGCTGGCGGACGGTTTGAAGGCAAGGCAATCAACTACAAAAAAAATGGCACGCCGTTGATAATGCACTGGAGAGTGTTGCCGATAAAAGTCGGCAAGAAGATCATGGCTTGGGTGGCAATCCAGCGCGAGGGGTGACGATAGACCGTATTAGCGGCCCCCCGAGTCAACATACAGTCCGTGCTCAGACTCAGCGCCGTCCAGTACGCTCCCCAATGCCTACTATGCCGGGCACTCTCCGGCCTAGCGATGCCGCCTGGCTAGCTTCGCGCAGGCTCTTGTCTCTCCGCGCAATCGTGCGACACAGCTCCGGACTGCTCACCGATTAGACGAACCGGTTCAGTAGTCGTCTCCCGACACGCGATCGTCGTACGAATCAGACGGCAGGGGCGGTGTGCTACGGCTGAAACTTGAGCCGGCACTGTACGAGTGGGAGTTCATGGATATAAACGGCGTGGTCCTGGATCGCGGCTTGAACATCTGCCACTAGCCCGCGATCGACGCGCCGCCATTTCTAGTCCGAACGCCAATTCCAGCCACGCCGGTATTGCCAGCAGGGCCGTGAGCGCCCATGTTTTATTCACCTCCGGAGACGCTCGGCCGCCAGAAGATCCTCACGCTCATGGCTGAGCTGTTCTTGTCTGCGGCGGTCGCGGAGGTCAAAAAGGTGCATTGCATCGCGTTGTCGGTGACTGCCACGGTCGCGCTGGTGGCGCTCATCTTCTACGAACTGCGTCTCACGTTTATCACCGTGACGTGGGGATTACAGGCGACTGCACTGCACGTGATCGAATGTCCCGGCCGCGAGCGACTGATGCGCCTCTCAGGGCTCGCGGTGCTGCTGGCCTGTATCGCCAGGCTGTACCTCTTCAATTTTTCGCAACTCGAGGAACTGGCGCGCATCATTGCGTTTGTCGCGCTGGGCGCGGTGCTCCTGGCGGTCTCGTGGATCTACGCGCGGTATCGCGCCCGGATCCAGAAATTCCTGTAGGAGCCGCTACTTGATCGGCCGCAGGCCCACTTCGCCGCGCTCGAGGTCGATGCGCACGAGGTAGTGCCTGAGAAATTCGTGCCCAATGATGCCGCCCATTTCGTAGCCGAGCAGGGCGCTGGGTGCATCAAGATTTAATACCGCGACGGACCGCTGGGAGGTGCCCACACCGGGCGCCAGCTCGAGATCCACAAACGGCAGGAGGAACGCGCCACGATCCCATCCCGACGTGCCAAACACCCGCACCGGCACCAGACGTGTGTCGGGATCCAACGGCAACCGGCTGGCCACTTTCCGGCTCACTGAGACGGCCGTGCCACCGGTATCAAGAATGAAACTGGCTGGCGTATTCCGGTTTAAAGTACCGCGCACGGTCGCAAGGCGATGCATCCGTAAGGGGATGCGCGTCGGGAACTCGGCTTCGGCAAAGCGTCGCGCCACGGTCAGCACGCCTCGCTCGTAGTCAATCTCCATGGAGAAGCCCAGCGCGAGCGGCGAAAATCCGGCGCCCTCCTGCCGCGGAATCTCGGTCAGCGTGGGGCTCTTGATGAGGCCCGAGATGTTGCGGATGCGAAAGTCCCCGATCAGGAGTTCATCGATCCGCGCCACCTGCAGCACGCGGAAGCCCCCGCCGAAACTGCCGACGCCGGCCGTCTGCAGTGTGATCGTGGGCCGGACACCGGCGCGCGCGGCGAGCGCAGGCGTCAACGTGGTCTGGTCGGTGCCGGTGTCGAGTGCGAATTCGACGAGGGTATTACCGTTGATACGGCCACTCACGAGCAGCCGGTTGTCTACAACCCTGAACGGCATGGTGTAGCTCTCACGCCGGCTGATGACCTCAAACGGCACCCGGTCATCAAAGCTGCGAAGGAACGCCGACTGGGCCGCGGCCCACTTCGCCATGTCGCTTTCGTCACGGGACGGAATCAAATCCAGATACCGATCGAGCGCCTCGGCGGCCGGACGGAACTGCCGGGTCTCTTCGAGGATCGCGGCCAGGGTGTAGTGAAACGCCGGCTCTTTCGGAGACAAGCCAATCGCCCGGCGCACATCGGCAAGCGCCGCATCAAAACGGCGGCGCGAGGCATGAGAGCGCCCCCGGCCGTGCAACGCGGTGGGGTCGCCGGCATCTACGGCCAGCGCGGCTTCATACCGGTTTTCGGCCTCATCAAACAGGCCCGACGCCCAGAGGGAGTCGCCGTGCAACGCCAGGGCGGGCGCCAGATTTCCGTCTCGCGCCGCTACGGCGGCGCCTTCCCTGGCCGCCTCCGCAAACAGGCTCAGCCTGAGCAGCGCCCGCACCATGCCGGTGCCTGCCTTGACCCGCGTCAACGCCTCATCGCTCTCCCGCACGGCGCGGTACGCCACATAGGCTTCTTCATACTGGAGGCGCGACATCAGGGTGTCGGCCCTGGCGAGCTGGGTTTCCTGGGAAACTGGTTCCTGTGCTGACATCGTCAGCGTCAGGAGGATCATCGCGAGCACAGCTCGCGCAAAGCCCCTCACGTGGTGAAGCATGATGCCCCGGAGCCTATCACGTAGGCCGGCCGCGTGACTTCTGCCCATTGCTCGGCCGCGGCCAACCGGTTACATTGGAAGGACATGCCGTGGGTGATCCTGTTTCTGGCCGGGCTGCTTGAAGTGGCCTGGGCAGTCGGGTTGAAGTACACCGAAGGGTTTTCCCGGCCTGTACCGTCGCTCCTGACAGCACTCGCGCTTGTGGCCAGCGTCTGGCTGCTGGCGGTGTCTGTCCGGACCCTTCCCATCGGCACCGCCTACGCTGTGTGGACGGGCATCGGGGCCGTGGGCACGGTAATCGTCGGCATCCTGAAGTTCGGGGAGTCGGCGTCGGTGTTGAGAATCACGTGTGTCGGACTGATCGTCATCGGGCTGATCGGTTTGAAGTTCGCTCCAGGCAGTCGCTGACGCGCCCGGACATAAGGCAGAGGAGATCGCTTGGCAAATCATCCCAAAGTCAGCGCGCAGAAACGCGCACGGGAACGGGCTCGACAGGAACGGCAGAAGGAGAAGACGGCGCGCCGCGGTGAGGCCAAAGACCGCAAGACGACGGCACCCCGGAGTGGTGGAGGCGGCGACCCTGACATCGAGGGCATCGTCCCAGGCCCACAGGCATCCCCGTGGGGTGATGACGCGCCGTGGGGTGAGGAAACACCCGACGCCGACGACGAGCCGGACAGCTAGAAGATCCGCACTCCCACCGAAAGCCATCGGCCAGGCATGGGCACGCTGGCCACTTCGCGGTACGACTGGTCCAGCAGGTTGCTGCCTTCGATGAAGGCATCGAACTTGCCGATGGTCCGGCTGAGCCGTGCGCCGATCAACCAGTACTGCTGCCCATCCACACGATTGCGGTAGTCCGCGTTGAGCGCGCCCCGCACACCCGCGCCGAGCGGTGTGGCTGCTGAGAAACCGGCTGAGTGCCGGGCGTATTCCAGGACGTATTTGGACAACAACGCGAGTTGCGGCGCGTCAACACGCAACCCGGAGTAGTGCAGGCGGAGCAGTGTGGCGCCGACGTTGCGCGAGGCGCTCAACTCAAGGCCAGACGTGGTCACGTCGCGCACGTTCGTGGTGCGCCACCGGTCGGTGGACACCGCGCGAACCCAGTCAATGACGTCCTGATCCCAGCGAATGAACGGCGACGCGGAAAATGTCCAGCCGCTCTTCACGAAGTCGATACCGCCATCGAGTGCGGAACCACGCTCTGGCAGAAGTATGTCGCTCGCTTGGTGAGCCGGGTCGGCATAGAAACGTTCGGTGAACGTGGGAATACGAAAGCCCCGCGCCATCGACGCCCGCACGCGCGCGGACGGCGTCAGCCACGCGGCGACCGACACTGATGGACTCCAGGCAGGGCCAAATGTTGAATACTCGTCGAAGCGCACCCCAACCTGGGTTGAGACACGCGGTCCAGCGGTCCACTGCGCTTCTGCGTATCCATGTCTGCGCGCGTACGTGCGATCGCCGAGATTGGACGACGCGATCCAATCTCCACCGGCGCCGCCGCCCGCGGTGACGAGCAGGCGTTGGCCTACCCGTCGGGCCAGTTGGACGGATGCATCCAGCGCATTCGTTCGATGGCGGTTCTCGGCAAATCCCGGCCTGGCGATGTCCCATCGGAAATGGTCGCCGTGATTCCGCCCCGCGACGCGAGCGGACGACGTCCAGGAGTCGCCGCTCCGGGCCCATCGGGCCGATACCAGGGTCTGGTCGGTCCATTCCTTCGACGGGGCGTTGCCGTAAAAGCCGTTGGCACCAAACGCCCGGCGCTGATGTCGCATGTCAATGGTCAGCGTCCGGCCCACCTGGCCACGCGCGCTGCCGCCGCCCAACGCAAAATCGCGATCGAACATGAAGCCGTCACTGCGGCCTCCCCAGCCAGAGAAGGTCCATCCCGCAGGCATGAAGCCATCCGACACCGACGCCTGTGCGGTGACTAGGCCGTGCTCGCCGGCGGTGACAAGTCCCGTGGTGTGAGGGTCGGTTCGCGTCACGACGTGGAGCGTGCCTCCCAGGGCGTCGGCGCCGTGCACCGCCGAGGCCGGGCCAAACACCACTTCGATCCGATCGATGCCTATCAGGGGTGTAGGGATCTCGCCGTTGTGGTGGCCGCTTTGGCTGTCGTTGAGCCGGACGCCGTCAATCAGGACCAGTGACTGGCCGAACGTGGCGCCGCGCAGGCTGAAGTCGGTCTGCACGTCCTGGCCGCCGCGTGCCTTGGGATCGACGCCCGCCACCAGCCGAAGGCTGTCGATGATCGACGCCATGCCGAGCCGCTCCAGGTCAGCGCGCGTCAGCACGATCATCGTGCGTCCCACGGCGGTGGTTGGCGCCGGCGACGCCGTGGCGGTCACCACCACCTCGCTGGTCACTTGTGGCAGGGGTGGAACCTGGGCGGATGCATTGGCGGGGCAGGTCAGGGCAAGCACGAGCGAGAGAAGCATGCCCCCTGTTGTATCACTCTGGTGCGGGCCGCTGCGGCCACACCCAGGGGGCGTATTGGTGCGGCACGCCGAATCGGGTACTCTTTGAACGGTCGTTACAGGAGAAAAATAGATGAAGAAACATTGGCAGTCTGGTGGAGAGGTCATTCTCGGGGTGTTGGCGTTTGCCGCCGTGGTCGCCACGCCGCTTGCGCGGGCGCAGCAGGCCGCAAACCCCAACGTCACCGTTGACCCGGCGATCCTGAGCACAATGCAGTTCCGCAACCTCACCGTGTTCAGCCGCGGCGGGCGCTCCACGGCCGTGGCCGGCGTGCCGTCGAACCCGTCGCTCTTCTACATGGGCTCGACCGGTGGCGGCGTGTGGCAAACGACAAACTCCGGCGAGAGCTGGACGAACATTTCTGACGGCTTCTTCGAAGCCGGCTCGATTGGCGCCATCGATGTGTCACAGTCGGACCCGAACGTGATCTACGTCGGCACGGGTTCTGCGTGTCCGCGCGGCAACGTGTCGCCCGGTGTAGGAATGTATAAGTCCACCGACGCCGGTAAGACCTGGCGTCACATCGGGCTGCGCAGCGCCGGCACCATTGGCCGCGTGAGGGTTCATCCGACCAATCCGAACCTGGTCTACGTCGCCGTCCTGGGCAACCTGTTTGCGCCCAGCAAGGAACGCGGCGTCTACCGCTCGAAGGACGGCGGCACCACGTGGGAGCAGGTGCACGCCATCAGCGACCGCACCGGTGCGGTTGATTTGACGATGGATCCGAAGAATCCGGACGTGATGATTGCCGCGATGTGGACCACCGAGCGGAAGCCGTGGACCATCGAGTCGGGTAGCACCGAAGGCGGCATGTTCCGCACCACGAACGGCGGCGACACCTGGACGAAACTCGGCGGCGGCCTCCCCGACAAGGTGATGGTCGGCCGAATCGGCGTGGCGATTTCCGGCGCGAATCCCCAGCGTGTGTACGCGCAGGTGGAAGCGGGCAACGACCTGGGGGGCGTCTATATCTCGAACGACGGCGGTATCACCTGGACGCCGGGTTTCAAGGGCCGCGCTCAGCAGCAGCGCGCGTGGTACTACACTCACATCGTGGCAGACCCCGTGGATGTGGACACGGTGTACGGCCTCAATGTCGGCGCGTCGAAGTCCACTGATGGCGGCAAGACGTTCGGCAACGCGGGCATCAACTCGCACAGCGACTACCACGACATGTGGATCAATCCGAACAACAACAAGATCATCATCGTCGGCAACGATGGCGGCGGCGCCGTCACCACTGGCCAGGGATGGTCGCAGCAGGAGAATCAGCCGACGTCGGAAATCTACCGGCTGACCGTAGACAACCGGTATCCCTACTGGGTGTACGGCGCGCAGCAGGACAACAGCACGATTGCCGTGCCGAGCCAGGGGAACGAAGCCACCTACGCCGTCGGCGGCGGCGAGAGTGGCTACATCGCCGTGGATCCCCGCGACCACGGCATCGTCTATGCCGGCAACTACGGCGGCGCCATTTCGCGCACCAACACGCGGATGGGCATGAGCGAATCGGTGCGCGTCTACGCCGACTCGCAGACCGGCCAGCGCGCGGCCGACATGAAGTACCGATTCCAGTGGAATGCGCCGATTCTCATTTCCCCACACGCGCCCGACACGGTCTACACCACGTCACAGGTGGTACACCGCACGCGCGACGGTGGCATGAACTGGGATGTCATGAGCCCCGACCTGACCCGCAACGACAAGCGGCGCCAGCAGTACTCGGGCGGCGAGGGTATTACTCGCGACAACACCGGTGTGGAGGTCTACGCCACCATTTTCGCGTTCGAGGAGTCCCCGCTGACACCGGGGCTGCTCTGGGCGGGAAGCGACGACGGGCTGGTGCACGTCTCGCGTGACAGCGGCAAGTCGTGGAACAACGTGACGCCGGCCGGGTGGCCGGAAGGGACGATTAACGCGATTGCTCCGTCGTCTCACGCACCGAGCCGCGCGCTGGTGGCGATGCAGCGATACCGCATGGGCGACTTTGCGCCGTACCTCTACCTGACCGACGACTACGGCCGGACATGGAAGCGCATCGCGGACGGCACCAACGGCATCCCGAACTGGCACTTCACGCGTGCGATTGTCGAAGATCCGAAGAAAAAGGGTTTGCTCTACGCGGGCACCGAGTTTGGTCTGTACGTGTCGTTCAACGACGGCGCTAACTGGCAGCGGTTCCAGCAGAACCTGCCCATCACGCCCGTGACCGACCTCATGGTGTACCGCAACGATCTGGTGGTGACGACCCAGGGCCGCGGTTTCTGGATCATGGACAACTTGGCGCCAGTGCAGTCGAGTGCGGCGGGAATGGCGTCGGCGACCGCAGCCATTCTCTTCACGCCCGAGGATGGATTCCGGCAGGGTGGCCGGTTGCCGAGCTTCCAGTATTGGTTCGGTGAGAAGCCGGGTGCGCCGGTGGAGATCACCGTGACTGATGCGGCCGGCACTGTGGTGCATTCGACCAGTGCGCAGCCAGCCGATCGGCCCGCGCCGACAGTGATGGCAGCCGCACCGGCGGGCGGGCGTGGGGCACGCGGCGGCGGCGGTGGCGGCCGGGGTGGTCGTGGCGGATTCGTCGGTGGTGCGGCGGCGACCGGGTATCAGGGCATGAACACCGCGACGTGGAACCCGCGCCTGCCTTCGCCGTACACCGTGCCGGCCGGCATCGTGGGCTGGGGCATCGGTGGTGGTCAGGGGGCGAAGTTCAAGCCGGGCACGTACACCGTAAAGGTCACGTCGGGCGCATGGTCGGCCACGCAGTCGTTCAAGCTGCTGCCCGATCCCCGGACGCCGGCCGCAACGGCCGCGCAGTACGACGAGCAGTTCAAGATGACGGTCGACATTGGCGCGACGACCAAGCGGCTGTATGACGAACTGGCAAAGATTCGCGACGTGAAGCGGCAGGTGGCCGAACACGCGAAGACGCCCGGCGCGGCGACGGCCGCGGGCCGGACGCTGACCGAGAAGCTGGTGGGTGTGGAGAGCGTGCTCACGCAGATTCAGGGCGAAGGCGGCCAGGACGGATTGAACTACCCGGGCCGGCTCGATAACCAGTGGACCGTGTTGTACGGCAACGCGGCGGGCGCCGAGCGATGGCCCGTGAAAGGTGTCATCGAGCGGTACAACGACTTGCTGCCTGAGACCAACAAGCTGTTCGCCGACATTCAGGCCGTGTTGACCAAGGACGTGGCGGCGTACAACGCCGTGGCGACCAAGGCGGGACTCGCGGCGGTCACGGTCAAGTAGCATCGAATCAAGGTCCGCAGGTCCTGACCGGACCTGCGGACCTTCGATATACTGGTCGTCGTTGCATGGATGCGCTCAAGGAACGAATTCGCCACGTCCCCGACTTTCCGAAGCCGGGGATTCTGTTTTACGACATCACCACGTTGATGAAGGACCCGGCGGGGTTTCGCGCGTCGGTGGACGCCATGACGGCGCCGTACAAGGACCTGACGGTTGACCTGGTGGTGGGTATTGAGAGCCGGGGATTCATCTTCGGGGCGGCCGTCGCGGATCGGCTCGGGGCGGGCTTTGCTCCCGTCCGCAAGTTGGGCAAGCTGCCCTCGGCCACCAGGCGCGCGTCGTACAGCCTGGAGTACGGGACCGATGTCCTTGAGATTCACGAGGACGCGATTGCGGCAGGGCAGAAGGTGCTGGTGGTTGACGATCTGCTGGCCACCGGTGGCACGGCAGCGGCCACAGTGGGACTTGTGCGTGGCCTTGGGGCCGAAGTCGTTGGAGTGCAATTTTTGATCGAACTGGTGGCACTGGGCGGCCGCGCGAAGTTGGCGACCGAGTCCGTGCATACCGTGCTCGCGTATTAGGGAAACGTTCCGCGCCCGTAGCTCAGCTGGATAGAGCATCGCCCTCCTAAGGCGGGGGTCGCAAGTTCGAATCTTGCCGGGCGCACCATTTGTCGTCAGTTTGTGTTGGGGGAATGAAAGATGAAGGCAGGAGAACGGCACCACCTGAAGACCAACGAGTTCGCCATCCGCGTTGCGCGCGTGACCGAGGTCGTCGCCACCCATCGTGATCGACTGGTGCTTGGCGCCATCCTCGTCGCGGTGCTCATCGTCGCCGGCGCCGGGTACTCCTGGTTCCAGGGCCGGAAGTCCGACCAGGGCGGTGCCCTGCTTGGCGCGGCCATGACCACCTATGACGCACCGATTGTGCCGGCACCGACGGTGCCTGGCGCCACCCAGCAGGTGGGGACCTATCCGACGCAGACCGCGCGTGCAGAGGCCGCGGTAGCCGCGTTCCAGAAGATCATTGACACGTATCCCTCAACGGGTGCGGGCGTCGCCGCCCGATACCATCATGCCGCGGCGCTGATGACGCTCGGCCGCTTCGCCGTCGCGGAAAAGGGATTCCAGGCAGCTGTGGAAGCAGCGAGCGGGACGATCTTCGAGCCGATGGCGAAGATGGGGCAGGCCGAGGTCCTTGTGGCCAGCGGCCAGGCCGATAAAGGCGTCGCCATCTTCGAGGCGCTTGCCGCGGATCGCGACGGCATGTTGCCGGTGGATGGCGTCCTGATGCAGTTGGGACGCGCGTTCGAGAAAGCCGGCAAGCAGGCCGAGGCACGCACCACCTACAAACGCGTGGTGGACGAGTTCCCCGACTCGCAGTACGTGGCGCAGGCCCGGCAGGACCTCGTTCGGCTTGGGTAGCGCCCGATCTAAGGCCTCTGCAGCGCGAGCTTGTACGTGATGAGTTTGTAGACCAGGCGAGCGGCGACGAAGTTCGGTGACCACACCCCAGGAATCGGGCAGAGTTCCACGACATCGCACGCCACGACGTCGCGCTCTGTGAAGACGCGACGCAATAGCGTCATCAGTTCGCGCCACGCCAGTCCGCCGGGCTCAGGCGTGCCCACGGCCGGCATAAGGCCTGGCTCAAGGCCATCGAGATCAATGGTGAGGTACACCGGTCCGGTGAGCGCATCGAGCACTCGTGACATCCAGTCGGGGTCGTCGCGCATATTCCAGTCGTAGAAGATCGTGGTCTGCAGTGAGGGCATCGCTTCGGCTTCCTCCTGCGAGATGTTGCGGATGCCGACCTGCACCACTGGAGCGGACTCGAGCGACCGTCGCATGGCGGAGGCGTGGCTGTTGTGTTCGCCCTGATAGCCGTCGCGCAGGTCCGCGTGGGCGTCGATCTGAAGCACCGTCAGGCCGGGATGCCGTGCGGCCGCGGCAGCCACCAGCGGCGGCGTGATCGAATGCTCACCGCCGAGTGTGACCAGGAACTTGCCCGAATTCATGATGGCGCTCGCGGTGCGGTGGATCCGCGCCATCGCCCCTTTCATCGATCCGTGCGAGAGGTCCATCTCAGGCAGCGTGTGAATACCCCGGGTATGGATGTCGATCCCGAGCTCTTCATCCCACAACTCCACCTGCGCCGATGCCAGGATCAGTTCCCTGGGGCCGTTGCGGGTGCCCTGCACGTAGGATGTCGTGCGATCGAGAGGGACCGGAAGAATGATCGCCGCCGACTCGTCGTAGCCGGTGACGACCGGGAGGGCGCCGCCGAACCAGAGCGGGTGGGCGTGATCGTAGTCAACAGGGAAAGACATCAAGGCACTCCGAATCAGGGACGGACCACGCCGGCTGATATGCCCACGTGTTGGAGAAACGTGAACTCCGCAGTGGGAGACAGCGCGATGCCGGTCAGGCGCTCGTGCGCCACGGCGACATTGGTTTTGTACCACAGGCTGACGTAGGGCGCATCCTCGGCGATCTGCCGTTGGGCCTGTCCGTACAACTGGCGGCGGTCTTCTTCAGCCAGCGCGGAACTCGCGGCATCAATCAGGCGATCCACATCGGCATTCTTGTAGTAGCCACGGTTGAAGCCACCTGGAGGAATCTGCGACGAATGAAAGACGCGCCTCAGCATGTCGGGGTCGGTCACGCCTACCCATTGCAGCGTGTAGAGCTGCACGTTGCCGCGGATGACGTCCGAAAACAAGGTGGCGAACTCGTACGAGCGCAGGTCCAGGGCGATCCCAACCTCGGCAAGGTTCTGCTGGATGACGGCAGCTTGCAACCGGTACGCCTCGGCCGTGGATGTCTTGAGACTCAAGCGCAGGCGTGGCAGTGGGCCATCGCCGTCAGGGTCGGGGTATCCCGCTTCGTCAAGCAGCGCCCTGGCGCGGTCCAGGTCCCGAGTGAACCTGAACGCCGTGTTGTCGTACGCCCATGACATCGGCGGCACGATGCCGATTGCGGTGCTGGCCAGGCCGCGCCGGAGGAAGTCCACGATAGCGTTCAGGTTGATGGCATAACCCACCGCGAGTCGAAGCCGCCGATCCTGTAGGAGCGGATCGCGCAGGTTAAAACCCAGGTAGGCGAAATCCGTTCCTGGTGCCGTGCTCACCCGTAGATGCGGTTCCTTTCGGAGCCCGTCGATGATGTCAGGCGACAGATCGTTCACGATAAGATCCACCGACCCTTTGCGCAGTTCGAGTCCGCGCATCGTCTCGTCTGGCACGACCCGAAGGACGAGTCCACCGTTGGCCGGTTTGCCTCGGTAGTATCCGTCGAATGGCCGGAGTGTCGTCCGGTCATCGGGGACAAATTCGCCGAGTTGATACGGGCCACTGCCAATCGGCGCCCTGGCCGCAGCAGTTCCCGTGCCTTCGGGGACGATCCCCATCACCAGGTTGATAGGAAACGAGGCCGCCGGTTGGTGGAGTCTGAACGCCACATGGGTCTGGTCGATGACGTCTACCGCCTTGAGCCCGCGATACGCGCCCTTGCGACCCGACACGAACGCCGGGGCCAGAAACCGCCGGAACGTGAAGGCCACATCCTCGGCAGTCAGCGCGCTGCCGTCATGAAAGCGTACGCCGGTCGGCAGTTCGGCGATATAGGTGAGCGGGTCGGGCCAATCGAGCCGCACGGCTAGGTCGGGTACCACGCGCAGCGATTCGTCGATACGCATCAGCGAACTGAACAACAACTGGTGGATCTTTTGAGAGGCTTCGTCGAGGCCAACGGCGGGATCAAAGTTGGTGGGCGAGTTGGTCATCGCCACGACAATCACGTCCGTCGGGCGCGGTGCCTCTGCCTGGCACCCGGAGAGGGCCGCGCACGCGACCGCAAGCGCCGTCGCGACGCGAGCGCGAGGATGGCCTCGGCGAATCACCGGTCGGCCTCGCGTTTGAGGTCGGCCAGTAGGTTGAGCGCGTCGATTGGCGTCATGCGCTCCAAATCGAGTGCCTTGACGCGATCGACCAGGGGGTGCATGTCGGGCGCCGATTGGAACAGGCCGAGCTGGCTCTGCGCCGGCGCCGGGGCGCCACTGAGACTTGGCCGGCCGCCCCGCTGGAGTTCGTCCTGTTCCAGCGATTTCAAAATCTCAGTCGCGCGGCGCACAACTGCGGGCGGCAGGCCGGCGAGCCGCGCCACCTGGATGCCGTAGGAGCGATCCGAACGGCCCTCGATGACTTTGTGAAGGAAAACGATGTCGTCCTTGAACTCGCGGGCCGCTACGTGGAAGTTGGCGACGCCAGGCACGGAGTCGGCGAGGTCGGTGAGCTCGTGGTAGTGCGTCGCAAAAATGGTTTTCGGGCGTGCACGGTCGTTGGTGGCCAGGTGCTCGGCCACAGCCCAGGCGAGGCTGAGTCCGTCGAACGTGGCCGTGCCTCGGCCAATTTCGTCCAGGATGACGAGGCTTCGAGAAGTGGCCATGTGCAGGATGGTGGCCGTCTCCTGCATTTCGACCAGGAACGTAGACTGACCGCGCGCAATGTTGTCGGAGGCGCCGACGCGCGCGAAGACGCGATCGACGATGGACAGCTTGGCGCGGCGGGCTGGCACAAACGATCCCATCTGCGCGAGCACGGCGAGCAGGGCGGTCTGGCGCAGGTACGTGGACTTGCCGCCCATGTTCGGCCCCGTCAGGACGACGAGCTGGCGCGTGGTGCCGTTGAGCGATACGTCGTTGGGCACAAACGCCGCGGCGGCGTGGCGTTCCACCACCGGATGCCGGGCATCCACGGCCGACAGTTCGTCGGCATCGTGCACCTGGGGCTTGGTGTAGTTGCCCGATGACGCGGTTTCGGCGAGCGCGCTCAGCACGTCGAGCGCGGCCACGGCCCGCGCGGTGTCGAGGATGCGCGGCGCCTCACCCGCCACCCGCAGTCGGAGCGCCTCAAACAGCGCCAGTTCACGCGCCACCAGGTGCTCGTCGGCGTGCAGAACCTTCTCTTCGTATTCCTTGAGCGCCGGCGTGATGTAGCGTTCACCGCCCGCAATGGTCTGCTTGCGGATGTACTCGGGCGGGGCGTTGGCCAGCTGTGCTTTCGTGATTTCGATGTAGTAGCCGAACACGCGGTTGTAGCGAATTTTGAGGGAGTTGATTCCGGTGCGCGTACGCTCGGCGTCTTCCATGGCGGCAATCGCGGTCTTGCCGCCGCGACTGATCCCGCGCAGTTCGTCAATCTCGGCATCCACGCCATCGCGGATAAGCCCACCGTCGCGGGACACGGCCGGCGGCTCCGACACCAGCGTGTCGTCGATGGTGTTGCGGACATCCGTCAGGTCGTCCACTTCAGCGAGCAGGCTGCGGACGAGTGGCGCCTGCAGGTCGTTGAGAATCGTCCGCAACCGCGGCAGCAGCGTCAACGACTGGGCGAGCGCCACGAGGTCGCGCGGCCCAACAGTTCCCAGCGCGGCTCGCGCCACGAGTCGCTCGAGGTCATGGATGCCCTTGAGCAGGTCCCTGAGTTTGGCGCGGTCCGTGCCGTGAAACGCAAAATCCTCCACCGCGTCCAGGCGATCCTGGATCCGTGCCAGTGCGACGAGCGGACGCACGAGCCATGCGCGAATCAGACGGCCGCCCATCGCGGTCGCCGTGCGGTCTATTTCATCCAGCAACGAGCCTGCGCGACCCCCATCCACGCCCTCCACCACATTGAGGTGGCGTAGGGTCACTGGATCGATGAGCAAGGCATCGGCCGACAGGCGGCGCGAGATATCCCGCACATGGGCCAGTTCCACGCGCTGCGTGGTGCGGAGGTAGTGCACGATGGCGCCGGCTGCTGCCGTTGCCGCAGGCGCGTCTTCGAGTCCGAACCCAGACAATGAAGCGGTGCGCATCTGATCGAGCAGCGTCTCGCGGGCACGGCCGAGTTCAAAGACCCAGGCGTCAAGCGTGGTCACCCGCGGCGACGTCAGCGGCGACAGCACTCGATCGAGGTCTGTGCCTTCGGCCGCGAGCAGTTCCTTTGGCCGCAGGACTGCGAGTTCCGCCGAAACGGACTGCGCAGCATCGGCCCCCACCCACTCAGCGGCCGAGAACTCACCCGTCGAGACGTCCAGGCACGCCACGCCGAACCGGTCGGGCCCTTGCTGCGCGACCGCGGCCAGAAACGCCGGCTCGCGCGCATCAAGATATCCGGCGTCGGTGAACGTACCCGGCGATACGACCCTGGTGACTTCGCGCTTCACGAGGCCCTTGGCCTTTTTCGGATCTTCGACCTGCTCACAGAGGGCCACCCGATACCCCTTGCGAATCAGGCGCGACACATAGCCATCCACAGCGTGGTAGGGCATGCCGCACATGGGAATGGCCGACCCCGCCGTGTCCTTCGATCGCGACGTCAACGTCAACTCCAGCACCCGGGAGGCCGTGATCGCATCTTCGAAGAACATCTCGTAGAAGTCGCCCATGCGAAACAGCACGATCGCGTCGAGATGCTGGCGCTTCGCGTCAAGGTACTGACGCATGGCCGGTGTGGCGGCGAGCGATGAAGGCGAAGTTGTCACGGGGAAACGACCGAAGGGCCCGGTGGAGTATAACATTGCGGTGATGGTCGTCCTGGCGCTCGAAACTGTTACGCCGAAGGGGAGCGTGGCTGTCTGGCGCGATGGTCGCATCACATCCCGCGCGGGCGACGCCGCCACGCCCCACGCGGCGCGCTTCCCGTTGGCATGGCTCGACACGCTGGCCACGGCCGGCGTGGGGCTCGACGCTGTGAATGCGCTGGCGGTGGTGTCCGGTCCGGGGTCGTTTACCGGAGTGCGCATCGGCATGGCAAGCGCCCAGGGTCTTGCGCTGACGCGAGGGTGGCAGGTCACTGCCGTTCCGACCCTCGACGCGATCGCTGAGTGCTGGCGGGTGGCACACGCGGGGCAACCGCCCCGGACCGTGATTGCGTGTCTCGACGGCCTCCGTTCCGAGGTGTTTGTGCGCGAGTTCCATTTTGACGGCCAGGTCATGCATCCGCTGGGCGAGGCGGGGGTGATGTCGCCCGAGGATGTGCGCTGGACGCCACAGCCAGGCGGCGTGTCGCTGGTGGGCAGCGGTGCAACCCGCTACGCCGCGGTGTGGTCCGGCGTGAGTGATGACATCGGAGAGACGGGGGAATCGATCGCGGCTGGCGCCGCGAGGCTTACGGCAGGTGGTGGTCGGCCGGCAGCCTCGCCCCACGCGCTGCGGCCCCTCTACGTGCGCCGCCCGGATGTAGAATTGGTGCGCGAGCGCGGCCGCTCGAATGTCCCCTGACACCGTGGCGGGCGTACGGCGCGTCCTGGCGGGGGAGTCGCTGGACGCGATCGCGCACATCCAGCGCCAGTCATTCACCAATTCGTGGACCGCGGACGCGATCGGCTGGGAATTGCGCGAGACCGACGCCGCGCGGGTGTATGTGCTTGAGTCGGGTGTGGCGCCGTCCGGTGGCCCGCCGCCCGCGCGTGCCTATTGCGCGTGCTGGCTGATTCTTGACGAGCTCCACATCAACAGCTTGGCCGTAGCACTCGAGACCAGACGTCAGGGGCACGCGCGGCAGTTGCTGAATGGGGTGTTTCGCGATGTGGTGGCGGATGGCGCCACCTCGGCCACTCTGGAGGTCCGGCGATCCAACGAAGCGGCGCTCGCGCTCTACAAAGGCCTGGGCTTCCAGGTGGAGGGAGTTCGAGCGAACTACTATCAGCAGCCGAGGGAGGATGCCCTGATTTTGTGGCATCGGGCGCTGCATTTGTTTGCCGGTCAGACGGGGTGATGGTAATCTCCGGCCAAACCTACGAAGGAGGCAGGGCATGGCTGACGCTCATGATGTCCCAGGGTCTTCCGCTGCCGCAGACGCGGCCCCCTCGCGGGTAGACCCCCGCTACCAGGAACTCACCCGGCACCACCACTCACTTGACGAACGGCTGCACGCGCTGTCGGCTTTGGCGCATCTCTCCGATGCGCAGCATCTCGAAGAACTCACCTTGAAAAAGCGAAAACTGGCGATCAAGGATCAGATCGCCGCGCTCTCTGCCGCAGAGCGGAGCTGACGCACTACACTAGTGGCTTCATTCCGGTCGCGGGCCCGGACGTCCCGGGGACCGCGTTCGGCATGGTCGTGAGTGAGCCATGCGCATTGACAGAGCCGCCATCCCGTTCGTTCTGATCGCTGCTGCGCCTGCAGTGGTCGTTTGGCTGTGGGGGGGCGCCCTTGTCGCAGTGCCAGCATTGCTCTTGCCGCTGGCGACAGCCGCGTTTTTTCGTGACCCCGATCGTGCGGCGTCGCAGGACCCATCGCTGGTGTTGTCTCCCGCCGACGGCAGAGTGATGTACGCAGGGCCAGCCCGTGTCGAGGAGGCCCCCTCCGGAGGGCCCTGGCTCCAGGTCACGATCTTCCTGTCGGTGCTCGACGTCCACATCAACCGCACGCCCGTGTCGGGACGCGTCACTCGCGTGGACTACCAGCCCGGAAGTTTTCTGCCGGCCTACAAGCGTGAATCCTTCCGCAACGAGCGATCCGAGATCTGGTTCGACCACGCAGGCGTCACGGTGGTGGCCCGGCAAGTTGTCGGGCTCCTCGCTCGCCGGGTCGTGTGCCGCCTGACCCCCGGCCAGCAGGTGGACGCCGGGGCCCGGTTGGGTTTGATGAAGTTCGGGTCGCGCATGGACGTGTTTGTGCCGGTCACCGCCCGGCTTGAAGTGACCGAGAAGCAGACCGTTTGTGGGGGTGAGACCGTGCTGGCCCGTTGGCCGGCAAATGGCACGTTATGATGGTCCACGAATGACTCAAGGAATGCCCGTTGGTCGATTTGGACGCACCGGGCGGAAAGCCAGGCGGGGCACGTATCTTCTGCCCAGCCTGATTACCGTTGGCAACTTGTTTTGCGGTTACGCCTGCGTGATGTACGCGATGCGCGGAGACCTCACGACGGCTGCGCCGTTTATTGGGGTGGCGGTCGTCTTGGACATGCTCGACGGCCGCATCGCACGCCTGACAGGGACGACCAGTGCGTTTGGCGTCGAGTTTGATTCTCTGGCCGACGTGGTGTCATTCGGACTGGCTCCAGCGGTGCTGGCGTCGGCCTGGGGCCCCTCTGAACTCGGACGGTGGGGCTGGGCCGCAGGCTTCTTGTATGTGGCGGCGGCGGCGATTCGTCTGGCGCGCTTCAACATTCAGACAGGGACACAAACCGACAAGACGTATTTTATCGGGATGCCGAGTCCGGCGGCAGCTGGTGTGCCGGCCGCGACGATCTTTTTTTATCCCTACCCCCTGATGGGAAAGGCGGAGGCCATGGCGGCGATTGCGGTTGTCGTGATTCCAGCGATTCTGATGGTCAGCACGATCCGGTTTCGGAGCTTCAAGACGATCAACTTCGGGTGGGAGCAGTCCTACATCAAGCTCTTTGTTTTCGCGGCGCTGCTGGTCTTCATTGCGACCGAGCCCAGTTGGGCGCTGATCATCATTGCCTACTCCTACCTTGCCTCGGCGTTCGTCGGCATGGCGCTCACTCGCTTCCGCGGGCGTCGTCCGGCTCAGTCGCCGGAAGCCTAACCGCCACGATGGTGCCTTGGCCGGGCGCACTGGTGAGCGAAATCGTCCCGCCGCACGACGTGATGTTCCGGCGGGCGTTGGCCAGGCCCAGGCCGGAACCGCCGGTCTTGGTGGAGAAGTGGGGCTCAAACGCGCGTGCCGCTGCCTCACTGGTCATGCCGATGCCGGTATCCGTGCACATCACCCGAACGTGACCGATGTCGTCTGCCGCAGTCGACAGCCTGACGCGGCCACCCGAGGGCATGGCCTGCAGCGCGTTTTCAATGAGGTTGGTAAGCGCCCGGGCCAGTAGCGTGCGATCGGCGCTGGCGTCCCGTGTGTCAGGCGCCACCTCGATCGAGATCTCGGTGTGCGAAGCGAGACCGGCGAGATACGGTTCCACCACTTCATACAGGAGGGCGGAGAGCGGGACGCGCTCGAGTTTCGGCACCGGCACAGCCGCGAACGAAGAGAAGTCGTTAGCCAGCTGCCGGAGCAATTTGACCTGTGTGAGCACCGTGCTGATGCACTGATCGAAGACGGCACCGAGCGGGCGTCCCTGGTCGACGTGCACGCGCTGCAGGTGCTCGGCTGCGAGCTGGATGGGGGTCAGGGGATTCTTGATGTCATGGGCCACCTGTCGAGACACGTCGGCCCAAGCCTTTAGTTCGTGCGTGCGGCCCAGTTCAGCGCGCTGTTCGCGCAGGGTGGCGGCCATGCCATTGAAGTCGTTTACCAGTCGGCGGAGTTCGTCGGCGGTGTCGGCCGCGATTCGCACGTTGAATTCACCCGCCGCGATTTGCCGCGTGGCACGGGTCAGCCGCTCAACCGGGTCGGAGACGCGCCGAGCGACAGAGGCGCCGATGAAGGCCGCAAGCAGGATCACCAGCAGCGCGCCGAGCAAGACGCCCCGGTTCAGATCGGTGATTGCGCGCTCGATGTCCTGCTGGCGCAGAGCCAGCGGCACACTGAGCACGGCATGGCGGCCCAGCGCAGGGACGGGTGCCGCTGCGACGAGGTAGCTGAACGAACCGGCGCGGTCTTCACCCGCAAACGACGGACGCCGCTCAAGGGCCACGGCACGGTAGGCGCGTGATGGCGTACGCGCTGGCAGCAGGCCCGATACAAAGAGATCGCGCTGTGATGTTGCGCGTAGTCGCGGACCGTCGAACAGGTTGACATCCTGATTGATGACCTGCCCAATCCATACGAGGATGTCGTCGGTCGGCGGCACGTCCTGCAGCGCGATCGTATCTTCAAGGACACGTCGCGCGATGGTGGCGGCGGTCAGGGCCTCGGTTTCAACATCGCCCCGGAGTTTATTGCTCATGTAGGCGCTGAAGGAGAACGCAAATACCAGGACGGGCACCACGGCCGTAAACACAAAATACAGAAACAGCTTGCGGTAGAAGCTCGTACGGATTTCGACAATCAGCGCGCGCAGTGGTGCCACCCGGCGGCCGGCGATCGACGCGATGAGTATGCTGATGCCAAACAGCCACACGAACAACAGGGCGGCCAGCACAATACTTTCCGCCAGCTTGGTGAGGTGATCGAACAGGCGCGGAATGGGATATCCGAACGCATAGATGCCTGCGCGATCGTTCGCGAAGTACACCCGGAAGGTGTCGGTGTCAGCGGCACGGGTCGTCCAGAAGGGGGTGCGCGATCGCTCGATCTGGCTGAGCAGGCTCTGGTCGAGCGACCACGTCGTTCGTCCTGAGGTAAACGTGGCCTGCCGGCCCCACCCGTAAACCACGGTCTGCACGCCATGCGGTCCGGTCTGCGGCGACTGGCTGGCCCGGCGTAGCAGGTCGTCGTACGGGTTGATCGCCGAGATGAATGGTAACGCCCGATAGTCGAAGAGGACGTGGATGACGACCGACCCCGACGACCGGCCGGCGGCGTCGCAGAGGCTCCGCTCGGCATGCAGTGTGGCCTGCTCTCGGGCGGCAAACGAGGTGACTTCGCCGTACATTTCCCATTCACAACGGGTCTCGGTCGACGATAGGTCGATGCCGTAGTCGGGTACATTCAGGGCGAATCGGCTGCGAAGCTGTCCATCGCGGCCGTACAGCTCAAGGGCTGATGTGAGGCGCGATCGTGAGAGCCCCGTCTGGCTCCACACGAGGAATGCGGCGTCCGAGGATGGACTCCGCGGTTCACCCGGTGCCGGGGCCAGCAGCGCTGAGAGGTCAGGCAGTCGATCCACAGCCTCAGTGGCCTTTACCAGGTCCGACCTGAGTTGCTCAGGCAGACCCATTGTGGTGGGCGCGTGCACGCTCTCAATCTGGCGCTCGGTGCTGCGATTGGCAGAGAAGGCGACAATCGGATACCAGATCGTGGCTGGAATGACGGCTGCGGCGCACAGCGACAAGAGACGGGAGGAGGGGCACGCGTGGCGATAGAAGTGCCGCAGGCCGGAGGCCGACAACGCAAACAGCGCGGCGACTGCGGCCACGCCCACCAAGGCCGGTGTGGGCAGCGGTGACCAGGCGTTGGGCACGGCGCCAATCGCGGTAGGCATCACCCAGGCCGCGCCTGCCAGCACAGCCGGGAGCGGTCGCTTCCAGGACACGCGCCAGCGCTCGGCTGATTGCGCCAGCATTGTGGCAACGGCCCAGACGCTGGCAAACGCGAGCAGGTGACGTGCGGCGTGTGCGGCGAGCACGGCGGCGTTGGGTGGGAACAATGGCGACGCTAAGCGGTCATAACCGACTTCGGTCAACTGGCGATCAATGGTCCAGAAGGTGAGCCACAGGATCGCCGCCGTCAGCAGTCCTCCGCCAAGAAACTCCGACCACATGACAACACCCGAGCCGCCAGACAGCGGCCGTCGGGCTGTGGCCCGCCACCACGCGGCCACGGGCAGTGTGAGCGTGAGGCCGACAGCCGTAAGGGCGGCAATCGCCGTGACCCCCACGAGCGGCAGGCCGGCCAGTGCGCCGATCCAGACAAACAGTCCGCCGGCGGCGATCACAAGTATCGGGGCGGCGAACTGAAAGCGTCGGCGCTGGCTCTGGACCAGACCGGCCGCAAGGATGAGCAGCGCGCCCACCAATGGAAGGATGCCGGCGAGCAGGACCCGGCGACGGAATTCCCTGCGCGCAACGTCAAGTTCAGCGGGGGCAAAGACAATATCGAGCAGCGCCGTGTTGTCGGCGGAGAGGACGGTCGTCTGGATCACGCCAGAGACCGCCGACGGGGTCGCGCTCGAGGACACCACCTGTACCGGCCCGAGCGAAGTCTGCAGGCGGTATTCACCGAGGCTGGGGTGCAGGCCTCCCGTCGTGGACAGCACCTGCTCGGCTGCCACCACACCCACGCGCCGTGAGTCAATGCGCACGGGATGCCACGCGACCAATCGCAGGCCCAGCGTGTCCTGAGCCACAAACAGGGCTGGGGTCTCCAGCGCCAGCGGGGGCACCTCGAGGTCTTCAGCCGGTCCGTCGTTCCACGCAAGGACACGGAACGTCCCGGTTCCCGTCGGGACATAGACGGTCAGCGCGGCATCGGGCGAGACGGGAAGCGCTGCAAACAATTCGGCGATGCGGTCCCGATCCGTCGTGGCTGCGTCGATGAGTGTGGCGCTGGCCGCCACCTGAGCTGCGGCTCCACGCAACTGGCCGGCCCTGTGGGCGAGGCGGGCCCGCACTTCAGACTGTAGATGTGTGGAAGCCGTATCAGGGCTGGAGCCGAAACGCACGAGCTCCCACACCGCCCCCCCCGTCACGATGACGATGGCGGCTGCAAGAGCCAGGGCGAGAAGGCGAACAGACGAGGAGAGCACCGGTAACCGGGGCAGCTGAGCCGTCCGGCCGCAGGATATCAGAGAAGCGCTGGGCTATACTCGTCGGTGTCCCTCACCATTGTCCGTGGCAGCCTCGGCGGTTTGCCGTTACGGGCCGCGCTCAGGCGAGGCGCGTTGGTCGCCGCTGCAAACTGGCCTGTCGTCCTCGCGCAGTTCGTCTCGGTGTCCGTCTGCCGGCTGGCGTTGGCCGTTCCGGTGATTAGCGGCGCGTTCATGGTGGCGGTGCTCGCTGAAGCCGACGTTCGCACGATGTTTGCGGACGGCATCACATCCGCCACGGGCCGGGTCATCACCTCGTTGCTGCATCGACCGATGGCGCTCTGGAGTTTCGTGGGGGCGCTGGGAGTGGTGGCGGCCGGCAGCGGCGTGGTGTCGTGGCTCACACAGGCCGGCGTGAGGGGCATCCTTAATCGCGGTGAACATCTCGCCGACGATTTGCAGGAACCACCGTTCCGATTCGAGGCCTTTAGCCGGGCCGGGGCATTCAGCTTGGAGGCGTTCATGTCGGCCGTGAATCACCTTGGACGGCGGTATGTGCTCGTGGGCGCATGGCTGTACGTCGCGTATGGAATGGTTGGTGCAGGCGCGATCGGCGGCCTCGTCCTTGCCGCACGGCTGGCTGGCCGTCCGGGGTGGTCGATGGTGCTGCCCGTGTCGGCCCTGGGGGTCACTGCGGTAGCGCTCGTGATGGTGGCGGCGTTGCAGCTCGCGCATGCGCTCCTGCAGATCATCATGGCGACCGACGACTGCCGCCTCAGTTCGGCGGTCAAGCACCTTCGGGTGTTTCTGCTGCACGACGCGCGGCAGGTGCTGGGCATCTTCAGTGTGGTGCTCGTGCTTATGTTGCTGGCTACTGCCGCCTCGGTGCTGGCTACTGCAGGACTCGCGCTGGTGGCATGGGTGCCGTTTGTCGGGCTGGCGGTTGTCCCGCTCCAGTTGGCCGCGTGGTTGGTGCGTGGTGTCGTATTTCACTATATGGATCTGTCGGCATGGGCGGCCTACCAGAGCCAGTACCGGCGTTATGCCGAGCCTGCGTCGGCGGGGAGCGGCCCCAACGGGAGCAGGAGGTTTCTCGTATGACGAACTTCGACGCGTTTTTATCGTGCGCAGGCGAGACGATGCAGGAATCGGCGATTCGCAGGATGGGTTCGATGCTCGCTGATTCTCGCGATTTGGTGTCGTTTGCTCCCGGATATCCGGCCGAGGCGGCGTTTGTATGGGACGACTTGCGCGCGATCGCCGATGACGTATTGTCGAGTCGGCGGGAGTCGGTCCTGCAATACGGCGCGACGCGGGGCTATCGGCCGCTGCTCGAGTCCATCACACGCATCATGGCTGAGCGGGGGATCAGCGCGCCGCTCGAGCAGTTGGTCGTCACCAACGGTTCCCAGCAGGGCCTAGACCTCACCGCGCGAGTGCTACTCGATCGCGGCGACGTCGTGTTGGTTGAACTGCCCACCTATTCCGGTGCGATTTCTGCGTTCCGTGGCGTGGGCGCCGAGCTGGTCGGCGTGCGGCAGGATGCCGACGGCTGTGACCTCAACGAGCTCGACACCGCCCTGGTGCGGTTGCGGGCTGAGGGCCGCCGCGTGAAGTTCTTCTACACCGTCCCGAATTTCCAGAACCCGACCGGGTTACTGGTGGGCCTCGACAAGCGGCAACGCCTGCTCGAGTGGGCTGAACGCCGCGATGTGCTGGTGGTCGAGGACGATCCCTATCGGGACGTGTATTTCACCGATGTGACCAAGGAGGCTGACACGCGAGCGTTGGCCGCCGATGACACCAGTGGCCGCGTGATCTACATGAGCAGCTTTTCCAAAACTCTGGTGCCGGGCCTGCGTGTCGGCTGGCTCAGCGCGGCTCCCGAATTGGTCGGCCGGTTTGAACTGGCCAAGCAGGCCACCGACTTGTGCAGTGGCGCGCTGGGGCAGCAGATCGTCAACGAAGCGTGCCGGCGCGGCGTGCTGGCCCGGCAGTTGCCGCGGCTGCGCGCCCTCTATCAGGAGAAACGCGACGTCATGGTGGATGCGCTGTCCCGCGCGTGCGGCGACGCCCTGACGTGGGACATACCGAGGGGCGGCTTCTTTCTCTGGGCGCGCCTCCGTGGCCCGATCGACGGCGACGCACTCCTGCCGCGGGCGCTCGCGCGCGGCGTCATCTACGTGGCGGGTAGCGCGTTTTTTGTGTCGGGGGCCGAGCGGCAGTTCATCCGGCTGTCCTTCTCGTCTCCACCGGCCGATCAGATCCATGAAGGGGTGCGGCGGCTCGCCGGCGCCCTCAGCGACGCACGGAAGGCGGCGTCAGCCCCAGCGGCGGCCCCGGCGGCGCGGTAGCCGCAATCGTGGCCGGTAGGCCGGTGGCCTGATAGGCCGTCACCGTCAGCTCCGATGCTGCAGAGTTAGTCATCGCCATTCGCAGGCGACTGCCGGTGCCCGACGAGGTCAGACCGCCGAGCACGCTGGCGTCTTCAGCGGCCCCGGGCAGTCGTCCGGCCCGGTCGCCTGCGTTTGTGAAGATCCGGATCTCCCCGTTCGACTGCGGCACAAATACCCGACCGGCATCAACCAGCAACCCGTCCACAACTCGCGCCGCCACGGTGTGGCGCCATCGCTGGTGCCCGTTGAAGGCGTGCGCGCGCACGGAGTTGTCGATGGTCGTCGCATAGATGTGGCGATTGTCGACGGCCAGGCGCCCCACGACGGGCATCCCAAACGGGTAGTCCCACTCCTCGCGGCCATCGCGCTGCCGCAGGCAGATCAGGCGCCCGTCCTGGCCGACGATAAACACCCGGCCGACCGCGGCCAGCACCTGAACAGGCCGCGTGCCGATCCTCGTTGCCCAACGCGAACCGCCGTCCGTGACGCGCCAGCCGGTAACTCGTCCGTCCGCCAGCCCCGCCACTAGGAGGTCGCCGTCAATGGACACCGGTGTCGAGAGCGGCGCGCCGAGTTCAGCGTTCCAGACAACGCGGCCGAGCGATGCGTTTACTCCACTCAATATGCCTGCCTCGGCGGCGACGATCAGCCAGCCCGACCGTGCGGTCGGGGCGTTCGACAGTGGCCCAGTGGGCAGGCGCCATTCCAGGACGCCGGTCAGCTCCGACAGCGCGTGCACCTGCTCCTCGGCCGCAATAAATACCCGGCCCTCGTCGATCACCGGTGCAACGGTCGCATCGAGGTCGCTGATCCAGGTCGGCGCACCGTCTTTCCACGCATGTGCTGCAATCCGGGTCGGTTCCACGACAAGCAGGCGAGTCTCCCCGACGACGAGGGAAAACTGATCGCCAAAGGGGAAAGGACGCGTCCACGCGGTGTCGATGGGCCACACCGGGTCTTGAGCCGCTGCCACCACCAGCGCCGCCGAGAAGAGGGGCGCAGCGAGCCGGAAGGCCGCGCGGGTGATGCTCACCCGCTTATACTAGCGGCATTCCTTCTGCTTGGCCCATACCAGTGACCCACCAGACCATCCTCGTTCTTGACTTCGGTTCCCAGTACACGCAACTCATTGCCCGGCGGCTCCGAGAGTTCTCGGTGTACTCGGAGATCGTGCCGTTTCACACGTCCATCGCCGAGCTCGCTCGCCATCGACCGGCTGGCATCATTTTGTCGGGCGGCCCCCGTAGCGTGTCTGAAACCGGGGCACCGCGCCCCGACCCAGGGATGTGGGCGATGGGCGTGCCGGTCCTTGGCATCTGTTACGGCATGCAGGTGATGACCGACACATTCGGTGGGACCGTGGAGCCCGCACCACAACGCGAGTTTGGTCTCGCCGTGGTGGAAGCGTCCGGCGCGGCGAGCCCACTGTTCACGGGAGTATCGGCTTCGCTGCGCGTGTGGGCGAGCCACGGAGACTGCGTGGCTGCCGCTCCGGACGGATTCGACGTGCTGGCGACCTCGGTGAATGCCCCGGTGGCCGCGATGCAGGACGAGTCACGCCGGCTGTATGCGTTGCTGTTTCATCCGGAGGTGGTGCACACGGAGCAGGGCGCGACGATCCTCCACAATTTTGCATTCGACGTCTGCGGGTGCCGTGGCGACTGGACGATGGCCGGGTTCGTGGAAGAGAGCGTGGCGCGCATTCAGGCCACGGTGGGCGACGGCCGCGTGGTGTGCGGTTTGTCTGGTGGCGTCGACTCGACGGTGGCCGCACTCCTCATACACAAGGCAATTGGCGATCGACTGACCTGCATCTTTGTGGACAACGGCCTGTTGCGGCTCAATGAAGCGGTGCAGGTGCGCACGCGGTTCGAGCGGCTCGGTTTGCAGCTCGACTTTGTCGACGCGACAGAGTTGTTCCTAACGCGGCTGGCGGGTGTCAGCGATCCCGAGAAGAAGCGGAAGATCATCGGCGCCGCATTCATCGATGTGTTCGAAGAGCGAGCGAACATGCTCGGAGGTTTTAGATTCCTTGCGCAGGGCACGTTGTATCCTGACGTGATCGAAAGCGTGTCGGTGCTCGGCCCGTCAGCCGTGATCAAGAGCCATCACAACGTGGGCGGCCTGCCCAAACGCCTCAACTTCACACTTGTCGAACCGTGGCGCGAGTTGTTCAAGGACGAAGTCCGCGCGGTAGGTACGACGCTCGGCCTCGACGACGAGTTTGTGTGGCGGCAGCCGTTTCCAGGCCCGGGCCTGGCAGTGCGCCTCCTGGGGCCGATTAGTCCCGATAAGCTTCGGTTGTTGCAGTTGGCCGACGCAATCGTCGCGGACGAAATCCGTCGCGCAGGCTGGTATCGGCGCGTCTGGCAGTCGTTCGCCGTCTTGCTGCCGGTGCAGAGCGTCGGCGTGATGGGTGATGAGCGCACCTACGAATACACCATCGCGGTGCGAGCGGTCGAAAGCCGAGACGGCATGACCGCGGACTGGGCACGCTTGCCGCATGAGCTGCTCGGCGCCATCTCGTCGCGTATCGTGAATGAAGTACGCGGCATCAACCGTGTCGTGTACGACATCAGTTCGAAGCCGCCGGCCACGATCGAGTGGGAATAGGGATGGCCGAGTTCGTCCATCTGCACCTGCATACGGAGTTCTCGCTGCTCGATGGCGTCTGCCGCATCGGCGAGATGCTGGACCGTGCGGTTGAACTGAAGATGCCCGCCGTAGCGGTGACCGAGCACGGCAACATGTTCTCGGCGGTCTCGTTCTTCGACGAAGCGAACAGGCGCGGCATTAAGCCGATTCTCGGTTGCGAGGTGTACATCGCTCCGGGCGACCGCCGTGATCGCTCAGGCACGCCAGGCGAGACAGCCAATCACCTGGTGCTGCTCTCTGAGACGACCGAAGGGTTCCACAACCTGATGAAGCTTGTGTCCTCGGGCTACACCGAGGGCTTCTACTACAAGCCCAGAATCGACAAGGACCTGCTCGCCCAGCACGCAAAAGGGCTGATCGGACTCAGCAGCTGCCTCAAGGGTGAAGTGGCGACCGGCCTCCGCACTGACCAGGCGCGCAAGGCGATGGACGCTGCGGCGCGCTATCGCGACATCCTGGGACCGGAGAATTTCTTTCTGGAGATGCAGTATCAGGGTATCGAAGACCAGCGCATCGTCAACACGGGCCTTCTGCCTATTGCACGCGACCTTGGACTGCCGCTTGTGGCGACCAATGACGTGCACTATCTAAAACACACTGACCAGCACCCACACGACATCCTGCTGTGTATTGGCACCGGGAAAAACGTCAGCGACGAGAAGCGCCTGAAGTATCACGGGGATCAGTTCTTCCTGAAGACGGCTGAAGAGATGAGTGCAGTGTTTGGTGACCATCCAGACGCCTTGGCAAACACGCTGCGAATCGCCGACCGGTGCTCGGTTGACATTGCGAAGAACGTCAACCATCTGCCCGACTTCGACGTGCCTCCAGGATTCACGGCCGGCTCGTACTTCGAGCACGTCGCGCGTGAGGGTTTCCGGGAACGGATGGTGCGGTGGCGTGAGATGGAGGGGCGGGGTGAACTGCGCCGCACGTTTGTTGAGTACGAGGCCCGGTTGCAGTACGAACTCGACATGATCCGGCAGATGAAATACGACGGGTACTTCCTGATCGTCTGGGACTTCATCCGCCACGCGCGTGAACGTGGCATTCCCGTCGGACCGGGCCGCGGGTCTGCCGCGGGCAGTCTGGTGGCGTATTGCATGCGGATCACGGATGTCGATCCGCTGCACTTTGACCTGTACTTCGAACGATTCCTGAATCCCGAGCGCGTGACGTTGCCGGATATCGATATCGACTTCTGCGAACGGCGGCGCGCCGAAGTGATTCAGTACGTCACCCAGAAGTACGGCCGCGAAAACGTGGCGCAGATCATCACGTTCGGCACTATGAAGGCCCGCGCGGTGATCCGCGACGTCGGGCGCGTCATGGAGTTCCCGATTTCGGAAGTCGATCGCGTGGCCAAACTGATACCAGGCACTCTCGACATGAGCCTCGACAAGGCGATCGAGGAGGTGCCCGCGCTGGCCGATCTCGAGCGCAAGGACGAGCGCGTGCGGGAATTGCTGAAGGTGGCGCGCCGCCTCGAAGGGATGACGCGGCACGCGTCGGTGCACGCGGCGGGTGTCGTCATTGCGCCCAGGCAGGTGGTGGAGTTTGCCCCACTCTATCGGAGCCAGAAAGGCGAAATCACCACCCAGTGGGCCATGAAGGACATCGAGCGCGTGGGCCTGCTCAAGATGGACTTCCTCGGCCTGAGCACCTTGACGCTTCTCGACGATGCCGTCAAACACATCAAGGAGGCTACGGGCGACGTGGTGGATCTCGAGCATCTGGCGGTTGACGACGCGAAGACGTATCAGCTGTTTGCCAACGGACAAACCTACGGTGTCTTCCAGTTTGAAAGCTCGGGCATGCGCGAGACGCTGCGGAAGGCGAAGCCGGCATGCCTGGAAGACCTGATTGCGCTCAACGCGCTGTATCGGCCAGGCCCGTTGCGCGGCGGGGTTGTTGACGACTACATCAACCGGAAACACGGGCGCGTCGAGATCAAGTACGAACTGGCCCAGATGGAGCCAGTCCTCAAAGAGACCTACGGCGTCATCGCGTACCAGGAGCAGGTGATGCGGCTGGCCAGCGATCTGGCTGGCTTCACCCTGGGGCAGGCGGACGAACTGCGCCGCGCCATGGGCAAAAAAGACGAAAAGAAGATGGAGGCCACCCGACTTCGCTTTATGTCCGGGTGCGCCGAGCGTGGCATTTCTGAGAAGAAGGCCACGAAGATCTTCCAGTTCATCGAATTTTTTGCTGGCTACGGGTTCAACAAGTCGCACTCGACCGCCTACGCCTTATTGGCGTATCAGACCGGGTATCTCAAGGCGAACTACCCGCAGCACTTCATGGCGGCGCTGCTGACCATCGAGTCGCAGACCGCAGAGAAAGTGGCGTTGTACCTCGCTGAGTGCCGCGAGTTGGGTGTCGCAGTGCGGCCGCCCGATATCAACGCTAGCGAGCTCCACTTCACCGTGCAGAAGGCGGACGGTCAGCCCGATGGCGTCAGGTTTGGACTCGGAGCGGTCAAAGGCGCCGGCGAAGGGGCGATCGTGTCGCTGATAGCCGCGCGGGAAGCTCTGGGCGGAACGATTACATCGTTGTTCTCGCTGGCCGAGCATCTGGACCTGCGCCTGGTGAACAAGAAGGTGATCGAGAGCCTGATCAAGGCCGGCGCGTGCGACAACCTGGCCCCGGGCGGGCGCGAGGAGTACCTTCAGTGGCGGCCGCGCCTGCTGGCCGGCATTGACCGCATCCTGGACCACGGTAACCGCCACCAGAAAGATCGCGATCAGGGCCAGTCACAGTTGTTCGGGAATGACGAGGAGAGTGCCGTCTCGCAGAACGATGCGGCGGTGTTGCCCGAGGCCTCGCCCTGGACCGAGACGCAGGCCCTGACCTTCGAAAAGGAAGCCCTGGGCCTCTACATCAGTGGGCACCCGCTCCAGCGGTACGCAGAGGTCATTGCGGCTGTGGGCGCTCGAACTGTGTCGGCCTTGTTCCAGTCCGAGCCGGATTGCCAGGTGGCCGGCGTCGTCACCGGCGTCCGCCGACTCAAAACGAAGCGGGGTGACCCCATGGCGGCCTTTAATCTCGAAGACGAGGGCGGCAAGTTCGAGGTGGTGGTCTTCCCCGAGGCCTATGCGAAATTCGGCCGTCTGGTGGCTGATGATGCCATGCTGATTGTGCGGGGCAAGTTCGAGCGCGACGACGAGACGGGCAAGATGGTGGCCGCGGAGTTGAGCACCCTCGAGGCCGCCCGGGAACTGGTGGTGCGCGAGGTCCAGATCACGGTGGCCGGATGCGGCGGTTCGCGGGATGTGCTGCGATCGCTGGCTCAGGTGTTTGAACGACACCCGGGCGACCGGCGCGTGTCGTTTGTGGTCGAAGTATTCGGGAGCGGCGGCGGCCTTCGTGTGCGTGCCGGTACATCGCACCGCATTCGCCCCAGCGAAGGATTTGTGCGCGACGTCGAGTTGGTGTGCGGCGCCGGCGCGGTGAGCCTGAAGTGAGGAGTCAATGACGGTAGACGCCCTGGACTTTGAAGAGCCTGTGGCCATCCTGCAGAAGGAGATTCAGGCCATGCGCCTGATGCCTCCGACTGCCGAGCGGTTGGCCTCCATTGCGCGGTTGGACGCGCGGGTGCGGGAGCTTCGCGCCGAGATCTTTTCGCACCTCACGCCATGGCAGCGCGTGCTCGTCGCCCGGCACGCAGACCGGCCCGTCATGCTGGACTACGTCGGCCGCCTGTTTACCGGTTTTACCGAACTGCATGGCGATCGCCGCTTTGGAGACGACAAGGCCATCGTGACCGGCATGGCCCACTTCCACGGCCAACCCGTCTTCATCGTGGGCCACCAGAAGGGCAGTGACACGAAACAGAAGATCTACAGGAACTTTGGGTACGCGAAGCCGGAAGGGTACAGGAAGGCCATGCGTGTCATGAGGCTAGCAGAAAAGTTCAAGCAGCCGGTCATCGTATTTGTTGATACGCCGGCGGCATTTCCAGGCGTGGAATCCGAAGAGCGGGGAGTCGCTGAGGCGATTGCCCTCAACTTGCGCGAGATGGCACTGCTCGATACCGCGATCATTGTTGTGGTGTCTGGCGAGGGCGGGTCGGGAGGCGCGCTGGGGATTGCCATTGGCGACCGCATCCTGATGCAGGAATTCGCGGTCTACAGCGTCATTCCGCCGGAAGGGTGTGCGGCGATCCTGTGGCGCGATTCCGCGCGGAAAGTGGAGGCAGCCGAAGCCCTCAAGATCACCGCGCCCGACTTGCTGGCGATGCAGGTGATCGACGAGATCGTTCCAGAGCCACTTGGAGGCGCGCATCAGGATCATGCCGCAGCCACCGCGCTTCTCGATGAGGCCATTGCCCGGCATCTGGCTGAGGTGTCAGCGATGAGCGGGGCAGACCGGCTGGAGGCCCGCTACGAGAAGTTCCGCTCGATCGGACGGCTCGATCACGCGTTTACCGACGAGAGCGCCGACGCGGCGGCCACGCCCGCCGAGTGATGGCCCGGAGGATCTGGGACGAGGTGTCGTCAGACGCCGACGGCGCCTCACGATTGGCCACGGCCCTCGGCCTGCCTTCGGTACTCGCCCGCTTGCTGCATCAGCGCGGCCTGAGGGATCCGGACGCGGCACAGCGATTTCTAGACCCGAGTCTGGCGCATCTCCATGACCCGTTTCTGCTGACCGACATGGGGCCGGCGGTCGCCAGGCTGCACCAGGCGATCGAGCGCCGCGAACGCGTGATGATTCATGGCGACTACGACGCGGACGGCATTACATCCACCGCAATGCTTCAGCGCGCGCTCGAAATACTCGGCGCAGACGTGGGTCACTTCGTGCCCGACCGCATGACGGACGGGTATGGATTGCAGCCGAAAACGATCGAACACCTGGCCTCACTGGGGGCCAGGCTGATTGTGTCGGTCGATTGCGGCATTCGCGCGAGCGAGGCTGCACGGCGTGCGCTCGAGTTGGGCGTCGATCTGATCATCACGGATCACCATGAGCCTGAGGTAGAACTGCCGCGAGCGGTCGCTGTCATCAATCCGAAGCGACCCGACTGCGCTTATCCCGAAAAAATGTTGGCGGGAGCCGGCGTGGCGCTGAAGTTGGTCCAGGCCTTGCTGAAGGACCACGCGGCCGGCGCCGGCGCGTTGTCGTCCTTCATCAAGATGGCGGCCATCGGCACGATGGCAGACGTGGTGCCGCTCGTAGGCGAGAACCGGGTGATCGCCAAGTTCGGGCTCGACGCGCTCTCGCGTGGGCCGCATGGCACGGGACTGGAGGCGTTGTTGGAGGAGAGCGGATTGTCGGGTAAGCGACTCGACAGTTTTCACGTGGGCTTCGTTCTCGCTCCCCGCTTGAACGCCGCGGGGCGAATGGGCCACGCCGGCCGCGCCGTCGACTTGCTCTTGTCCCGGGGGCGCGACGCAGAGTCGAGAGCGGCCGCGCGCGCGCTCGCGAAGGAACTGACCGACGAGAACACCCGCCGGCAGGAGAGCGAGGCCGGCATGCTCCTGGAAGCGAGGCGCATGGTGGAGAAGGATCCGGAGATCGGAGGTCACAACATGCTCGTGGTCGCGTCTGAGGGGTGGCATCGGGGCGTGGTTGGGATTGTGGCGTCTAAGCTGGTGGAGTCGTTCTGGAAGCCGGCGATCGTACTGGCGATTGAGGACGGTGTCGCCCATGGCTCCTGTCGCAGCATTCCCGCCTTCGACATGCTCGCGGCGCTCGAGGCCAACCCGGACGTATTCATGAAATTCGGCGGTCACAAGCAGGCCGCGGGAGTGACCGTTGAAGTGGGGCGCCTGCCAGAGATGCGGCGCCGGCTCACGGAATACGCCAACCGCAAGCTCGAACCGGGTGATCTCATTCCGCGTCTGCGAATTGATGCGCCTCTGAGCCTGAGTGAGATCACTGGGGACGTAGTCCAGGCCCTCTCGCGCCTTGAGCCGTTTGGCTCGGCCAACCCCAAGCCGATCTTTAGGGCGTCGCCCGTGGAACTGGCGCAACCGCCGCGCGTCATGAAGGAGCGGCACCTCTCGCTGATATTCCGGCAGGGCGGCCGCGCATTTCGGGGCGTGGCGTGGCGGGCGGCCGAGCGGGAAGCCTACCTGTCGGCGAATCGATTTGGGCTGGACCTGGCGTACTCTCTCGATCAGAATGACTTTCGAGGGGAGCGGGTCACGGAGTTGACGGTGGCTGATGTACGGGCGCCAGACGGGGAGACAGCGGCGTGAGGTGGCAAAAAGTCGCGCGGGTCGTGGTCGCCCTCATAGGCGTGGGCTGCGCGGTAACGGTGTACGTCGTGCTCCGTAATAAACCCGTCCCGACAGAACCGGCGACAACGCCGCCAACGATGCTTGATGCGACGATCATCGCGACATCGTCGAAGGGATCACGCAAATCGGTTGATCCGACGGGGAGAGTGATCTGGGACATCGCCTGGGAACGCCTGCGTGTGCTGGCCGACGGCCGCAATGTGTTTGAGGAAGTCACAATGTCCTTTGATCGTAACGGCATCCCATACGCCGTTGTGGCCGGTATCGCGGAAACCGCGGGGCTCTCCGGACCTGAGGGCGAATTGCCCGCAACGGTTGTGTTCCGTCGCAAAGTCCGTATGACCGGCGAAGACGGGTTCGAGGTCTTGGGAGACGAAGCGACGTATCTCAGGGATGAAGAGCGAACCCATTTTCCTGGTCCGGTGTCGTTCAAACGTGACCGCATGTCCGGTGAAGGCGTGGGCGGCGACCTTTATATGGACCGATCGGTGTTCTGGATGTATGACGAGGCGCGCCTGACCATTGCTCCGGAGGGCAGCGGGCCGTCGGTGGTGGTCACCGCAAAACGGATTGGCCTGGCGGAGGCGGACTGGTATATCCGGGCCGAAGAAGGCTCGCAACTCACCCGCGACAATCAGCAATTCAACGCGGATGGGATGGTGGTGCGGTTTGATGAGAACACGCAGAGAGTGAATCGCATCGAACTGGAAGGCAAGTCTGTGGTCAGGCAGACGGGCAGGGGAGACCGGCCCGACATGCGTGGTGATCGAATTTTCATGGACTTTGCGCCAGAGACAAGTCTGCTGACCCACGCGCAAGTTGGTGGCAGCGCGGTGCTGACGATGCGGGAGAACAACACCACGACACGGGTGAGCGGTAGTGATATCGAGTTCTATGTCGGAACTGACGGAGAGGCGCTGACCAGGCTCTCGACAACAGCGCCAACAGAGGTCGTGCTGCCGCGTGATGGCGACACGCCCGCCCGCACGATTCAATCGGCGGAACTGCTGGCCCAGGGGCCGGATCCCAAGGGACTCGACCGCGCCGTATTTTCCGGAGGAGTGCAGTATCGGGAAACGCTGCCTGCATCGCGCGGACAGGCCGCAGCCATCCGCGTCGCGACCTCCAATTCGCTGGTACTTGGCCTCGCAGGCGCGTTGAACCAGATCACCGTTGCGGACTTTCGCCAGAATTTCTGCTTCGTGGGCCCGATGGCGTCAACGCCATCAGCCGCCGTCGTCCAATGCTCAGCCGCGAAGATGCCAGCATTTGTCGGCAACCGTGAGACATCCGTAGTGGCGGCGGGCGATCAGGGGTTGTATGACGCGAAGGCCGAGACTCTGCAACTGCGGCCTGGTGTGCAGAATTCATTGTCCAAAGTGGTGAACCAGCAGGTCGATGTGACGGCGACCGAGATCGATCTGGATATCAGACGAGACGCATTCAAGTCGCGTGGACAAGTGGAGTCCACGATCAAGCCGAAGGCAGGGACCACGGCCAAAACTCTTAAAGCGTCGGGCCTGTTCGATGGGGGCAGGCCGATCTCAGGGCGCGCGAGCGAATTGGCCTACTCCGAAGTCACGGGTATCGCCGTGTACACCGGAGACGTAGTGCTGCTGCAGAGGGGTGACGGGAACACGGAAGCCAGCGTCATCCGAGCGGACCAGGTGCGGCTCGATGAACAGAAACAGGACATCGAAGCCAATGGCCGGGTGCGGTCGCAATTACTGCTTGAGCAGACCGCTGGACCACGTCAGTCCAGGACCCCTGGACGCACGGAATTCACGGGCGATCGAATGACGTTTATTGACGCCACCCGCCGCGTGGTGTTCTCGGGCGATGCCAGTATGGACACGGTCGAAGCGGGCGAGGCGCAACGGCTCACGGCAGAGCGAATCACGCTCGACATGATGGCCGAGCGTCGCGCACTTAGGAACCTGGAAGCCGTGGCCGCGGACAAGGGTGAAGTGCGCGCGACCCTGCCCGAGGGCCGAGTCACGATCGGCACGCGATTGACATACGATGCGGAGACTGATCGGTATGTCGTGACCGGAGCTCAGGCACTTTTCGTGTCACGCTCCACCACGCAGGGGCCCGGCATCTGCGAGGTGGGGACCGGGACGGAACTATCCTTCCTACGGACGGAAGGATGGTCGAACGTGAAGAACAGGGGAGGCTCAGTGGGCACGGTACGGGAGCGAAAATGCGCTGAGGTCTTCAAGTAGTGGCGACCCTACGAAGTGAGGGCCTGACCAAGGCCTACGGCGGACGCACGGTCGTCAAGGGTGTAGATATCTCCGTTTCCTCCGGCGAGATTGTTGGCTTGCTGGGTCCCAACGGTGCGGGCAAGACGACCACGTTCGGAATGGTGGTCGGGTTGACCGCGCCCGATAGCGGGCGTGTGCTCCTTGATGATGCCGACGTGACGGGCGATGCGATGTACGTCCGGTCGCGCAAGGGCATCGGTTATCTCCCGCAAGAAGCCTCGATCTTCCGCGGACTGACGGTAGAGCAAAACATTCTGGCGATCCTCGAAACACTGCCGTTGTCGGCAGCCGACCGGCGCACGCGCCTCAAGACGCTGCTGGGAGAACTCGGGCTCACAGCCCTGGCCAGGTCCAAGGCGTATACCTTGTCCGGGGGCGAGCGCCGCAGGACTGAAATTACCCGCGCGCTGGTGAATTCGCCGAAGTTCATCCTGCTCGATGAACCGTTTGCGGGCATCGATCCGATCGCGGTCAGCGATATCCAGCAGATCGTAGTGCACCTGAAGACCCGAGGTATCGGCGTGCTGGTCACTGACCACAATGTGCGCGAGACCCTGAAGATTACCGATCGCGCCTACATCGTTCACGATGGCGCGATCTTCCGCAGTGGAACGCCGCAGGCGCTGGCCGACGATGACGATGTGAAGCGAATTTACCTCGGGACTGATTTCCGGCTGGACTAAGATGAAATCCGTAGCAGTATTTCGTGTCTGATGGCCCTTTCACAGAAACTGTCTGCGCGGCTGTCTCACAAACTGATTCTGACGCCATCGCTCCAGCAGGCGATCAAGCTGCTGCCGATGACGACCATCGAGCTGGCGGAGTTGCTGAACCAGGAGATAATCGAGAACCCGCTGCTTGAGGAATCCGCCGAGGACATTCCCGCTCCAGAAGTTGCCGCCGAAGCAGAGCCTGTTCCCGACAAGACCGATGAAAAGGGCGACACCTGGGACGATGCCGACTACGAGTACTTCTTCGGTGACTATCTCAACGACGACTATCGGCCCAAGCAGACGTACGAAGTACGCGAACTGCCGCCGATTGAAAATATGCTGGCCAATCGAGGCTCGCTGGCGGATCATCTGAAGTGGCAGCTGAGCCTGCAGACCGCCGACCCGCTAACCCGCGAAATCGGCGAGGCCATCATCGGCAACATCGATGACGATGGCATGTTGGTGGCGTCGATCGGGGAGATCGCCAGTTTCGGCCCCTGGCCGGTGGCCGTTGTGGAAAAGGCGCTGGAGCACATCCAGTCGTTCGATCCAATTGGCGTCGGCGCACGGGATCTGCAGGAGTGTCTGCTGCTCCAGCTGCGCGGCGCGGGCCTGGCGGGCACACCGGTGGAGGCGCTCGTACAAGATCATCTGCCGCTGCTTCAGAATCACCGCGTGCCGGAACTCGCCAAGGCGCTGGGCTTGCCCCCCGAAGAAATCAAGGCGTGCCTCGAAGTGGTGCGCCACCTCGATCCGAAACCCGGGGCCCGCTACACGCCCGCAGATTCTCAGTACGTCGTCCCGGATATCTACATCATTAAGACCGAAGACGGCTATCGCGCGGTGCTCAATGAAGAGGGGCTACCCCAATTGCGCATCAGTCCCGTCTACCGGAGGCTGCTCGACAAGGGTAGCGAAACATCCGACGAAACGCGGGCGTACGTGAAAGACAAGTTCCGATCCGCGCTGTGGCTATTGAAGTCGGTGGACCAGCGCCAGAAGACGATCGTGAAGGTGGCGACTAGCATCATCACCTTCCAGGGTGAGTTCCTCGACAAAGGCATCGAGTATTTGCGACCGCTGGTGCTGCGGGATGTGGCGGACGATATCGGGATGCACGAATCCACGGTCTCACGCGTGGTAAACAACAAGTACATGCACACGCCGCAGGGTGTGTACGAGATGAAGTACTTCTTCCACAGCGGTATTAGCAGTTCGTACGGTGAAAACGTGTCGTCGGTGACGATCAAGCAGCGAATCAAGAAGATTATTGAAGGGGAGGATCCGAAGCGGCCAATGAGCGACTCGAAGATCATGAATGTGCTGCACGGAGAGGGCCTGGTGCTGGCGCGCCGCACGATCGCGAAGTATCGCGAGGAGTTGCGGATTCCTACCTCGAACCAGCGCAAGGTGTTCTTCTGATGTCAGTGCCGGTGGCGTCCCTGCTTGGGGCCCGCGGAGCTGACGCTGGCCTCGATTTCGATCTTCTCGCCGGTGCTGCGGGACTTGAACGTGTAATCACCCTGCCGTATGCGCAAAAAACCGGTCTGGCCCTTGCGGGATTTGACGAATATCTGCGTCCGGGCCGGGTGCTGGTGTTTGGCGAGAGCGAGGTGCGCTATCTCGAGCGCATGGGGGCTGACGATCGGCCGCGGGCGCTGCTACAACTCTTCGCGCGTGATTTCCCGTGTGTGGTCCTGACGTTGGGGCTTGAGCCGCCGGCCGACTTGCTGGTGGAAGCCGAGCGCGCCGGCGTGCCCGTCCTGCGCACCCGGGCGACTACGCCAACCGCCATCGCACGGCTCACCTTGCTGCTTGAAGACCGGATGGCGGCACGCGAAGTGCTGCACGGCGTCCTGCTCGACATCTTGGGCCTGGGCGTGCTGATCACGGGCGAAAGTGGCATCGGCAAGAGCGAGTGCGCCCTGGACCTGGTCTGCCGCGGCCACAGGCTGGTGGCCGACGACACCGTGGAAGTCAAAGTGCGCGGCGAGTCCGTGCTGATTGGCAGCTGCCCGGAAATGACCCGGCACTATGTCGAGATTCGCGGACTGGGTCTGGTCAACGTCACCGATCTGTTTGGCGTGGCCGCCACGCGATCGTCAAAACGGATCGAACTCGTGGTGCAGTTGGAACGCTGGGAAATGGGGCGCGAGTACGACCGTCTGGGCCTGACCGTTGAGGCCAGTGGACTGCTGGGCGTGGCCGTGCCGCTCATCCGCATGCCGGTGGCTCCGGGGAGGAACGTGGCTATGCTAGTGGAGGTCGCCGCCAGAAACACGCTGCTGCGATCGCACGGACGCCATGCGGCACGATTGCTGGCCGGACGTCTAGAGGACCGACTGGCGCGCGCTGCGGAACGGCAGGACGACGCAGGCTTGGAGGAGGATTGATGGGGAAGGCCCGAAGCCCGAATCCGCAGCTCGTGGTGGTGACAGGCCAGTCGGGGGCCGGGAAGTCCCAGGCCATCCACGCGCTGGAAGACCAGGGATTCTTTTGCATCGACAATCTGCCGATGGCACTGATTGACACGTTTGTCGATCTGATCGTCAGGGATGACGACACGCGTCGTCGCGTGGCCGTGGTCGTGGATGTGCGCGAGGGCGCTAGGCTCTGGCAGCTTCCGGCCGTGTACCGGACACTGAAGCAACGCGCCGATGTAGACACCACGCTGGTGTTTTTGGAAGCCAAGTGCGATGTGCTGGTCAGGCGGTTTAGTGAAACCCGGCGGCCGCATCCTCTTGGTCGTGGGCGTTCGGCTGCCGAGGGCGTCGCCGAAGAGTTACGCCGTCTGGCACCGATCAGGAAGCTAGCCGACTTCGTCCTCGATACGACGCGTTTGACCGTACACGACCTGCGGAGGCAGATATTCGCTTTCGGTGGCGGCACACCGGCCACGACACCTCTGACCGTGACTCTGCAGAGTTTTGCATTCAAGCGGGGTGTGCCTTCTGACGCGGACCTCATGTTTGATGTGCGCTTCCTGAAGAACCCGCATTTCGTTCCAGCCCTTCAGCCGCTCTCAGGCCTTGACCGAAAAGTTGCGCGCTATGTACTCGGGCTGCCTGAGACCGCGAAGTTCCTTACGCTGACGACCGCCCTGTTGCGGTTTCTGCTGCCGCAGTACGTGGCGGAGGGAAAGGCCTATTTGACCGTGGCGATCGGCTGCACCGGTGGCCGGCACCGCAGCGTCGCCACCGCGGAGGCTCTTGCGCGCGCGCTTCGGCGGACACGACACGTGCAGGTGCGAGTCCGGCACCGGGAGTTGGCCGATGTCTAACATCGACGCCGTAAAACCCCAGGCCGGCCCGGTCGTGGGGGTTGTGATTGTGACGCACGGGCTGCTCGCGACAGAGTTACTCAACGCCGCCGAGACGATCGTGGGCGACCTGCCGGGTTTCACCGCCGTCTCGATCGGCTGGCACGATGATGTGCCCGTCGCGACCGCCGCCATGTCACGGGCGATCGCGCGTGTGGATACTGGCGCGGGAGTTTTGCTGCTCACGGACATGTTCGGCGGCACGCCGTCCAATCTGGCGATGACCTTCCTCGAAGCTGACAGTATCGAGGTGGTCACCGGGGTCAACCTGCCGATGCTCATCAAACTGGCACGCGCGGCGGCCACCGGGAACGTCCTGGCAGCCGCCCGGGCGATCGCCAACGATGGCCGGCAGGCGATTCGCGTGGCGTCCGACTTGTTACGCGGCACGGGCAGTTGATTAACGCTACGGAGGCGCGTACGGTAACCATCGTCAACGCGCTGGGGCTTCATGCGCGGGCGGCTGCCAGATTTGTCCATCACGCAGGACGATTCAAGAGCCAGATCAAGATCACGCGCGGGGTGCGCACCGTAGACGGCAAGAGCATCCTCGGGTTGTTGTTGCTGGCGGCCCCAAGAGGGGCCACACTTGAGTTGTCTGCGTCGGGTCCAGATGCGGTCGATGCGCTTGACTCACTGGCTGCGCTGGTCGCGCGGGGATTCGACGAACCATGACCCGCACGAATGTGCGCCTGAACGGACGGGGTGTGGCCGAGGGCACGGCAATCGGTCGCGCCGTGGTGGCCGTGAGCGATGCACGGCAGGTGCGCTACAGGCTGGCAGCCGGCCGGGTCGATCGCGAGCGACAACGCTTGCGCGCGGCCCGGGTGATGACACGAACCCAACTCGAAGACATCTCGACGCGCGTCTCGCGCACCGTGGGGCAGGCCCAGGCAGCAATTTTTGCGGCGCAGTTGCTGATGCTCGATGACCCGATGCTGGCCTCAAGGGTAGATGAATTAATTCGCACCGAGCGCATCAACGCCGACTGGGCGCTTGAGCGGGCCATCGGGGAACTGCACGAGGTCTTCGCCAGGGAGGGCGATGCCTGGCTGCGCGAGCGCATTGGCGACCTCGCTGATGTCGGTGGACGGCTGCAACGCAACCTTCGCCTCGGGCGCGATCCGCTGGTGTCACTGGTGCAGGAACTCGACGGCCCCTTGATTGTGGTAGCTGATGAGGTCTCGCCATCCATCGCCGCTCAGCTCGACTGGTCGAAAGTGCGCGGACTGGTGTGTGACGTCGGGAGTCCGACCAACCACACGGTTATTCTGGTGCGTTCGCTTGGCATCCCGACGGTCGTGGGACTTGGCAGTGCGACGCAGGTCATCCTGCCTGGACAGACCATCGCGATCGATGGCGCGACGGGCGAAGTGGTGGTGGAGCCCGACCAGCAGGCGCTTGAACGCTGGACGTTGCGGGCACAGTTGGCGACTGCGGCCCTGCGAAAACTCGATGAGTGGCGCGCTGTGCCGGCTGTCACCGCCGACGGACTGCGGATTCGACTCGACGCAAATCTCGAGATCGCGGAGGAAGTGGGCCGGGTGATCGACGTTGGTGCCGAGGGCATTGGACTGTATCGGTCCGAGTTTCTGCTCGACCGCGCGCCGGGCGCCGGCGGACTCCATGAAGATGCCCAGTTCGAAACCTATCGCAGGCTTCTTGAAGCCCTGGCCCCACGGCCGGTCACGATCCGCACGTTCGACGCGGGCGAAGAGCGGTGGGAGCGGTTGACACATGGCCTGGCACACCGCGAGCGTTTCGGCCTGCGTGGTGTTCGGGCAGCGCTCCAGCATGACGATCGATTTCGCGTGCAGATGCGCGCCCTACTGAGGGCCGCGCCGTTCGGGCAATTGCGCATCCTGCTGCCCTTTGTGACATCGGTGGTCGAGTTCCGCCAGGCCCGCGCCCTGATCGGGGACATCGGCCGCGGTCTACCCGGCGTGGCCGCCGTGCCGGTGGGGGCTATGATTGAAGTGCCAGCGGCGGCCCTGACGGCCGATCGCCTGGCGCGCGAGGCCGATTTTCTCAGCGTCGGCACAAACGATCTGATCCAGTACACTTTGGCTATCGACAGGACCGACGAGCGTCTGTCGGGCCACTACGAGCCGCGCGAGCCGGCGGTGTTGCGGCTTCTGCGAATGGTGGCGGTGGCGGGTCGGCGGGCGAGTCGTGATTTTTCTGTGTGCGGCGAAATGGCGGCCGACCCGTTGCTGGTGGCGCTTCTTGTCGGGTTGGGATACCGGGCGTTCAGTGTGACGCCGGCGGCGCTCCCCGTCGTGAAACGTAGTCTGCGGGCCGTGGACAGCCGTTTCGCGGAACGGTGTGCGCGGCAGGCGGTGGCCGCCGACGGTGCCGAGGGCGTGCACAGGTTATTGGCACCCATCGCGGAAGTGATGGGTCGATTGGTTGCGGGTGGGTAGAGGTACGGGAGTGAGGGAGACATTGGAGAACGTGATACGGGTCGAGAAGCCCTGGGGCTACGAACTGCACTGGGCGAAGACGGAACGCTACGTGGGCAAAGTCATCCACGTGAACAAAGGCCACGCGCTGAGCCTGCAGTACCACAAGGTCAAGGACGAGACCATCTTTCTATGGTCAGGAAAGATCAAGTTCGAGATCGAGGAAAACGGTCAACTCGTCGAGCGCGAAATGCTCCCAGGCGAATCCGTGCATATCACGCCGCCAACGGTTCACCGTATGACGGCGATCGAAGACTCGGACATCATGGAAGTCTCGACGCCCGAATTAGACGATGTCGTGCGACTCAAAGACATGTATGGGCGAAGGTCCTGAATCTATCGGGGAATCGCTGCCCCGATAGATTTTAGATTTTCGATTCAACTAAAACGGAATGTCATCGTCGTTCGGGGCGTCGACCGGGCCCATGTCATCGGATATGTCCGAGCCTCCGGATGTGGCGCCCGATGACGCGAAGCGGTCGCGCTGGGGCCGCGCGACGCGTTCGGCACCTCCGCCACCACCACCGGCGCCGCCGAGCAGGACGACGCGGTCGGCGCGGATTTCAGTCGTCTTGACCTGCTTGCCTTCCTTGTCGGTCCATTCGCGCGTCTGGATCTTTCCTTCGACGTAGATCTGTTTGCCTTTGGTGAGGTATGGCTGAATCGACTCGGCCGTCTTGCCCCAGATGACAATGCGATGCCACTGCGTATCTTCACGCTTCTGACCATCGCGGTCCGTGAAGTGATCGGTGGTGGCGATGCTCACCGTGGCGACGGCGGTACCGCCGGTTGTAAAACGCATCTCCGCGTCGCGACCGAGATTCCCCACCAGAATTGCTTTATTGACGCTGCCCATGACCAGTCCTTTGCTCTCTCGCGCGTAGACCCCGCGCGTGGGTGGTGCTGCTACTCATGGCACTGAAACCAGTGCCCTACTTGTTAATGCGCGCCAATGCCTGTGTGGCCAACATGTACGCGCTGCCATCGGGGAATGTCCGTCGCACCAGTTCCCAATTCGTTCTGGCACGCGCCGTCTGGCCCAGTTGTTCGTAGGCCAGGCCTTGCTTATAGATCGCCTGCGGTTCCCAGTCAGTCCCCTTGTGAATTGTAATCACTTGTTCATAGGCTGCAACGGCTTCTTTGAATCCACCCCTGCCGTAATACGACTCGGCGATGTGGAAACGGGCCCTGGCCGCGTCGGGCGAGGTCGGGAAAATCTTGATGTAGTACTCGAATCCCGTGATCGCCATTTCAAAGTCGCCACGGGCGTAGTCACCGAACGCGGAATCGAACGCGCGCTGCGGATTCTGCGGCTGAGCGGGGGCGACGGGCGGGGGTGCCGCCGCAGGAGGCGTGGCGCCAGTGCCGGCGGCTGCCGGGTCGGTGACCGCCGACGTTGCGGTCAGCAGTGCAATAATCTGGGTCAACAGGGTTCGCTGGGCGGCCAATTCCTGACGCATGATCTCCATTTCGTGCGCCTCTTTAGAGAGACTCACGTTCGTGGCATCAAGTTTTTCGCGAAGAATGCGCGCGTTGTCTGTGAGCGCCCCAATCACCAGGCCCTGATCGGCAAACAGTTTGCGGGTGGCGCTAGCCTGCTCGTCGATTCGTGGACCCACTTTGGCCAAGGCCTCGGACAGCGACGCCACGGCTAGCCGCAGTTGCTGAGTCTGCTCCTGAAGCATGCGGACGTCGGAAAACAACTGCAGGTGCTCGCGATTCTGCGCCGCGGCGACCGCCGGCGCAAGAACGCCAGCCACGGCGATCGCAAACAGACCGGCGCGGGTCAGTGACCGAACATTCATGATGGCATCCCTTCGCGACTCGAACCCTACTTCGCGGTGACGACGAAGTGTCCTCGCCTATTTTTAGCATAGGCGGCCTCGTCGTGGCCGGGATCAAAGGGAAACTCCTTGCCATAACTAACCGTACGGATGCGATCGGCTGAAATCCCAAGCGAGAGCAGGTAGCTCTTCGTGGCCAGCGCGCGACGTTCGCCGAGCGCCAGGTTGTATTCAGCCGTGCCGCGTTCATCGCTGTGGCCCTCAATGGTGATGGCCCACGTGGGATACTTCTTCAGGATGGCCGCGTTGTCGGTCAGCACCTTCTGCCCCTCGGCATCCACCGAATCACTGTCGTATCCAAACAAAACGGGGCCGAGTGGCGCCTGTCGATTGATCTCATCCGTATCCATCGTCGCCAGGGGGTCTGCAGAGACGACGGGCAGCTCGGCTGCGAGGATGGGTGGCGCGTCCGGCGCCGGCGGCACCGGAGGCCGCGAGGAGGGTGGGCTACCTCCGCCGGGAAATGCCTGAGGTCTGGGCGGCGGAGTGGTGGGGCTGATCGCGGGCGGCGTCTTGCCTCCGCATGCCGAAGCAAGCCACAGGGCACCAACCACCAGGAATGACATGAGAGAGGAGCGTGACATATGTGTGGATTCCTTTTACTCGTTCAGCTAGCGATTTGACCAGCGGGGGTAGCGGTTGTTGCCGGTGAAGGTGATTTGGCGGACATTCTTTCCGTCGGCATCCATGACGGCGATGTGTTCCTTGCCCCAGCGAGTCGTCACAAAGGCGATGTGCCTGCCGTTGGGAGACACGGTGGGACTTTCATTGGACCCGGGACCGTCAGTCAGCTGTACGACGTCTCGGGTGCCAATGCTGACCTTCTTGATCTCGACGCCGCCGGGCACTTCGGCGCTGTACGCGATGAAGTCGAGTGCCCAGGTGGGTCGGTCGGCTTTCCTGGGTTCGCTGGTTATCTTGGTAGCCGGTCCGCCGTCGGCACTCATGATGTAGATCTGGTTACTGCCGCCGCGATCTGAGGTGAAGGCGATCTGCGTTCCGTTCGGCGACCATGCTGGGGCGCTGTCGTCTGAGGGATGGGACGTCAACCGCCGCATGTCGGTGCCGTCGATCTTGACGACATAAATTTCCCAGTTGCCATCGCGGCTGGACGCGTAGGCGATGCGAGTGCCGTCGGGCGACCATGCCGGAAGGAAGTTTTGTGCGCGATCGGTGCCGCGCGCGGGCCGGCCCAGCTGCACCTGCACCTCATAGAGCTTCTGGACATAGATGTCCACAAATCCCGACTGGTGGGATTGATACACGATTGCACGGCTGTCGGGCGACCACGACGGCGCCAGATTGAGCGACCCTCGCACGGTGACACGGCTGGGCCTGAAGCCGTCGTAGTCCGCGATGTACACTTCCTTGATTGACCGCTGCTCGATCATGCCGCCCATCCGTTCACCATCACGGTCGGAGACAAACGCGAACTTGGTGCGCGCGACACCGTCGAGACCAAATCGTTCCTTGTGCAGTTCGTCGGCGATGGTGTGCGCGCAGAGCCGCACGCCCCGCAATGAACAGGTGTATCGCTTTCCGAATGTCGGCACCTTACGTTCGACGTTGATCACTCGCACGTCGAGCTGGAGGTTCCCGTCGGCTCGCACCGCGCTCCCCACCAGTACATCATCGGCGCCGATCTGATTCCACGACTCGTAGGGCAGGCTTTCAGCGGGCGTGGACGGCACCTGCGCGGCGCCGGCCTGGCTGATCATCTGAAACTCACGCTCGAACTCGAGGTCTTTCCACAACACGTCGCCGAGCGTCTTGGCCGCCTCCAGCAGCTCGGCGTCGACGCCGGTCATGATGAAGGCTGGAATCGCGAGGCGGGGCAGCCGGCCGCTGATGCCGCCAATGCTGGTGCGGATTTCTGTCTGCTGCTCGCCGAGCGTGGAGGAGATGACCTCTGTCGGGTCGAGTGGCGGGGCCCACGCCGCGAGCGCGGTACCACACAGCGCCGAGGCGAGAAGAAAACAAACGCGCATCGCTATTTGACCTCGTAATTGAATCGGAGTCGTACGCGAAGAGTGGCCTCTTTGTAGTCGCGTGGCAGGGGCGGAATCATCGCGAGGCCGACGGCCCGACGCGCCTCCTGGTCCAGGATAAAGCTGCCGCTTGTGGCAGCGATTTCCCGGCTCACCACTTTGCCGTCTCTCGTCACCATAAACAGCACCTCGCTCCAGCCGGTTTCCTGCTGAAAGTTGTTCCACTGTTTCCGAATCGCGTCGTTCATTTGGCTGGTCCAGACAGGATCAAAGGTATTGAGGTCTACGACGCCACCGGTCCCACCGCCCCCGGCCTGCGTCAACCCCTGCCCAGTGCCTGTCGCTCCCGTATCGGTCACGGCTGTACCGGCCTGCACCTGTTTTCCGGTGACGGGCGGTTTTGGCGGAGTCACCGACGGCGGCGCGACCTTCTCGGGCATCTTCTCAGGTACTGTTGGCCGACTGACCGTCGTGCTCGGCGTCGGCATCACGTCTGGCTTTGGGGGCGGTACTGGTTTGACCGGTTCCGGGCGAGGTGGTTCCTGGACACCTTTCTCAACTGGTCGTCCGGCAATCGGTGCCACGCCTGTTGTCTTTTCGCCGAACGAACCGCCCAGGCTGACCTCAATCACGTTCGGTTTCACCGGGTCGCTCGACAACCAATTTGAGGGAATCAGCACGGCGCCGACAAACACTACCAGGTGGACGGCCAGCGAATATCCGAACAGCCGCGTTAGTCCACCGTCGTCCTTCGCACGTGCGTCGATGACGTCGGTGATCGCGCCTCTCACGGGAACTGTCTCCCGTTGGGTGGAGCGGTGGCAATCATCACCCGGTCCACGCCTCCGGCTTTCAGCGTGTCCATCACGGTGATCAGGGTCTGCAGCGTGATGTCGCCATCGCCACCGACGTAGACGTCACGCGTCGGACGGTCCTTCAATTCCTGCGATACTCGCTCAGCGAGGAACCGGATTCCCACGCGCAACTTCCCGAGGAGCACGACCCTGTCGCGCTCAAACGTAAGAGGGACCGTGACGTAGACCGGTTCGGCCTTGATCGGCTGGGGACTGCGCGACTGCGGCAGACGCACGCCGAAGCCCTGCTGCATCATCGGCGCACTCACCATGAAAATGATGAGCAGCACGAGCATCACGTCCACCAGCGGTACGACGTTGATTTCGGCGAGCGAAGTGGAGACACGGTGACTTCGTCCCCGCCGACTGCGACCGCTGCCCTGCGAGACTTGTTCAACCTTTGGCACGGGCGCGCTCCTTTAGGAAAAATTCCGCTCGGCGATGTTCAGGAACTCCATTGAGAAGTCATCCATCGCTGCGGCAAAGCCCTTCACCTTGTACGTCAGGTCGTTATAGAAATACACCGCCGGAATCGCCGCGAATAATCCAGCCGCTGTAGCCACGAGTGCTTCAGCGATACCGGGTGCGACCACTGCGAGACTGGTGGAACCGGTTTCACCAATGCCCTGAAACGACGCCATGATGCCGACGACCGTACCGAACAACCCGATGTACGGCGTGATTGACGCGGTCGTCGCCAGAAAACCGATGCGCGCTTCCAACCGGCTCACCTCAACGGCGGTGGCACGCAACAGCGCACGGTCGAGACTCTCAAGGCTTCGTAGAGTCGGACGCGGAACAGCCGAACCGGGTTTGACTTCACCCGCGGCGCGGAGTTGCGTGTTTAACTCCGCATAACCCATGTGGAACAGGCCCACAAGGGGACTGGCCACTAGAGTGCCGCAGACCGAGTGGACCTCGGAGAAGCGGCTGCTCTTGCGAAAAATGTCCAGAAACGCCGCCGTCTGTTTTTCGGCGCGACGGAACTGGCTCCGCTTGTGGGAAATGATGCCCCAGGACAGTACCGAGAACAGCAGCAGAATGACGAGCACCGCCCACGAAAGGAGGGACGCGTCTTTCAGCAGCGAAACGATATCAGTACTGCTTGGGGCGGTGACGGCCGCATCTCCAGCTGGACCCTGGGATTGAAAAGCCAGGATCATTGTGCCTAGCGTGCGCAACAGAACCTCCGCCTACACAAATTGAGGCGCTGCTGGGACAGCGCAAACCCTACCGAATGTACCACGAGGCCAAAGGGCTGTCAAAGGTTTGATACCATTGGACTTCGTTCAATTCCCATGCTGCGCTTTCTCGCGATTCGTCATCTCGCGGTCATTGACCACCTTGAGGTGGAGTTTGTGCCGGGGCTCACGGTGCTCACTGGTGAAACTGGCGCCGGCAAGTCAATGCTCGTGGAAGCGATCGATTTGCTCGTCGGCGGGCGAGCGAGCGCCGACCTGGTCCGCACCGGAGAAGAGACCGCCACCATCCAGGCCATCTTCGAGCGCGAGGACGGACGGGAGGTCATCGTCCGGCGCGAGATTTCTTCGCAGGGCCGCAGCCGCGCGTTCATTGATGACGCGCTCGCAACCTCGGCCGCCCTGCGACAACTGGGCGGTTCGCTCGTCGATTTGCACGGACAACACGAACACCAGACGCTGCTAAACCCGCAGGAACACGCCGGGTTGGTAGACGCGTACGCTGGCCACGATGCGATGGTCGCTGATGTCGCCCGGCTCTTTGCCGAGTGGCGTGGCGTTGCCGGCGCACTCGAACGGACGAGACTGTCGGAACGCGAAAAAGCCGCACGCATAGACACCGTCACGTTTCATCTTGTCGAACTCGATCGCGCGGCTCCGACAGCCGGAGAAGACGATCGACTGGCGGCGGATCGGCTGGTTCTTGCGAATGTCGATCGCCTCGAAAGGCTCTCGACTGAAGCCTACGCCGCCTTGTATGACAAGGAAGGCTCGGCGCTTGAATCACTGACCCTCGTCTGGAAGCGCGTGGCCGATCTCGCCGAGATCGATCCGCGCTTCGCACCCTACGTCGAGCACCGCGACGAAGTGAAAGCCCGCCTCGAAGAACTCGCCTTCATGTTGCGGTCATATTCAGGAGATCTTGACGCGTCCCCCGAACGCTTGCAGCTGACCGAAGACCGCCTGGCTGCCATCGATCGGTTGAAGAAGAAGTACGGACCCACACTTGAGGACGTCATCGCTTCCCGGCAGGCATTCCACGACGAGCTGGCCTCGCTCGAGGCCAATGATGCGCGCGCGGCTGTGCTCGAACACGAGACCGCCGCGGCCGCCGACCGGTTCCGGCACCAGGCGCTCGAACTGTCGGCCTCCAGAAAGGCGGCGGGGAAGCGGCTCTCGGCCGCGCTCGAGGCTGCCCTGGGCCAACTCGCCATGCCCCGTGCCCGGGTTGAGGTCAGGGTCTCGTCGAGCCCAGACCAGCCCGACAGCTGGACAGCCCTCGGCGTGGACGCGGTCGAGTTTTTTCTGTCGCCGAACCCGGGCGAGGACCTCCGACCGTTGGCCCGCATCGCGTCCGGGGGCGAGCTCTCGCGCATCATGCTGGCGCTCAAGACCCTGGCCACCCCAGATAAGGCGGGCCGGACGCTCATCTTTGACGAGGTCGATGCCGGCATCGGCGGGGCAGCGGCGGACGCGGTTGGCGCCAGGCTCCAGCAACTGGGCGCACGATTCCAGGTGCTGTGCATCACGCACCTTCCGCAGATAGCCTCGCGCGGTGTGTCTCACCTCCACATTGCCAAGCAGGTCAAACTGGGCCGCACCATTTCTGCGGTGTCGCGGCTCGACGGTGCGGACCGGGAACTTGAGATTGCCCGGATGATCGCTGGGCGGGACGTATCAGGCCCGATTTTGGCAACCGCCCGGGATATGCTTGCCGCCAGACGTGTTACCGAAGATAAGACAAAAGGCGAAAGCGAAAGTGGATCGGCAGCGAAAGCGAAAGGCAAGCGGCGTGGCGCGTAAATACCGCCTCGAGACCTTCGGCTGTCAGATGAACTTCCATGACGGCGAGCGCATCGCCGGCTTACTCGAGGCCGACGGATTTGAACCCGCCGCCTCAGAATCCGAGGCCGATCTCGTGGTTCTCAACACCTGCAGTGTCCGTGAACGGGCAGAGGACAAACTCCACCACAGGCTCGCCGAAATTCGGGGCGTGGCACGCGCGGCTGGCCGGCGCCCAACAGTCGCGGTCACAGGCTGTGTGGCACAGCAGGATGGCGCCAAACTTATCAAAAGCGACCCATCTATTGATGTGGTCGTCGGCACCCAGGCCCTCAAGCAACTCCCTGGCCTTGTGCGGGAGGCCACCGAGCGCAAGGCCAGACTCGTCGATATTCAGCCATACGACGATGTGTCGTTTCCGCTGGGGATGGCCAAGGCGTCTGACGCCTCACGAGCGAGGGTGACCATTATTGAAGGCTGCAACGAATTTTGCTCCTTCTGCGTGGTGCCGTACACTCGCGGTCACGAACGAATGCGACCGCTGGCCCACATCATGGCCGAGGTCGAACGGGCGGCTCTCGACGGACGCGTTGAGGTGCAGCTCCTCGGCCAGATCGTCAACCACTACCAGGCGCCAGACGATGCCTCGTGCGATTTTGCCGCGTTGCTGGAGCGGGTGAGTACGGTGCCGGGAATCAGGCGGATTCGATTTGCGAGTCCCCATCCCCGGCACGCGACAGACCGGCTAATCGCCGCGATCCGCGATTTGCCCAAGGTCTGCCGGCACTTCCATTTGCCCGTCCAGTCGGGTTCCAATGCCGTCCTTCAGGCTATGCGGCGACGTTACTCGCGTGAAGACTACCGGGCCCTGGTGGCCAGGCTTCGCGCCGAAGTGCCCGGCATTTCCGTGTCAACGGACGTGATTGTGGGGTTTCCCGGCGAGACCGAGGCCGATTTTGAACAGACCATGGACCTGGTACGGGAGGTCCAGTTTTCGTCGATGTACTCGTTCAAGTACTCGCCCCGGCCGAACACACTGGCGTCCAAGCGTTTGGCCGATGACGTCCTCGAGTCCGACAAGACGCGTCGCATTATGGCTCTCCAGGCCCTGCAGGCGGAGATTCAGCTGGGGCTCTACCGGCAGCAGATCGGTTCGGTTGTCGAGGTGCTTGTGGAGTCAAAGTCACGACGCCGGGACTGGGAACTGGCGGGGCGCACCGATGGCTGGGTTCTGGTCAACTTCTCGGGTTCTGAGGATTTGATTGGCCAGCTTGTCCACGTGCGGGTGACGTCGGTTGCGCCGAACAGCCTGCGTGGGGAAGTCGCGGAGATCGTGCATGCTCATTGAAATGGCCGTCAAGGGACTGATGGTAGACCCGTTGACTAACCTCCCGATTATCATCCTTCGAGATGAAGCAAATGAGCGAGTGCTTCCGATCTGGGTCGGTCCGATCGAGGCGAATGCAATCGCACTGCAGATGGAAAACGTGGCGACGCCCAGGCCGATGACCTACGACCTGCTTCGGCAGCTCCTCGAGGGGATGGGTGGCCGGCTGAATCGCGTCATCATTCACGAACTGCGGGAGAGTACTTTTTATGCCTTCCTCGAGGTCATCCGCGACACAGAGCGTCTGTTATTTGACGCGCGCCCGAGTGACGCGTTGGCGCTCTCGCTGCGAGCCAAGGTGCCAATCTTCGTCAACGAGAGCGTCTTCTCGAATGTCCAGACCATGGATATGGGGCCGCAGCAGGTCGATCAAGAGCGACTACAGCGCTGGCTTGAGAGCCTGGATCCGGATGATCTTGGCTACAAGATGTAGTGGGTGTATCATCGGGGCGGCGGTTCGCCGACGCGCAGGTTGTCCGTTCCAACAACATGATTATTGCCATTGCCAATCAGAAGGGCGGTGTCGGCAAGACGACCACCGCAATCAATCTGGCGGCGGCGTTTTCCCTTCGAGGCCAGCGTACGCTTCTAGTCGATCTTGATCCTCAGGCCAACAGCACCATGTCCTACGTGGATGTGGCGACGGTAGAGCGTTCGGTCTACGAGGCCATCACAGATCCCGCGGTCGCCATTCAGGACATCGTGAGGCCGTCTTCCCAGCCGAATCTCTGGGTAGCGCCCTCACGCATTGCGCTGGCCAAGCTCGAGGGAAAGCTATCGGGCGAGCTCGACTCGCACTTTCGGCTCAAGGATAAACTCGCGCCCATCGCCAAGGACTACGAGGCCATCGTGATCGACTGTCCGCCGGCCCTTGGGCTCCTGACAGTGAATGCCCTGGTCGCCGCCACGCACCTTCTCATCCCGATTCAGTCGTCGTACTTCGCGCTTGAGGGCACCGACGATTTGCTCGAGACTATTGAGAAGGTCCGCATGCGGGCCAACACCAACCTGCGGATCCTTGGGGTGGTCATCACAATGCACGACAAACGCACGGCCCTAGCCAAGGATATCCGCGCCCAGATCGACAAGGTCTTTGGCAAGAAAGTCTTCAAGACGGTGATTACGAAGAGCGTCAGGCTGGAGGAGAGTCCGGCCTACAAAGAGTCCATTTTTAAGTTCGCGCCGGAGTCGTCTGGCGCGACAGAGTACTACCGGCTTTGCGAGGAGGTGCTGGATCGTGTTTAAAAGAGGCCTGCCAACCAGTCTGAAAATGCGTCATGACGAACACTACGTAGATGCGTTGACCAACTCGGCGGGCACGCCGATCGGCCGGATGATCCCCATCGACGAGATTGACCCCAACCCGGATCAGCCCCGCCAGGTCATGGGCGACTTGTCGGAACTGATGGCGTCCATTGCCGAGAAAGGAATCATTGAGCCGCTGATCGTCCGCCAGCGCGGCGGTCGCTACCAGATTGTTGCCGGCGAGCGTCGGTATCAGGCGTCCGTGCAAGTGGGTCTCCGTGAACTGCCGGTCGTTATCCGCGACGTGGACGACAACGAGATCGTGGAGGTCGCACTCGTTGAGAATATCCAGCGGAAGGACCTGAGCGCCTTTGAGGAGGCTGAAGCTCTTCATGTCCTGGCTGAGCGATGCGGGTATACCCACGAAGATCTCGCAAGGCGCATGGGGAAGTCGCGCACCAACGTGACGGAGTCTCTGGCGTTGGCCCAGATGCCCACCGAGGTCCGGAATCTCTGTCGGCTGGCCGACATTTCCTCTAAGTCATTGCTGTTGCAGATAGTTAGGCAACAAGACCCACAAAAAATGATCGCTTTGATCGAGCGACTGACCAGAGACGGCGGCGGCGCGGCCGTGACCCGTGAACAGGCGAGAAAAGTGGGGGCGAAGCCGAAGGCTGGTCGCCCAAAGGCGTTCGTCTTTAAGTATCTTCCGCCGACCAAAACCTTCAGTCTCAAGCTTCAGTTTAAGAAGTCCGAAGTGGGCAAGAAGGAAGTCATCGCCGTGCTCGAAGGCATCATCGCCGACCTTCGTAAAAGCTAGTCATCCCATGCGTATGTACGCGACGTGCATACGATCTCGGCCTTAGAGCACAGGCTGAACTACGTTTTGAGTGTTCGAGCTGAGTTGGGAGCAGCCGGAGCGTAGCTCGGGCTGGTTTTAGAGTCCGAGGCAGCGAGGGTGTCCGGTCAGTCAGGCGTTCCGCAGGGCAACGATCTTCGATAATACATGACATAATATGTCTTATCAGACATCAACTGTATTGTTAGTTAATACGGCCTGTGCATGAATTGCGGGCGCGCTCCCTGCGTGATATCTTCTCAAACTAAGACTGCATGCGGACCCTCGACCGCTACCTGATTCGCGAAACCCTCGGCCCGTTTACCTTGGCCTTGGCCCTGTTCACGTTCCTGCTTTGGGTCCAGCCGATGCTCAAGACGGCTGAGCTGTTGATGGCCAAGGGCGCGCCCATCCAGACCATCGGGTACCTCTTGCTGACTCTGCTCCCGCAGGCCCTCGGCATTACCGTGCCGATGGCCTTTCTGGCAGGGGTCGTCATGGCGTTGGGACGATTCTCAGGCGATCGAGAAGCCGTGGCCATGATGGCCTGTGGCGTCAGCCCCGTCCGGCTCATCCGGCCGATGATGCTGCTCGCGGCCGTCGCCGCCGGCGCCACCTTCTATGTCCTGGTCTGGCTGATGCCCGATGCTAACCAGTCGTTCCGGGACGTGACTTTCCAGCTCACCAAAAAGATGGCGGCGGAGGACATCAGGCCCCGCCTGTTTTATGAGGGCTTCACCGGGCGGGTGATTTTGATTGGCGAACGAAAGACCGACGGCGGCTGGACGGGAGTCATGGTGGCCGACACCTCAGTGGCCGGCAGGCCCTCCATCCAGCTCGCCCAGGAAGGCCGCCTCGCCGCTGACGAATCCGCCCGGCTCGTCAACGTGATTCTGTCCGAGGTCGCCAGTTACCGGCCTCTCAACAGCGGCGACGAATACCAGATTCAGCGGTCGACGCAAGAAGTGGCCCACATCGACCCCACGTCGGTGTTTGGGGACGGGGCCTCACCCGGGCGGGGGTTCAACGAGCTGACCATAGCCCAGCTCGACGCCCAGACCGCAGAAAAGGTCGCCGCGGGCCAATCGCCGCACAACGAAATTATGTACAAGCACCAGCGGTTCGCCTTTCCGCTGGCCTGCCTCGTCTTCGCCATCGTCGGCGTCGCGCTCGGGGTCAGCACCCGGAAAGACGGCAAACTCGCCGGCTTCGCCATCGGGATTGGCGTGATCATGGCCTATTACGGCATCATGACGTTGTTCGACGGACGGGCGAAAGGCGGCGCGTTCCCGGCCCTCTGGGCCCGATGGATGCCGAACATTGTTCTGGGTGCCATTGGTGTGGCCTTGTTGTGGTGGCGCACTCGCGGCGCGATGCGGATCCCGGCCTCGCTCGCCCTGCGGTGGCCGGCGTTCCTCACGCCGCGCACAACGGCGGCAGCCGCGGGCCCGAGCAAGGTGGTGCTGGTCATCCGCTTTCCGCGGCTGTCGCTGCCCCGTCCCAGCCTGATGGACGTATACGTCGGCCGCAAATACCTGCGCACCGTGATTCTGGCGTTTGTGGGGCTGATGGCCCTGTACTACATCGGCGAGTTCATCGAGTTGTCCGAGAAACTTTCAAAGGGCCAGGCGACGATGCCGATGATCGCGCAATATTTTTACTACGCCACACCGACGTTCATCTATTTCATCGTGCCTCTGGCCACGCTGGTGGCCGTCTTGGCCACACTCGGTGGATTGTCGCGCACTAATGAGCTGACGGTCCTTCGGGCGTGCGGCATCAGCCTCTACCGGACGGCAGTGCCGTTGCTCGCGTTGGCCCTCATCTCGAGCGGCTTGATGTTTGCCCTCGATGACCGTGTCATGGCGCACTCGGAACGTCAGGCCGAGGTCCTGCGCAACACCATTCGCGACCGGCCCCAGCGCACATTCAACGTCGCGAACCGCTCGTGGATGATCGGCCGAGACGGCGAACTCTACCACTACGCGGTGTTTGATGTGCGCGCGAAGACGCTTCACCAACTGTCGACCTTCAAGACAGCGCGCGACCCGTACCGCCTCACGTCACACACGTTCGCCACGCAGGCCGTCTTCACCGATGGAGCGTGGCACGCCACCGACGGATGGGTGCAGACGTTCGACGGCAATGGCCAGGTGCGTCGAGCGGCGTTTACGTCCGAGACACTCCCGCTTGAAGAGCCTGACTTTTTTGGTGCCGAGCAGTTTGAAGCGGAATTCATGAGCTACAGGGAGCTTCAAACCTATATTGAGGAGCTCGACGAGAGCGGCATCAGCTTTGCCGCGCACAAGGTGGAACTGCAACGCAAGATCGCGTTTCCGTTCGTCACGCTGGTCATGACACTGATTGCGATTCCATTTGGCGTGACGCTCGGTCGACGCGGTGCCCTCTACGGTATCGGACTCGCGATCGTACTGGCCGTCGCCTACCTGCTCGTCTCGACACTGTTCATCGCGTTTGGCGTCGCTGGGTGGCTGCCTCCGGTATTGGCGGCATGGGCCACCAACATCGTCTTCGCCGCTGCGGCTCTTACCGCGTTGTTGACGGTGCGAACTTGACGAGCGACACACCCGAGATCCACACGCGGCCTGCCGACCCCGGGCGCGTGTGCCAGGTATCCACCACCAACGACAGCGATCGGACAAGCTCGAGCGGCGGCGAGGCCGACAGCTCCACACCGACGGCCAAAAAGTGCTGAAGATCGAGCGTAACAGTCCGGGGTGTGGCATCGACATACACAGACCGCTGCCATCGGTCACCATCCACGCCTCTGGGCACTCGCCACTGCATCGACACGCGCATGGGCGGATCAGCCCGAAGAGTCATCGTCACCCCTTCGTATCGATCCTGGCCCGATAGCGGGTACGCCATCGCTGCGTACTGTCCGCTGGCCCGGCCGGGCGCCAGCGAAAAGGAGAGCCCCACTTCCCCACCGTTAAAGGTCAGGTCGCCGGCTGAAGGCTCGTGGCGCTCAATAGCCCACAAGGCCGGGTCATCCAGCGCTTTCACGATGATGGCGTCGCCGAGTGCGTGCACCGCGGCTGTTGGTGGAGGTGCCAGGGTGCCCACACGGATGGCATTGGTGACAATCCACGGTAGAGCGCGATTTGGAAGCCTGACTTCGGCTCGATAACTCGCCGGCGCGCCGTTGTGAATGTACACGGCACTACCCCGGCCCGATGCCACTTCTTCGCCGAACCGCAGCAACACGATGACCGCGTCGTCGGGCCCTGGCACGGAGGCCTGCAGCGTCACCGGCTGATCGGCGGTGACCGACTCGCCCATCGTCCAGGACATGGCGTCGTGCGACGCGGTGAACGAGACGCGCCCGGGCGATGCGAAAGCGCGGACGACGGAGTACGTGCGGCCACTGCGCAGGGCACCGAGGATGACGGCGGCGTCACTTGCCGCCTGTTGCGTGAGCGGCTGTGACAATTCGATCCCCTGCACGACGGTCCCAAACATATCCAGATAGCTGGGGCGCGCCAGGATGGTCGACGCGTCTCGAAAATCGCCGGGCTGATCGGATTCATCGGGGCCAATACGCGCGTGCACATCAACCCCTGCCAGGCCTACGACTGGACCTTCGCCGGCGAGCGCATCCCACCGGTGCAGCGATGCCGCCGGACGATCGAACAACGCTGCGATCGACTCGGATGGCCGAATCAGGTAGTGCCCCATTGTCCGCGCGAGGGTGGCCAGAGATTCGTCGCGCCATTCGGAATCGGCGTTGAGCCATTCCAGACCATCCGCCCCGGTGGTGTCTCCGCGCCACCTCAACCCGGGCTTTGGAGAATCAGGATGTGCGATCACGGCCCATCCTCCCATGCGGTGCACGTCTTCGATGGCGTCGCGCGCTTCACCCCCGAGGGGAAACGGCGACGGCGTGGTGAGGCCGAGCGCAACCAGATGGCCTGATGTGGTGGAGATCTCGACGGCGTCGATCAGTAACACACCGTGTCGATAAAACGGGGGGTCCGGTGTTCGGGTGGCATCCCCATGATCGGAGAGGACGACGAACTGCAGGTTCGTCGCCGCCGCAGCGCGCGCCACGTCGTCTGAGCTGCCGCTGCCATCCGACCGATTTGTGTGGACGTGAAAGGCGCCGAAGACAGTGGTCGGTTGAACGGGCGAGAGCGTCCGGGAGGCGGACGGCAACGTCGTGCCGACATACACGACTGCGGCGGCCCCAAGAGCCGCCGCGGTGAGTAGTATCGTCTTTCGTATGGAGCGCATGGCGGCTACGTCTGTCGCCCTGCGGTGAACGTCAGATCCCGGCGTCAGCCTTCAGCGCTGCGGCCTTGTCGGTGCGTTCCCAGGTGAACTCCGGCCCGGTGCGCCCGAAATGTCCGAATGCCGCCGTTTTGCGATAGACCGGACGACGGAGATCGAGGTGGCTGATGATGCCCTTGGGCGTCAGGTCAAAGTGCTTCTTCACGAGCGTGGCCAGTTTCTCGTCGGAGACCTTGCCGGTGCCGGAGGTATCGACGAGAACCGACACCGGTTCAGCGACGCCGATCGCGTAGGCCAGCTGCAAGAGCGCTTTGCTGGCGAGCCCTGCGGCCACAAGGTTCTTCGCAACGTAGCGTGCCATGTATGTCGCGGACCGATCCACCTTCGTCGGATCCTTACCCGAGAATGCGCCACCGCCGTGCGGCGCCGCGCCGCCGTAGGTAGCCACTATGATCGTGCGTCCGGTGACGCCGGCATCGCCATGCGGGCCACCGACCACAAACCGCCCGGTCGGGTTGATATAGATCTTCGTGTTCGCGTCCATCAGGCTGGCCAGGATGCTCGGCTTGATGAGCTTCTCGGTCAGGTCGCGGTGCAGCGTCTCGTTGTCCACTTCCGCGGAGTGCTGCGTCGAGACGACCACGGCGTCCACGCGAACCGGCGTATCGCCGTCGTACTCAACCGTCACCTGCGACTTGCCGTCGGGCCGCAGGTACGTGAACTCGCCAGAGCGGCGAAGCGTCGAGAGTCCTCGTGTGAGCTTGTGCGCCAGCATGATGGGCAGCGGCATCAACTCCGACGTTTCGGTGCACGCATATCCGAACA